>WNGL01001452.1_pt1 | contig 53638 bp, 40 predicted proteins | sample 5400591 | NCBI WGS metagenome assembly WNGL01 (sample SAMN13153377, study PRJNA577476) | soil metagenome | isolation source: 80 cm soil or saprolite under Garry oak tree replicate 1 | place: USA:California | collected 2016-06-15 | reverse complement strand
TAGCCGCCTCATCCATCGTCTGCCCAAGCAGTGCGAGCAACTCCGCGCCGGATGGCTGTTCAGGCGAATCAAACTCGGCTGGTCGATTCCGCGCGTCTTCCAGCCCGTCAAACGAAGCCACCATCCATTGCCGCACGTTCCCATTGAGGTGTAGCAGCAGATTTCCGATGCTGTTGCTGGCCGCATTGGGCCGCCACCAGATCTGCGCATCGGACAGCAGCTCCACTGCATGGCGCAGCCTCGGCCAATATTGCTCAAGCAACTTCTTCCGCGAGAAGTCCAGAAACAGCGTTGCCTCTGATTGTGTCGGTTCAATCTCTTCCATGAGCAAACATGCTAACTCAGAAACCCGAACGAAAAAAGGCCGAACGTACGACCGCCGAAGTTATCCCCTTGTAAGACAAGGGTGTACCTTCGGCGGCAATACTGCCTGAATTCAAGCCCTGAGGAAGTAATCCGGATGGAAGGTCTGAGCATCCCATCCGGATAGTCGACCGATAACTTACATTCAATGCTTACAGTGAGTTCAGCTCGCTACGAAGCAAGAGCCTGAATGGTGTCGACGTGGATTATCTTGGAATTCGCGTCGAGGCGCCCAGTCACTTTTACAGTCTTGCCCTCAAACGCTTGAGCGCGCGAAGAATCATCCAGCTTGTACACGCTGCCTGAAGAATCGCGCAGAACATATTGTTCGCCGTCCTTTACAACCGTTCCGGTAAAGGTTGCGGACTTTGAATCCGGGTTTGGCATGTTTGGGGAAGCCTGGTCAGGCGGAGTCTGCGATGGTGGGGTTTGTGGTTCCTGAATGACCGGCATGGGAGTTGCGCTTGTATTGGTGCTCGATCCCCATGCAGTAGTGCTTGCTAGCAACAGCGCACACGAGGAGACACCGAGAAGAAACTGTAACTTAATCAACTTCATGTTCTACCTCCGGGGGTTGGGCTGCTCTCCACATGCACCCGTATTCATCGGACATAGACCGAGCGGGAGCAATTAGGGAACGCCCCTCACTTGCGTCCACTTAGTTAGCACTCCAAGTGCCAAAGATACGGCCCTTGATTACCAATGCGATGCAGGGTTTATTTATCAAGAAAGCTGGGTAATAACTACGCGGTGTGAAAAAACGCGCTGGGGAAATTTGACTCCTGGACCTGCCAGGTATGGACTTTTCCACGAGCTGCCGGCCACATCCCTAGCGCCGGAGCCGTGCGCGCGCCGGCTCGGGCTGTGCTAGTATCCCGGCAAGCATCCGCCTCACTCGTTAAAGGAATTCTGCAATGGAAACGAACTTGCGCCCCCTCTCCCTGGGGGAGATTCTCGATCGAACGGCTCAACTCTACCGGTCTCATTTTCTTCTGTTTGCGGGCATCTCCTCGGTCTATGCCGGGGTGATCCTGGTCTTGAGTCTCCTGCAGATCGGGGCGCAGGAGTTGCTGACGGCTCTGCATTGGTCGCAGTATCTGATCTGGGCCACGGGACTGGGCATGGTGATACTGTTCCTCGCCATTTTCATCACCGGCGGTGTTGCTGTCGCCGCGAACAATCGAGCTGTGGGCTGGGTTCATCTTGGCGAACCCGCTACCATTCGCGACGCATATGGGAGCATCCTCCCCAGGATCGGCCGCTATCTGTGGCTGATGGCGATCACCACGTTCATCGTCTGGGTTCCATGCCTGGTGATTTACGGAGCATACGCCGTATTTATCTTTGCGTATCTCGGTCCAAAAGGTTTGTCCGGTGCTGCCGGGTCGCAAAGAGATGCCGGCATGATGGTGGTGTTTGGAGTGGTGACCCTGGCCTTTGTTGTACTCCTCCTGGCCGCACTCGTTTATGCCATCGTGATGGCGCTTCGATACTCGCTTGCGGTTCCCGCCTGCGTGGTCGAAAACTTGAAAGCGCGTGCCGCCATCCGTCGCAGCATCGAGCTCAGCAAGGGTTCGCGCTGGCGCATCCTGATGCTATGGATATTGGCGATTGTGATTCAGGTAGGTCTCATCGCCATTACCGAGGGTTTCTTCTTTGTTTACGCCTTGAAAAATCAGGGAACGCTGCCCATCGCACTTCGCATCTTGCAGCAGGTGATCGCTTTTTTCACCACCACATTTGTCGGTCCGATCTACGCCACCGGCATGACCCTCTTCTACTATGACCAGCGCGTTCGAAAAGAGGGATACGACATCGAGCGCATGATGCAGACGTCAGGGCTCTCGGAACCGGTTGCGAGGATTGCTCCAGCGACCGGCCCCGAATTCAACACTGAAATAAACCCGCAGCCCAATCCGGATACGGTTGTTTCGCAGGAGCCTGAGTCCACGCATGAGTGAAGAGCCGCATCTGCATCCGATGGCCCTGGCCGAGGTGCTCGACCGCACGGCTCAGATTTATCGCTCGCGGTTCTTCGTCTTCTTCGGCATTGGTGTGATTCCGGCTGGAACTGTGTTTGTATTTGCCTCCGCCTTCTTCGCGTTCATCACCTGGTTTGGTTCCAATGACCGGGTCAACGGAAGCGCAGGCACCGTTATCGCCTTGATATTCGTTAGCCTGATGATTCTGCTGGTGGTGCCCGTCTCCCTCGGAGCGACCGCCCTCGGCGCTGCCGCCATGACCGCCGCCGCCGGGCGTTCCTTCCTTGGAGAGAAGATCACCATCCGCGAGGCGTACAAAGGCGCTTGGAAGCGCGGATGGCGCTATGTCTGGCTTTACATGCTCGTGGTGCTCGTCGTGGCGGTTGTGCCGATGGTGGGTTTTGTTCTCAGCGCGTTGGGCATTGACCCGCTGATTTCCTGGGGTAGCCGTGCCGGTCTCGGCGACCTCCGCCTGCTTGTCAACGGGGTCGCGGTTTTGTTTTTCGGAGCTTTGGCCGCCTTCTGTCTCTGGATGCTTCTTCGCCTCTGCTTGTCCTTCCCCGTCTCGGTCGTAGAGCAGTTGACCGCCTGGAAAGCTCTCAAACGCTCCAACGCGCTCAGCTACGGCACAAAGGCCCGCATCGTCCTCCTTTATCTCATGGGAGCCGTGTTGGGGTATGTACTGGCTCTCGGCCTCACCATTCCCGCGTTCGTCATCCTGGCTTTGATTCCCGCTCTGCAAGGTGCGCAACACTCGCAGACTCTGGGAGTGATCTTTCTTTTCGTGACCTGGGCCTCCTACTTCGCCGTGAAGGCGTTCACCAAGCCCGTCTACGGCATCGCTCTCACACTCTTCTACTTTGATCAGCGCATACGCAATGAGGGTTTCGATATCGAGTGGATGATGCGACACGCCGGCATGGCGATTGATGCGCCGCCTGCGCCGCAAGCAGCCGCTTTCGCTGAGCCAGGGATTGAGCCAGAGGTGAAAGCACAGCCTGAGACAGCAGTTATCGACGATCAGGCGTCGCACGCGGAAGGGCCGCCGGTTCCGCCCCCGCAAACCGGAGCGCTCGCGTGACCGCAACCCTGCGCCCAATGAGCCTGGGCGAAATTCTCGATCGGACCTTTCAGATCTACCGGTCGAGATTCGCGGCATTTGTGGCCATTGCATCGGTGTCTGTTGTCATCGTGAATGTCATTTACTTCGTCACCTATCGCTGGGAGCAGACGCACTGGTCCAATGCACAGCAAGCATCTCTCTCGGCAGTTTTGATTTGGGTGGGCCTCTATCAAATTGCTGGATTCATCCATATCTGTGTAATGCCCGCAAATGTGTGCATGGCTTCCAGCGTTATCCTCGGCGAAGAATGCTCACTCTTAACGTCACTTCGATTTCTCATGGCGCGCTGGCGAAGTTTTCTCTGGCTTGCGATTCTCAGGATGTTTGCGGTGATGGTCATTCCAGAGATGCTGATTGCGGGGCTCATAGTTGGCATTGGAATTGTCGCGGTAATCTCGGGATCCATGCATTCAGGCGCTCATGCGCTCCTTGTTTTCGCGGTGCCTGTAGCTCTCGGAGTGACACTCTTTCTTTGGCTCGGCTCATGCCTTGCGCTGGCGGTGCCAATCAGTGCCGTTGAAGTCGATGGAGGATTCAAAGCACTTCGTCGCAGTTGGGTTCTGACCCGAAACAGCCGTGGTCGCGTTCTGAGTATCTGGATGTTCGTCTGGGTCTTCGGTTGGGCCATGACATACGGCGTCCAGATACTGTTCCGCTGGATCGTGCTTTCGGCCTTCTACGATCATCACTTCGGGAAAATCTCTACAGCTGTCTATCTATTGGTGGCTTATCTTCTTAATGCGGTCGTCTCTGCCGCGATCGGCCCCATCTATCCCATCGCCGTGACCCTTATCTACTATGATCAGCGCATACGCCACGAGGGGTTCGACATCGAGTTCATGATGAACGCAGCCGGATTGAATGCGCCCGTCTCTCTGCCCGCCGAAGACGTCCCCGTCGGAGCTTCTACAGCGGGGGGCGTTTAAGGTTGCCGCTCTCCAGACCCTTTGCCGGAATAGCACGCGCGGCCACTCTTGCCGGTCTCCTTGCCTCCGTCACCTGCTCCGGAGCTGCCCCCACGCAGTCAGGCGCGTCCACTACGGTCAAGTGGCGCGATGCCTCCCTCGACGACTATCGGATGCACCTCATCGAACTCGCCCCGCTCGTCCAGGCCTGCGCCAAGGCGCGCGATATCAGGAATTGCGATCCGATTCTCATCGGTCCCGACGATCGCGTCCCGCTTCCTAACGCTGCCAACGCCGAGCGGCGAATGATTCGATATGGCTGGCTGCGCGTACTTTTCTCCAAGGCCGAAGACGCCGATCAGCCTGCCGCCAAGCCGGCCAAGCAAAGCGACACGGACAAGCCGGCTCTGCTTACTCCTCGGCCCACAACCAGCCAGTTGCTCCGGGACGCCGACAAGAGGCTCGCCGCCGATCTTGCCCAGCTCGATCATCTAGCCGCCGCGCACGACCACACCGTCGAACGCACCACCATGAGACAGGTGCTTGCCGGTTCCGAGTTTCGCGGCCTGCAGCAGCAGACGGTCACCGATACCATGCTTGAGAAAGTCGGCAACTGGCTCAACCGTCTCTTTGAAAGCGCGGCGAGGCTCAAGGCCGGATCTGCATGGGTTGGGCGAGTCATCGTCTGGGGTTTCATTCTCGCCGTCTGCGTGACCCTCGTCTGGTTCCTCCTGCGCCTTGAGCGCCGCTGGCGCGTCCGTCTCACTCCCGACGACGAACGCCCCGCGATCGGATCCGCCTCCGCGCGCGACTGGCAACTGTGGCTCGAGGATGCGCGTCTCGCCGCTGCCGAGGGACAATGGCGCGAAGCGATCCACTTCGTCTACTGGGCTTCTATCTCGCGCCTCGAATCGAAACGTCTTTGGCCTGCCGATCGCGCCCGTACGCCGCGCGAATATCTCGCTCTCGTTGCACCTTGGGATTCGCGCAAGCCCGGACTGGCTCAGCTCACCGGTAGCTTTGAGCGCACCTGGTATGGCGGCCGTTCCGCTGGCGAAGGCGATTACCGCAGCGCAGAGTCGCTCGCCAACACGCTCATATCGGGCAGCGCCCCCGCGGCCACCGCAGACTCGCCCTCCGCGCCCGAAGGCGGTACGCGATGAAATTGCCTTCGTGGTTCCTCTCCTCTCTCGATCCAAAAGATCGCCGCCTTCTCCTCTGGAGTCTGAGCATCGCCATTGGCCTCGCCGCCGTCATCGGCTTCGTGCTGCCCAATGACAACAGCAACGACAATCCGCTGCCATCCACCTATCTCTCCGGCCAGCATGGCGCACGCGCCGCCTACGAGACGCTGCTGCGGGCCGGCTACCCTATTGAACGATGGGAGAGACCGCTCGCTGAGCTTGTCGCAACCACCGGCCCTGGCACAGTCGTGATCTTCGCCCAGCCATTCACGCGTGAGACACAAGACATCCAAGCCGTGAGGCAGATCGTGGAGCGCGGCGGGCGCGTGCTCTCCACCGGCTTCTTTGGCGGATTCATGTTGCCCGACGGCGAATCGGGCACCCCAGGCGACTTCACGTTTGCCGCCTGCAAGCTCGAGCCCGAGGGACTCGATCTGCTCGCCAACACCGGCGAGGTCTGGATGGTTCCCGGTGCAACATGGCAGCCCGGCAATCCCGCTCACCGCATCCAGTACAGTTGCGCGGGTCAACCCGCCGTCGTCGAGTACGACTTCGGAAAGGGTCACGTGGTTTGGTGGGCCAGCGCGACTCCACTCGAAAACGGTTCGCTCTCTCGCGCCCAGGATCTCGACCTGCTGCTTAATTCCATCGGTCCGCTCGAGGGCCATCGCTTTTATTGGGACGAATCGCTGCACGGAGACGTACGCTCCGATTGGAGCTACGTCGGGGGCCCCACGCGGTGGCTGCTCATCGGCGGCCTGTTTTTCTTAGGAACGCTTATTGTCTTCAGCTTTAGCCGGCGCAGCGGCCCTCTGCGCGATCTTCCGCCTCCCGTGCGCGCCAGGCCTATCGAATTTCTCGACGCACTCGGATCTCTCTATCGCAATGCCGGCGCTGCATCGACAGCAATGGCAATTGCCTGGGAGCGCTTCCGCCGCCGCAGTCTGCGCCTTTGCGGTTTACGTCAAGCCCCAGTCAGTGGCGCCGAGCTCGCCGCCGTAATCCGACGCCGTTTCCCGACAGCAGACCCCAGTCTTGAATCGGATCTGGCGGCTTGCGAAGAAGCGTCCTTGAACGAGAATATCGAGCCGCGCGCCGCACTCAAAATTGTCCAAACGCTTCACAGGCATCAGCAGACGCTCAACAACATCGCAAAATCCGGCAGCCAGACCGCGCCACCGTTAGACAATCAATCCAGCACGCAAGGAAGGGCCTCATGAGCGAGGAATTGAACCAGGACCAGACCCAGAATTCGAGCCCGGCGATATGCAGTCCAACCATCACCAGCCCGGACCAGCAGTCCACCCTCGCCGCCACCAACAAGCTCATCGCGCATTCCCGTAAAGAGCTTGGCCGCGTCATCTCCGGCCAAGGCCACGCGATTGAAGAAGTCCTGATCGCCGTCCTCTGCCAGGGCCACGCCCTCCTCGAAGGCGTTCCAGGAATCGCCAAGACCCTCATGGTCAAAACGCTGGGTCGGATGCTGGGCCTCGGGTTCCAGCGCGTGCAGGCCACCCCCGACCTCATGCCCGCCGACATTCTCGGCACCACCCTTCTTCGCCCCGGCACCGACTACTTTACTTTCCACGCCGGCCCTGTCTTCACCGATCTTCTGCTCGTCGATGAAATCAACCGCATGCCCCCGCGCACCCAAGCCGCGCTGCTCGAGTGCATGGAGGAGCGCCAGGTCACCATCGACGGCACGCGCCGTCCGCTGCCCGGCTGGTTCACCGTTTTCGCAACGCAGAACCCCGTCGATTTTGAGGGCACCTACCCATTGCCCGAAGCGCAGCTCGACCGCTTCCTGATGAAGATTCGCGTGGCCTATCCCACCGAGGCCGAAGAACTGCAGATTCTCGAGCGGCATCACTCCGGTTCAGGCGCAGGCTTGCTCGACGACGCGACGATCGTTCCGATTCCCGATGGAATGCTGGAGGCTGCACGGGCTGAGGTGCGCGGCATCCGCATCGAGCCGGAGCTTTATGGCTACATCCTGTCGCTGGCCCGTCGCACGCGCGAGTGGCCCACGCTGCTGCTCGGCGCCAGTCCTCGCGCTGCGCTCAGCATCATGCGTGTCGCGCAAGCCGCGGCGGCCTTTGACGGCCGCGATTACCTCGTCCCCGACGACGTCAAGCGAGCCGTCTCACCTGTGCTGCGCCATCGCGTCATGCTCAAACCCGAAGCAGAACTCGAAGGCTTCGACGCCGATCGCGTGTTGGCCGACGTTGTCGCGGCAGTGCCGGTGCCGCGCAAATGATCTCTCCGCCATTCCATCCCGAGCCGGTTCGCGCCACATGCGAACGTCGCAACCGCTGGAGCTTTGGACTCACCGCCCGCTCCATCGCCTTGCTCATTGCCGGCTTCTTTCTTCTCGTCCCCGGTTTCTGGGATGAGCGCCTGAGCTACGCCATGCTCCCGTGGGACGCGCTCGTCCTCATCGCCGCATTTATCGATGGCCAGCGCTTGCCCCGCGCAGATCAACTCATCGCCGCCCGCTCCTGGTCCAACGCCCCGGCGCTCGACAGCGAAACCGAGATCGAACTGACCATCGAAAATCAAGGCTCAGTCATCGTCGACTGCCGCCTCATCGACGATCTTCCGCCCGCGCTGAAAGACGCGCACACGCAGCCCGAACCCGTTCGTCTCTCGGCATTTCCTCGCGTGCCCGTATCCGTGCGTTACAGGGTCGTCCCTCGAGAGCGTGGAGATTGCGCGACTGGCTGGCTCTACGTCCGCTACCGTTCACCTCTGGGCCTCGCCGAGCGCTGGGCCAAGGCTCCGCTCACGCAAACAGTCCGCGTTTATCCTGCACTGCGCACCGGCGAGGAGCAGCAGATTTTCCTTGCTCGCAGCCGGCAAATTGATTTGCAACTCCGCCAGGTGCGGCAGCGCGGACTGGGCCGCGACTTTGAGAGCTTGCGCGATTATCGCGAAGGCGACGACCTGCGCGACATCTGTTGGACGGCCAGCGCGCGTCGCGGCAGCTTGATTACTCGCCAATATCAAACCGAGCGCAGCCAGCCGGTGTGGATCGTGCTCGACTGCGGCCGCCTCATGCGGTCGCGGGTCGTAACAGCGATTTCGACGAAAGGCGCGCTATCGGCAAACGCAAAAGAAACCGCCCCAAATTCAACCATCCATTCCAAGCTTGACCATGCCTGCACGTCCGCCGTTGCTCTCGCGCAGCTCGCCCTCTACTCCGGCGATCGCGTCGGCCTGCTGGCGTACGGGCAAACCATTCAGCAGCGCCTGTTGCCCGGCCGCGGCGCCGCGCATCTCCGCCAGATGATTGAATTGCTCGCCCAGCTGCGCGCCGAATCCAGCGAGGCCGACCATCTCCGCGCCACCACCATGCTCGGCCGCCTGCAGCCCCGCCGTTCGCTGATTCTCTGGGTCACAGATCTCGCCGAAACCGCCATGCGCCCCGAGGTTATCGACGGAGCGATGCAGTTATTGCGCCGGCATGTACTGCTGTTTGTCGCCATGGCTCAGCCCGAAGTGGAGTCGATTGCCGAGGCCCGTCCCAAAAACGTTGAGCAGATGTTTCGCGCCGCCGCCGCACAGGAGATGGCCGGTCGCCGCGAACTGCTCCTCGCCCGCCTCCACGAGCAAGGCGCGCTGACGCTCGACCTCAACCCCGAAGCCGTAACCTCGTCGATCCTGAACCAGTACCTCGCAATTAAAGAGCGCGCCATGGTGTAATGCAGAATCCCCCTTCAGAGGCCAAAGCGGTCGCACTCAATCGGAGGGAGCAGGGGCCTTCAGGCCCCGAAAAAGACCCCGAAAACAGGGCCCTCAGGCCCGGGCCGCACTGCTAGATCCTAGCGCGACTCTGCACTTAGCTCTCACTCTTGGATACTGCGATTGCTTTGGCTATCAAAGACGAAATGAAATTCTGAAAACTCAATTCAGGATTTGGCTCGGAATAATTCCCCTCGCGACCTTCGGCAGAGTTCGATGTCAGAAAGCAAGCAGCATCATATAGGCGTTCGCGAACAAGCTTCTTCAGCAGAATCTCGTATCTTTTGGCATAAGAAGCCTGCCTAAATTCCGGGAAGACCTTGAAGTGTGGCTCACGAGCTCGTACCGGTTGGAGCGATCCCTTCGCCTCCTGAAGGAGCATCAGGTAACCAAGCCAAGGTCGCGCCGAAGGGTTGAAAGCTCCCTCACGATAAGCTGACCATATATCAGTTGCGCTACCAATTGCCTCCTCGGTGCGATTGTTGTAATTGTTTCCGAACGAGCCGACTTGAGACTTGAATTCGATGCCCGCAATCAATTGCTTGTCCGAAATAATGAGGAGGTCCCACTTCTTTTCTGGGCGATACCAGCCGGGAAGCTCGACACATTTTTCGCAATAGACATGTGCTTTCGGAAGGCCGCTTTCGCAGAGGAGATCACGCACCAGATCAACGAACCCGTTCATCTGAGCGCCGCCTGTCACGGCAGCCCGGGTTCCCGCATCCTTGTTGCCCGATAATGACCCCTGCTTTAGGGTCTGTGATTCGCGCGTTATCCAGAAGCGCTTTACTGCGGCCCGAAGCCGCTTTTCCATCTCAGGGTTTAGGCTCATGATTTGTTTTCGGTAATTGTAATTCTATGGTAGCTCTGCTGAACAGAAGAGAAGTTTCGTTGGCAACTCGCTTGTGAGCTTCTTCAAAGTAGTGTTGGTCAATCTCAAATCCTACGCTATTACGACCAGCGCCAGCGGCTGCAACCGTAGTGGTGCCAGAACCGAGAAATGGATCGAGCACTGTGTCACCCACGAAGCTGAACATGCGTATAAGTCTGTCCGCAAGTTCGAGAGGGTAAGGAGCTGGGTGATTCCGTGTCGAAGCACCGGTCAGTCCCGACCAAATCTGCTGAAACCACTGCTTGTGGTTCTCACCTGAAATGACGCTCAGCACTCGTGCCGGTAATTCAGGAGCCCGATAGCCCCCGGGTTTGCGTTGCATCAAAATGAACTCAATGTCGTTCTTAATTACTGAATTCGGTTCATACGGTTTGCCTAGGAACCCAGAACCGTTCTCTACTTCATAAGCCGCATTCGCAATCTTATGCCAGATGATGGGCGCCAAATTGTCGAATCCAATCCGACGACAGTGTTCTTGGATGGAAGCGTGGAGAGGTACGACTGTGTGCCGCCCATTGTTTTTTCTTCTTGAGAGACACACATCACCCACCACACAAACCAAACGCCCACCAGGAACCAACGCTCGAAAACAGTGCTCCCAAACTTTATCCAGTTCACCGAGAAACTCATCGTAGCTCTCGATATGTCCCATCTGGCCTTCTGACTTTCGATACTCTTTTAGCGTCCAGTAAGGGGGTGATGTGACCACAAGGTGAACAGAATTGGGAGTTAGCGCAGTCATCTCGCGAGCGTCACCCAAAACCAGCCGATGCGTGGTTGGTACTCTTCGCACCGCAACATCGATAAGGCGAATAAGCGACTCGTCCTTCGCAATGCGGGGAAGGTCAGTTTGCGGATTCGCCAAGGGGTAGACCTCGCGAGGAACATATGTCGCGAGATTTGTATCGTCTAAAATCTCCAGACCAGGTTCGTCGTAAGTTCCGGTTTTTCTCAACGCCAAGGCCATAAATTCTGTCTATTCCGGTTCGATTCTGATTGTATCGGAAGGTGGATCGAGAGAATCCGATCACGTCGTGTCTAAGGGGGCTGGCTCCCAGCGCGGAACCTTCGTTCCATTTTGGAAATTTCGCCTAAACATATCACCAAAGCCGTTGTCAGGACCCACCCGGTCCACTGCCCTTATCTTCGAGTCGGTCCGTCTGCCCTATGGCCGCATTGGAGGGGTTCGGAAGCAGGGGCCTTTAGGCGCCTAACACCCTGCCTACGTGAAATATTTATATAGCGATACCCAATTTCCCGAGAAAACTGCGCGCACCCAGGCGCACGTTTTTCTTGAGGATAGATCACTCACTTTTCATCGGAGGACACCCGCAGCCGCTTCGCCAGCGACCACTTCAGCTCGTCGATGCCTTCGCCGGTGACGGCGGAGATGGCGTGGAACTCCAGTTTGCGGCGCTTAGCGTGGGCTGTGAGCTTCTTCAATTTGTCGGGGTTGGCGGAGTCCAGCTTGGTTGCGACAACGATCATTGTCTTGTCCGACAACGGGTGATTGTCCGTGGATTCTTCGCCGGACTTGGGAGAAAAGCTGGCCAATTCGTTGTTGATGACCTTGAAGTCCTCTACGGGATCCGGACGTGCTGAAGCGTCCGACACGTCCACCAGATGCACCAGCAGCCGCGTGCGCTCGATGTGCCGTAGGAACTGCGTCCCAAGCCCCGACCCGAGGTGCGCCCCCTCGATGAGTCCGGGCATATCGGCAACGACGAAGGATTCCTGATTCGGCTCTTCGCCTACGGTAACGACTCCCAGGTTCGGCTCGAGGGTCGTGAACGGATAGTCGGCGATCTTGGGCTTGGCTGCGGAAATGCGCGAAATCAGGGTGGATTTTCCGGCATTGGGATAGCCGACCAGCCCGACATCGGCGAGTAGCTTTAACTCAAGCCGGTAGTTGCGCTCCTCGCCCGCTCTGCCCAGTTCGTGCTCTCGGGGAGCCTGGTGGGTGCTGGTGGCGAAGTGCTGGTTGCCGCGTCCGCCGCGCCCGCCTTTGGCTACGACCAGGCGCTCATCCGGCTCAGAAAAATCGTGGACCAACTCCCCGGTCTCCTGATCGTAAACCGCTGTTCCAACAGGAACTTGCAGGACAATCGACCTGCCGTCGAGACCGGTGCAATTGGATCCCATGCCGTGCTCGCCCCGCTGGGCCTTGTGCTCCGGGTTATAGCGGAAGTGGATCAGGGTATTATGCCGCTGTGAAGATGCCATGATGACATCTCCGCCTCGCCCGCCATCGCCGCCCGATGGACCGCCACGAGGCACGAACTTCTCGCGCCGGAAGGCCATGCAGCCATTGCCGCCATCGCCGGCCTTCACGCGGATTCTTGCTTCATCGATAAACATAAGTGACCTAAAAACAATGTATTAGAAGAGATGGGGTGAGTGCGAGTCGTACGGGCATACCCCGTTCCGAATCGCCGTCTCTTCAGTTTACCGGATGGCGTCTGACGAACCGGCCGGCAAACACAAAACAAGGCAAATGAACCTCAACATGTGCCGCGCATCACCAAGATTTTCCTAAAAACCCCATAGAATCGCTCGGAACTTACTGCAAGGGAAAAGTGAGCAGGCGATTCCCATTTCCGACCAGTCGGCAGAGGGTCTCGCGGTAAGCGCATTCCATCTGCCGAGATCTGGTATCCGATGGCCTCTGGACTCTTAACAAAGGCGCTGGCATTGGTTGCGCTGTTCACGATTGCCGGTTCAATTGGTGCCGGCTATGCCCAATCGCACGTGTCATTTGCCGCGACTGCAATGCCGAAGCACCGAGTAGCTTCGGGCGGTGTGACGGACAAGGGTCCGTCGACGGAGCTCAAGGCCAATGACGACGCTCCCATACTGGCAGTAAGCGTTCCGTCGAGAGAGCTAGGCGCTGCTCTGGTGAAAGTGGAAGCGGGCGCAATGGCAAATTTGCGCAACTTGCTCTCCGCTCCGTTGACCGCGTTGGGGGTTGCTCAGACCGGAGCTGCATCGACCACTAACACGTTGACTTCAGATCAGTTGCAGGCACTGCCTCTCACGGGACGTAATTGGGAGAACTTTGTCCTGGATGCACGAGGCGGAGATAGTCAAGCGGGAGAAGAGGGGGCGTCTGCGCGGAATAGCCTCGGCCCAACTGCAATTGCTGTTGACGGTGCGAGTTTGCGGCTCGCTTTTGGCGCCACAGGAATGGGCCGGATGCGCCACCGCGGAGCATCGCTTATCGGTGCCGGCGCGAGTGAAGCAGCCATTCGCGAAATCCAATCAGATCAGGCGAATGGCGCGCCGGCGAACCGCACACCCGATCAGACAAATGTTGAGACCGAGCGCGGCTCCAACAGGCTGCACGGGCAGGGTTTCGTGTTCGACCGGCAAAACCTGTTGGGCGCCCGTAACCCATTCACTCAATGGGTGCGCGAGACCGCACCTGCGACACCCATTACCACCCCTACATTCACACCCGAACCCTATTCTCCGAGTGATCGTGAATCTACCTGGGGCATCGGTGCAGGCGGTGTCATTCGACGCGACCGGCTCTTCTGGTTTGTGTCATTAGACGGACACCAGGGCAACGATCCCGGAGTCGCCACCGTAAAGCACCCGGAAAACTTTTTCGCGCAGCCATCCAACGACCAGATGCAGGTCTTGAGTGCGCGGCTTGGACTGGCCAGCATGAATCCGGTAGCGGAGGGTCTTTCGGCTTACTCCAAAATGTTGGAGACACTCGCTGGGCTTTTGGGTCCGGCTGCGCGCACTTCGTCGCATTGGACCGGATTTGGCCGTTTGGATTGGGCCGCAAGCGAGCGTCATCGCTTCACGCTGGAGGGAACCGGCGCCAATCTGAACTCGCCGGGAGGTGGCTTAACGCGCACCTCTGAGACGAACGGCAGTCACAGCTTCGGCTCGAACCGCGCCAGCGAAGCGTGGCTCCTTGGCCGATGGGAGGCATTCGTGACGCCTAATTTTCTGGCGGTTACGCAGGGCTCCTTCGGCCGTCAGATTCAGCAAGCCCCGGCCAACGGGCCCTCACCCTACGAACAGACGCTCAACATAAACACATGGGGTCAGCTTCCGCAGATCGTTGTTGACTCTCGATACGGCTTCATCATTGGCAACCCTTCGCAATTTGGCCCAGGCAGCTATCCTGATGAGCATCTCTACCATGCCGAGGAGCAGTTGAATTGGGTCCGTGGCGCGGTGCTTGTCAAGGCCGGTTTAGATGTCAGCCATAACCGGGACGCAACCAGCAGGTTGCGCAATCAGGCCGGCACCTATCACTACTCCAGCGTGGAAAACTTCGTTTCAGATGCGCTGGCCTTCAGCGCTTTCGGGGTGAATGGCCAATTGGATCCGATGGATCAGCACAACTGCGATCAGACTGGAAGAGTTTGGCGCGATACCACCGGGACGCTCCATGGACTTGGCTATCTGCCCTGCTACTCCTACTACTCGCAAACGATGGGGCCAGCAGACTGGTGGTTGAGCACCAACGACTGGGCGGGCTACGTGACTTCCCAATGGCAGCCGAAGAAGCAACTGGCTCTTTCTGTTGCTATGCGCTGGGAGCGAGAGCAGTTACCCTCGCCACTCGCACCGCTTCAAAACCCTGACCTTCCGCTCACGCAGAGGCTTCCAAACCTGGGTAACCAGTGGGCGCCTCGCGCGAGCCTTGCCTGGGGCTCGGACAAGAGCCGCTGGCCCGTGTTGCGACTCGGCTACGGCATGTATTTCGGGCGCACCATGAATTCGACGGTTCAGATAGCGCGCACTCAAACGGGTTCGCTCAAGGGCGATCTGAACTTCTTCATGCGGCCGACCGACAACCTGAATGCAGGTGGCGCTCCGCCTTTTCCTTACGTGCTCGCCGGGGAACCGGCGAACGTCGTGAAGCCTGGCGCTGTCGAGTTTGGGCCGGGATTTCGCAATGGCGAGGTGCACCAGGCAGAAGTTTCGATCGAAGACACCCTGCCGGGCCACGTACATTTGGAAGCCAGCGCAGTTGCGAGTCTTGGTCGCCGGCTGCCAATCACCCTCGACGCCAATATTGATCCCTCGCTCAATCCCAGGACACTTACATATGCAGTTGTGGACGGAAATGGCACTGGGCCAATCAAGAATTCGCAGGTCACGGTGCCGTTCTATGCGTCTTGGCCGGATGCCACTTCCCCGACGGGATTCGGAGGGCGCCTCAATCCCAATTACCAGCAAGTATCTGAGATTCTGAGCCGTGCCAACTCAACATACGAGGCGGCCGTCCTGCGTCTCACTCGAAATGGCCGCAGACTGACGCTGCATACCCGCTACACCTATTCGCATGCGGTCGACTGGAATCCCAACGAAGGCGCGCAGGTGAGCGGAAGCAGTGTGCTTGATTCTTTCGATTTTCGTCAGGAGTATGGAACGAGCAACCTGGATGTTCGCCATTCAGCCTCAGTGGCGGTGATCTGGGAACCGAAATGGAAGCGGAACGGCTGGACTAGCCGCCTGACGAATGGCTGGACGCTATCGGGAATCGCGCAGTGTCGAAGTGGCTTGCCGTACACCATGCGGACCGCCGGCTCACTTGCTAAGGAATTCGCCACAAGCGGTGCGGCCATTGTTGCGCTCTCAACTGGAATGAATGGATATGGCGGTGACAACCGTGTCTATGGCGTGGGCCGCAACACCTACCGTTACCCTGGCATGTGGAAGGCCGACATGCGTATCGGCAAGCGATTCAACCTGGGCAGGGAGCGCCAGCTTCAACTGCTGGCCGAAACCTTCAACCTCTTCAATCACCAGAACGTGACACAGTTGGAGGACGTGGGCTATTCGATTGAGTCCGGAAGCGTAAACGGGGGCCTTCCGACTCTTAACTACCTGACCGGACTGAAGAGCGGACAAACGGAATTTGGCCGGCCGCTCAACATCAATGCCACGGAATTTTATCGTCAGCGGCAGATCCAGTTTGGGGCGCGCATGAGATTCTAAGCCGCCCTCGGTGTCCGAAGTGTCTACGAGCATCCGACTTCGCGTTCAGCCGACGCGAGGGTGAACTTCAGTTGGCATCATCGTCCGCAGAAGGGATTGGCTTCAACGGTTTTCCCATTGAGTTGAAAGCACGTGGCTCCGTTGATGTCGGTTGAATAGGTGCGAACTTTGGCGGCTTCCAGGTCGCGCAGCACATCTTCGCGGGGATGACCATAAGGGTTGTGTAGCCCGCAGGAAATGATCGCCCATTGTGGCGCGACGCGAGCGAGAAAATCAGGACGCGTTGAACTGACGCTGCCGTGATGTCCTACTTTGAGCAAAGTGCTATGCAGGCCAGACTCGGCGAGCATTGCCCGCTCGATCGGCTCCTCTGCATCGCCCTCAAGCATCGCGGAGGTGCCGCCATACGCCACGTGCAGGACAAGAGAATCATTGTTTGCCGGCTCTGCGCCTGGTTGGTAATCGCGGAAGGGCGCGAGCACGTTGATTTGTGCGCTGCCCAAAGTGAGTGCGTCTCCCGTTCGCAAGATGCGAATTTGCACGTGCAGGCCCGCCGCCTCGTCGAGCAGTGCGTCGTAAGCCGCGATAGGCGGGTTGTTGCCGACCCACAGCTCATCTGGCGTGAAGTTGCGCAGTACAGCCGGCAGGCCGCCCATGTGGTCAGAGTGAGCATGGCTCAAGGCCACAACGTCCAAGTGGCGAATGCCGCGAGACCAAAGCGTTGGCGAGACAACTTCTTCGCCGACGTCAAATTCTTGCGCGGTCTGCCGGACTCGCCCGCCAATCCCTCCGCCGTCTACCAGCAGAGTCTTCCCTTCGGGCGTGATCACCAGCAGCGAGTCTCCCTGACCGACGTCAATAGCCTCGACAAGCATCGCATCGTGCGGATGTTGGATCGGCCGCGGGGCGACGGCTGCAGAAGCTGCCAACACGAGTGCAACCCAGGCAGCGTAGCGTTGCCAGCGTCCTGTTGCAGCGCTAGCGCGACGAGCCAGCACAATGGACGCGCTCAAGAGGGCAACAAATGCAGCAGACTGCCACGGCAGCGGCGCGGGAATGCGGAAGTTCCCCCACGACAGCGAGCCAAACAGCCGCACCATGCCTACTCCGATATGAAGCAAGATCGCGACAACCGAAGCGGAAATGACGGCAGCAGCGGGCCACAGCACTTGCAGCGCCAGCGTGAGCAGCGCGGCAGGCATGAGCACTATCAAAAGCGGCAATATAAAAATATTCACCGGCAGCGCGAAAACCGTGATGCGATGGAAGTAAATTGCCATCGGCAATGCCATGGCCAGTTCCACGACGCAGGAAACGGCCAGCACCTCGACGCCGCGCAGGATCGCTCGAATGGCCCATGGAAACAGGCTCCAGGCAATGCTCCTCGATGATGCGCGCTCAAGTGCCGCTGCAGTCATGCGCAGCGTGACCCGGAATTGCGCCAGGCGAGGTGCAAGCTTGATGTCAAGAGCAACAAGCCGCAGATCGCGGGTGGCTGCCAGATACGGGTGAACCGTGTCCTGCAGTAGAGGAATTGCGATGCCGCCTATCGAGATCACAGCCAGCAGCGTCATTTGCAGGCTCGATTCGAACAGGCTGCGTGGACTGATCGCCAACAGGCAAAGCGATGCAAAGCCAATCGTGTTAAGTGGGCTTCGTTCCCGATAAATCAGGCGGCCCAGCATATACAGCATGACCATCCAGAGTGAGCGTTGCACCGGAGTGGCGAAGCCCGTGAAGAGGGCGTACGCGAGCGACGCGAGAATTGTTATAAGTGTTGCCGGCACGCTTGGCAGACGCACGCGACGTGCGATCCAGAATAGGCAACCGGCCACGATGGCAAGGTGAAAGCCTGAGACCACGAGCATGTGAAACGAGCCAGTGCGCTCGAATCCCACACGAAGAGAATGGTTCAGGAAAGTGCGATCGCCGGTGACCATAGCGGCGAGCATGATGGCGTCATCTTCGCTCAGACGCAGTTGAGAGGGTAAGCCGTTCATTGCGGCCGGAAGGGCCAGCAGGCGTGCGCTCGCAGCGTGCTGCCAGCCTGAAAGGCGGCAAGCGAAAGAGATCCTGGTCCCGCTACCCAAGGTCTCCACGCGATCGATTGCGACCGAAGCTGTGGAGGTGATGCCTTTGTCGAGCAGATAATCAGTGCGGCTCCATGCTCCAGGGTCGCGATAATTTGCAGGAGGCAGGAGGCGAGCGACGGCACGAATCCGTTCGCCACAGCGAAAGGCTTGCGGTATTTGCTGGCCCGGCGTCGTCTCGGGCCAGCGGACCGTAAGGCGTACTCCGCCATCAACGAAAGCTTGATCGTCTGCGTAATCAGAAGCTACCTCGACCCTGGAAACGTGGATGTCTATCCGTTGCGTTGGTCCATCGCCGGCTGATTCACCGCTGTCATGTTCGGGTGCACTGCGTATCGGCGCGGCGTCGACGATTGTTCCTTCAACGGTGCGCAGCAAGCCGTCTGACAATGCGGCGAGGGCCGGCGCAGGAGCAGGGTGTGGCTCCATCTCCGCGCACCACGCGCCCAGGAGACACCACAGCGTAGCCAGCGGAATCCACAGAATGCGTTGTGCGCGAAAAGCCGCAAGGCAACAGAGCACCGCCACCGGGATAAGCGCAATGAGCAACAGGGGCGGGCGCAGCCAGGCGACTTGCGTAAGGGCGATTCCAGCGGCGAAGAGCCACGCGGCATGAAAGAGCGGCACCGAGGTGAGCCCTGCTGAGGAAGGACTTGGATTGAGGAGCCCGGTGTTGTCAGGCTTTGGCTGCATTGCGCCTTGAATTTAATTAGCTTCTATAGCCGTCAAGCCTATCAGGATCGACGCAAGTGGACCACTGTCTCCAGATGGAAGGTCTGCGGAAACAGGTCGGCGAGTGTGAAGGACTCCATCGAATACCCCGAGCCGATCAGAGTGCGCAGGTCGCGTGCGAGCGTGGCCGGGTCACACGAAACATAGACCAGCGTTGGAGCGGCGATCCCGGTCAGCAGCGCGGTCGTCTCCGGTCCCAGGCCGGAACGAGGCGGATCCACGACGATAAGATCAGGCCGTTCCGATTTAGTCCGACTGCGAAGGAAGCTCAGTGTCTCTGACGTTACCGCCGCCCCAGTTGTGCCGTTGAGATTTTGCGCAAGCGCCTGAGCTGCGGAGGGTGCAGACTCCACGGCAATCACTCGGGAAAAAGTTGCAGTGAGCCGCCGCGCAAATAATCCAACGCCGGCGAAGAGATCCCATGCGATTGCACCCTCCTGGCCGGCGGTTACGCGCTCAACGAGTGCATCCGTAAGCCAACGATTCACTTGAAAAAAGGCTCCGTGGTCTACGCGGTAGGCGAAGCCGCCAACTTCATAACTCAACGAGGTTCTACCCCAGTTCGCAATGGCGCGGGATGGCTGGCCCACACGGCTTTCGGACACAAGCTCCGCACCTTCAAGTGCGGGGATGCGCTCGCTGAGTGCACGGGCGAAATCGTCGAACGCAAATTTCGCGGGACCTGTAATGAAAGCGCTAGCCAGCAGCTCCGTCTCCCGTGGGTTGCAGAAGAGTGAAATTTCTGCCGGCCGGAAAGCAGCATCCTGCCGCGCAAGTCCGGCGGATTCAAGTGCCGCTTGGACCAACAAAGGCGAGGCGATGGGACACTCGCTCACCGGGACGAGCGCATGCGTGCGGCGTCCGCGATAGCCTGGATTGCCTGCGGCGTCAAATGCGAGGCGAATGCGATTGCGATAGCGCCATGGCTCTGCGCTCAGCACATCGATCTTTTCCGGCGGCCGGACTCCGCCGCGTTCGAGCGTTTCACGCAAGATCGCCTGCTTAAGCGCGAGCTGCGTTTCGTAATCCGTGTGCTGGTAATTGCAGCCGCCGCAAGAGCCAAAATGTTTGCACCCCGGCACCACCCGCTCCGGCGCTGCCGTCACGATCTGTTCTACCTCGGCGATTGCGAAGCTGCGCCTTGCTTCAGTGATTCGAACTCGCGCATGCTCACCGGGCAATACAAGCGGAACAAAAACCGCCTTGCCTTCATCGCGAGCGAGAAAAGCACCGCCATAGATGGGCTTTTCAATCTGCACGAGCTTGGTCGCAGTCGGCTTCGCGCGGTCAGGTTGCGGCCTGGGGCGCTTCATTGCTGGCTCATATAGAAAAGGCTGAGGCGTGGCAGGCTATAGTGGACCAGCAACTGCTTCTGCACAAACTGGCTCTCGACCTGGCGCAGCTGCATCGCGCCCATGCGGCTTCGGTATGGAGCCAGCTCGCGCGCAGCGTGCTCTTTGAGGGCCACCATGAGTTCCTCCGGGGCCGCTGCCCGCAGAGCTGTAAAGAGCTTCTCCTCGAGCACGGTGAGGATTCGCTCAAATGCCTCCATCTCGTGTGCTGTGGTGTTGTTTGGAATTGCGACACGCGCGTCGCCGGCCAGTTCGCGCAGCCGCGCCGCGGTCGCCGCACATGCTTCCCGCGCGATCGCAGTGGCATCGAGGGCATTGGCTGCTGCTTCAAGATGCGCCGCCACGCGTTCATGCTCGAATCCCGATTCCCGATTCGTACCGGAGACGGGCGCCGTTCCGGCAGCGGCTTCTCTCAGTTCTTCAGCTGCGTCCATCACCGCCTGCGAGCACCATGCCAGACCATTGATACGTCGCATCCGGCCTCGCTTCTGTCGCGATTCGTATTTGTCAAAAGCCGCGTCGATGCCGCGCAAAGCCGCTTCGATCGGTATTCCCGCCTCACGCCACATTTCAATGAGGGCCCAATCGAGCGTCGAGAGCAGCAGGATCGATCCCCGACGCTGCTGGAAGCGCTCCTCAATCTCGGTAAAGTAGTTGTAGTAATTTTGCAAGGCGGCACTTAGCGCGGCCGGCTGCGCGGTCGCGGCGAGCGGTTTCGTTCAAACAGAATGCGCAAGCCGTCGAGAGTGAGCAAGTCGTCGATCTCGGTGATGTAGTGTGAGTCGGCGGCGACCATGCGCGCCAAGCCGCCCGTTGCGATCACTCGCGGCTTGTGACCTAGTTCGCCAAATATCCGTTCGAGGATGCCATCGACGAGACCAATGTACCCGTAATAAAGGCCGCTCTGCAAGTGGCCTACGGTGTTGGTGCCGATTACTTTGGCCGGACGCTTTATGTCGACGCGGCTCAACCTTGCCGCACGCGAAAAAAGCGCGTCTGCGCTGAGGCCTAAACCGGGAGCAATCGCACCGCCAAGGTATTCGCCGTGCTCTGAGATCACTTCAAATTTGGTGGCGGTTCCAAAGTCCACCACGATACACGGGCCACCGAACTTTTCGAATGCGGCGATGCAGTCAGCGAGACGGTCTGCGCCAAGTTCCGTTGGATTATCCACGAGCACGGGCATGCCGGTCTTGATGCCCGGCTCGACGAAGAGCGGCTGCAAGTGGAAGTAAGTCTCGCAAACCTGTCGCAGCGTGGAGTCGAGCGGCGGAACCACGGAAGAAATGATGATATGCGATACCTGTTTGGGAGACATGCCGTGCATCTCAAACAAATTCACAAAAAACACGCCATATTCGTCTACAGTTTGAGCGCGATGCGTGCCGATGCGCCAGTGCGCCGCTAAATCGGGCCTGTCTGCCGCGCTGCTACTCGTACCTGCCGTCGGAGCTTCCGACTCACCATCAAGCCGGTAAAGGCCCAGCACCGTATTTGTGTTGCCCACATCGACCGCAAGCAGCATGTTGTTTCTAGCTCATCTCCGCGGCACGAATGCCGCCCGTCTGCACGGTAACCATTCCCTCATCGGTGCGGACCAGCAGGAACCCCTGTGCATCCAATCCAGCCGAGACTCCGACGCAGGCCTGAGGCCCATGCACCTCAACCCGACGATTCTTAACCCATGTCGAGGCTTTGGCTACGCGTTCCGGAATCGCCGTAATTGCCGTCGGCTCATCGAGCCCCTGCGTCTGGTGCTCCAGCGATTTTAGCAGGGCGAGAAGCAATTGCTGCCGCCCGATGCGAGCGCCCGATTCGAGGTCCAACGAGGTTGCCGGCGTGGCAAGTCCAGGATCGAATGCGCGCTGGTGGACGTTGATGCCGATGCCAACGACGGCAAAAGCAGCACCGCCGCCGCCGGTCTTCGATTCAACCAGAATGCCGCCCGCCTTACGCGTACCGATCAGTAGATCGTTGGGCCAGCGCAGGTCGACGGTTAGTCCAGAAGCAGCATGAATTGCTTCGGCTGCCGCTAGCCCCGCTGTCAATGGAATGAGTGACAAGATGGAAGCTGGGATCGCGAGGCGCAGCAAAACGCTGACGTAGAGACCTTCGCAGGCAGCGGATTGCCAAGCATGATCGCCACGACCGCGGCCTGCCCGCTGCTCGTCAGCAAAATAGACCGACCCATGTGGAGCGCCGATGCGCGCCGCTGCCAGAGCATCTGTGTTTGTAGAGTCAGTAACAGGAGAGAAATGAAGTTTGCCCGTGAAGATCGTGCCGGCAAGCGCGACCTCAAGTGTGGCCAAATCGAACATGCCTAACTCGGCTCCGCGACGATGCTCATGGAGATGTCGGCGGCTTTTGCGGAGTGGGTCAGCGCACCCACACTGATGAAGTCCACACCTGTCTCTGCATAGGCGCGAATGTTGTCAAGGACGATTCCGCCCGAAGCTTCGATGGGAATCCAGCGGCTCTCCTGTCGAATGCGGTCCACCGCGCTTTTCACCTGTGCCGGCGTCATGTTGTCAAGCAGTATGGCTTCTGCGCCGCCTTCGATTGCCTCTTCCAACTCTTGCGAATTGCGCACTTCAACCTGAACCCGCTGGCCTTTTTGGCGACGCGCCAGTGCATTGTTCAGTGCGGCACGCAGGCCACCACCCAGAGCAATGTGATTGTTCTTGATAAGGATTCCTGAGGCCAAGTCGAGCCGGTGGTTCGTTCCACCACCACATAGCACCGCATATTTTTCAAGCGTGCGCATGCCCGGAACTGTCTTCCGGGTATCGAGCACGTGAGCCTTGGTGCCGTGGACTGCGTCAACGTATTCGCGGGTGAGTGTGGCGATTCCGCTGAGGTGCTGCAGAAGATTTAGGATAACCCTTTCACAACTCAGCAGCACGCGGGCGTTGTGGCGAATCACGGCGAGCACATGCCCCTTGTGAACACGCACTCCGTCAAATATCTCGGGGTGGCTTATGACCTCAAAACGTGTGTGCGCCCCGGGGCGAGTGTCGAGGCGTGCGAAGACTTCGAGCAGGCGCGGCACCGCGCCGAGACCGGCCACAACCATCTCCTGGCGGGCAAGAATTGAGGCCGAAGCACGCAGGTTGGAATCGATGGTGAGATTGGTGGTGGCATCGCTGACTGCCTGGTCTTCGACCAGGGCCTGCTCCAGCAATGCGTCGATGCGGTGACTCTTCCAGTCCATGCGTTTCTTCCCCGCAGCTACTCCGGCGGCAATGCGTCGAGATCTCGCCGCAACTTTTCCAGCAATTGACGCGCTTCTTCCAACTGCTTCTTCAAGCCCTCCACAATATGCGCAGGAGCTTTCTGAGTAAACCCTTGATTGTTCAATTGGCGCTCGGCGCTGGCAATTATCTTTTCCTGCTTCGCGATATCCTTTGTCAACCGGTCACGGTCGGCGGCGACGTCAATGGTGCGCTCGTAGATAACAGCAACGTCAAAGTTGGCTGTGGAGTGCTTTGAAAGTCCTGCGGAAATCTGATCTGTGAGTCGCACTTGGCTGACCCGCGCCAGTCGTTCCACGATGGCGCGATTCTCACGGATGACGTTCTCGAGATCGGCAGTGATGCGCACCTCGATCGGCACCTGCGCTTTCTCCTCCACCCCGATCTCTTTGCGCAGACCCCGAATCTCGATTACCAGGCTTTGCAGTAATGCCATCTGCTCGAGAGCGCGTGCGTCGGGTGCGGCATCGGTAGGCTGCGGAAATCTCGTCAGCGCAATCGACTTGGCCGGCGGGTTGCCATCGTAGATTGCGTGCCACAGTTCCTCAGTCAAGAAAGGCACAAACGGAGAGAGCAAGCGGAGTGAGGATTCAAACACTTGCACCAGCGTGGTAAGCGCGGCTTTTGTCTGCGCTTTGTCGGCCGTCTCTGAAAAATCGAGGCGCAGTTTGACGATCTCCAGATACCAGTCGCAGAAGCTGCCCCATACAAACTGGTAAATGTAATTTGCGGCGTCGTCGAATCGGTAGTTTTCGAGTGATTGATTGACTTTGGTTGCCGTTGCCTGCAACTCCGCCACAATCCACCGCGCTTCAAGTGGCGCGTCAGCTGTAACCGTGGGCAGAGCTCCCAAGGATGCAGGATCGACGGTGATTCCAAGCTCGGCAGCGCGGTCCACATTCATGAAAAGGAACCGCGCCGCGTTCCAAATCTTGTTGGCGAAGGCACGATAGCCCTCGGTGCGAGCGATATTGAAGGCGATGTCGGTTCCGGGCGAGGCCATCGATGCCAAGGTGAAGCGAACCGCATCGGTTCCGTATTGCTTGACGATCTCGATGGGATCGACGACATTGCCTTTGGTCTTCGACATCTTTTCGCGGTTCGCGTCGCGCACCAGGGCGTGGATGTAGACTTCGCGGAACGGAACTGATTCTGAGAGCGGGCGCGGGCCGCCGTCGGGCAGAGGGACGTCTCCCGCAAACCAGCAACCCAGCATGATCATGCGGGCCACCCAGAAGAAGAGGATGTCGAATCCGGTGACGAGCACGCTGGTGGGATAAAACGCGGCAAAATCTCTAAAGTCGCTCACCGCTGCATCGCCGCGATTTTCGCTGGTGAAGTTGGGCCAGCCGAAGACAGAAACGGGAAGCAGTCCAGAAGAAAACCATGTGTCGAGCACATCGGTCGACTGCGTAATCTGATCGGAGCCGCAATGTGCGCACGCCGTTGGATCCTGCCGCAGCACGGTCATCTTGTGACAGGACGAGCATTGCCATGCGGGAATGCGATGACCCCACCATAGCTGTCGCGAGATGCACCAGTCATGGATGTTTTCCATCCAGTTGAGGTAGGTCTTGCCGTACATCTCGGGCGTGAATCGAATGTGCCCTTCTTTGACGGATGCAATCGCACGATCGGCCAGAGGCTGGATTTTAACGAACCATTGAAGCGAGAGCCGCGGTTCAACGACGGTCTTGCAGCGGTCGCAGTGGCCCACGTTGTTGACGTGGTCCTTGATCCCCGCGAGCAAGCCCTCTTCCGTGAGGTCTTCAACCACCTTTTTGCGGGCCGCAAATCTGTCGAGCCCAGCGTAAGCTCCGCCTTCTGAGTTGATGTGCGCCGTATCGTCCATCACGTTGATGGAGGGAAGATTGTGGCGCTGTCCGAGGGCGAAGTCATTCGGATCGTGCGCCGGAGTTACTTTCACTGCGCCCGTGCCAAATTCGCGGCTGACCCATTCGTCGAGAATGATCGGAATCTCGCGACCAACCAGTGGCAGACGGAGTTTCTTGCCGTGAAGGGTCAAGTACCGTTCATCTTCTGGGTGGATGGCTACGGCCACGTCGCCGAGCATCGTTTCGGGCCGTGTGGTTGCGACGGTGAGGTATTCGCCGGTGTCTTTGCCCGATTCGTCGATAACGGGATAGCGGATCTCCCACAGGTGGCCTTTGTGCTCGTCGTAAACAACTTCGAGATCGCTGATGGCGGTCTGGCAGCGCGGGCACCAGTTAACGATGTATGCGCCGCGATAAATGAGGCCCTGTTCGTAGAGCCGAACGAACGCCTCACGCACGGCTATCGAGAGCCGCCCGTCCATGGTGAAGTATTCGCGCTGCCAATCGACAGAAGTGCCGAGCCGCTTCATTTGGCCGAGTATCGCGCCGCCGTAGTGTCGACGCCATTCCCATACCCGCTCCACAAATCTTTCCCGGCCCATTTGCTGCCGAGTCGTGCCTTCCGCGGTGATCTGGCGCTCCACCAGCATCTGCGTCGCGATTCCGGCGTGGTCCGTTCCCGGCACCCAGAGCACCGGGTTGCCGCACATGCGGCGCCATCGGATGAGGACGTCGCTCTCCGTGTGCTCGAACATATGACCCATGTGCAAGTTGCCGGTGACATTGGGCGGCGGCAGCAGAATCGTAAAAGACTGGCCTTCCAGGCCCTCCTTTTGGCAGGCATTCGTGGGAGTCGGCTGGGCAAACAGGTTCTCGCGAACCCAATATGCGGCCCAATGATCTTCGATGGCGGTGGGGTCGTACGCTTTGGGCAGGTCGTGAGGCATGGGGGTTATCAACGAGCCCCCAGGGTCTGCGTCGAACCTTAATTCTCAAGGGTTTCGAGCGAGGGGACCAGCTCTCACTCTACCAGATTGAACCCCACGAAGATGGCTCATCGAGTCTGGACAAAGCTGCAAAATAAAGGCCGCATCGCGAGCGGATGCGGCCTTCCGTCGTGAATCTGTTTTGCCTTAGAACGGGTTCAGCTTGCCGAGGCCCTTCTTCTTTTTCTTCTTGCTCGAAGATTCCTCGTCCAGGTCCGCCTTTGGCTTCTTCTTTTTGCCGTTGGTCGCCGTCGGAGTCTGTGGTGCTGTCGGTCTGACTTCGACCTGGTCAGGCGCTTCAGCAGGCTTTTCGGCCGCCGGCAGCGCGGTATTGGTCGGCCCAACCGGCTTTACCAATGCGTTGGGATCGGCTGCCGCGGCGCCGGGCGTCGCTGTGGTCTCGCCCGCCGGCGCATTCACAATTGAGACACCCACACCAGTTCCACCCGCCGGAGCTGAGAGCTGCAGCGGCGAATCGGAAGGCCGATCGCTGCGTGGAGGTTCGTTTGGCCCTGTGGGCGTAACCGTGGTGCCTTCGGCCGGCTTGCCCGCGTTCACGGCCGTGTTGAAGAGGTTGATGTTTTCCTTCGTAATATCGGGCGCGAGAGTGCGCTTTGGATCCTCAAGGGAAGGGTCGCCGACGTGGACGGCCTCGACGACGGTGGGACCGTGCTTGACCAGTCCAAGGGTTCTATCGGTGAAGCGAATGGGCTGGCGGCTGCGCTCTTCGGCGTCGTTTTCCGCGATCGCTTCCGGAGTCGGCTCAGGGACCGGGCGGTTCATTGCCACCAGACGATCGCGAGCATCCTCAACGTGAGGCGCCATCGGGTAGCGAGTAATGACCTTGCTGTAAGCCGCGGAAGCACGGTCCTGATAATACGAACGCAGCCTCTCACGGACGGCGCCGGGCAAATTGGGCGCGATCTGCACGGCGTGCGCCTCTCCGGCATAGGAATCGCCAATCGCCAACAGCGCTTGATCGCTCTTGGAATAGAGCGGGTAAGTGTCGACCACGGTCTGCAGACGTGCCACGGAAGCGGTGAAATTCTCCTTGCCTTCGTAGTAGAGACCGATCTGCGTTTCACGCTCGGCCAATACTTCCTGCACATCGCGAAGCTTCTGCTTGGCGCGAGGAATGAGCGGAGAGTCGGGGAACATGTTAATCATGGACCGGTATTCGCGCTCGGCATCTTGTGCATTGTGCCAGTCGCGGTCGGGCTTTTCCATCTGCTGGTAGTAGATGTCGCCGACTTTCATCTGCGCCTCGGCCGCTTCCGGGGCCTGCGGGAAGAAGGTGATGAAGTCCTTGTACTCAGCCTCGGCCTGCGTCAGGGCTGCGGTACCGCCCTCTTTGAACCAGGTATCGCCTACCGCGAGCTTGGCCCGCATGCGGTACTCCGAGTCGGGATAGGTGTTGAGCATGGTCTGCAGATCGAGCCTGGCCACGTCATACCGGCCCTTCTTCAAAGCGAGCATCGCCTTGTCGAAGAGTTCCTTGTCGGGCTGCTTGGAGTTCACGTTGGCCAACGGATTGGCGCTCAGGTCCTGGTTCTTCTTGTGCTTGGGCTTCTTTTCCCTGGCCTGGGCTGAGATCCCAGAAAACACCAGTGCCGCCAGTGCAACCGCGACAACATTCTTAGACAACCGGTTCATACCACCTCATTGCGGCGATGGTCCGTCTGCAGGCCTTCACCAATGTTTTTCTCATTCCAGGAAATCACTCGCCTGCGGCTTCGCGAGCCGCAGCCAGCAGCGCACGGGCGTCTCGCTCCGGCTCACCGGCGCCGAACACGGCATTACCGGCTACCAGCAGGTCCGCACCTGCTTTGACGACTTGAACGACCGTGTCGTGAGCCACTCCGCCGTCTACTTCAATTCTAAATGCCAACCCCAGTTCCTGCCGCAACTGAGCGAGTCGCCGAATCTTGTCCAGCGAAAAGGGAATAAAACTCTGCCCGCCGAACCCTGGATTGACGCTCATGACAAGAACGTGGTGGACCATGGGTAAGATGTCTCGAATCAGTTCAACCTGCGTCGCCGGGTTGAGTACAACCGCCGGCTTCATGCCGTGGTGGGCGATCAGCTCAAGCGACCGGTGAAGATGACGGCAGGCCTCGTAATGCACGCTGACCCAATTCGCCCCCGCATCGGCGAACGCTGGAATGAACTCATCGGGATTTTCAATCATCAGGTGGCAGTCCAACGGCAGTTTGGTAGCCTTGCGAAGGCTTTTCACAACCGGCGGCCCAATCGTGATGTTGGGGACGAAATGGCCGTCCATGATGTCGACATGAATGACCGTGCCTCCGCCTCGCTCCGATGCGGCTACCTGGTCGGCCAGACGGGCGAAATCCGCCGATAATATGGAAGGCAGAAGCTCAATCATCTTAAGACCGGAAGCAGCTGAACCATGTTTATCTGCCACGACTCCCTTGCCCGGCCAGTGTATCAGCCGTAGCGAAGCGTTTGCAGCGTCTTACCTGTTGTCTTCGGTGCGTTGTTGAAGGTCATCGAGGGCTGGTACAATCGAACTTCGATCGTCGAGCCACGATCGAAGCACGCTTGCGGCGCGCTCAGTATCTACGACTGTCAATTCGACTCGCGGGATCATGAGCGCCAAATTCCAACGCAGTTTGTTTTCCGTGGCGTCGGCCATGCGCCCGAGAAGCACATCTTTCCAGGGCGCCAGGAGCTTCGGATTGCCGCAGGAAGCTCTCTCGAGGGCATCGGCTGCCCGATTCGCTACCCCGGGGTCATCGTCCCAAAGACACTCGATCGCCTGATCGGTTTTCCGAGGATGCGCAAGCATGATCGCGGCTACTTGCGGGGCTCGGCCCGCAGCGATGCGCTTGCCCATCAGAAGCATCGAACGGATGGTCTCTGGCTTTCTCATAAGCGGCCTGTGATTGCCATTGTGCTACGCGGGATCGGCGTGCGCCAGCATCTTGGCGGCCACCCGGCCGACGCCGCGCAGCAAGGCTTTGATGGGCCAATGATCTTCTGCGTCGGTGAAGAATATCTCTCCGACTCGACGTGCCTCGGACCGGTAATACCAACGCTTGAGCAAGGCCAGATGGCCCTGGCGAACAGTGGGCGACGGAGATTCGCCGGGTATATTCAGCGCTGCGAGCACTGCTTCCATACGTGCTTCAAGGATGCTCCTGGCTGTCCTGGGAGCTTTGATTACGGAGGCGTCGCCAAGGCTGGATTCAAGTGCCGGAGTTTCGATGCTCGGGATTTCGGGCACTGGTTCGATCGCCATCGGGTGCGCGAACAAAGAACTTGAACCGGACTGCTCATTCTGAATGCGCATTCCGACGGTGGAGAAAGCGACCGGACCACTCATGCGGCCATTTTCGAAAAGAAAGACGGCGACTTCATCCGAATCGGCGGACTGCTGCAAGATGACCGCACGCAACCTGCTCAGTGGGCGCACCAACTCCGGCGCGAGTGCGCGGACGCCCTCTACCCTCTGCACCGCCGCGTGCAGAGTTGCAGCGTTTTCAAATTCGAGATTTGCCGAGGCCGCGTCCCGCTCACCGCGCAACACAACAAGCCGGCTCTCCCCTCGGGTGGCAAGGAAGCTTTCAACCGCTCCGGCCTCCTTCGCGTACCGCTCGTCCGTGCATCCCTTGTAGCAAGGCGCGAGACACATCTTCATCTCGGAATAGACGCACCCCGGATGGTTGGGATCGGGATTCAAATCGTCGGTGCAGCGGCGCAGCAGAAAGAGCTTCAATGCCTCGTCGGAAAATCGCTCCGCGGCTGCTCGGGATGCGAACGGCCCATAACACCAGCCTGCCTCGCGCTGACTGGGCCTGTAAGTCACAGTGATACGTGGATAAGGGTTCCCGCCCAGGAACCGCACAAACGCCGGACTGCGGAGGTGCATGCGTTCCAACGCCTTCGCACCGTAAACCTGATCCAGCATTGAAAACTGTGCCAGGAGTGATTCGAACTCCGACCCGGTCAGTCGCCACGCAATCCGCCGCACCCGCCCCGCCAGTTGCAAGCGCCGCGGATGTTTCGGCGAGGGCTGCAACAGCCTCTCGAGCCGCGCACGCAGATTGGGTGTGCGGCCAACGTAAGGCTCGTCGCGCGCCTCCGCCCCGTACAGCGCAAACACCGCCGGCTTTGCAGACAGCTGAGTCAGAGCAGCCTTGGCATCGGCTGGATCAAACGGAATGCTCTGCAAATCGACGGTCACGGCCACTCCCGCTCAGGCTCCCGCGATGGTCATGCCGTCGATGCGCAACGTTGGCGACGCCACGGACCCTCGGAAGACCAGGTCGCTTCCAATCGCGGTCACGTTTGAAAGCATCTCGGCGAGATTGCCTGCGATAGTCACTTCTTCGACCGCGTGCGTCAGTTGACCGTTCTCAATCCAAAGTCCCGCCGCGCCGCGCGAGTAGTCGCCGGTCACGATGTTGGTGCCGAAGCCCATCAGGCTGGTGACGTAAAGACCGGCGGGAACAGAAGCGATGATCTCCTCAGGCGTGAGCGTGCCTGGTTCGAGATAAAGGTTGCCGCAGCCGATTCCCGGAGTGCCGGCCAATCCGCGCGAAGCGTTATGCGTGGATTTCATGCCCAGCTTGCGTGCCGTGTAAGTGTTCAGCATGTAATTGCGCAGTACGCCGCCCTCCACCACAATTGTGCGCCTCGTTGGCAGTCCCTCTCCATCGAATGGCGAAGTCCCGAATCCGCCTACTCCGGTGGGAAGGAGCATTGTGTTGTCATCGACAATGGTCAGTGTGGGCGCGGCGATTTGCTCGCCAAGCTTGCCCGCGAGGAACGAAGCATGACGCCAGATGGAATCGCCCGATGCGGCGTCGAAGACCGATCCGATGAGCGACCGAGCCACTTCCGGTGCAAATACGATTGGCACGCGCTGAGTAGGAACCCTGCGGGCTCCGAGCCGTCGGACGGTGCGCCGTGCGGCCTCTTTGCCCACCGATTCAGGGGACTCGATGTCCGCGAGCCTGCGGGCGCTGCTCCACCAGCCATCTCGTTGCATTTGACCGTTTGTATCCACTGCCAGCGGTGCAGCGGACACCCCGGCATAGCTGCTGCGGTAGCTGCCCAGGAAACCGCGGGAATTAGCCTGCACTTTGCGCCCGGTTGCCGCGTCAAAGCTGCCCCCATCGGAGTTTGTGATGCGCGGGTCCGCGGCGAGTGCTGCCGCCTCTGCGCGCCGCGCCCAATCAATGCGCTGTGGCCCTTCCAGTGAATACACATCGTCGTAATGAAGGTGAAGATCGCTCTCGATCGATCCGAATTCGCTCGTCTCTGGAAGTCCGTTAAACGGGTCCTCCTCCGTTACTTTTGCCAGCGACAGCGCGCCCTCAACAAGCTGACGAATCCCGTCTGCCGTTAGATCGCTGGTTGAAGATGAAGCCGCCCGCCGCCCTAGAAAGACGCGCAACCCGAGCGCACGCGAGCCCGACTCCTTCAATGTCTCGACTTGGCCCATGCGCACGTTCACGCTGAACTCGTCGCCTTCGCGCACCACCACTTCAGCGTCGCTGGCCCCGCCCTTCATGGCGAGCTTCACGACGTCCGTTGCGAGCGACTCGAGGTCCATACCGGTCAAATTGGAGATTTCTACAGCGTCAGGCATTGCTCAACAGTAACAAAATGACTCGCGGCTCGGCATCGTGAGGCAAAACGGCTCCGCGACCACCTGTGCCAAGACCTTTGCATTCGTAACGGTCCTTCTATCGCCCCGTGCCGCCCACGGTCATCTTGTCCAGCTTGATGGTCGGCATACCAACGCCTACCGGCACGCTCTGCCCATCTTTGCCGCAAGTTCCGATGCCCTCATCGAGCTTCAGGTCGTTGCCCACCATCGACACATATTTCAGGGCTTCGGGGCCGTTGCCAATCAGCGTGGCGTCGCGAACGGGCGCCGTTATTTTGCCATCCTCAATCAGATAAGCTTCCGATGCCGAAAACACGAACTTCCCGTTGGTGATATCGACCTGCCCGCCGCCAAAGTTCACTGCATAAAGTCCGCGCTTCACTGACCGCAAAATATCGTCGGGCGAATCCTCGCCGGCCAGCATGTACGTATTGGTCATGCGCGGCATCGGGATGCAGTGATAGCTCTCCCGCCGGCCCGACCCGGTGTTCGCAGCCCCGGTCAGCCGCGCAGAAAGCTTGTCGGTCAGGTAGCCCCTCAAAATGCCGCCTTCGATCAGCACCGTCTCCTGAGTCGGAGAACCCTCATCATCCACATTAAGCGACCCACGGCGTCCGGCCATCGTGCCGTTGTCTACAACCGTAACCTTGGAACTCGCAACAGGTTGGCCGATAAGCCCCGTGAACGCCGACGTCTTTTTGCGATTGAAGTCGGCCTCAAGCCCATGACCTACTGCCTCATGCAGCAGGATGCCAGGCCATCCCGGTCCCAAAATAACCTGCATCTCGCCCGCTGGGGCAGGCACAGCGCCGAGCTGGAGAATCGCTCCGCGAGCCGCCTCACGGGCCAGATTCTCCGGGCTCTTCGATCCGGTGAACTGTTCCAGCCCGGCGCGGCCACCACCGCCAGTTGAGCCCTTCGTCGTTGCCGCGCCATCCTTGGCGATGACGAAAACGTTCAGCCTGCACAGCGGTTGCGTATCGCTGGCGAAGGCGCCATCGGAAGCCGCGATGAGAATCCGCCGCAGTTCTTCACTGTAGCTGGCGCGGACTTGCACAATGCGTGAATCGAACGCCCGCGCAGCACGATCAGCTCGAAGAATCAGTTCCAGGCGCGCTGCTAGGTCAAGGTCAAATCCGCCCAGCGGAACGGGATACAGGTCGGCGCTGCCGGTCTCAGTGAACCCCTGCACCGGCTGCCTGGCGGGGCCCGAGGCAATCAGAGCGGCCGTGCGTGCAGCGTGCAACAGGCGTTCGGGATTGAGGTTGTCAGTGTAGGCGTACCCCGTGCGCTCTCCAGACAGAACGCGAATGCCGCAGCCGGCGCTGGTCCCCTGGCTGGCCGATTTCACAATCTGCTCGTCCACGCCCAGCGAAGTAGAGGCAACCGACTCGAAGTAGAGATCGGCATAGTCGCCGCCCGCAGATAGAGCTTCACCCAGGCAGCGCTCCAGGAGGCGCTCGGTGATGCCAAATTTCTCAAAAAAATAACGCTTGTGACTCGGTTGGGGGGAAGCGGCTGGAATGCTCATCAGTATGTCCACCGCTTTTGCCGCACCACATCATCACCACCGCCACCATCATCATCACCATCACGCCGCCTGAGGCGTGTGCCAACACAACCCACCTGGCCGTCCTATCGCGCCAGTGTGTACACCCGAGAACCGGGGTCCCCACGGACAGGTCTTGGTTCGTGGGGTGGAAGAACCGGGGTCCCCACGGACAGGTCTTGGTTCGTGGGGTGGAAGAACCGGGGTTCCCACGGACAGGTCTTAGTTCGTGGGGTGGCGAATTGGCCCACCCAAGCTGTGAACGTTCAGATTGAATGGGCCAACCTGTCCGGAGACCGAAATTCCCGTATCTCTCTTGATTCGGTGACTTCCGGCACTACCCTCCCGCACGCGATCGTGCTACATTTTCGGCATGAAGAAGTTTGTAGCCGCAGCTTTGCTTCTAATGGTGTTTGCCGCTCCGGCATTTGCATGGAAGAAACACCACCATTCCGATCCGCGCGTCATTCATCATCCGCGCGCCGTTCATCCGCAAAATCCGAATCTCAAGCACCATACAAGTCACAAGGCCCATCCCGCTGGGTATGGTCAACACGCTTAAATAGAGCAATATGAGTCCGGCGGTTGGGCCTCGACGAGGCTCCCTAATCCACTCCGCCGGCCATGGTCCGATTCATGCCAGATCTGGAAAACCTTCGCTATCCCATCGGCCGGTTTGCTCCGCCGGAAAACGTCGCTCCCGGAATCCGCGCCGAGCACATCCGAACATTGCGCGCGCTGCCTGAACGGTTGCAAGCGGCCGTAGACGGTCTCGACGATGCGCAACTTGACACGCCCTATCGAGAGGGCGGGTGGACAGTCCGTCAGCTTGTGCATCATGTATTTGACAGCCACGCCAACGCCTATGTCCGGTTCAAATTGGCTCTCACTGAGGATTGGCCCACCATCAAGCCTTATGACGAGGCTGCATGGGCCGAGCTATCCGACAGCCGCCTCCCAATCGATGTCTCTCTGACACTGATTGCGGCGCTTCACCAGCGTTGGGTCGCTCTGCTCGAGTCTCTCCGCGAAGAGGATTTCCAGAAGGGCTACAACCATCCCGAGTCGGGACGCCAGAACCTTGCCACGGTCCTGGCAACGTACGAGTGGCATTCGCGTCACCACACGGCGCACGTGATTAACCTGCGCTCGCGACAGAACTGGTAGGCACGAAGGATGTCCCCGGCCGACCAGACCCTCGCTGCCGCCCGTCTCGTCGAACTTATCGAAGAATATCTTACGGATCACCCCGCCGCCGCCCTGCTCGAAGACGGGCGCGTTCTCTTCGATATGCGCATTGCGCGTTACTCCGTGAGCGAATCCCACGGCCGATGCCTGCTTCAGTTGTGGAGCGAGGAACGCAACCTGGTGCGCACCGTTGTGGACCTGCAGCGGCGGACGCATTGCCTTCGGCTCATGACTCGTCGAATGGGGATGGCCAAGCCACAGGCGCTCGAACTGGTTCCCAACAGCGATCGCCGGACCCCAACCCTTCGCGATGCCGCTCGACGCAACTATCAGCGTCTTCTCGAGCGCGCCATTGGCCGCACTTTCATCGGTTCCAAGATCGATGGGATGCGTTCCGCCATGGACCTGGAACACAGCTTTGGACCGGCGTACGTAAGAGGGCGCCTGCTGCGAGGCACTGCGGCTGAGGCGGTAATCGGTGTAGGCGAGGCTGAATCCGGCTCCACCATCGAGGGAATTCTTACCCTCGGCATTCTTTGGCTAGCGCACTGTCGCCAAAATGGCGACGGCCGGCGTCACTTCGGCGGTCTCAAGGTCGTAGTGCCTTCCAATGCGTGGCGCGCGACCGCGGAGCGAATGGCATGGCTCAATCACGCGGCTGCCGACTTTCAACTCTTTACGCTCGACGAGCAGAATGAAGAGCTTGCCGCGGTGGATCTTCGGGACAACGGCAACCAGGAATCGCACCTCGTGCACGCGTTCTCACATTCGGCCGCCCTTGAGCGTTGCCAAAAGGGAATCGAGCGCCTCATGGAACTCGTGCCGCCAACTTCGAAGCCCCGCGTTGAAATTCGTCCACGTTCGGCCACGGAGGTCGGCCTGCTGCTGCACGGGCTCGAGTTTGCGCGCGTGCGACATGGTGTGTCAGTTCACGCGTTTGCTCGCCAAGAAGAGATCACCTTCGGCGCAGGGGCCAACGAAACTCCCCTCACCAATGAAAGTGAGGCGCTCTGCCGTGAACTCTGTGGGCGGCTTTTCCAAAGCCGTCATCCCGATGGCGCCCACATTGATCCACTCTTCCGCTTGCAACCGGAGCGATGGCTTGAGGCGAAGTTTCGCGCGGGCCTTCGAGAGCTGATGCCGGGTTTGCGCGGAGATTTGCTCTATTCGCAGGTGCCCGCACTTTCATCGGGGGATCGTGGAATGCTCGATTTGATGACGCTCGATCGCAATGGCCGGCTCGTCGTTATCGAACTCAAAGCCAACGAAGACCTGCATCTGCCCCTTCAGGCACTGGACTACTGGATTCGCGTGCGCGCGCTCAATGCCGATCGCAAGAGTGGCGCGGGCGGCGACAGACCGCTTTCCGCCTTTGAGCGCCAAGGCTACTTTCCCGGAGTCGAGGTTTCGCCGCTGCCGCCGCGCTTACTTCTTGCAGCCCCTGCGCTGCGCATTCACCCGGCAAATGAGCCGGTGCTGCGTTACCTCTCCCCCGAGGTTGAGTGGGAACTGATCGCAGTCAGCGAGCATTGGCGTCGTGAACTGAAGGTGGTGTTCCGCAAGCATAGCAATGACGCGAAATCCTAGAAGCTGTCCGGGCATACAGACCTTCAGTTCAATCAGAATCGAATGCGGATTGGCCGACTCGCAGGTGAGCATTCGCACACTCTTCCATATCGCCGAGCAATGCGTCTATCCGCTTCAAGTCCGAATCCCACGCAAACATGATGCGCGCCGCGCCACCAATAAACGTGTAAAACTTCCAACCGCGTGCTTGCAGTTTATCGAGGACTCCGTCAGGCGCCGAAAGAAAGACGGAATTGGCATCGACTGCAAATACAACTTCTAAATGCGGGATTTTTGCGACTCGCTCAGCAAAATACTGCGCGCATCGATTCGCATGTTTGGCGTTTGCCAACCACGCTCCGCTCTCCAGCATGCCTACCCACGGCGCGGCCAGGAAGCGCATCTTCGACGCCAGTTGCCCGGCCTGCTTGCATCGGTAATCGAAATCGGTCGCCAGCGCACGGTCGAAAAACAACACCGCTTCACCCACCGCCATGCCGTTCTTTGTGCCGCCGAAACAGAGCACGTCCACGCCGCTCTTCCAGCTCAATTCAGAGGGTGAGCAGCCTGAACTTGCGCAGGCGTTCGCGAACCGCGCGCCGTCCATGTGCAGAGACAGGCCATGAGCCTTGCACGTTGCGGAGATGGCCTTGATCTCTTCCGCTGTGTACACAATGCCGGTTTCAGTAGGCTGCGAGATGGTGACCACTCGCGGCTTTGGAAAATGAATATCCTGCCGCTTGGTCGCGAGCTCGTGAATGGAATCCGGCGTGAGCTTTCCACCTACACCCTGTGCGACCAGCAGCTTCGAACCGTTCGAAAAGAACTCCGGTGCGCCGCATTCATCCGTCTCCACGTGCGAAGCGTCGCAACAGATTACGCCATGATAGGACTGGCAAAGCGACGCCAGCGCAAGCGAATTGGCCGCGGTCCCATTGAACACGAAGAAAAGCTCGCAATCAGTTTCAAAAAGTTTCCGAAAGGCATTCGCCGCGCGCGCCGTCCACTCATCGTCACCGTAGGCCGTCGCATGACCGCGATTTGCGCTCTCCATCGCAGCCCATGCATCCGGGCAGATACCCGCGTAGTTGTCACTTGCAAATTGCTGCGCAAGATCTTCCGTGGCGTAAAGCATCATCGATTCTGTCCAGAATGACTTTCGGCCATGGCGGCATTCAGTCCATTGAAGATGGCATCGTAGCTGCCGTCGCGTTCGGCGTTGCGCAGGCCCTTAACGTTTTCTACGCAAATCTCGGCGGGTGTTGGTTGCGTCTTCAGTATCTCCATGACCTCGGCGATGAACTTGTCGAGCGGCATCGCGCGAGGATCGGACGCGCCGTTCATGAGATCGGTTGCGACATAGGGTGGCGGCAGTTCAACAACTTCGATGGCCGTGGACTTGAGCTGGTAGCGTAGCGACTGGGTGTAGGAGTGAATGGCGGCTTTGGTGGCGCAATAGGTGGGCGTGATGGCCAGGGGAAGAAACGCCAGACCGGAAGATACGTTAATAATGGTGGCACTTGGCTGTCTTTTCAGCAATGGCAACAAGGCTGCTGTAAGCCGGATCGGCCCCAGCAAGTTCGTGGCTACAATTGCCTCTGCATCCGCCAAATCATCCGGTTGCGAGAGCAAATTCTCAGCCCGCATGATGCCCGCGTTGTTGATGAGCACGTTCAGCAACGGAAAACTCGCAGCTACCTGCGCGGCAAATGAGGGAATGCCTTCTCGCTTCTCAATATCGAGCACGAGCGACTTCATCCCGGGACTTGCAGTCGTCGTTTCATCAAGCGCCTGCTTCCGGCGCCCGGCGATGACAACCTGGTTGCCCAACGCCTGCAGCGCCACTGCAAGGCCTCGTCCAATTCCAGAGCCGCCACCGGTAACAAGAATCGTATTTCCGCTAAGCTTCATGAGGATTTGTACTCCCTAGGGCCTGTTAACACTACCAGGGCGTCCGGGTAGTGTTAACTGGCGGCCCTACCATCGATAATACGAGCCCACGGCACAGCATGGTTTCACAGAAAGCTGCGAAGCAGTTCGTCAGAGAATCCCCGTTTCGGGTTGGGAATGGGCGGAGTGGAAAAGGACTAACGCTTTAGTACCCAGATATCCGCGGAAAAAGTAATTGACCGGGACGTGCCAATGGAGTGATATAGAACACATATTTCCTGGACAGAGGGCGAAAGAATCTTTTCGTCAGCTCACTGCAAGATCGTTAATACCTGGGGTCGGGTGTGTCCGCTCTGAGGAGTGGGTACACCCCCAGGGGGGAGTCACCGTCGTGCCTAGCCAAGTTTTCTCTGAGTTTCGGTCCCGGGCCGCTTCATCCGCCACTGTCGACTCAAGCCGCTATTTTGCATCAGCAAGGGTAGTTTCCATCTGCGATTCGCCAGCATTTTCCAAGTCCGAACCTGACGACTTGATGGATTCGAGCGCGGACGGTTTGGGTTGTGCCAGAGCCATTCGCTCGGCCTTCGTCGTGGAAGCCTGTCTGGCGCTTTTCGTCTTCGGAATCTGGCACTTATGGCATATCGTTCGCTAGTCGAGCCGAATCCGAAAACTGCCCTTTGACCCCGATCTCCGCTTCTAGTTCCGTCGCGCCTGCTCAAAGGCTTACTTCTTCAGCGGTTTCCTCGCGAAGTAATACAGCGAATACGCCAGCATCCCAAACGCCAGCACTGAAACCCAGGTGTGGTCCACAAAGTTGCCGGCTGGGAAATTGAGAATGTCCCCTTTGCCGACTGTGGTCTCGTAGCCCTTGAGGGCCACGCCCATCAGCCCCACGATCCCTCCTGCCGCGATGAGTCCCGAAGCATAGAGCGAGCCGGGCGAGATTTCGCTTTCGGTATCGATCCCATCGCCGCCGCCCGCGCGCTTCACCGCCTGGTCCACGAACCAGCGCACCGCACCTCCGCAAAAGATGGCCAGAGTAGTTCCGATGGAGAGGTACGCGCCCACGGCGAAGGAGAGCGAGCGAATCCCCAGCAACTCGACGGCAATCACCAGGAAGACACCCAGCATGACCAGGCCCCACGGCAGCTTGCGGCTCAGAATGCCGTTGATGACCGTGGCCATGAGGCGGGCCTGCGGTGCGGCGGCCTTCTCGCTGCCGATGCCCTGAATCCACTGCACCTCAATGCGGCCGGTCGAGGGTGAGTAGAGGTATTTGCCGTCAGCCAGTTCCCCCGAGCCAAGCGCATTCAAAACCACGTATTCGCTCTTGTGGTGGACGGTTGAGGACTTGTCTGCGGCGAGGACGGGAAATTGTTCGGGCAGATGTTTGACGTCTGATTGGACGGCGACTCCAGAGTGCGCGCCATTGAGATCCCAGGGCTGCGATGCCGAGTGGAACTCCTGCAAACCGGTGTTCATCAGGTTGAGCGTGAAGCCGATGGCAACGGTGGAGACCACGACGCCAATCATCAGCGCAAGCTGCTGCAAGCGCGGCGTTGACCCGACCAGGTAGCCGGTTTTCAAGTCCTGCGAGGTGTCGCCGGCGTTGGCAGCAGCGATGGCGACGGTGCCACCGATTGTAATGGCAAGCGCGCCGTATGCGGGAGCCGTCCAGCCCTTGGTCAGGAAGACGGCGCAGGTAGCCATGAGGGTCGCGATGGCCATGCCGGACATGGGGTTGGCCGAGCTGCCGATCAGCCCCACAATGCGCGAGGAGACGGTGACAAACAGAAAGCCGAAGACAACGATGAGCAGCGAGGCGGCCATGTTGGGCCCTACCCCCACGTAGGCTCCCGGCACCGGTTTGAACTGAAGAAAGAAGAACGTGAACGCGATCAGAAGCAACGAGCCGAGCACGACTGTGCGCATGGAGAGGTCGTCTTCGGTGCGGATGAGCTTGGCTTTCCCTCCGGCGCCAGGACGCAGGTTTTTAAATCCCGCACTCAGCGCGCTGACGATGGTGGGCAGCGTCTTGATGAGGGTGATTAGTCCGGAAGCGGCCACGGCGCCCGCGCCCATCGGGCGGATGTAAGTGGACCAAAGCTGGCTGGGCCCCATCTGTGCGATGGGGATGGTGCCGGGATAAACAGGGTGGCCGAGTTCCTTGCCGAAGAAATAGATGAGCGGCATCAGCACCAGCCAGGAGAAGACGCCGCCGGCAAAGATCGTTCCGGCAACCCGGGGACCAATGATGTATCCCACTCCCAGATATTCGGGAGTCGCGTCGGCCTTGATCGAAGCTCCCTTCAGGATGTGTTGGGGGCCGAAGTCGGGCTGGAACTCGGGGGTGCCGGGCCAGGCCTTGAAGAGGTTCTCATTCTGAAAGAAGGTGTAAAGGCTGCCGAGCCCGAGTCCGAGGAAGACGCGGCCCGCGAGTGAGCCGCCGCGTTCCCCGGCAATGAGCACGTCGGCGCAGGCCGTGCCTTCAGGGTATTTGAGGTTGCCGTGCTCCTGCACGATGAGCTGGCGGCGCAGCGGAATCATGAACAATACGCCCAGCCAGCCGCCGATCAACGCCAGAAAGAAGATACGCGCGTATTCAAGATCGAAGCCGAGAAAAACAAGCGCCGGCAGGGTAAAGATGACTCCGGAGGCAATGGACTGGCCCGCATTCCCCGTCGTCTGCACGATGTTGTTTTCCAAAATCGAAGCCCGTCCGAAGGCGCGCAAAATGCTGATCGAAAGCACCGAAATGGGAATCGAAGCGGCTACCGTCAGGCCGGCGCGCAGGCCCACGTACACCGTGACCCCGCCAAATATGATTCCGAAAACGGAGCCAAGAAGGATTGCGCGGAACGTAAACTCGGCGCGGTTCTCGTTGGGCGAAACAAACGGCTGAAAGTCGGGCACTGATTGCCTCCAGATATCCGCAAACAAATTGGCGTGGTTTCCCTGAAGGGCGAGTTTAGCAGCCCGGTACTCGGATTCGCAGTGCGCCTGGTCAGGGAACGCGGAAATCGGTTCAATACAATAACGCAAGTACGACATTCTGCCGGCCATGAAGCTCACATGGCAGTCCTTCAGAGCAGCCGTCACGTTGAAGCGGGCTATCAATGTCCACTTGGCGAGGCCCCGCCCAAACGCGTAGGGTAATCTTCAACCGAGTTCCACGGAGAAGCCAACCGCAATGACCAACATGGCCCCTGCGCCGAGCCCAATCCAACGCCTGCTCTCGCTCGATGTCGTTCGCGGCATCACCATCGCCTTCATGATCATGGTGAACAACAATGGGGGCCCGGGCTCGTGGCACTTCATGAATCATGCAGAGTGGAACGGCCTCACGCCAACCGACCTTGTCTTTCCAACATTTGTCTTCGTGGTGGGAGTGTCGGTGGTCTTCGCCTTTGAGGCGCGATTGGCCCGTGGCACGACTCGCGCGCAACTCAGTTGGCACACGCTGCAACGTGCCGCGATTCTCATCGTTTTCGGCATCGTTGTGAATAGCTCTCCATTCTTCGAGATTCCCCACATGCGGTTCTATGGAGTCTTGCAGCGCATCGCCGTCTGCTACCTGGTCGTCAGCCTTTTCTATCTGTGGGACAAGCGTGTCTGGACCAAAGTCCTGGCCTTAATTGTCGCGCTCGTTGGCTACTGGATTCTCTTGCGCTGGGTTCCGGTCCCGGGCGCCGGCATGCCCGGCCGCGACATTCCGTTCATGGATATGACCCAGAACCTGGTTTCGTGGATTGACCGCCATGTCTTCCCTTATCACCTTTATCTCTATTCGCCCGACCACAACGTTCGCGACCCTGAAGGACTGCTGAGCGACCTGCCTGCCATCGGCACCGCTCTGATGGGCGTCCTCACGGGCCTCTGGCTGCGCACCAGCAAATCGACTCCGGCAAAGGCGGCGGGGCTGGCCGCGGCTTCTGTCGCCAGCCTCGCTCTGGGCTATCTGTGGTCGCTTGAATTCCCGCTGAACAAGAACATGTGGACCAGTTCTTTCGTGCTCGTGGCTGCGGGATATTCCCTGGCCCTGCTTACCCTTGTCTATTGCCTTGTGGAGCAAATGGGCTGGCGCAAAGGCTGGACCTGGCCCTGGCTGGTCTTCGGCTCCAATGCCATCGCGGCCTACATGTTCAGCGAACTCATGCCAGGGATCCTCTCCATCATCTCCTTCTCATCGGCCTCGGGCAAAAGCACCGACCTGATTATGTGGACCGCGAGTCACACGGTGATGCACATTCCTGATCGCGGATTTGCGGCATTCGCATATTCAGTTTCGTTCACTGCGTTCTGCTTCATTCCCGTCTGGATCCTGTATCGCAAAAAGATTTTCCTCAAAGTCTAGGTAACGCAAAGAGCACTCAGCACGTCTATTTGTACCTAGAGGCTCGGGTGCGTGAGCCAAACATATTCCCCATGGGCTTGCATCTCCGGGTGCAAGTCCCCGCGCCGAAGCCTTGGCCTTTGCTTTTGCACGGAGGTCAATCATGGCTATAACGGAGGGTTCCGACCCAGAATGTCTATGCGCCGCCGACTCCCCTCCAACGCGGCGCGGCATTTCGGATGTAAGTGAGCTTGTTGTTGGCTACGGACTGATCCTCGCGGTCCTTTGGACACCAAGGCCTTTGCAGCGATGGCTGGTCGCCGGAACGGTGCTCTGGGTCGCCCTCTCAATTCTTTCCTCGTTTCCGGGCTGGAAGGCTATGGGCTGTTGCGTGTCTGGGTTTCGGACCTCGCTGTGGGTGGTGGGCGTGGCCCTGTTTACCGCGATCTCTGCGATGACGCTTGCGTACAATTTACACACGCTCCATCAGCCGATTGGAGGCCCTACCCACTGGATCAGGACTTACGCGGGCTACACAATCTGGGCGCTGATTCAGCAGTTCCTGCTGCAGGGATACTTTCTGGTTCGCCTATTGCGAGTTATGCCCAATGAGACCTTGGCGGCGTTCACGGGCGCCACCATCTTCGCCGTGGCGCACCTGCCGAATCCAATTCTGGCGCCGGCGACGTTACTTTGGGGCCTGATCGCCTGCCTGATCTTCGTCAGGTGCCGCAACATCTTCTCGCTGGGCATCGCTCATGCCATCTTGGGAATCTGCATCGCCGTCACCTTCCCCGCGTCCACACTGCACAACATGCGCGTAGGTCTCGGCTACCTGACATATCGTGCGCCGCATGATCTTCACCTCAGCCAGGTCGACCACAGCGTGTCTACAGACGCGTGGGTAAGTGCAGACGCCCCTACGCGGCGCTGAGCTCGCCAGGCTCTGCCATAGAAGATTCCTGCCGCCGCTGCCATCAAGACGTAGCGCCAATTGAATCCCGCTGTTCGCTTGTTCCAATGAGCAATCCCAAAGACAATCGCGGTTACCAGCAGAGCTGCAGTGCGTCCGAGGCGCCGCTCCAACAAGTTCTGCAACCATCCACGAAAGAAAACCTCTTCGGGAATTGCGATAAACAGAAACGTGAAGATAAACCCGCCGATCAATCGCAGCGGCGAGGGCCAGAGCGCGTGAATGTGGAGAAAGCCCAACCCCAATCCAAGCGGGATAGCGATCATCGCGTATAGAAACAACTCGCGCATCCCGATTGCGGCATCGCTCGATTTCAGCCGCAAATCAAAGCCAACTCCATCGAGTCGGCGAACTACTAGGAACCCGAATGCCCCTGCATCGAGCAGCACCATTTTCCCCAAGGCCGACAATCCAACAGGCCACGCCGGCTCAAACCAGCGAAGATCGACGGCGAGTCCCAATACAAGCAGCACAACAAAGTCTCGCCAATTGCCGCGCTGCTTGGGATCGGAGTTTCTTGCCTGAATCATGAGTACCGCGATCGCCATCGGAAGCGATGCATAGAGCGCAAGCCAACTCCAATGGAAGATTCCGAAAGAAGACGCGATGAGCGCGTATGGAAGGCACAGCAGAGCTGGGCTGCCGACAAGCACGAATCGAGGTAGAGCCAGTGCTAGAGCCTTCGCACGCTCCGGAAGAAACGCAATGCCCATCAACGGCAGCAGAACCAGCAGTGCTGCGACGACTACTGAAGGTCGAAGGAGGGTGGCAACGTTCATTGCAATCTATTAGACGTTGTGTGCAGGCTTCACAGGATGGAAGAGCCACAGAAGCAGCAACGCGAACAACAAGCCGCCCACCGCAAATTTCAACGGTACGGGCGCATGCGACGGCGAAAAAAATCCTTCCAGGCAGCCGGCGATCACCAGCATCGGAATCACACCGGAGACCAGGCGCGTAGCCTCAATGCCGCCCCTCGCCACCGATTCTTTCCAGCGATACGCGCCTGGAAACAGCATTGAGTGGCCAAGCCGGAAACCTGCTCCGCCGGCAATGATGATTGCCGGCAGTTCCAGCGATCCATGCGGCGCGACAAAGCTCCATAAGGCGAGCGACATTCCGTACTGATGGCACGCCGCGCCAATGACTCCGAGCATCATGCCGTTCACATAGAGCGAGAAAAACGTCATCAACCCAAACGCGATGCCGCCGGCGAACATGATGAAGCTGACCGTCAGATTGTTCGTCATGATGTGACTGGTTTCCATCGGCGCAACACTCACGATGGATTGCGTCCACATTTCGTGACGCTCCATCGTGGCGATCATGGCCGGCCCGACAAAGTGGCGCATGAACTCCGGCCGAGCCGTTGTCAGCACGGCTCCCAGCAAGCCCCACGCCACCGAGACAAACAACGATGCCGCGACATAAGGCAACTGGCGCTGAAAAATCGCCGGGTAGTCATCCTTGAGAAAACGAAAGAGCGTGAGCAGACTCGTCTTTCTGCCGGAATAGATGATATGGTGGGCCCGAGCCAGGAGTTGATTTACGTGATCTGCGTGGGTGCGCACCGTAGCGTCGCGGCGCAGAACCGAAAGATCGGCAGCCACTTGCCGATAAAGCAGAGCAAGTTCCTGCAACTCCGCGCGTGAGAGCCGTCCCAAACCGCTTTGATCGGATTGGGCGAGCAACGATGCAAGCCGGTCCCAATGGGGCCGCCGCTTGGCAATCCACTGATTGGATAGAATGGGCGCCATGGATCAGATTTCAGATCAGCTTAGCATCGATACCCCGGAATTAGTCGCGANAATTAGTCGCGATTCAGATGCCGCTGGCGGGTATTGGCAGCCGTTTCATCGCGCTGCTCGTCGATTACCTGATCTGGATACCGAGTATCCTGGTGCTCAGAAAACTGTTTTTGATCTTCCTGCCAGGCATAGGAGCTTTCAATCACCGCTCTGCGCAGTGGGCTTTCGCTACCTATCTCTTTCTCCTTTTCTTGTTCAACTGGGGATACTTCACCCTCTTTGAGGCTTTTTGGAACGGGCGAACTCCAGGCAAGCGAGTAGCGAGGATTCGAGTCATTCAGCGCTCTGGACGAGCCATCGGCCTCTTCGAATCAATGGCGCGCAATTTCATCCGCTACATTGACCAGATTCCATTCTTCTATGCCGTCGGCGCAATCACCATGTTTGCCACGCGCGATCACCAGCGGTTGGGCGATCTTGCCGCGGGAACCCTGGTGGTGCGTGATCATGCAGAAGACGTGGCGAGCGATAATTCGGCAACTCGAACCTTCACGGCGCATATCTTTCCCTCGGCCACTCCCGCGCCTGAGCCCCACGCAGCCTTCTCCCTTCCCGACAGCGGCGTTGCCAAGTTGTCAGCCGCTGATCTTGAGGTACTCGAAAGCTTCTTTTCCCGCCGACTCGACATGCCGCTCTCCACGCGCCAAAGCCTGGCACAGCGGATCGCCACCGCAATCCAGGCAAAGTCCGGCCTGGAGGTACCCTCAGGGGCCAGCGTCGAGACATTTCTCGAAATCGCCGCCCGCCAACTTCGAGATGTCGCCAGATTGCAGTAGCGTGCTTATCCGACCCCTGATCAGGGTTTCGGGCTGAGGCCGCCCCAGCCAAAAATGTTCCACGTGGAACATTTTTTTGAAATCTAAAGCGCTTAGCCAAGCCTGTTTCGAAATCGGCGCAAGCGTCAGTGAGAATATGATGTGGTATGTCAATATATATAATTGAAATTAAACGACTTATGTAAGTAAACGTTTGCGCAAATTGGGTCAGTGAACATTGCGCGAAGGTCTCGCTTGACAACTGTCACATATTGGGCTTTTAATGTCCCCCGGCTTACACAAAAGAGCATTTTGCCACGCGTAATTAAACGTTTGAGCGTGCATATTCCAAAAAGTGTAATTCTTGGATTTATGCATTCCAAACAGTGGAGAATTTGCCCTTCTGGTGCTCGGTTTTTGCCGCCGTCGCGGTGGCGAAAATGGAGTGCAATAGCCAAGCTTTTTGCCAGAAAGAGCGAGGAGCGCACGGCAAAGAGGAAAACCGACAAATACCCCGCGAACCGGCGATCATGAATGCCGGCGGCACACCGAAAAGAGAGGCAAGGTGGCCGAGAAGACGGGTTGGACGGATATGGGCAACGCAAGAGGTAAAGGGATTTTCTTCTTGACACTTCTCATTTCCGGCGCATTAAATGGCAGTCGCTCGTCAGGGCCAATTGGAAAGCCGATGGATCTGAGCAGTTCTGTTCAAAGCGGAAACGGCTGTTGCGGATGCTCCCAAGCCGGGAGTGTACCGGAGCGGCGTTTTGTCGTTTTGGCGGCGACTGAACCCAGATCATGTCGGACCCAGACCTGAAAAGCCACACCGGCCAAAGTGCAAGCCAACCGGCTTCTTCCGAGCAAGACGGGGAAGACAGAAGCAACGATCAAAAAAACAGATCCACTTTGAAAAGGAAGGTCACATGAGAAATACGAGATACAGGTTGTTCCTGTTGCCGTTGTTCTTGGTGCTGGCATGCGCAGGAGCACTCGCGCAAGCCAACTCCGAGCTCACCGGCATCGTTACAGACCAGACGGGGGCAGTGGTTTCAGACGCAAAAATCACGCTCACCGATCCGGCTACTGGCGTCACCAAGACGACAGTCAGCGGTGCAACTGGCTTGTATGACATCAACGGGTTGAACCCCGCAAACTACAACCTCAAGATTGCCGCCAAGGGCTTCCAAGCGTTCGCGCAGACCGGAATCGTGGTGAACGTTTCGTCCACGGCTCGCGTTGACGTCAAGCTCACCGTCGGCGCCGAGTCGCAGACCATCACCGTCGAGGCGAATGCACTCGCAGTGCAGGCCGATTCCAACGTGGTCAGCACCCTGATCAGTTCTGAACAGATCAGCGAAATCGCAACCGAGAATCGCAACTTCGCGGCCCTCGCAGCCCTGGGTCTGGGCGTCAGCTCCGCCCTCCCCGACTCCAACACGCCTACCTCCGTAGCAGCCAACTTCACCATCAGCGTGAACGGACTGCGCGAGAGCCACAACATCTGGCTCATCGACGGTGGCGAGGCCGATGACCGCGGCGGCGCCGGCGGCATGGACATTATGCCTTCGCAAGACGCCATCGCCGAGTTCTCGATGCTCACTTCGAATTATCCACCGGACTACGGTATCTCCTCCGGCGCCACCATGAGCCTTTCGCTCAAGAGCGGCACGCAGAAGTTCCACGGCGAATTGTGGGAGTTCAACCGTACGCCCGCTTACAACGCAAAGGAAGTCTTCTCGCATCAGAAGACCAACATCCACTACAACATCTTCGGTGGGAACGTTGGCGGACCGTTGTTCATTCCTCACGTCTACAACACCAATAAGCAGAAGACCTTCTTCTTCTGGAATGAAGAGTGGCGCAAGATTCTCTCCGGTGCGGGAACAAGCAACGTTCCAACGCTTCCGGATGCTGACCACCCGACCAAGGGGACCGATCTTCCCTATGTGGCTCCCCAGTTCACTTATGACGCGAGCGCGAAGAATCTGAATGGGAACCTCGACAATATGGTGGTGCCCACAGTCGGAGATCCCGCTTTCGTCACGAAGATCACAGCGTTGGGGTTCACCGAGGGAGAGTGCTGGAACAAAGAGGCGAAGGTGCCCAACCCAAACAACCCCAACGCGGACGGTACGTTACCGAAGGTCTGCACCGGAACCCCCTTTGCTATTCCGTCGTCGTTGTTTGACGACAATGGGATAACCTACTTGAACTCGGGAATCGTGCCCAACGAAACCGCCGGGGCGGACGGCAAGGCGATTGCTAACATCGCCAATCCGATCAGTGTCCGCGACGACATCGGTCGCATCGACCATAAGTTCAACGACAAGTGGACCATCCTCGGTCATTACATGCATGACACCGTCAACCAGGGCTACGGGCAACCGTTCCTGGGCTGGCTGTGGGCAAGCTTCAACACCGTCCAGAGCACTCTGTCGAACCCGTCGAATAGCGCGGCGATCAAGCTGAGCGGCACGATCACGCCGAATCTGCTTGTCGAGGCCAGCATCAACTACGACGGCAACATCATCGACATCACCAACAGCAAGCTCGCCAACAAGCCTGCCGGCTGGAGCCTGAACACCTTCTTCGATACCGGCAATCCCTACATCACGGGCGTTGGCGGCGGTTGGGGCGCTCCCTACTTCGTAGCTGAGGGCATGGGCTCTGCTCCATGGCATAACGCAGCCGAGGATTACGAGCCGAAGGTTGACATCTCCTACACCATGGGCAAGCACGCCATGAAGTATGGATTCAGCTATAACCGCTACACCAAAAACCAACAGCTCTTCGGCAACGCCTCCGGCGATCTCAGCTTCTGCTGCAACACCATCTCCGGCGACGGTTTCATGGACATGCTGATGGGCCTCTCTACAAGCTACAACCAGTTCTCGGCGGCGCCGATTCGGCACTACGTCAACCAGACTCCATCGGCTTACATCATGGATAACTGGCACGTGACCCCGCGTTTGAGCTTGCAGCTTGGTCTACGCTACGATGCTCTGCCGCACGCATGGGAGCGCGACAACGACGTTGCCAACTTCGACCCCAGTCTCTATCTGGCGACCGAGACGCCGCTGTGGAACGGTAATGCACTCGATCCCAGCGGCCCCGGATTCCAAACTGTCAACGGAACCCCGTTCTACCTAAACGGGATGGGCATCGCGGGCCAGAATGGATTCCCGCGCGGCCTGGTCAAGAACGACTACAAGACCTATCAACCTCGCGTCGGATTCTCTGAAGACCTCTTCGGCAACGGCAAAACCGTTCTCCGCGGCGGCTTCGGAACCTTCTTCGAGCGCATGCAGGGCAATGACATCTACAACGCTGCGACGGCTCCGCCCTTCGCCTTCTCGCCAACCGCGACCAACGTGTACATGACAAACCCGAGCACAAGCTGGGTGACCGGCGATACCGCCGGGCTCCCATTTTTCCCGTCGGGAATCACGAACCTTGCAAAGGACTACCGTGCGCCCGCAGTGGCTCAGTTCAGCCTCGGCGTGCAGCATGAATTGGTCCCCTCGGTCGTTTGGGTTGTTCAATATGTCGGGAACATGGCCTGGCACCAGAACGTCGAGCGCAATATCAACACCTATCCTTTAACCACCAGTATGGCTATCCGCAAGCAGGCCGGCCTCGGTTCATTAGCTAACAATGACCTTTATCGCACCTATCAAGGCTGGGGTGGAATCACGCAGCAGGAGAACTCCACCAATGGAACTTACAACGGATTCCAGACCGGTGTTCGTTTGCAGAACAAGTGGGGCCTGAGCGGCGAAGTCGATTACACGTGGTCGCACGAAATCGATCTCACCACGTTCGACCTCAAAACCGTAAGCAATCCCTGGAACTTGAAGTATGACAAGGGCTCAGGCACGCTCGACCGGCGCCAGATGCTGGGCATCAATTACGTCTACAAGATGCCCTTCTTCGCCAAGAGCTCCGGCGTCCTCAAGTCGATCGCCGGCGGCTGGGAGATCGCGGGTACTGTTGCCGATGTGACGGGTACGGTCCCTGCAGACCAGGGCCCCGGCCTCAGCGGCGGCGACCATGTGGGTCTCGGCGGGGGCTACACCAACCGTCCAAACCAGAGCGGCAAGACCAAATACCTCAAGAAGAAGGGTGAATGGTTCGACACCACACAATTCACGGTTCCAGCTAACGCATGGGAAGGCGCCCCCAACCAGGGCTTCGGCAATGCTCGCAAGGACGCCATTGTCGGACCCGGCCGCGTCAACTTCACGACTTCGCTCTATAAGTCGTTTGCGATGACCGAGCGGGCTCACTTCGAGCTGCGGTTCGAGTCCTTCAACACCTTCAACCACACGCAGTATAACGGCTTGAACGTGAGCAAGGGAGCCAGCCAGTTTGGCCAGATTACGAGCGCGCAAGATCCTCGTAACCTCGAACTGGGCGGCAAGTTCATCTTCTAAATCAACCCTCAACCGGGGCGCGGCGGGCAATCCCCGCTGCGCCCCTTTTCTTTGCGCTGAATTTGCCTCCTTCGATTGTGGGGAGGGAGAATCAGTAAGCAGACGGCCTCGCCTTGACGTGGAGGCGGGCGTAAGCGGATCAGTCCGCGCAGGTTGAATTTCAACAGGAGAAGGGAAGTTCGTGAGACTTCTTGCGCATTTGGGGATAAGCCTCGGAATGACATTGACCACCGGAGCATGCTTTGGGCAGATGACCCCCCAGCCGGAACATCTGAGGCAAACGGCATTGGCTCTCGAGCAGCAGGGCAAAAGTGCTGAAGCGGAGATCGCATGGCGCGCCTATCTAACGGCCCATCCCTCAAATCCCGAACCCTACGGTCATCTTGGACTCCTTGAGGCTCGCCAGGGGCACTACAAAGAAGCCATTCCCCTCTATCGAAGGGCCCTCGCCATGAACCCCAAGGTTCCCGGCCTGCGCCTGAACCTCGGTCTGGCGCTTTTCAAAGGCGGCGAACTGAAGGCGTCCATCCCCGAATTCACCGCCCTGCTCAAGAGTGCGCCGCCTGATTCGCCCGAGGCACAGAGGCTGACGATCCTCATCGGCATGGCTCATTATGGACTTGCGGAATATGCTGCCGCGGCTCCTTTTCTCAAACAGGCGGCGGACCACGACCAGCAGAGCCTTCCTCTGCGTCTAGCACTCGCGCACAGCTATCTCTGGTCCAAGCAGTTCAAGTATGTCCTCGATGTCTATCACGAGATCCTTACGCTTGATCCCGATTCCGCCGAAGCGGACATGTTAGCCGGCGAGGCGCTCGACGAGATGAAAGACAATGCCGGCGCTACGCGGATGTTTCGTAACGCCGTAAAGGCCAATCCGAAGGAACCGAACGCGCACTTCGGCCTCGGATATTTGCTGTGGGCTCAGAAAGTCTATCCCGAAGCGGCTGGTGAGTTCAGGGCGGAACTCAAGAACGATCCCGACCACGTGCAGGCCGCACTTTATCTGGCCGACGCGGACATTCAGATGAACCAGGCGGAGGAAGCAAAGCAGCTGCTCGAAAAGGTCGAGCGAATGGATCCTTCCATTCCCCTGGTGCACCTCGATCTCGGAATCGTGTACTCGGATGCCGAGCGGAATCAGGACGCACTGCATGAATTGACGATTGCCGCCAAGCTCGCGCCCAACGATGTGAACGTGCACTGGCGCCTTGGCCGTCTCTACCGCACCATGGGAAAGAAGGAAGAGGCAAAAGCGGAGTTCGACAAGGCCAAAACGCTTAACAAGGCGGCAGACGAAGAGCTTTATAAGAAAATTGAAAACGGGAAAACCAAACCGCCAGAAGCCCAGGGGTCACCCACGGTCCCGGCCGACCAATAGTCAGCGAGCTCAATTTAAAGCTGAGGCCGGTGCGGAGACATCCTTGCGGTTGAACATTTGATTGAGCGCCATTTCAGGGCAAATGTGGTGCTCTTCAACGCGATCCAAGTCGACTTCGCTCTCAACGGCCGAAGCCACTGTCATGAAGCAATGGAGACAACGGGTATTGAATGTCCCATTTTCGTTCTGCGTGCGGCTGTACATATCTTCTCCAATGGTGCGAGAGGTTGTTCGATGGTACGCACCGATTCCGCTTTGGGACGTGACTTGCATCACGATATCGTGTGAGATGAATGCTCGGATTGCGTATAGCAATCGGAGGGGGACTTATACCCTCGTGTCTTGATTAGGATTTCGGCGAAGCTGCCAGCACGGGCTGAGGCCGCCTTGCGGAAAGAGCGAAACGGAGCAGGCTTCGTTAGCGGACCCGAGATAGTCGAATTCGGACTTGTTGCCTTTGAGTGGGACGGTCAAATAGTGATTGACGATGACCTTGGATTGCGGCGAGCCACGAAGCTTGAATACCAGCCAGTCGCCCGCATAAACGGCCATAAAGCCGATCGCCGCAGTCAACGCAATTCGCCACAGCCATCTCTCCACGGCGGCTCATTCTCCCTCGAGCTGCCGGTTCAGCTTGTGGTTGGATAGCTTGAGCGATACACCTGTGACCTCGAGGCGACGCGCCTCAGTCAGGCACTGCGCCAGTTGCGCGGCGGCCTCACTGTAACGCAACCCATCTGTGCGAATGTTGGAAATGCAATTGCGCTCCGCGTCGGTGCGTCCTGGTCGCGGTTGCCATGTAATATAAGCGCCTAGCGAATCGGGAGAACTGAGGCCTGGCCTTTCGCCAATGAGCACGACCGACAGCAGTGCCCCGAGCATTGCGCCGATCTCATCCCCGACTGCCACTCGACCTTGTTCCACTACACAAACAGGCGCCAGGCGCCATCCATGCAACCGTGGCAGCATTTCAATCAGCAGAGGCAAAACATGCCGCTCTGTGGCCAATGCAGAGAGTCCGTCGGCGACGATCAGCACAAGATCCGCGGAAACAGCGGCCGTCTTCACCAGCGCGGACAGAGCGGCGGAACTTGCCTCGTCGAGCTTGCGGCCAAGGTCCGGGCGTTGCAGATACGTTGCGCGATCCGACGCGGCAGAATGTAGCCGAATCACCTCGCTGCCTGAAACAGCAGCGATCTCCGCCGCTAGCGCCGCGGCTTCCATGCGAGCATGCACGGCATCTCGAGCCTGCGCGTGCGCAAGCTGGAAATCCAGCAGGTCGCGCACTTGTTGGCTGACGCCGGTGCGACCCAATCCAACGCGCGCGGGTGTCATCGTCCGCAGCCGAGTCGCAATCGATGCAGGCACAATCGGGTTCACGCTGGCAGCAGCCTTTCGGGATGCTCAGCGTCAAGCAAAAGTCGTCTGAATCCCTCGCCCGCCAGCCACGCCTCGAACTCCGGCGCCGGACGCAGCCCCAGCACATGCCTCACGTAGAGCGCATCATGAAAACTGGTGCTCTGGTAGTTGAGCATCACGTCATCGGCGCCCGGCACGCCCATGATGTAGTTCACGCCGGCCGCTCCGAGCAACGTCAGCAGTGCATCCATATCGTCCTGGTCCGCTTCTGCGTGGTTGGTGTAGCACACATCGCAACCCATCGGCAGTCCAAGCAATTTACCGCAGAAGTGGTCCTCGAGGCCGGCGCGCGTAATCTGTTTTCC
>WNGL01001129.1_pt1 | contig 53921 bp, 50 predicted proteins | sample 5400591 | NCBI WGS metagenome assembly WNGL01 (sample SAMN13153377, study PRJNA577476) | soil metagenome | isolation source: 80 cm soil or saprolite under Garry oak tree replicate 1 | place: USA:California | collected 2016-06-15 | reverse complement strand
TGCTCTTAACAATATCGTCCTCTCTCTGATGGATTGGCTTGGGGTGCCCAACGTCCCTGACCAAATGCGCATCTTTGCTGCTTTCCCCAAGCTTGCTCTTGATCTTTTACTTGGGCCACTGACTTTTGAATAGCCCTGGAGGAGAGGATGGCCAGGCGTTGATTCATGGTAGCGACGGAAGGCGGTTGACCTTTGCTGCGTGACGAGGATGATGGTCGGTGGAGGAAGTCCTCGACATCCTCACGCGTATAGTCCTCGGGGTGCTTGGGTGGTCCTCCCTGGGCGCTTGAGGCGAAAAATACGATGAGAGTGCGGCGGTAATCGCGTACCGATTTTTCGCTACGGCTGCGGTCGTAGAGCTGGCGTAAGAACTGAGCGAAGCAGCGCTCCCAGGGGGGCGCTTCGATATCGCCACTTGGTAGCCATGCCGTTGGGTCATCAGCCTCGTAAAAGACTACTGAAAAGGGTGAATCGTGTTCTTTCATCTTTTTCCCTTTACTATATGTTGGAAGTATAAAGACTATTGAGGGTAGAGTCAAATTTACCTTTTCATGTAGCCGTTTTTTGTTATCCTGGTTAGAATAAGGAGGTTGACTACGTTGTGGGATAAGAAATTTGGAGCAAAAGGGAGTTCAGTGCAAATGCCTGTTGTTGAACAAAAGTTGATCGAGTCAGAGCGTGACATAATGAAACTCGATATCATTGATTGGAACCGACTCAATGGTAGTTGGGCAAATTCTTTTGATGCTTTACAGACGATTACAAGCTGGTTTGTTCACAAAGCATACTATACTGTAGTTAAGCACGATCTGAGATTCGCACCAAATATCGATTGGCCTGGGTGGAAACATGCTGGTAGCCACGAGTATCTAGGGCATCTGTATTGGAATGATTTCTACTACCGACAGCGAGGGAATCTTGTTTTTAGCGATGAGCCGGACTTTCATGGAACATTGAACCATCCAGATGGCGGTATTTCTCACTTTTGGGGTGATATTGGAAAGGTATCTGCGCAGATATTTGCGCTGACGCAAAAGGAGTTAGGCGCTCATGATTTATGGATTAGCGTGGTGGATGAGCACACCCAGATTATTATTGAGCCATTCGTTAACTTGCGTGATCGATGGGCATCTATGCTCATAAAATACGCAGGAAATAGCAAGACAATGAAATCTTTTTCGCAGGCGGCAGAGACCCAGGGCAATTTTGTTTCGCCTTCGCTATGGGATACAGACATGTAGGGGTAGCGCTACGTAAGGTGGTCCTCAGATAGAGGCCCAACAGCTACGTAAGCGACCTCGTGTCGCAACATGCAAATTCGGGTGCTGGCTGGCCTGCTCCGAATTTGCATGGTCTCCAATTACCCGCCTCGCATCTAGTATAGTCCCTCAGTTGCATCCTCAGGGATCTCATCGAGGACATAATGCTTATAAAAGGTCTCGATACTGACATGACCGAGCACGAGCTGGCCAACACGGGGATTCTTCCTGGCGAGCTCGGTGCCCACCAGGCGCCGCAGGTCGTGCGGCTTGGCATCCGGAAGCCCGATCTTCACCGTGTACCCCTTGATGATCTTCCAGGCACCCTGGCGGGTGAGGGGCTCAGCTGAGAGCCTGCTGTGCGAGTCCTCTCCTCGACCGTCAAAGCGAGTAAAGACGTAGGGGGAATCGACGGGGCGAGCGGCGAGCCAGGCCTGGATGGCGGCGTAGGCCTCCCTGGTCAAAGGAACGTCGCGGTATTCCGTCTTATTTTTCCCGCGCACCTCGACGACGTAGCCGCGACCCCGTGCGTGGAGCCGATTGCGCGTGATGTCGCAGATCTCCGAGATGCGCGGCCCGTTGCCGAAGGTGTGCAGGAGCGCCAGATCCCGCAGCCCAAGCAGGCGGCTCGCGTCGGGTTGCTCAGTGAGCAGGCGCATCTCCTGGGGGGTGACCCTGACGCGCGCATTGGGCTTGAGGCGGTCCTTGAGCCCCTTGACGGAAACCCCGCGCACGCGGTTGAACTGGTCGAACGTACCTGGAGGAATGAGCTTTTTCTCCTCGGCCTCCATCATCATGTGTCTGACGGCGGCGAGCATGCGGTTGATCGTGTTAGGAGAGAGCTGCTTCTCCACCATCTCCGCGGGGTTTTCCTTATCCGGAACCAGGTAGATGCGCTCCACCAGGTCGGTGCGCCACTGTGAGAAGATCGCCGAATCGAGAGCACCCTGCGGACTCTTGGCGAAGCGCAGGTAGTCGAAAAAATCCTCAGTATACTGCTTGCGGGTTGAGTCGGCGACCTGGCCAGCCACGATGCCATCGTTCCAGCCGAGTAGCGCCCGGGTATAGTGTCTTTTCTCCTCAAAAGTAGTAGCCCGATCCCGCGCTACGATCACCGTCCGCGGTGCGTTTTCCTGAGGCGTTTCTTCATTGGAAGGAGCAGGGAGAGCTCTCTGCATGGTTGCATCTCTCTTTCTTATAGTACTTTTAGTACTTTCAGTGCCGAAAAGTGTTAGTCAGTTATTCACTTCAAATGTCACATCATCGAACGACAAATGCAAGACTCGTTCTTCCACGTAGTGGAGCAGTGCTTTTATTCGCTGCGGATCTTCTTCCAATAACCCGAGAGCCTGGTTACACGCGCTGCAAAGCAGTCCTCTGACGCGTCCCGTCGCGTGACAATGGTCAACATGGAGCAGAGGAACATTTTGGGACCGTTTCTTTCTCCCAACCCTTCTTGTCTCGGGCTGGCCACAACAGGCGCATAAGCCGTTCTGATCCGTAAGCATCTTCTCATATTCTTCCATCGTCAACCCGTACACCCGCCAGAGATGCTCTGCCCTTGCCTTCTCCAGAGTATAGCGCGTGTTTTTTACCTGGGCGATACACATCTTACACCACGAACTGACCCCAAAGGCCTTGTCTGTTGAGGGGGAGAAATCCGCTAACTCTTTATATTCCTCGCAATTCGCACATTTCTTTCTTCCCCGTGCATCCAGGATAGGTTTTCTGCCCCGGCCCATAGTTTGCTGCCTTTCACAAAATAGTACCGAAATGGATTAACAATATATGTGTTTGGTAACCCTATTATAGCCGAAAAATCGGCTTGATTCAAGCACTTTTTGAGGTGAATTTCGCACCGTGCCGATTCCCGGATTGCCACGCCCGGAAATGCTCGACGAGCCACCACCACGCTTCTTTGGAGAAAAATCGCTCTGGCCCTCAAGTGCATTCAGCTCCTCCACGCTCCTCCCCCCGTTTCGCTCTTTCAGGATGATATCCAGCGCGCACCCATGAAAATGCATGTGTGATCCCCCTCCCCTTTTGACAACGTATCATTTGAATTGCAGTATTTATATATAGTAAACGTGATCAGACCGTCAATTCGACCTGTGCTAAAGAGTTGTATTGACTGGCTACAGAGGCAACTCCAAAATCACTGCACCGGCTTGAACGGTCTGATCACGTTATTAACAGGGCCCGAAAAGGAAAAAGTGTATCAACAAGCAACGGCATGTATCGAGACTACGGCCTATGATGCTGTAAAAATTGCTCTGCCCGGGAACGCTCGTCGGGACGAAGAGGACGGAATGTCCCCTGATCATTGATAAAAACAACCTGCGAACCTTGAACATTGATGATCATATCCAGTTTATGATCACCATTCACGTTCATAAATGTGAGTGTTACCGGAACGAGATCACTGCCACTCGTATAAAGTTGAGGTCCAAGAAAAATGCGGGCATGAGCAGCATCCCCGCCGGGAAACTCAATCACCTCTACTCGTCCGTTGAGATTTATAGCAATAAAGTGACTGGGCATGCCTGCAGTTTCGTTATGACCCACAAACTGATCCGTTTGAAATGTCCGAGGACGGCCATAGCGGACGTCCTCCATCGTAGTACCGAACCAGTTCGCGGCAGCCATAGCCACTGTCCACAAGATCAACATACTCAACATTCCCAAACCAAGATAGAACAATGGATGAGCACGTCTTTTCATTGCCTGTTTGGCTTTAGACAAGCTTTGTGTTCCTGTTGGCTTTTGTGGTCGTGTTTTGGGCCCCGCTGGCGCACTGGTTCGTCGGACTGAGGGTTGTCCCTGTGTATTCGTGGAAGCATTGTCCGCTTCCCGCTGCCACTCGTCAATCTCAACCTGGGTATCTGTCGAACGTGTACGAGATGCTCGTTGAACTGGCGGAATGGGCGCACTGGTCGTGGGCTTTCCAGGTTTCGCCCCTTCATCTCCTATAGGACGATGACGTAATGCACTTCGAGGAGTTGTAAATTCGGTTGATTCCAGAACTGGCATAATTCATTTTCTCCTTTTCTCGCAGTTAAAAGCCGCTTTCCTCATGTGAAGAAATACTGGTTCCTGGCCAGAGGAACAACCCTCCCTAAGTAATTACAGACGAATGGTAGCCTTTGTTTGGTTGTGGTTTGTGGTAACGGGGTAAGAGTAGCTAGTTACATAACTACGAAGGACACCCTTATTTGTGCTCAAGGATTATCTTTGTTAGTGATATTATAAACCACACCGCGGCAGTTTGACAAGGTACTATAGTGAAGATTCCTGGATGAGCACAGTTTTTAAATCCTCTGGAAGTGGTGCCTCGAGTTCTAGCACCTTTCCTGTGGTAGGATGGGCAAACGTAAGTTGGTATGCATGGAGGAACTGCCGGTTCAATGAGAGATTCCCACGCGTGTTGCCCGACCCATAGACTGGATCTCCTACTATAGGATGTCCTATAGCCTTCAAATGTACTCTAATCTGGTGGGAACGCCCGGTCTCCAACTCTAGAAGCAGGAGAGTATGCTGGCGAAAGCGTTCCAGTACACGAAAATGCGTGCGCGCCTCTCTACTTCCTACAGCCATAATAGCCATTTGCTGGCGGTGGCGCGGGTCGCGTCCAATAGGGGCATCAATGCTTCCATGATCGAGGGATACGATACCTTCAACCAGGGCAAGGTAGCGTTTTACAACCTGGTGCTGCTTCATTTGCTCGATCAGTGCAGCCTGGCTACGTGCATTTTTCGCCACAATAATCAGCCCTGAGGTATCTTTATCGAGGCGATGGACTATTCCTGGACGTAAGCCTTCGACACCCTGAAGATTAGAATAGCGAGCTAACAGAGCATTGACCAGCGTATCATCAGGATGTCCAGGTGCTGGATGAACGACCATACCCGCCACTTTGTTCACGACCAAAAGGTCCTCGTCCTCATAGACAATATCAAGTGGTATCGGCCAGGGTTTGGCTCTACTGGTTGGAGATTCAGCTGTATCTGGAAGTATACGCACTTCATCTCCAGCCCTGAGTATGTAGCCGGGCTTGCTGATACGCTCGTTGACGAGGATCTTTCCATCTGCAATCAATTGTTGCACTGTAGTACGAGAGATATCGCCCAAAACGGATGCTATACAACGGTCAACTCTCTGACCTACCTCTTTTTCTCCAATATGCCAGGTACGTCGGACAAATGGGTGATCTGAAAGGATCTTATCAGGATTGTACATCTTGCTCCGTCTGATGCAGTGAGCTATTCTGTTCTTTTCGTGGTAGAGTGCTCCTCGCTGTATCATCCACGGCTTCTTGTTTGTTCCTAGCATCCCCCGATTTACGTAGACCACCGAGCAGGATAAACAGGAAGAGTAGAACCACGCCTATCGATATCGAAGCATCTGCGATGTTAAAGATGGCGAAGTGATAGCCGATCTGTGGGATACGAAAAAAAATGAAATCGACGACGTATCCGCCACGAATGGCCCGGTCAATCAGGTTACCCGCCGCCCCCCCGATAATCAGGCCGAAAATGAGCTTGAAAGCTAGCGGCCCTGTGTTGAATATACGCGCATAAAGATAGGCAATAACGCAGATGGCAACTCCAATGAGCACTGCCAGAACAACGTTATTCGCCAATAAACTGAAGGCAGCCCCGCTATTCTGGATATAGTAGACCGTGAGATAGTCGCCTATGATTGGGATTGGTGATCTAGTCTCTGGTGGACTCAGGTTAGCTACAACCAGTGCTTTTGTCCACTGGTCAAGCGCGATTACCAAAATTACGACAAGCAGAGCTAATACGTCATAGATTCGTGCGCGTTTAACTGTCAAAATGATCTTTTCTTTCTTCCAACGTCGTCAGGTGCAAGTATTGTACCTGATTCACCGCACTTTGGGAAGCCTAAGATGGTTTTGCAATTGAGACGAACGTCAATCGAGTTCAGCAGTGTACGTCTCGGTAACCCTGAGATTTCTCTTTTCCAGGCTTTCTTCGTCTTTGACACATCGAGCAGCCCAGGGTAGCGCCTCCAAACGTTTCTCTGGTATGGGTTGTCCACAATCGATGCAATACCCATAGGTTCCGTTTTCAATACGCTTGAGTGCCTCTACTACTTCAGTTAAGAGAGCCTGCTCATTGACAAGCAGAGACTGCTCCTGCTGTATTTCTAAGAAGTCGACGGCGATCTCCTCAAAATCTTGAGGGCCATCGCTGGCCTCAATGGCATCCACGGGCCTGGGATGTGCTTCTGTTAAACTCGCAATATGTTTTACCAAATCCGCTCGTTTTGTTTCGAGTCGTCTTTTCATCAGTGTAAGATCGATAGTCATACGTCATTAGCCACCCTTTCTCTGCAATTTCTACTTCTCATGTATTTTATCGCATTTGAAAGCTGAGGAACAGTGTTTTTCAACGTTGTGAGAGTTCTGTGATGCCCCTTTGTCAATGTATACACGTTTCATTGGGTCATTATAGCATAGACTACCCTTGACAATACGGAAGTGCGCGGCAAATGTCTAACGAATGTTCCCTTCTTCTCATTTGTGTTATGCTAGTGATGACAGTTACCGGCAAGGAAGAAGATTTCTCTTACGTCAGAAAAAACGAGGAAAATGCCATGACTATACCACAGCATCAGAACAATGTACCTGGTGACACACCAATTATTGAACAGGATATTCCCTCGGTATTTAGCGATTTCGACTTGTATCTTTTCGGCCAGGGGAAGAATTATCGGATTTACGAGAAGATGGGAGCACATGTACGAACTGTCAACGGTGTTTCGGGTGTTCACTTTGCCGTATGGGCACCGAATGCCCTGGCGGTCTCGGTCGTTGGAGATTTCAATAATTGGGAGCGCGGAAAGAATCCAATGCACCTGCGGCACAAGGACCTGGGGGTTTGGGAATGCTTTGTGCCTGGATTGCAGGCTGGTGCTCTATACAAGTATGCGATCTTCTCACGTTACAATAACTATACTGTCGAGAAAACTGATCCCTACGGTTTTGCCGCGGAATTGCGTCCGCTGACAGCCAGTATCGTGGCAGAAATACATCAGCATGAGTGGCAAGATGATGACTGGATTCAGCAACGCTTGCAACGGCAACAGACAAGCTCGCCTATTTCCATCTATGAGGTGCATCTTGGCTCCTGGCGACACATTCCCGAACGGCGCGTGGAGGGTAATCCCGAAGAGAGTCGCTTCTTAACGTATCGTGAGTTGGCACATGCTCTGGCCGCATATGTCAAAGACGTGGGCTTTACTCATATTGAACTGATGCCCGTATCAGAATATCCTTTAGATGGCTCCTGGGGTTATCAGGTCACGGGTTACTATGCCCCTACCAGCCGCTTCGGACCTCCCGAAGATTTTCAATATTTCGTCGATTACATGCATCAACAAGGGATCGGTGTCTTGTTAGACTGGGTTCCTGCGCACTTTCCGAAAGATGGTCACGCACTGAGCTACTTTGATGGTACATACCTTTATGAATATGCTGATACGCGCAAGGGCGAGCACAAAGAATGGGGAACGTTGGTCTTTAACTACGGGCGGAGTGAGGTGCAGAACTTTCTCATCGCAAATGCGCTCTTCTGGTTACGAGAATATCATATCGATGGGCTACGCGTAGATGCCGTTGCTTCTATGCTGTATCTCGACTACTTACGTAAATCCGGTGAATGGGCTCCTAACCAGTACGGTGGTCGAGAACATCTGGAGGCAGTAGATTTCTTGCGTAAACTCAATGAGGCAGTTTACGCCGAGCAACCTGGAACGCTGACTATTGCTGAAGAGTCTACAGCGTGGCCGTTGGTCTCTCGCCCTACGTACGTAGGCGGTCTGGGTTTTTCTATGAAATGGAACATGGGCTGGATGCACGACATGTTGGAGTATATGCACCTGGATCCCATCTTTCGTCGTTACCACCACAACCTCATCACCTTTTCCTTGATGTATGCGTATTCTGAAAATTTCATACTACCGCTCTCACACGACGAGGTTGTTCACGTCAAAGGCTCGTTGATCAATAAAATGCCTGGCGACCTGTGGCAACGTTTCGCAAACTTACGCGCTTTCTATGGGTATATGTGGGGGCATCCAGGAAAAAAACTGCTTTTCATGGGTGGTGAGTTTGGACAATGGCATGAATGGAATTACGCGGAGAGCCTGGATTGGCATTTACTTGAATCACCAAGTGATCCTCATCATGCACAATTGCATGACTTTGTACGTGATTTAAACAAGATTTACCAACAAGAACCAGCTCTCAGCATCTTAGACTGCGATCCTGAAGGATTTTCCTGGATCGACGTGCACGATTCCGATAATAGTGTGGTGTCTTTTATGCGTCGCGGGAAGAACCTGGACGATACAGTCATCTTTGTGTGTAATTTCACTCCTGTTGTCCGGCATGGATACCGCCTGGGCGTACCTTTCGCGGGAGGATATTACGAAATAATCAACAGTGATGCCGATCGCTATGGTGGTAGTGGTCTGGAGAATTTGCAACCAATGCCCAGCGGTCCGCTATATTGGCAATCTTGCCCGCATTCTATACAGTTAACCTTACCTCCCCTCGCCACCATAGTATTAAAAGGCCGGCCTGACCTCGGGGAGGAGGTTCAAGATGACGAATGAGAAAAGGCATTAGGATAACCATATTACTCGCTTTTTGTTGCCGCTCATGTTATTATACTGAACGGGCCAGGGACCAATAGTCTACTTCTTACTTTTGAAAGATGTAACAGTAGAATTAGAGAAAATCAATGAGTCGTAATAGTAATCAAATGAGAAATGGGTCAAACAATCGAGGGAAAAAAGCAGCGGACCGCTATCATTCACTAAGAGGCAAGGGCCGGGGGGCGACAGAAGATGAACGATTATTAACTCGCCCTGTACAACCATTGATTAGCCCATCTGAAGGAGTGCCACAAGAACAGCAACGAGTGGATGAACACGCTTTAGAGCGTGCCTTACATTTCGATTTTACCATCACTGATCCCTGGCGCGTGATGCGGATTATGAGTGAGTTCGTCAATGGCTTTGATGCTCTTGCTTCTATACCCCCCTGTGTGACTATTTTCGGCTCAGCACGTACACTACCTGATGATTCTGTGTATATAGCAGCAGTTGAAACCGCGCGTCTGTTGGCAAAAGCCGGCTTCGGCATCATTACTGGCGGGGGACCTGGTATCATGGAAGCAGCAAATAAAGGTGCGCAGGATGGGGGAAATCTCTCTATAGGCTGCAATATCGAACTCGCTTTCGAGCAAGTTCCTAACCAGTATCTCGATATCTCACTCGACTTTCGCTACTTCTTTGTGCGTAAGACAATGTTCGTCAAATACTCAAGTGCCTTTATCATCTTTCCTGGTGGATTCGGCACAATGGATGAGCTTTTTGAAGCGCTTACACTCATTCAAACAAAAAAAGTGAGCAACTTTCCGGTGATTCTCTATGGTTCAAAATACTGGGAAGGGCTCTTAAATTGGATTCGTGAGACGATGCTGGCGGAGGAGAAAGTTTCAGTGGACGACGTAACATTGTTGCGCATTTCTGATGACCCAGAAGAAATTTGTAGGATGGTCTGTGAGGCCTATCAGGAGAACTACCATATGGAAAAACATGATCCACATCGTGAGAAGTCAATTCGTTGATGCAGTCACCCCCTCTGATCACATTATTGCTCCGCCGCAAAGGCTACAAAAGCGTCGATTTGTCTGTTCACGGCCACAGTGTGGGCATCGAGTGAGTTTGGTGTCTGGTGAGATTGAAGATGGGTTATTTTTATTCCTGTCTTCTGACCTGGTCCCGCTGTGTGTATCTGCTCTTGTCCGGCTATAGCGTCCATCAAGGATATCCTTGTACTCTCGGCTCTCTGACCAGTTCATGATTTCGCGAGCGCGTACAATGGTCAACGGGTGGGCCACGGGTACAACCAGGAGCATTTTGTAAATCCTGTCAAGCAGATTCGCGTCCACCGCTTCATAAAGTTCTGCCTGCTTTAAGAACTCGCTGGCATCCAGTTGATTGCGCTGGAAAAGCGTTCCGCCGGCAAACTTCATCATTAACGAGAGCATTACCTGTGAATCCTGTACCACAAGTAAGGCAGCACGATCTCCAGTAAATTCTGACATGCGGTACCACTCAAGAAGCGCCGCTTCGAGAGAGCGTCCAACCAACCGGCCAACCCCAAGAGTCATATCACTTATCAATGTGAGTACAAGCGTAATGCAGAGGGCCATCGTTCGATAGAGGACATGTCCAGATTTGATGTGACCAAGTTCATGAGCTATGACAGCCATAACTTCATCTTCACTCATTAAATCTAACAGGCCACTGGTAAGGATAATATATGGGCGGACATGGCCACTTGTCCAGGCATTGGGGAGCGGATTTTGCGCAACGTAGAACTCTGGTACGCGCATATCAAGAATAGCGCAAGCCTCACGCAGCTGCACGTATAATTGAGGGCATTGCGTCCTAGTCACTCGTACCGTCTGAGCAACATTTTGGATATAGGCTACGCGTTCGGGATACAACTCAATGAATTTACGTACAATAATATCAAGACCGGGTACTTTTTGTAAGGCGTTGAGTGCAGCGCGATCGTAGGGGTGTTGAAGGACTGTGGAATCCAGACCAGGAAACCGTCGCCGCGCCTTAGGCTGTGCAGCAGACATGCAAGGCTCCTTCTAAGTGTATATGAATGGAGTGCCTCCTCGTCGAACTCAAGGTGACTGGCACGCATAAAGTATACCATATCTCCCAGGCAACGTGTTTTTGGCGGCCTTCCCCCATTCAGATTGATACAGGTTTATACACCCCGTTAGAAAAATGAGGAGTTCAGGATGATTGCACCGATCATGCTGAACTCTGAATTACCTGTGCCAGAATGCGTATTCCAGCGTCTATATCGTTTGGCGTGGCACAACTATAGGCAATGCGTAGGTTGTGTTCGCCATCGGAAGGATTCACGAAAAACCCTTCTCCTGCCGACAGCAATACCCCCTCTTGAAGCGCCTGGCGCTTGACGTGTTGAGCAAAGACATGCTTCGGCAAACTGAGCCAGATGAAAAAGCCACCCGCAGGATGTGTCCACTCAACATCAGAAGGCATATACTTCTCTAGAGCTGACAGCGCTATGTCACGGCGCATTTTGTAGAGTGACCGCACGTACGAAATATGCGTTTCCCAATTTCCTCTCTGACAATACTCAGCAACGATTCGTGCTGAGAATGGATTCGCGCCACCTCCCATTTGTGTCGTCCCACAGTTGATACAGCGCTGGATAGCGTCCTCTGAACCGAGCAACCATCCAAGTCGCAATCCGGGTGCCAGCGTCTTCGAGAAGCTGCCAATGCTCAACACCTGCTCATCGTCCGCCGGGAATGGGAGCGTATGTCGCGCGGAACGCAGTGGAACTTCCTTTACCGACATAGCGACGCGGGCGGAGAGTGCAAAGAAGCTGGAAGGTACTGCACCGTCAAATGAGAGATCGCGATAGACATCATCCTCCACAATGAGGAAGCCATAGTGGCGAGCCATCCTGATAATCTCGTTGCGTCGTGCTTCGGATAACGTACTGCCTGTCGGGTTGTGAAAGTTCGGTATGGTATAGAGGAAGCTCGGAAATTTGCCGCTCGAGTGTAGCTGTACTACTTGTTTTTCTAGTTCGTTCGTGATGAGGCCATCTTCGTCCATGGGAATTGAGCACAACTCAATCTGATGATCCCGAAAAATGTGAATGGCGTCTACGTAGGTGGGTGCTTCAACCAGCACCACTCCTCCCGGTCTGGCATATAGCCGTACGAGCATATCTACGGCGTGAGTTGATCCTGCTACCAACATCAGGTTACCAGAATGAAGAGAGAGGCTCTGTTCCCGATTGATTTTTTCTATGAGAAAAGTGATAAGGCTTTGCGTTCCTCGCTCTGGGCCGTACTGGAGTCCTGTATAGGCTTGAGGAGAACTCAGGACGTATTCCATGGTATTGCGCAGTTCAGGGGTCAGAAGCGTCTCTGGGTCTGGATGGCCAAGCATCAGAGAAATTGTGTTCTGTGCCATTCCTTGAGGTAATTCATTTGAGGTCATTGAATACTCTTTTCGCTATCACTATCATGGATTCAGTGGTCATTCGTACATAGTGGTCGTTCTGGCATGGTCTAGTATGCGCAAAGAAAAAGCTTTTCGAGTTGCTCGCCATTATATCATACCTGCTCAGTGCTCTCAATAAAAGGAGAGATGCAAAGGGTACAGACTTTTGATAGAGCGCGTACCTACGCCTAAAGTCTGAGTCGAAATCAGTCATTTGGCAGATGCATAGCGCACCTCCAAAACCTTATACTTACCCTATCAATAGTATAAAAGCATTTTGCTGATAAAAGGAGATTACCATGAATCCAAGTATGCATGAGCAAGAGTATGCTGAAATGGCAAGGCCGTTGGAGTCACTCCCGACGGAAATGGAGCTTCTCGCCCAGTGGGGTTTTAACGCAGAGGAAATCGCTTCACTGCTCTGGCTTCGTCAGTGGTACCAGAATGGTGGCAGTGATCGTGCCGCAATAGTGCGTCACCTGGAATTCCTCCGGCTTCTTGTTATCAGCGGAGAACTCGAGTTGTAGCTAGAAGCATATGAAAGAGGTTGCTCGATGTGATATACGAGTGGCTATAGGAAATAACATGCGAAAAATCTTAAATCTTCCACCACTGCCTATGCCAGCTCCTCGCCTCTTTCAAAGTATGCAACGTCTCAACCGTAAGAATCGTCTTGCAGCGCTCAAGTTCCGAGGACGTGTCAAATAAATCGGTGATGCCTAGATCAACACCGAGCAGTGGCTCCACAGCAGCAACGGTACAATATGGCACGTACGCGGCGCTATAGCCACCTTCCTGGAGCATCACCAGTCGTCCACCGCAAACCTCTTCGGCAAGTTCTACCATGCGTTCCGATATATGGCGGAAGCCCGCCATCGTCATCATCATTTGAGCCAGAGGGTCAAGCCAGTTCGCATCCTGGCCAGCCGAAATGATAATCAATTGTGGACGATATCGTAGCCCGATAGGCACAACAAGTTGCTCAAATGCAGCGCCATACCCTCTATCTCCCGTTCCCGCCGGTAAAGGTATATTCACAGTATAGCCAGCGCCTGCGCCGCTCCCGACCTGCTCTAATTCCCCCGAGAGTTTAGGATACCAGTTATGCTGGTGCAAAGAGACAAACAAAACAGTTGGATCCTGATAAAATGCGTCCTGCGTACCATTGCCATGATGCACATCCCAATCAACGATCATGATACGCTCAAGCCCATACACCCGACGCGCATAGTGGACAGCGATTGCCACGTTCGCAAAAACACAAAAACCCATCGCCCTATTTTTGATCGCATGATGGCCAGGAGGTCGCAAGAGAGCATATGCGTTCCGAACCTCACCGCTCATTACCGCGTTAACAGCATTCATCGCTCCCCCTGCCGCGTAGAGCGCTGCCTCAAATGAACCTCTACTCAGTGGAGTATCTATATCCGCTTCGCCCCAGGAGCCTTTCATCGACCCAACGCCTTCGGAAAGCGCGCGTATACCGGCAATATACTCACGAGTATGGTAGACGGTAAGTTCATCCTCACTCGCTGCACGAGCTACAATTGGGGACATCTGCGCAGTCAAACCTGATCCGTCAAGAAACTGTTTGATACGTTGTGTAATGAACAAAGACGAAGGATGCGGCTCTGGAGCTAAAGTAAATGAGCCGTCGCGCATCATTACCGTGGCCTGTACGCCAGTATCATGGCCTAGATATCGTTCATCGAAGATGAGACCAGTAGTAGAAGCAAGCATTGAAGGATCCCTTTCTGGCAAAGAGACTTTATCTCATCATACAATATATAGGAAGCACCCTTTCATCTTCCATATGCGGCGTCACGAAGAGCTTTGTGTTACCATATGGAAAAGCAGTGCACAGGAAATCAATTATTGCACACAAAGCCTGAAAGTGGTAGTATAGCCATAGATGGATCAGCATAACAACAATAAAAATAGTATAGATGACATTGATCAGCGTATTATTGAAGCGCTGCAACAAGATGGCCGTCGCCCATTCACAAAAATAGCTGCCGATCTGGGTATATCTGAGGCGAGCGTACGACAACGCGTTTCAAATCTCATCAATAACCAGGTTATGCAGATCGTTGCTGTCACTAATCCCATTAAGCTTGGCTTCTCGTTGGCAAGCATGATAGGGATTCGCGTATCTGGTGATCGCCTGATGGAGGCAGCGCAAGAAATCTCTGCATTTGACGAAGTGATTTACCTTATCCTCTGTACGGGCAGCTTTGATATGTTAGCAGAGGTCGTTTGCCGTGATAACGACCATCTACTCAAGTTCCTCACGGAGAAACTTTACAAGGTCCCAGGGGTGCAACAGGCCGAAACCTATATGTATCTCCGCGTTTGTAAACAAAATGACTGGGCCTTCCTCTCGCAAGCACGTGTCTCTCCCTCGTCTCCGCATGTTCACAGCAACCCATCCTTTGAGCAATAAGATGTACGCTTTATTGAACAATTGGTTCTATTCTGCGCTGCAAACAATGACATGTCTTCCCATCTAGTGTATAATGCGAATAATGGTATGCTAACACAGGTAGAATTGAGTGCAGGTAATTGTTTTAACGTGCCCCATTGCCCATACTAAATTCGGAGAACAACGAAGGAGATACCTTCTGAAATGATGGAAACGGTTCCGTCGGGTACCATACTCCACGGACGCTATCGCATCGAGCGCGTGCTGGGCAGCGGGGGTTTTGGCCATGTCTATTTAGCCATAGACCTGAGAACGAACCAGCAATACGCCATTAAAGAATATTTTGTAACTGGCGCTAGTGGTCAGGCTCAGCTCCAGCATGAGGCACGAGTGCTGAGCCAGTTACATCACCCGAATCTTCCTGCCTTTCAGGAAGCTTTTGATGAGCGAGGCCATTACTTTGTCGTACTTAGCTATATTGAAGGCAGTGATTTAACCGATCGCATACGCATTGCACGCCAACGCAATGAGATTATACCTCTCCCCCAGATTATGGGCTGGATCTTATCAATCTGCGATGCAGTCCAGTTCCTTCATTCTCAGCAACCGGTCGTCATTCACCGTGATATCAAACCCGACAATATCCGAATTATGCCTGACGGCACGGCCATACTGGTCGACCTGGGCAACGCAAAAGCAACAGCCGATGGTGCACGAACTCTTTTTTTCATTCGTCACCAGGGCACACCCGGCTACGCTCCACAAGAGCAATACCCTGGCGGTACGGGTACGGATGTTCGTTCAGATATCTATGCCCTGGGCGCTACGCTCTATTTTGCTTTGACCTCCCACGAGCCGCCGAGCGTCTCACTACGCAATCAATCGATACAACAGGCATTGCCTGATCTACCATCTTTACAAGAGATACTGGCGAAAAATCCTCCTGAAAATAATACAGAAGCGAATGCTGGCCGGCAATTCAGATTAGGCGTCACCAAGCCCACCAAACCCGCACCACGCCATCTCCGCCATCTGGCGCAACTTGGCTCATTACCACCGCCACTGCTCGATCAACTCAATGCCATTATCAAACGCGCAATGGCCATGAAGCAGAAAGATCGCTACCCAACCGTTGCTGAGTTTAGCAACGACCTGAATAGGGTGATGGCAGCTTTGCCAGCACCACCATCTGCCCCAACTCAACGCCCGGTGGATCCTAATAGCACTCAACCTGACCTGCCTCTCCTCTATGAGACGATTCAACGTGCAAAAGAAAATGCCGACAAGGCATCACCTGGGGAAGCGAATAACCCTCCAGCCCAGCCTGCGAATCGCCCGGCGCCAACGCCGGTATGTCCGCGCTGTGGTGAGTCCTTGCTGCAGCAGTCTTCCTTCTGTCCACGTTGTGGCTCATCACTTAATAATGTTTTTAAAGCGAGTGCCTCAACGACGGTTGCAGAACCTGATTCAAAAGTCAAAAAAACTTCACAGCAGGACAAGTCCCCTGCCCACGATGCCTCATTAGATAAAACTATGATTATCAAACAACAAGCGGGGGAGGGGAGCGTATCTCGAGTGGAACGCAGTGAAGCTTCCCTTGCCGATATAGCGATGGGGAAAGGGTATCAGGCAAAGGTTCTGACGTATCCGCAACAGCCGCAGAAACCTGCGGCCAATCCATTCGCCATTCCTTCCCAAGCAGGCCAGATGAAGCAACCAGGGGTACAAGTTCAAAATAATCCTGCTATCAAAAATGCCGTGCGATCTCCAATAGCCCCAGCAGTGTCAGCGCCACCATCACCGCTCAAGAATAGTAATCCTCCTGCCAGGGCTTCTGGCTTCAACATGACCTTACGAATTTTCATCATTGCCGCAATAATAGTCCTACTGGTAGTGATTGCCATAATTGTCCTGCTCCTCTCCCGTCATGGACACAGCAGCAACGCCTTACAGATGAACGAACTCTTGTTTTCTTTCTGTTCACTGGTACTTCGCTTCGACACTGCAGACTAATAGGTACTTCCTTGCATCGCTACTGACCGCTGAGCCAACGCTACTCTTCTGTTGGTAAATCTTGGCGACTGCCCCACTCATTCCAGGAACCGTCGTAATTGGTCAAATTGGGATAGCCGAGCAGAGCCAGGCTGAATAGAATGGTGGTAGCTGCGACGCCCCCATTGCAATACGCCACGATATGCTGTGACGGCTGCACCCCATCACCGGAGAACAGGTGGGTAAGTTCTTCATTACTGCGAAATGTACCGGCGGCGGGATCGATTACCTCGTCACGAGGAATACATAAAGCGCCCGGTATATGACCTCGACGCCCATGGCCACGTGTGATTTCACCGGTATACTGCCTACGATCACGCGCATCAATCAACACGACATCCTCTTGATCCAGGAGCGATAATACCTCAGTTGCAGTGGCGCGTAACTGCGCCTGGGTTACAGGAGTAAAGGTAGCTGTTGGATAGACAGGTATACTCTCTTCCAGTAGTCGATGTTCACGTTGCCATTTAGCAAGCCCCCCATTTAACACAGCTACCCGTTTATGTCCATAATAATTGAGCGCCCACCAGAGCCGGGTAGCAAATTGTGAAGTAGGGTGAGCATCATAGGCAACCACCAGGTGCTGATCACCAATCCCTAAATTGCCCAATACTTCAGCAAAGCGCGCAGGTGGAGCAATTTGAGCCTCCACAGCATCGTTATGATCAACGATGTCGCTACTCCAGTCTATATACACAGATCCAGGAATATGTCCATGCTCATACTCATCACGTGCACCCACGTACAAGGCATCCTGCACACCATCATGCTCAACTGTATGCACGTATCCTCGCATATCTACAACTCGTATATGTGGATCGTTCAGATGCTCGGCCAACCAGGAGGCCTCAACCAGTAACTCACTACGTCCCATTTGTATAACCTTTGTTGAATATACTTCCTTGCATCGCTGCTGACTGAAAGTAGAAGCGATAGCTTTCAAACACTTCCTTGCATCGCTGCGAAGCCCTGCTAGAAGCGCTAACGTGTAGAGTAGGAATGACCCTTGCGGTCAACCTGAGTAGCTGTGTCGCATTTCCAGATTAAGAGAAAAGCCCTGCGGCACCAGGATTATCGGTACTCACAAAGTGGGCAGGAGTGCCAAAAAACCGCAGCGCAGTAACCTTGACGACGGACATTGATGTATTCGGTGTTTGCGTTGTGATATAGCGCTGCGTCATCATCCCTAAAGGGCGCGCCAGAATGAGAGCGGCAGTCGATGCCAGGATCACATTATTGAATGAATTGAATGGGCGGCGCATTCTTGCCACAGTCATAGCAGCCAGTCCTGTGAGCAGGCCAGAAACTGCGAGATTTGTCCCACATCGCTCGTGAATAGCCAGCTCTGGATGTGTTGTACGTAACAGCGTCAGCGCTTCATTCGCTGTAGGAATAATAGCCTCGGTCGGTATGTCACCAAACACAAAGAAGCCAGCAGCAAAAGATATACCAGCAAGTCTCACATTTGGATACTTTTGACTGAGCAAGACAATGGTGGCGTGTTCAAGGGCATGATTCTGCTTAACAGCGCCTCCCAGCAATATCTGTTGCGCTACCTGAGAAACGGGGTTGATGGAAGCCATCGGTACAATCCTTCCTAAAAAATATATCAATATGTGGTATTGAACACCACAATTTCATCACCAAAATTGATTACGTCTCCATCATTCAATGCCACAGGCTGATATACTCGCACATTGTTAACCAGTGTACCATTAGCACTTTGCAAATCTTCAAGATACCAGCGACCATTGTCAAAAAAGAGACGAGCATGACGTCGGGAAACAGTACGACCCTGGATGATAAGATCATTGCCGTTCGTACGTCCTATCGTTGTTACAACCTGGTGGAAACGGAACGAGTGACCACCCATTGATCCATTCTGGATGGTGAGACGAGCGAGCACTGGACGTCCATTGGGCCCCAGATAGCGATCATGAATGGCACGCCTATCGGAGAGTTCATCTCCACAGGAGGTACAATAGAGGCGGGTGCTCGGATTAGAAGCCCCACAGCGAAAACATGATAATGTTACTATTTGTTGCTGGTTGTTATTCAGCGGCGGCTGAACAGGAGCGCTCTGTCCACTTTGTCCACTTTGTCCACTCTGCCCTACTGCTGATCCCTGTCCCAGTCCGCCACCATTACTGGGCGTTGGCTGAGCAACACCACTCCCTTGTGAGTCTACTTGTATTTGAGGTAGCGCAGAAGACATGCCTGGACGCCAACGTGGAGGCATCGAAAGGTGCGAAGCTGCCAACGCTCCTGTCAAAGCAGAGATAAGTTCATCAGTCGTCTGGTACCGATCTTGCGGCGCTTTCGCAGCCATTTTCACAACTACCTGCTCAATGGGGACCGGTACACCTGCCGTACGTAACATTTCAACAGGCAACGGTTCGTTGAGATGTTTCACTGTAATCGACAGTGGGGTATCCGCGGTAAATGGCACTCGTCCAGCTAAACAGTGAAATAATACGATACCCAGCGAATAGATATCACTGCGGCGGTCTACTGCTTGTCCTGTGCCTTGTTCCGGTGACATATACTGTGGCGTGCCTATCCCTGTTCCCACACGAGTGAGATTCGTCGTCCCCTCGAGAATTTTTGCTATACCAAAGTCAGAGAGCAAAAGATAGCCATCTTTGCGCAATAACATATTCGCTGGCTTTACGTCACGGTGAACAATCCCATGACTGTGAGCGCAATTCAAACCTTCCGCCGCCTGGATCATGTAATCTATAGCATCAGGATTCGGTATCGGCCTCTTTAAGCGATCTTTCAATGTACCACCTTCAACGTATTCCATAACAATATAGGTGATGTTATCCTGCTCACCAAAATCATGTATCTGCAATATGTTGGGATGAACTAACTTCGCAACAGCTCTGGCCTCTTGCACAAATCTTTTGACAAAAATTGGGTCACGTGCGTGATACGCCGGTAGTACCTTGATAGCAACATACCTATCTAGATTGGGTTGATAGGCCTTGAAAACGGTTGCCATGCCACCAGCACCAATACGTTCGACAATGCGAAACTGGCCTAATGATCGCCCGACTAGCGCGGCCATATCGTCGTTATCACCTTGTTGCTGAGGGTATAGATTCTCTCGTTGCATAGTAAGATGACTCCTTGCATCGCTGCTGACTTTTCTAGGCGCTTCCTTGCAGCTTGCCTGACCGTAAGTAGAAGCGCTACAAGAGAGCGCAGTTGGCAAGCTAGACAAGATACCTAAGACAGCGGCGTTGCAGCGATGGATTTCAAACACTCCTGTGTTCCCACCATCGAATTTGATCACCTATGATTATAGACCTAATTTCTAGCTGTGGCAATAGAATGAAACAGGGCGCGAGGAAACTGCGCTCATCTTGACGCCACTAGCAATGAGAACCAGTGCACTGGCAACTAGCCCTCAAGTAGCAGAGTTTCTGGGTCTTCGACCAGTTCCTTAACTCTCACCAGAAACTGCACAGCTTCTCGACCATCGACAATACGGTGGTCATAGGAAACTGCAACGTACATCATTGGGCGAATAATAACCTGACCATTGACGGCAACAGGTCGCTGTTCAATCTTGTGCATACCCAAAATACCAACCTGCGGCGCATTTAAAATGGGTGTTGAGAGTAACGACCCAAATACGCCTCCATTGGTTATGGTAAAGGTCCCGCCCTGGAGATCAGTGAGTGCAAGGCTATTCTCCCTGGCTTTCTTCGCCAGGGTAGCAATCTCCTGCTCAATCTCCGCAAAACTCTTTCGGTCAGCATCGCGCAGTACGGGCACAACAAGACCTTCTTCAGCGCCGACTGCAATACCAATATCGTAGTAATGCTTCAGCACCATCTCGTTCCCCTGAATCTCTGCATTCAGGCGAGGAAACGCCTTAAGCGACCCTACTACTGCCTTCGTAAAAAACGACATGAAGCCAAGGGAGATGTTATGGCGCTCCTTAAAAGCATCCTTACGCCGGCTCCGCACCTCCATCACAGCACTCATATCAATCTCGTTGAACGTTGTCAGCATGGCCGCGGTATGCTGCGCCTCCACCAGGCGTTGTGCGATGGTTTGGCGCCTGCGCGAGAGCCGTACTCGCTCCTCACGCCCACTTGACACAGCCAGTTTGTCGGGTGTTACCGCTCTAGGCGCTATCTGATCGTCCATAGTAGGGGCGATCCCTTGTGGTCGCCCGGTCTCTTGCGGTCGCCCTGCCTGATACCCTTCCCGCATCGCTATATCAGCTTCACTGCGTTCCGCTCGATATACGCTTCCCTCCCCTGTTTGTTGTGCCATAAAGCCAACCACGTCGTCCTTAGTCACACGTCCATGAGGGCTGCTTCCCTTAACCTGGGAAAGGTCAATATTGTATTCCGCTGCGATACGCCGTGCCAGCGGGGACGGAGGGCGCTGTGCAACCCGTCCATCACTTGCCAGTTGCCCTGAAGGCGTCTTCTGCCTTTCACTGACCACCTGACCAGCTTTTCCAGGCTGCAACTCCCCGGACTGCTCTGTAGGAGTCCCCTGTCCATTGGCTACTGTTTCGCCTTCCTGCCGAGCGATCTTCTGCAGAACGCCACTTTGATCGGCGGTCACTTCCACGTTGACTTTATCAGTCTCTAATTCAACCAGTGCCTCGCCCTGGGTAACCGTATCTCCTTCATGCTTCAGCCACCTGGCAATAACAGCATCGACTATTGATTCTCCTAGCGTTGGGACACGTACTTCAATGGACATACTTTCCTCCGCGTTCTTTACACTTTTCATCGCTGCTGACCGTCAGGTAGACGCCGCGGAGCCTGCAGCGGCGTTGCAGCGATGGATTTCAAACTCAACGAGCTAAGAGCCTGTGCCAAAATCTGCTCCTGCTCAGCCAAAAACAGATCCATAAAGCCAGAGGCGGGGCTGGCACGTTCAGGCCGAGAAATTACGTTCAACGGGATTGGGGAAGGGAGCGAATCGATAAGTGCTGAAAGACGAGGGGAGATATAGCTCCATGCTCCCATATTGCGCGGCTCTTCCTGCACCCATACAACTTCTTGTATGTGCTGATAGTGAGATAAGACGTCTTGCAATTCCTGTGCTGGGAAGGGATATAACCGTTCGACACGCACTATTGCTACATCCGTAGGGACGCTTGTGCCGCCCTGTCGCCCACGCTCATGTGATAGGAGGTCGAAAGCTATTTTACCTGTGCAGATCAACACTTTTCTGATGTCACCTGCATGGGATAGGGCCATAGTATCATCAATGACTTCCTGAAATGTCCCTTCTGCCAGTTCAGTCAGTGTGGCCGCAGCCAGGGTATGACGGAGTAAGCTCTTCGGCGTCATGATAACCAGGGGCCGTGGATCGCGTTCCAGGTAAAAAGCCTGCTCCCGCAACAAATGAAAGTACTGTGCAGCCGTCGAGCAATTTGCTATGCACCAATTGTTCTGAGCTGACAGTTGTAGGTAGCGTTCCAACCGCGCGCTGGAATGTTCCGGGCCTTGTCCCTCATAGCCGTGAGGCAGCAAAAGCACAAGAGAGGATTTTTGTTTCCACTTTGCGCGCGCCGAAGAGATAAATTGATCGATAATTACCTGTGCAGCATTCGCAAAGTCACCAAATTGAGCCTCCCACAATACGAGCGTATTCGGAGCATGCACACTATAACCATACTCAAAACCGAGAGCAGCCGCCTCACTCAGCGGGCTATTGTACATTGAAAAGGAGGCACGAGCCGAGGAGAGATGCTGCAATGGGATATAGGTTTCATTGTGTTGATCGTGCAGTACCGCGTGACGATGGCTAAAGGTGCCGCGCTCGACATCCTGGCCAGTGATTCTAATGGGGGTACCCTCGGCAAGAATTGAAGCAAAAGCCAGCGCCTCGGCATGACCCCAGTCGATGCCACCATCTGGACCGAGCGCGGTAGCCCGGCGCTGAAGTAATCGAACCAGCTTGGGGTTAGGAGCGAATCCAGCAGGCCAGGTCAGCATTTCCTCATTATAGCTGGTCAAATGGTCTACCGGAACCTGGGGCGCTCGCTCGGCTTCATCATGAAAACCGTTGCCATTCAACTCGTCAGACTCATCTTCAACGAGCTCCATACCACCCTCGGCTTCCCGCTTAGCCTCCTCCAGAACTGCAAACGCCTCCTTCACCATCCTGTCCGCGTCTACTTGCGAGACCACCCCTGTCTCAATGAGATGGCGAGCATACAGTTCACGCACCGTCGGATGTGAACGTATTATTTCGTACATACGCGGTTGCGTAAAAGCTGGTTCATCACCTTCGTTATGACCCCAACGGCGATAACCCACCAGATCTATCAACACATCCTTATGGAAGTTGTCCCGGTAGGCCTGACCTAAGCGTACAGCAGTAAGACACGCGTCGGGATCATCGGCATTAACATGGATGATGGGAATTTCAAAACCCTTTGCCAGGTCGCTAGCGAATTGGGTGGAACGGCTATCCTCCGGTTCAGTCGTGAAACCAAGCTGGTTGTTCACAATAATATGAATAGTCCCCCCTACCCAATAACCATGAAGCTGCCACAGGTTCAATGTTTCGGCTACAACTCCCTCACCTGGAAAAGCCGCGTCGCCATGAATAAGCACAGGTAACGCTCGATCAACATCTTGGTAGGGGCCCAATTTTTTGGACCCTTCCGCTTCGTCAGATACGACCTGTGAAGCCCGCGCCATACCCTCGATGACTGGATTGACGAACTCCAGGTGGCTGGGATTAGGGGCCAGTATTACCTTGAGGCTCTCGGACCCCTCGCGCATTGCTATGTCGGCAAGGGAAGCTTCACTGCGTTCCTTCCCCTCCCGCATCGCTCTGTCGGCTCCGCTCGACATACGCTCCCCACTCCCTCGATATACGCTCCCCTCCACGGCTTCTTCCCTGAGAACATGTTCCGCGCCCAGGTGATATTTGACGTCGCCAGTCCAACCGAAACCGAAGGTATCCGTCAGGGGAACCCCTTCTTCATGTTTAGCATGGCCAAATTCGGAGAGAATCGCTGTATAAGACTTCCCGAGCACATGTGCCAGTACATTGAGTCGTCCACGGTGAGCCATACCGATGATCACCTCGCGGCTCCCCGATTCGATCGCTCCGAGAATAATCTCATCAAGCATAGGCACAAGGACATCCGTGCCTTCGAGCGAGAAGCGCTTTTGGCCGGGAAATGTCTGGTGTAAGTAGCGCTCAAACACCTCAACCTGTGTCAGCCGTTGCAATAGTTTGCGACTGGCCTTCTGGACCACGGGCCCCTGAGTTTCTTCAAACACTTCCTTGTATCCCTGCAAAGCTCTGCTAGAAGCGATAGCGTGTATAGTAGGTTTGACCGCAAGGGTCAACCCATCGTGGGCGTTGTAAGGATGGCTTTCAAACAGACGCAAGCCCACCGCGTCGCGCAGCCAACTTCGCTCGATTGGGCTTTTCACCTGGTCAAACTCATAGCTAATTGTCCCGGAATACATAGCGCGTAGTGCAGCGATCGCTTCAAGCGCGTTACGCGCCCCTTCAGCAGCATGACCACCAACAACAATCGGTGGCAGCAGCGCAAGTTCTTCTTCGGTTATCCCATGGGATTCGGGCAATAGGTTAGGGTCACCCAACGGTTCAGTCCCTAACGGATCAAGATGCGCCCCGAGATGCCCTCGATCACGAATGGCGTGAGCAAGCGCCGAAGCGGCTACAACCTGAGAAACTTGAAACGGCGCGTTGCCATCCACCCCCTCTTCTTTCGCCAACTGGGGCCGCTCCTCTTCTGCAAGGGAAGTCCAACTATCAAAAATGGCGCGCGTAGCAGCATCAACACTTGCCGGATTTTGGAGATATCGTTCATAGAGCTCAAGGACATAGCCTGCATTTGGTCCATAAAAAGTATCCAGGTCACGCATGAGAGTTCCTCTGTAGTCTCTGAGGTACTACCTTTCATCGCTGCTGACCGTAGGTAGCCGCGGCAGCGAACTGAGCTTGCCCTGAGCGTAGCGAAGGGTTGCAGCGATGGATTTCTTTCAAGGTAGGAAAAAGCTTAAACAGATATACTATTGTATTTTATCACCTCCTATGATATCATAACCGCGTTATATCTCAATGATTCTTTGACTGATCGTTCAAACGAAAAGACAAGGAAATAACCAACCATAGCAGAATAATCACAGAGGCAATGAAGGAACGAGTAAGTCACGAGATCCTGTCAAAGAGAGTCCGGGGTAGGTGTAACCGGATCAGGAGCGTGCTCTGAAAATCATTCCTGAGTCGCTAGCCGAAACACTTCCTTGCATCGCTGCTGATCGATGGATTCCGAACTATGAAGTAGGCCTAGCCGGTACCTTCCCGTTATCACGAAGGGCTGTATGTTCTCCTCATTGGAAAATTACAGTAAAACCAAGTGAGCCATGGACGCGGTAAATCAGGTCCCTACGTTGAGTAATGGCTAATAAGGGTGGTACCACGGGAATACCTCTCGTCCCTATCTATGTTGGGCGAGGGATTTTTTTTGAGCCAGGAGAGCGTCAATCAAAATGAAAACAAAATTGCTCTACCACGAAAATAGCTTTACATTTGAATGCAGCGCCACAGTTATCGCTGTTGAGGGAGATGAAGTGGCACTGGACGCCACTGTATTTTTCCCCGGTGGCGGTGGCCAAATGGCAGATAACGGCACCATCTCATGGGATAATTATCAAGTACAAGCCAATGTTCTTGCTATGAACATGCGCGACGACGTTGTTTGGCATACACTCAGTTGCGCTCCGCCACCCACAGGCACCGAAGTTGTGGGGACAATTGACTGGGATTTTCGCTATAAAATGATGCGCACTCACACTGCACTCCATATTCTCTGCGGCGTTATCTGGAACGAATTTGGCGTACAGGTTACGGGAGGCCAGATGTATCCAGATCGCGCAAGAATGGATTTTGCCATGGAAAATCTGAATAAAGAGCGCGTCGCCTATATCGAGCAGAAAATTAACGAAGCAGTGGAGGCAGACTACCCAATCAAAGTGTACAAGCTACCCAGGGAGAAGGCCTTCGCAATACCAGATCTGGTACGAACGAAAATAAATTTGCTCCCACCTCAAATTGAGGAAGTACGCATTGTTGAAATCGTTGGGCTTGACCTGCAAGCAGACGGGGGCACACATGTGCATCATACCAATGAAGTGGGTAGCATCAAGATTACAAAAACTGAAAATAAAGGCAAAATTAATAAGCGCTTAGAGATAATGTTGACCAATTAGTGCAGGATACGTGTTGGATCCTGCCCCCGATTTGTGGTGGAACCAATTTAACTCAGAGGAGACAGAAGTGTCAGTGAGCAAGGAAAAATCAGGTGTATTCCAACAAGCGACAGCCGCAGACCGCGTTGACTATCCAGCATTGGAAGCCACCATCCAGAAGTGGTGGGACGACAAAGGCGTGCTGCGCATGTACCTGCAGCGCAATCAGCACAGCGACAAACAATATTCATTCCTGGATGGTCCTATCACCGCGAACAACCCGATGGGTGTTCACCACGCGTGGGGACGAGCCTATAAAGATCTGTATCAACGCTTTAAGACCATGCAGGGCTACAAGCAGCGCTATCAGAATGGCTTCGATTGCCAGGGACTCTGGGTTGAGGTCGAGGTCGAAAAAGATCTTGGCATGAAGAACAAGCGCGATATCGAAGCATATGGCATCGCCGCGTTCGTTGAAAAGTGTAAAGAACGGGTCTTTACGTTCGCGAAACGACAAACGGAACAATCGATCCGCCTTGGTTACTGGATGGATTGGGGTAATGACTACTATACCCTCTCCGACGAAAATAACTATACCATCTGGTCTTTCCTGAAACGATGTCACGAAAGAGGACTGCTCTACAAGGGGCGCGATGTCATGCCCTGGTGCCCGCGCTGCGCAACCGGTATCTCAAATATGGAGATGGAATCAGAAGGCTACAAGGAAACCAGCCACTTGAGTCTCTATGTGCGCTTCCCATTGGGCGACCCAAGGGTGGCCCCTACTGTTGGGTCGCCCTCGGATGGAACGATGGGGGAACATAAGGGTGAATATCTCCTGGTGTGGACGACGACACCCTGGACGCTGGCCGCTAATGTCGCGGCAGCAGTACATCCTGATTTACCCTACGTCAAGGTAGAACAAGATGGTGAGTATTATTACCTGGCGCAGGAGCTCCTTCCAGTATTGAAAGCGCTGAAAGGTCGTGACAAAGGTGACTACAAGGTGGTGCAGACGCTGAAAGGCAGCGAAATGGTGGGTTGGAGCTATCGCGGCCCATTCGATGAGTTACCTGCAGAACAAGGCGTTGTTCACACAATCATACCATGGAAGGACGTCAGTGCAACGGAAGGAACTGGCATCGTCCATATAGCTCCCGGTTGTGGTCGCGAGGACTTTGCTCTCTCGAAAGAATTTAACCTCGCCGTAGTCGCTCCAGTGGATGAATTCGGCGTCTATGGTGCAGGTTATGACTGGCTCACAGGACAACACGCGGCTGATGTTGGACAGCAGATCGCTGAAAACCTGGCGCAAAAGGGGCTGCTCTATCGCCCTCAGAACTATAAGCACCGCTACCCAACGTGCTGGCGCTGTAAAACCGAGCTGATCTTCCGCCTCGTTGATGAGTGGTTCATCTCTATGGAAGAGCTCCGTCACGAGATCATGGAGATCGTACGCCAGATCACGTGGATACCAGGCTTCGGCCTTGAACGGGAACTGGACTGGCTACGCAACATGGACGATTGGATGATCTCCAAGAAACGCTACTGGGGACTGGCGCTACCCATCTACGACTGTCCACAATGTGGCCATTTCGAGGTTGTCGGCAGTAAGGATGAGCTAAAAGAGCTCGCTGTGTTCGGCTGGGAAGAGTTTGAAGGCCATTCGCCTCACCGCCCATGGGTCGACGCGGTCAAAATCCGCTGCAGCAAGTGTGGGGAGGGGTATGCCGAAGTTTCACGTATCAAAGATGTCGGAAACCCCTGGCTTGACGCAGGTATCGTGCCCTTCTCGACCTTGCACTATCGCACCGATTATCGTTACTGGCAACAGTGGTTCCCAGCAGACTTTGTGACAGAATCGTTCCCAGGCCAGTTCAGAAACTGGTTCTATTCGATGCTTGTCATGAGCACCGTTCTGGAGAACATGCCGCCTTTCAAAACACTCTTTGGCTACGCGACACTCATGGCTGAAGATGGAACGTCCATGCACAAGTCAAAGGGCAACATGATTGTCTTCGACGAAGCCGCTGAACGAGTCGGCTCAGATACCATGCGCTGGCTTTTTGCCAACCATGTACCAGAACAGAACCTCAACTTCCCCCGTATCCCAACTGAGGAGGATATCGAGAAGTCAGTTCAGACTGGCTTGCCTGTTCGCCTGAGTGACAAGTGGATGCTCGTGCGCCGCACGCTCGATAAGATATGGAATGTCTATAGCTTTTTCATCAGCTACGCCAATATCGACAAGTTCGATCCCACCCAGTATCAACTACCGGTGGCACAACGCAGCGAACTGGACCGCTGGATCCTTTCAGAGTTGCAGGTAACAATCAAAGAAGTCACAGAGGGGTTGGAACGCTATGACTCCGTCAAACCTACAGCGTCTATACAGGTATTCCTGGATGATCTCTCCAACTGGTACCTGCGGCGCAGCCGCGAGCGCATCTGGAAACCAGCGCTGGACACTGATAAAGTAGCAGCATACCTGACACTCTATGAGTGCTTGACGACACTGGTGACCTTGCTCGCTCCTTTCATGCCCTTCATGACCGAAGAGTTGTATCAGAACCTCGTCCGCAGCGTGAACGAGAATGCTCCTTTGAGTGTACATCTCTGTGACTGGCCCCAGGTAAAAGAGGAACTCATCGACGAGCAATTGACCAATGAGACGCATCTTGTCATGCATATCGTTGGGCTAGGTCGCTCAGCCCGCGAGAAAGCTCAGATCAGGGTTCGTCAACCTCTTAATGCGCTTTACGTGCGTGTCCCCAGTCTTGCCGAGGAAGCAGCGTTGTACCGCCTGAGTGAACAGGTACTCGAAGAATTAAACATCAAGAGACTCCTGTTAATCAACGATAGCAGCGATATGCTGTCATATACCCTGAAGCCGCAAGTCAAAGTGCTGGGACCCAAATTTGGTCACCTGGTGCAGAAAATCCTGACAAAGTTCAAAGCGTTGGATCCTCGCGGCGCCCAGGAGGCCGCAAAACTGCTCCTAGAAACCGGCTCGCTCAACTTTACCGTCGACGGCCAGCAGATCGAGCTGACATCCGATGAGGTAGAGGTCGTTGCCACTGCCCGCCCGGGCTTCGTCACTGCCGAGGAACGAGGTTACATCGTCGCGCTGGAAACAACGATCACTCCACAATTACGCGAGGAGGGCCTGGTACGAGACTTGACCCATTTTGTGCAGGACATGCGCAAGAAGGCTAACTTCAGCATTGAGGATCATATCGGCCTGGCGTTCTATACGAACGTAGAACTGGCGCAAATGCTCCAGGATTATAGTAGTGTTATCGCTTCAGAGACGCTCGCCGACAACCTGCTCATCTCCATCGACCACAAAGATACGCCCTCTTTCAACGAGGTATATCGCGAGACTATCTCGCCCACCTCACTAAAGAAGCTTGACGGGTATATGGTCGAGGTAGTGCTGGGAAAATTGTAGGTTGTGGCTCCCGCGTTGTGGGGAGGGGAGCGTAATCCCTTGCCTTCGTCGAGCGAAGGATTCTGGGACTACTTCACCAATCCCTTCCTCCGCATCTGCTGCAAATCATACTCCGCCGGAGCCAACGGGCTCACTTTGGCCTCGGCACATGCCCAGCCAACTAAGGCAAAGCCAAGATGCAGTCCCTGGACGAGGGTAGTTGGCTGTCGGGCAGTGAGCAGACTCAGGCAATCTTGGCGTAGCTCTATGGCCTTACCCTCACCGTACCGTTCGTGATACCCGCTCAAAACTGATGCATGAGGTGTAAAATCTTCATAGCGCAAATTATCGGTCGCCGCCAGCAACATGAGCCAATAACCAACCTGGCTTGCCTCCAGGATCGTATCGTTCTCCCTATCAGCATGTATATGCTCGCCAGTCTGTACATCGGCAAGTTCTTGTAATTCGTCTGCCAGCCGTGCCACCAGGTAACTATGGCTGCGCTCCTGGAGCAGACGCGAGGTATTCGACTCTTCGCTCATATCGTTATCACGCAGGTACTGGTATACCCCGTACAATTGGCGCAGTTCAGCCTCTAACTTATGTTGTTCTTCTGTACGTGCGTAATCTATGGCTATATGAAAATCACTTTCATCGGTAGAGGATACGGCTTGCCTGGAACCATAGACAATCTCTGGATCAAAAATGCGCTCTGCTTCGACCTGGTAGGTATCATCCGCTAACAGGCGGCGATAATAGCAACTGCGATAGCCAGTATGGCACGCCGCACCCCCATGCTGTACAACCTTGATCAAGATGCTGGTCTCTTCGCAATTCACAAAGATACCCCGTACCTCCTGCGCGTTACCAGACTGTTCACCCTTGCGCCAGATAGCATTCCGTGAGCGGCTGAAAAAGTGGGTAAAGCCCGTCTCGCGGGTCAGGGAAAAAGCCTCTTCGTTCATAAATGCCACCATCAACACCTCACCCGTAGCATCATCTTGAATCACGACTGGTAGTAGCCCCTGGCGATCGAATTTTAGCATAGTCGCACTGTTACCCCTCTTGTTTGCAAATACCTCTTTACATCACCGACGCGAAACTGGCCAAAATGGAAGATCGACGCGGCCAATACCGCATCAGCGCCACCTACAGTTAAGCCCTCATAGAAATGCTCCAGTGTGCCGACACCCCCCGAAGCTATGACAGGTATAGAGACATTGGTAGCAATCAGCGCATTGAGCATCAAATCGTACCCCTGTTGTGTCCCATCTCGATCCATGCTCGTCAGCAGAATTTCTCCCGCGCCGAGTTCCACGCCGCGCTGTGCCCACTCTAACACATCCAACCCTGTAGGAGTACGACCGCCATGAACGTATACTTCGTAACTGCTGGGCATGGCGGGATTACTACGCGCATCAATAGCGAGCACAATGCACTGCGCTCCGAATTGTTCGGACCCGGCGCGTATCAACCCGGGCGACTGAACTGCTGCCGTATTGAGCGAGGTCTTATCAGCACCTGCCCCTAACGTGGCGCGGATATCCTCTACGCTGCGAATGCCCCCACCAACTGTTACAGGGATAAAAACCTGTTCGGCCGTCTGGCGCACAACATCTAGCATCGTTGCACGGTTTTCATAGGATGCAGTTATGTCAAGAAAAACGAGTTCATCCGCGCCTTCTCTATTATAAAACGCGGCAAGCTCCACAGGGTTCCCCGCATCACGTAAATTCACAAAATGAACCCCTTTGACAACACGCCCTTCCGCTACATCGAGGCACGGGATAATACGCTTGGTTAACATGTCTCTAACTACCTCCTTGCATCGCTGCTGAGCGCCAGCTAGACGCCGAGGAGGCTACAGCAGCGTTTTGCAGCGATGGATTTCTAACTACCACCCATCTCTAACTGCTGAATTGCGCTCGAGAGGTCTACATCTCCCGTATAGATCGCCCTGCCAACAATAGCGCCCTCGATGTCGAGCGCAGCGATAGCACGTAAATCAGCGATCGAACTGACACCGCCAGAGGCAATCAAAGAGCACGATGGCTGTCTCCTTCCGTGAGACATCACTCCAATTTCAGGGGTCACCTTCTTCATCTCAGCCAGCGCCTCCAGGTTCGGTCCACCCAGAGCACCATCGCGCGCGATATCGGTATAGATAAAACGCCGTACACCCAGCAAACGCAATTCAGCTGCCAGCGACAAAGCCTGCGTACTGGAAGTCTCACGCCAGCCCGATGTGGCGACCCAGCCATTTCGTGCATCCAGGCCAACAGCAATTCGTTCACCCCAACGTTGGAGAGCCGCCTCGAGTAGCGCCCGGTCAGCAAGCGCAACGGTACCAAGAACGATGCGCTCTACACCCAGTTCAAGCACCTGCTCAATATGAGCTAAAGAGCGTATTCCTCCACCAACCTCTATATGCAGCGAGGTAGCCGCGCGCATGCGCCCGATCAGTGCAACATTGATGGGTTGGCCGGCAACCGCTCCATCCAGGTCAACAACATGGAGCCAGCTTGCTCCGGCACCCTGCCAGCGCTGTGCTACCTGCACAGGGTCAGCAGCATAGGTTGTGACACGGTCATAATCCCCCTGATATAATCTCACGCATTGCCCGTTTTTGATATCAATCGCCGGAAGAATTATCATAGCTTCACCGCTTCCATCCCCTCCCCCACTTTACAAAATTGCTCAGTAGGTGCAGACCCACGTTTCCGCTTTTCTCAGGATGGAATTGTGTCCCCCAGATATGCTCATCAACGATGACGCTGCAAAAAGGAGCACCATAATCGGTAATCGCCGCGACGCCGTGCTGATCCTGCGGTTCAACATAGTAGGAGTGGGCGAAATAAAAGTGGGCATCTTGCGGGAGACCAGCAAAGATGGGCAATCCCTCACGCAACGGATTCACCTGGTTCCACCCCATATGCGGTATCTTCGGCCCAGCAGGGATCCGTCTCACTTCTCCGCGAAAGAGGCCTAACCCAGGTACCTCCCCCTCGGCATGATGCTCTGCCAGCAGTTGCATACCGAGGCAGATCCCTAAAAAAGGCTTCCCCTGTTGTGTTGCCTGGCGAATCGCGTCATCCAATCCTCGCTCTATCATTCGCGCCATGGCCGTTCCGCCTGATCCAACACCGGGCAGCACCACTGCGCGTGCCGCAGCAACAACCGCAGGGTCATCGGTCACCGCCGCCTGTGCTCCGACATATTCCAGGGCTTTTTCAATACTATGCATGTTACCTGCCCCGTAATCAATTATGGCAATCATCTATTTCCTTTCATCGCCTGCTGCTCTATCTCCCATCTCAATGGCCTGCGCCAATCCTAGCCAGCAAATCGCAGGAGGTATGCGTTTTTCATCTAGCAGGTTAATCGTCAGCAGCGGGCAACACATCATTGCTAGCCACACTATTTCTTTCCAATCATCAGGGAGCCCACCTCGTGAATCCAACATTTCCCTGAGAGGAGCATAGAGAAAGTGTAATTTTGTCTCGTAGATGGCCTGACGTATGGCGGTCAACTCAAAATTATGCTCGACGAAAATGTCCGAACCACGAACCGTAACCGACAATTGCAAGCTCTGAGCAATTTCCTGCGGGAAATACATCCATGTCGCATACACATTATGAAAGAATGGTTTGACAATATCAAGCAGCGGCGAATGGCGACCAGCAAAGGCCGGGTCAAAATAGAGATAGTCTTTCCTATCTTGCAAAAAAACATTGCCAAAATGAGCATCACCATGACCTATGATGGTCATTGCCTCGCGAGCAGGATGAAGCACTCTGCTGGCTCGCTCAATCAACTGGTCTAAGGTTGGCTGGTTTTGTTTTCCCACAATGATAGCCCCATGCCGATCATAGATCGTCCAACGACAGGTAAGCAGTTCCTCAAAAGCTAACCCCTTCTCCGCATGTCTCTCACTCTCATCATTTGGAAACGGCAAAAATTTTTCTTGATAGAAGTTCTTAAAACGTCCACCTGCCAGACGATGCCAGAATAGTTGATGAATGGGCGCCTGTGCATGCTCTGCTGCCGTACTCAGTGTAAGGGTCGCATCGTAAATGGCCAGCAAGCGCTCACATTCCCGTTTTTCAGCAGCAATGACCGTCTCAAATGCATCACGGTCCGCCGTGACCGCTTTGCCACCAGTTTCGACTTCGCGCACCAGGTCGAACATGACAGGCCATCGTACGACAGGATAAATAACCATCTGTCGCCCCCCTTCATGTATCGTTTGAAGTGGCCTGACAATGTTGTATCCTGCCTGGTGCAGCATATCAGCGTGATAGTATTCCTCGACTATACCCTGCTCTTCCACGTGTGTCTTGAAAAAGAAGTCTTCACCATTGAGTCGGTAAACCCCATTAAATGAGTTCAGAGAGACGGCTTTTGGAGTCAAGGTCACGCTTTCAGGATTCAATCGCATATGCCGTGAAAACCAGCGTTGTAGGAGTCGCTCAGCCTTCCCCTTATCAGCGAACTGAAGTTGCTGGATGGTTGCAAGACTATCCATCTTTTCTAGCAGTTCTGGTAGTTCTGTGATGTCTTCAATAATAAAATCAGGGTTGTTTTGTTCTAAGAGTCGGCGAGCCTCAGTCGTGCGAGCTCCCGTTAGCACGGCCACAGTAATCGCTCCGGCCGAGCGTCCGCCCAGTATATCACTGCTGGAGTCCCCCACTACCACAAAGCGTTCACTCTTCGCAGGCATTTTTCTTGATGGTTTGGAATCCCCAGGTTGTGGGGCCCCAGGCTGGGGTGGTGGCACTCCTTTGCTTTCCAGGGATTCTCTCAGGAGCTCGATATCGCTATAGCTTTGATCGACCGCTACCAGGAATTGAAAGGGATGCGGTTTGCCCAGCAGTGTTTGATCACCACGCGCACGCAATAGTGCTTCTGCTCGCTCGACATAGTCATATGTGGCTATGTGCTCCTTATCAAAATAGTGACTTAGCCTATACATGTCGAGAGGAAAGATAGCCTCCTGGTAGGTACGCCCCGTAGCAATACCCAACACAAACTGCCGTTGTCGCAGCGTTGCAAGGGTAGATTGTACCATTTCTACAGGAAGAAGAGGCTGCTCAAAGTGAATACATCCTGGCTTTCCTGGTTGTGCTGGAGCATGACCATACGTCTGCGTATAGAGATCATCGCCCAGGTACCATTCTTGAAAGATATCCTGGCAAAATGCCCAGAAAGGGCTATACCGTGAAAATATACCCTCTATCGGAAACCCCAACAAATCACTCGCATAGAGGTCCAAACGGTTAATCAAACCCAGCCCAACATATCCCTCGAAGACAGGCAAATCAAACAGTGATATCAAATGTGTATAGTAGGGGCGACCCTTGCGGTCGCCCTGGAACTTGCGGTCGCCCTGGAAACGGTGCCCTGCCTGTACATCCTGTACGTCCATTCCGTCCATTCGCCCTCTCCGTATGACCTGCTCTCTAAAACCTACAAGCCATTCAGCATCCCAGGGCTTTAAGGGCATTAAGCCAGGAATATCTGGAACGCTTGATAATAGGTCAATCAGGTGCAAACACACAACTGTATAGCATGTATCCCAATTGGAGTTGATAGCGCGTGCCTTGAGTTCAAGTATTTCCGCCTCTGGAAACAGAGCGCGACTGAGCGTGCGACTCTCCTCAGCAGTAACAGCCGGCGTATAACGCCCATTTGCACTCAAGACACTCTGCCTTATGTTCCAATAGCGTGGGCTAAAGCAAAGTTCATGCAAGGTCAACCCCGCCGCATCCCAGTAGGCCTCTTCGCTGGTAATTACACCATCTAAATCAAATATGACCAGGTTCCCCAAGTACTTCCTTTCATCGCTGCTGACCATAGGTAGGCGCGCTAGCGAACTGAGCTTGCCCTGAGCCACACTTGCTCTGAACGGAGTGAAGAGGTAGCGAAGGGTTGCAGTAATGGATTTCAAATCATTCAACGCAACCTCTTTAATCGTTCATGCAGGCTACGAACACGCACAGATTCTCTCTCAAAACGATAGGTCAATGGCGTTATATCGATATGTTCTGCCCCCATGCTCCGTAATACGGCGACGGCTTCTAACAATTCTGCGCTAGTGTTTCCAACGTTTATCACCCCAGATATACTCAACCCGTAGCGGCTCACCGCCATACTCCCGCTATCGCTTCCAGCAAAGTTATTTTTATCGGAACTTGCAGTGAGAAATTCAAAACCAGCGATACGCGATTTCAACCGCTCGCTGATGGTATGTATCTCCTCGGCCCTTTCAACCTGCACATGCGTAGTGAGCACCGAGCGATTGCGTGCCTGCATACGAGCATCAACTAACTCCAATATCATCGAAGCCAACCTTAAAGCCTCTTTGTTCCGACTCAAAAGACGCGCATTGGCAATCAGACAGGCTTGAGAACGCAAGACAACACCGTCATTCAGCAATTTCAGGCGGTTTTCACGGAGCGTCGTACCAGTCTCGGTCAGATCAACAATCAAATCAGCCGTATCGGTCAATGGCGCTGCTTCTAGTGCTCCATGTGGAGAAACAAGCTTACAATGTGTAATACCGTGACGGCGCAGAAATTGCCCTGTCAAGTTGGGATACTTGGTGGCAATACGCAGACCTCGCCCTTTCTGTGTTGCAAAGTAGCCCGCCAGGTGCCAGAGATCAGCACAGGTACTCACATCGATCCAGGTTTCAGGTACTGCCACGACGAGACGACAAGCGCCGAAGCCAAGATCGCGCTCTAAAACGATGATATCGCCGTCCTGGTCATCATCAACATTCCCCTCATCATTATACCCTCGCTGTTCAGCCAGAATATCAAAACCAGTGATGCCGAGTGTAGTGTCACCATCTTGCACCAGCGTGGGTATATCTGCTGCACGTTGAAAGACCACTTCCAAACCCGGTATACTCCCAATGCGCGCAAGATACTGGCGCGGATTGCTGCGGTTGACCTTCATCCCACATTCAGCGAGAAAGGCCAGCGTTGCGACCTCTAAAGTCCCCTTCCCAGGCAGTGCCAAACGTATTTCTTGTTCCTTTGCCACGGGCAAAATTCCTTTCATCGCTGCTGATCGTCAGGTACTTCCTTGCATTCCTGCTGACCGCAGGTAGCCGCGCTAGCGTGTATAGTAGGGTTGACCCTTGCGGTCAACCTGTGTTGCTCGACCTTCAACGGTAGACCTTCAACCAGAGAATCTAGTAGAGAAAAGCTTTCTTGACCCGTCTTCAAATTTTTTATGGTCACACCCCCTGTACGCTGCTCACTATCGCCAACAATTATTGCCAGCAGCATTTGCTTCTTTGCCGCCAATTTCAAACCGGCTCCGACGCCATGGCCCGTCACATCCACCTCTGTTCGCAGTCCTTGCGAACGCGCAGCGCGAGCCACATGCAAGGCATACGGCACATCACTTTGGCTAATAGGAATCACCAACGCCTGCGTGGCTATACTTTGCGGCAGGTCGCTTCTAGATAATTGCGCAAGAAGGCGTTCAACGCCAAAGGCGAAACCGCAGGCTTTGACATCACGACTACTACCGACCGCACGCATCAGGCGATCATATCGCCCTCCTCCACATAGTTGAGCATCAAAGCCATCCCCATCCTGCGTATGTATCTCAAAAACCAGCCCTGTATAGTAGCTGACTCCGCGCCCAAGTGATAAGTTGAGCACAATCTGCTGGCGTGGGACACCGCACTGCTCAACAATCGCTACGAGCTGTTTCAGTTCCACCAGCGGCTCCGCGTCCAGCTCGTAGCGATCTAACAGCTCACTGAGTTCGTCAAAGACCTGGGGTGGAGAACCGGAGACAGTATGCAGCGCACGCATAAAGTCTAGCGCGTGCAGAATCTGCCTCCGTTGCTCGCCACGCCCCACTTTCCATAAAAAGCGCTCAATAACCTCACGGCGATCGGCATCATCTCCAAAAGAGATACTGATGCCGTTCAACAGCGACGCAATAAAACGCGTCTCAATCCCGGATACCGCATCCTTTGTTGCCAACTCTACACTACCTACCCCAGCCGTGTTAACTGGATACAGGGCTTCCAGCCGGGCGCGGGCCGCCTGCTCCCCCTCATCGGAGCGACTAATTTGCTCCATCAAGCTAAGCAACAAGCGCGCCGCGTGATCGTCAAGATGCAGGCGTTGTATGAAGCCGCTGGCAACACCGATATGCCCCAGCTCCAGTCGATACTGCATGATTTGGAGTTTTTGCAGCATATCACAGGCAAGCTGCAAAATTTCAGCATCAGCAGCGGCTGTATGTCCACCAAAAAGCTCAATGCCCAATTGCGTATGTTGTCGATAGCGATTGCGCCCAGGTGTTTCATAGCGAAAAATCGGTCCAGCATACTGAAAGCGGAGCGGCAATGGCTGCTGTTGGTAGTGATCCAGGTACAGGCGGCAGATAGAAGCCGTGTACTCAGGACGTAAACAAAGGTCTCGTTGATGCAGGCGAAATGCATACAAGTTCTGCCAGAGTTCCTGCCCAAAGCTCGCAAGAAAGAGGTCACTGCGCTCCAGAATCGGCGAATCGACCATCGCATATCCCGCCTGGGACAAGAACGTACTCAGGCTGTCAATAACCCGGCGCTGATGCTGATACTCATCCGGTAAGATATCATGCATCCCACGTAACCGCTCAACACGCTTTTTCATAAACTGTACCTTAAACTACCTTCTACTCATGCTTCATGCCTTCTAATCATCGTACCAGCTCCCTGGTCGGTCAATAACTCACGCAACAACACATGCGGTTCTCGACCATCAACAATATGTACACGCGGCACCGCAAGTAGGGCATCCAGACAGGCAGAAACTTTGGGAATCATACCTCCACTGATCACACCCTCTTCTATCAGTTGCTTTGCTTCTCGTTCGCCCAATTCTGATATCAACGTTCCGTCCTTGCGACAGATACCTATTACATTGCTCAGAAAGATGAGTTTCTCTGCATTGAGCGCTCCCGCTAAATGGGCTGCTACCAGGTCAGCATTAATATTCAAGCAGCTACCCCCTGGCCCCTGGCCGAGCGGAGCGACAATCGGAATATAGCCTTGATCAATCAGGGTCTGAACAGGTGTAGGATCAACCGACTCAACTTCCCCTACAAAGCCAAGCCGCTCGTCAACTACGCGTGCGCAGACCATACTCCCGTCGGTTCCACTGAGGCCAATAGCGCGCCCACCCAGTTCAGAGGTCATCAGCACCAGGCCCTGGTTGACCTGACCTAACAATACCATACGCACAATATCAAGTGTTGCAGCATCTGTGACACGCAGACCGTTTTCGAAACGAGCGGGTAACCCGTGCTTCTCCAGCCACTTATTGATATATGGCCCGCCGCCATGCACCAGCACAGGATTAGCGCCTAAAGCGCGTAGCCAGATAATGTCCTGCAAGACACCGCGTTGATGCTCCAGGGTACTGCCCCCCAATTTTATCACCAGTGTCTTCCCCTTCAAAAAGTCGATGTAAGGAAGCGCCTCGCCCAATACCTGGACAATCAGCTGATAATCGTTAATCACGTCGCCTTCTGCTGTGATAGAAAATGTAATAGCCATAATAGAATATCAACCCTCTTCAATCGTTTACTAATAGGTGCGATAAGAACAAACGGTCGCTCTATGGATACAGAGACACAGGCGGCAATCCAGTTGTTTCAGGCACTCCATAAAGCCGATTCGCATTCTGTATCGCCTGTCCTGCGGCACCTTTGACGAGGTTATCCAGGCAAGAAATTACCACCAGGCGCCCGGTGCGAACATCCACCGTTGGAGAGATAAAACAGGCATTGCTGCCATACGACCACTTGGTATGCGGTGGGTGATCCACAACATGCACAAACGGTTCTTCCGCATAATACTCTTCATAAAGCGCGCGAACCCCTATAGCTGTAGCTCTCGTATCACGCTTCAAATCAGCGTAACATGTCGCCAGGATACCGCGCGTCATTGGTATAAGGTGCGGTATAAATGTAATTCTCAGAGATTGGTTGAGCGGGTGTCCGCCCGCTGCCGCCGCTGCCGCCAACTCCTGGGTAATTTCGGGTAAGTGGCGATGTCCAGAGAGGCTGTAAGCGCTCACATCCTCATTGGTTTCAGCATAATGAGTGCCCAGTGTCAGGCTTCGACCGGCTCCGCTAACCCCCGATTTGGCATCAATGATGATATCATGAGTAATCACACCTGCAGCTATTGCTGGCATAAGGCCAAGGAGAGCAGCCGTCGCATAGCAACCGGGATTAGCGATAAGTGTTGCCCCTTCTATACGTTCACGATAACGCTCGCACAATCCATACACCGCCGTCTCCAACAAAGCAGGTGCGGGATGAGTATGCTTATACCATTCTTCGTATGTCGCTGCATCGTGCAAACGAAAATCTGCGGAGAGGTCTACAACCTTTGTCCCACGCTCCAATAAGCTTACAACCGACTCAGCCGCCGCGGCATGTGGCAAGCAAACGAAAGCGAGCTCCGTTTGTGCAGGTTCCTCCGCAATCATGAGGGTGGGATCCAACCCAGGAAAGATTTGAGCGTGCTGCTTCAAACCAACGTTGAATTGAGGGAAAACGTCATACAACCGCTTACCAGCAGCGCTACGCGCCGTCACCGACTCCACGCTAAAATGAGGATGCTGTGAAAGTAACCGCAGCAATTCCAGCCCGGTATAGCTTGTCACATTCACAATCGAAACGCTGATCTTCGTCATCATGGTCATCCTGCTCCTATCTTGCATAAAAGAAATGAGCGTGATGGAGAGAAGTGGGCAATAAAAAAGCCCTCGTCCCCATCAATTCGAAACTGAAGGGACGAGAGCGTCATCTACAACTGCTCCCGTGGTACCACCCATCTTGTCACTAATTCTGCTCCAGCGCACCCTGTCTTCTTCACTACTCTGTGACGAAGAGATTGTGACCACTTTACTGGTTATATTGCTGCCTGGGAACCACCCACCTGATCCTACTTGCCTTACGGAATAAGGCTTTCTTCGGCCAGCCGCTCACGACGCGGTTCTGAGTTGGTACATCCATTCCGAACTTCCACCAAACATCGGATCGCTGTTGGAGATCAATCTCATACTATGTTCGCTCAACGCGGGTCAGACTCGCTATGTAGTTGTTATAATAAAGGATAGCAGTAGATTGGCGAAATGTCAACAATAAAAAAGGCAGTCCGAGAAAAGAAGATCTCGAACTACCTTTTTTCTAATATGACTACCCCCATTCCATCACACCCTCAGTTGCCTACGAAGCATTGAGATTCGTATACGCCTGTGAAAAATCTTCTCCAGAAGGAATGATGTTCTGTGTCACCAGAAACTGCTCCATTGCTTGCCAGGTAGCCTTATCGTTATAGCCAGGTTGACCGTTGGCGCTTTGCCAGAGCGGAATCGTCGCTTCTAAAACGCTCATTGCCCGCGCAGGATCCATCCCAGGAATATAGCTCTTACTGATTTGCACCGCGTCAGCCGGATTGGCAATGACATACTTCAATCCCTTTAATGTCGCTTGCACAAAACGTTGAACCAATTGCGGCTGATTATGCAGCGTGTCTTCAGTGGAAATAATACCATTGGAAACGAGTGGCTGATAATCAGATACCGCGAAGGTACGCACAGCAAAGCCCTGTTTTTGTAATTGCAGCGGCTCATTATTCGAATAACCAACCACCGCGTCAACATGATGTCCAATCAGCGCCGCTACCTGGGTAAAGCCAATTGATTGAATATGCACATCACCAGGCGTCAGGTGCGCTTGATACAAGAGAGCCAGTAGGCCTACATGGGTCGAACCAAAAGGTCCAGGTTCACCAATTGTGTGACCTTTCAGGTCGGCAAGTGTTTGAATTGGGGAGTTAGCAGGTACGATCAAGCTGACAGGGTATTTCTGAAAGACAGTTGCCACATCGACAACTTTTAGCCCCTTACTTCGCGCCACCAGTTCTTCGTCACCGCTGGCAAAAACAAAGGTGTCGTGACCAAGCACCATCGAACCAATCAAATCATTGACAATACCATGGTGAAATGTCACATCCAGGCCTGCATCCCTATAATATCCCTTACTTTGTGCAACATAAAATGGCGCGAACTGGATATCGGGAATATAACCCAGGCCAATAGATACTTTCGTCAACGCTGCCGGTGAAGTAGAGCCACCCGTAGTCGTAGTGCTACCACAAGCAGCGGTGGTAAGAACGAGCAGGATCAACATGGATAAAAAAGGCCACACTAAAGATAGTCGATGGCGTCTGTGCATTATTTTATTCTCCTATCAGGTCTGTAGTATGTAACGTACCGTACCGTGGAACTTCCGAGTCGGCTAATATATTGCCTCTGCCAGCTTTACCAGCAACCAGCTGACACCGTAATAGAGCGCGGCCAGCGCTCCCAACACGACCAGTGTGGCAAACATGAACGGCGTATTATACTGGGTTTTGGCAATCTGCACCAGAGCCCCAAGACCAAGGTCCCCTCCACTGACAAATTCCCCAACCAGCGCGCCTGTAATAGAAAGTGTGAGACCCGTGCATATGGCAGCAAGAATCGCAGGCAATGCCAGGGGGAACTCTATAGACACCAACAATGGCCAGCCAGAAGCCCCTTCGACTCTTGCAGCATCGGTGAGAGTCTTGTCAATGGTCTGTACTCCCAGTACAACAGTAATTACCATTGGGAAAAACACCACCAGCATACACACAATCATGACGGGGACTAAACCCGGACCTAACCAGAGAACGAGCAACGGTGCAATGACAATAGCGGGTATAGCCTGTCCCGCTGCCAGGTAAGGGTGGACAGCAGTTGCTATGAAGCGAGATTTTGCTAATCCATACCCCAGCGGCAAAGCCACAACCAAAGCCAGGAGAAAGCCCAACAAACTTTCCTGGATTGTCACCAGCGCATTACTCAAGAACAATCCAGAGCTCAAGCCGTTGCTTAAACTGGCTAAGACATCTCCAGGCGCTGGTAGGACAAGGCTGTTCACATGCCCGAAAGCTGTACTCACATACCAGCCAATCAACAAGAATAGGCCCAGCGTAAGAGGGGGGATAATAGACAGTACTCGCTGTGCGACAGCAAATACGTTTGCGCGCGCTGGTTTGCCTTCGGATACAGATATCTCTGTATCACTTCGCGCATACTTGCGTATCCCGATAGATACGCCTTTCTCAGTAGAGGTTGTTACACTCATTTACTTCCCTCAGTCATAGCTCTCTTGATAGGTATCTCCATAGACAAAGAGAACCCATCAATTCAACTGACTCGGGGAGGCTTGTGAGGGAGACATTAGAAGAGCACAACGGATACACTGACAGACCCTGTTGCTTGTGAGCAGCAAGGTATGAAGAATCCGCATGTATGCTAAACCTTCTCCCATCCGGACTTTAACCGTCGGCTTCGGATTCGCACCGAATCTGCCAAACAACTCGCCAAAAACGACTCGCTGTTGACTCGCGGGCTTGACGAAAAAGTATCAACTTTACATCTCACCGCCGGTCGGGAATTACACCCTGCCCCGAAGGTCTCTTTTATAAGTATGTCATAAAAGCTTGGTCAAATGCAAGGATTTTCACTGCATCCGCGTTCAACAAGGGACGCTTCTATCCTATGGGTTCACAGCGCGATGAAACTCCTCCGCTAAGGCCATCTCATATTTTGCCCCACACTCAGCAGAACGAGTGTAGATCATACGCTCTATTTCATCAAATCTCTCAGCAAGTTGGCTGGTATGAGCGCGCAATGCAGCTAGCTTCAAATCCCACTTTCCGGTAATATCGACAGCATAATTTGGGTTGGGTGCCCCCGAGAAGTATACTTCTCGTACTTTATGGGGGTGCAAGCCTTCGTTAAGCAATTCAGGAAAATCCCACCCGTTCTGAGATGCAGGGTATATCGCTGCTATGGCAGCCTCACCGACTGCCAGGTGGTCCGGGTGATAGCGTCCAATGGCATAGACCGGCGTCCATGTTCTCTCAGGCGACTGGCACAAGACGCGGTATGGTTTATACTGCCGTAGAACACGTACCAGGCTTCGACGTAGTTCTAAATTTGGTTGCAACTGGCCATCTGGATAATCAAGAAAGATGACATCCTTCACCCCAAGAACAGCGCAGGCTGCGCGCTGCTCGCTCTTCCGTGTATTGGAGATCACCAAACGCGCTTCCCGCCCCACGTCTCTCGCATCATCGGGACCACCACCTGACGCATCAGTACAAATGACATAGTATACTTCCCAACCCTCATTTACCCAGGTTGCAACAGTGCCCGCCGCTGCGAACTCTGCATCATCTGGATGGGCCACAATGACCACCACGGTCTTATTTTGTTCCTGTTCGTTCACTTATTTATTTCCCTTTTATTTATTTTTCTCCAGAAGAACCAGCAACAGGCCTCCCATCAAACCAAGGTTCTTGAGAAACTGCACTTGCTGATTCTTGCGACTGCCACTATCTTCCTCTTTCCAAAATGGATGGCCAACAATCGTTGTTGGGATTAAGCAACCGATAAGTACGGTTGCCGCAGCCTTGGGAGCGATGCCCAACGCCAACGCGGTACCGGCAAAAACCATCGTCGCTCCATTGAGTTTGACGGCCTGTTCAGCCTCCGGTATATCAAAGGCAGCTACTTTTTTGACACGCCCCCCTGGTTTTAGAAAAGCATCAGCACCCCCGGAGATGAAGATGCCCGACAAAAGTAAGCGGCTAAGCGATTTGAGCATAGACATTGAATCCTCCAAGTAAACGTAGTCGGCATATGCGAGTCCAGCACTCTCTTTTTGTGTACTACTATATTTAATCACATAGCAAAGCGATAAAAAAGCGATAAAAAGGAGACATTATGAGACCTCTTTGCACTTTTTGGTGAACCCCATAAAGGTACTATGGGCTGTATCAATCACGGTATAAACGCTATCATACATGAGGCTATGGGGAATCAACCGACTGTGCATCTTAACGAGAAAGACTGCTCCTTGCATGAGGTATATTCCTACTCAGCATATGCGCGGTAGTGGATCTCCCACCAGCATATCGAGCACTCGCATTCCTCCAATATCAGTGCGCAAGAAAACCATCCCAGGAGGCTCAGCCTGGACAGTGCCGATGATCACAGCCTCATGCCCCAGTGGGTGGGCACGCAAAGCTGCTAGCGCAAGCTCTGCCTTCTCGGGAGAAACGATGGCCAGGAGTTTGCCCTCATTGGCGATTGTCAGAGGATCCAGACCAAGAATCTCGCAGGCTCCCCGCACTCCAGGGTGTATAGGGATGGCGTGCTCTTCAAGGCCGATTGAAACCTCCGAGCCTAAAGCCATCTCGTTCAACGCGGTCGCGACGCCGCCGCGTGTCGGGTCTTTCAGGCAATGCACACCATCGCCCGCTGCCGCGAATAGTGCAGCTACCAGAGAATGGAGTGGCGCGGTGTCGCTCTCTACATCGGTTTCGATATCCAGCGCCTCGCGAGCCAGCATAATAGCGATGCCGTGGTCACCAACAGGGCCACTCAGCAACACCTTGTCCCCCGGCCGTAACTGAGCCTGTCCCAATTGCCAGGTGGCACGGATGATTCCCACACCAGCAGTATTGATGAACAAACCATCCGCTTTACCGCGTTGGACCACCTTCGTGTCGCCTGTGACGATGGCGATGCCCGCCTCGGTCGCCGCAGCAGCCATCGACGCAACGATTCGACGCAGATCGGTGATAGGGAAGCCTTCCTCCAGGATAAAGCCTGCCGAGAGGTATAAAGGTTCTGCACCGGCCATGGCAAGGTCATTGATTGTGCCATGGACTGCCAGTTTCCCAATATCTCCACCTGCGAAGAAAAGTGGGCTTACGACGTAGGTATCCGTCGTGAAGGCCAGGCGATGGTCTGTCCCGTCGATCCCAAAGATCGCTGCATCGTCCATAGGATCCAGCAGCGGGTTAGAGAAGGCGGGTGCAAAGACCCCCTCAATCAGGTTGTGGGTAGCCTTGCCACCACTCCCATGACTGAGCGTGATCTTCTCATCACGCAAATAGAATTTATGGCGGCGCGCCTGCCTCGTGCGCTCGATCTTCTTCAGTACGTCGTCGATGCGTCCTTTGTCCCCGCCCGCATCGCTATGTCGGCTCCACTCACTGCGTTCCGCTTCCCTTGCCGACATACGCTCCCCTCCCTCGTCGTTCTGTGCCGGTGTGTCCATGGATACCTCCTGCCTCTCTCTTCTCTTTTCACGATTGGGGCGCCCAGCAGGTTCCTGCCCCTGCCCCTACGGCTACCTTGCCGTCGGAAAGATATTCAGGCTGGTGCGCTCAGTGGCCATGGAGAAGCGACCGTAGTTGAAGTAGGCGGCGCATGCTCCCTCTGGCGAAACCATACAGGTTCCGATAGGCGTCTCAGGCGTGCAAGCAGTCCCGAAGACCTTGCACTCCCATGGCTTAATGACCCCTTTGAGCACCTCACCACATTGACAGGCTTTGGGATCAGCCACACGCAGCCCAGGTACCTTATAAAGCAACTCGGCGTCCCAGTCGGCGAACTCTGAACGTAACTTCAGTGCACTGTGGGTAATAAAGCCAAGGCCACGCCACTCGAAGAAAGGCCGCAGTTCCATGGTGCGAGCCATGGCCTCGAGCGCCTTGAGGTTACCCTCCGGGCGCACGACTCGCGAATACTGATTCTCAATCTCCGCTCGACCTTCGCTGATCTGTTTCACGATCATATAGACGGACTGGATAATATCGAGTGGCTCGAAACCGGCGATGACCACAGGTTTGTGATGTTCTCGTGCAACGAAGTTGTAAGGCCGCATGCCGATGACCATGCTGACGTGCCCAGGACCGATAAAGCCATCCAGACGCAGGTCGGGCGAGTCAAGAATTGCTTTGATCGCGGGTATGATGGTCACATGATTGCAGAAGACTGAGAAATTCTTGACTCCTTCCGCCTGTGCCCGCAAAAGCGTGATGGCTGTCGAGGGTGCAGTGGTCTCAAAGCCGATGGCAAAGAAAACCACCTGGCGATCTGGATGCTGACGGGCAAGCTTGAGTGCATCGAGCGGCGAGTAGACGAAGCGCACATCAGCACCGTCGGCCTTAGCGTCCAGGAGACTTCCCCTGGAACCAGGGACGCGCATCATATCACCGAATGTAGTGAAGATCATTCCATCCATACGGGCAATGGCAATGGCATCGTCGATTCGACCCATCGGCAGTACACAGACGGGACACCCCGGCCCATGGACAAGATCAATGCTGCGCGGCAACACGTCCTCAATCCCGTGCTTGTAAATCGTGTGGGTATGCCCACCACAGACCTCCATCAGCTTGAAAGACTGATCAGCGCTTAATTTCGCAATCTCGCCAGAGATGCGTTTCGCCAGGTCCGCATCGCGGTACTCGTCAACATACTTCATGCTCATCTGGTACCTCCTTGCATCCCTCGCTTCGCTCGCCCCTCGATAAATCGGGGTCTACTGTAGGTCCCCGATTTATCGGAGGACTCAGGCTTGCCTGGGGATGGCTTTCAAGTTTCTCTTTCTTCATTCATAGGGGCCTGGTTTATCGCGCCCTGGATAACTTCGAGGAGCGCGTGATAGACCGTCGCCTGCGCCTCCTGGATACGCGGGATGTGATCACTCGGGGAGTTGATACAAAAATCCACAGCTTTGGAGCGCATCATCTTTCCGCCATCGTAGCCAGCCAGCCCTACTGTCAGCAGCCCCTGCTTCTTTGCCTGCTCGAGGGCCACCAGTACATTGATCGAATTGCCGCTCGTCGAGATACCCAGGGCGATATCACCTCGCCGCCCAAATGCAATGACCTGACGGGCAAAAACATTGTCAAATCCGACATCGTTCCCCACCGCCGTGACTACCGCGATGTCGTTAGTCAGCGCAATTGCTGGCAGAGGCAACCAATCGGGGAAAGGCGGGTTGAGCAGTTCGGCCACCAGGTCTTGAGCATCAGTGGCACTGCCCCCATTGCCAAAGGCCAGCAGGGTAGCCCCGTCAGCAAAAGCTCGTGCTATTGCCTGACCAGCGGCAACGATCTGTTCACCAGAACTTTCGAGCGTTATACGGCGCAGCGCTATCACCTCGCGACACTTCTCAAGCGTCGAGTGACGCACCCGCGCCAGTACGTCCTCTATACTGGCCTTGCCACCCTCGAAGAGGAAGGGATAAAATAATCGGTCGTACTCAGACCCTTCCGAATCACGCATTGTTCGCCTCGCTTGTTTGGCATCCATCGCTGCAACTGCGCTCTCCTGTAGCACGTCTACTTTCAGTCAGCAAGAGAGCAGCGATGCCAAAAAGGAAGTATTACAGGTTAGCAATTGCCACACCACCATGCACCAGGAGCAAATCGCCTGGGACCACACTTTCTACAAGCGTAATATCAATCTCTTCCGTCGTATGCTTCTCCGCCACTATCTCCACCAGTGCTAAACCCGTCTCCTGATCGACACGCAGCACGCAAGCAGTCAATGCCTCGTCGGAACATGTCACACAGTGCCCCCTCATCCCGTCCACACCAAGTTCACAACGCGCTTCGCTGGCAGGGGTTATCTCGTGTCTCAAAGTGCCCCCTGGATGTGCGACTATGGGTTCTCGCTGCTCGCCCGTCATCTCACTCATTTCAATAATCCCTCGTGTTCAAAGAAAATATGTACCAACTCCCATAAGATGTGGTAGAGCGTCTCATGCGTCTCCTGTATCACCAATGGGTCGTGTGTCTGGACAACGAAACAGAAATCGAGTTCGGTCTGCCCCATTTGCCCTAGCAGTCCGCCATCGCCGCCTGTCAGGCCAAGTGTGAGCAAACCCATCTGCCTGGCTCTGCTCAGAGCCGCTACGACATTGGCGCACCGTCCATCCGGCGAGAAACCCATCGCCATGTCCTGTGGCCGAGCCAGCACATTGAGCTGGCGTGCGAAAGACATGGCAACATCTCCTCCTGCCATCATACCACTGAGTGTAGCGCTATCGTTGGTCAGTGCGAGGGCTGGGAGTGCTCGTTTCCCAACAATCACCGGGTGCACAAACTCGACCGAGACATGTTGAGCGTCGGTCGCCCAGGCACCATTACCAAAAGCGAGCAAACGTCCTCCCTGGTAGAAGCGGCATGCCATGGCCCAGCAAGCCTCGGCGATCCGCCCTGTCTCGGTCGCAAAGAACGCCTCTGGTACGGACATGCTCTGCTCGAAGCGTGTAGCGACGAGCTTACGGAAGTCGGGCAGGTCCTTCTCCACCGTCAACGATTCACCTCGTCATTCAATCTGGCTCTGATGCAGCATCTTAAGTTCATCGGTATAAACGTCGCCCATAAGTTGCAGCACTTTCATCGTCTCTTGCGCCTCGACCTCGTCGATCTTGCTCATAGCAAAGCCGACATGGATCAATACCCAATCACCAGGGGCGATACCCTCGAGACGCACCAGTGCGATGCTCACGTTGCGTTTAACGCCAGAAACATTCACTTTGGCAATATGATTTTCATCATCCACTATGTCTATGATCTGACCCGGAATACCAAGGCACATACTCGCCTCCTTTGTAGGGATGGCTTTCAAACAGTTCCTACATTTGCTTGCAGCCGCGCCGCAGCCACTGCTATCTGACCAAGACTTAAACCGCCATCATTAGGTGGCACACGTCGATTTACATAGACCTGGAAGGCCATTTCCTCCAGGCGGGCCATTAGTTGCTCTAGTAGCAGTTGGTTCTGGAATACACCACCGCTGAGAGCGACAACGTTCAGGCCAGTCTGCTCGCGTGCCTGGTGGCAGGCCATTGCCAGCAACTCGGCAATCGAGCGATGGAAGCAATTTGCGATCTGCGGGAGCGACAGACCCTGCTGAATATCGCTCACAATGGCACGGATCATTGGGGCCACCTGTAGGAGCATTCCCGGTGAATACCCTGTCGTCCCGTTCCTCCGCTCTCCAAGGGCGAACGGGTAGATATCCGCAGGGCCATATCTTTCAGCCAGCATCTCCAATTCGATGGCTGCCTGGCCCTCATAGAGCACTTCGCTGCGCAGGCCGATCAGAGCGGCTACCGCATCAAACAATCGCCCCAGGCTAGAAGTCGGTGGGCTATTGATGCTCTTTGCAATCATCTGCGCCAGCGTGCGCCACTTCGACCGGTCTAGCTGGTGTACAAAAGGAATATCCAGCTCCAGGAATGCGTCACCATAGGCCTGAGCCAGGTAGGTGGCTGCCATGCGCCAGGGCTGTCGCACTGCCTGCTCACCTCCGGGGAGCGGTACGTAGCTCAAGTGAGCCAGCCGTTCAAAGCCCAGGAGGGAAGCTTCCATAATCTCGCAGCCCCATACGGCACCGTCTGTTCCATAGCCTGTACCATCGGCAGCGACTCCAATCACTGGCCCACTCAGCCCATGCTCAGCCAACACGCTGGCAATATGGGCATGATGGTGCTGGACACCGATTTTCTGCGGGATATCCAGGTCGAGAGCGTATTTTGTTGCCAGGTATTCGGGGTGCAGATCGTAGGCAAGCGCCTCAGGGTGGATATCAAAAATGCGCTGGAAGTGCTCAATCCCCTCACAGAACGAGGTAAGTGTTTCCAGGTTCTCTAAGTCACCGATATGGTGGCTGACAAAGGCTTGTCGTCCCTTGCCCAGGCAAAAGGTGTTCTTGAGATGCCCTCCACAGGCCAGGAGAGGTATGGGAAAATCGAACGAAAGCAGAATCGGCTCCGGTGCATAACCTCTTGAACGGCGGAAAAGCTGTTCGCCGCTAGCAGTGATACGCACCACCGGGTCGTCGCAGCGCATGTGGATCTCGCGGTTGTGTGTCAACATGCTTTCTGCGATAGATGCCAGCCGTTCTTGTGCATCATCATCCTGGTAAGCGATGGGTTCGTCGCTCAAGTTGCCGCTGGTCATCACCAGGACTGCCAGGCGATCTGGTGCGATGGTTGCGGCGAAAGCATGCAGCAGGAGATGATGCAGTGGCGTGTAGGGCAACATGATGCCCAGCGTGTTATAGGCTGGCGAGACTGCCGGGGCGACCAGGTTGCCAGGAAGCTGGTTCAGCAGCACGATGGGGCGTTGGCGCGATTGCAGGAGCGTCGCTTCGGCTTCGCTTACCTGGCAGAGTCGCCGGGCTGTCTCCAGGTCGGGTACCATCAGTGCGAAGGGTTTGGCTTCGCGGTTCTTGCGCTGGCGGAGTCGCTGCACAGCTTCTGCGTTCAATGCGTCGCATGCCAGGTGGTAACCTCCCAGTCCCTTGATGGCAAGGATTGCTCCGTTGGCGAGGTATTGGACTGCAGCGGCGATGGGATCTTCATTGCTGCTTGGTCGGTTTGTCCAGGAGAGCAGTTGCACCTGCGGGCCACAGGCCGGGCAGGCGTTGGGTTGAGCGTGAAAACGCCGGTTCAGTGGGTCGTCGTATTCGGACTGGCAGGCGGGGCACATGGGGAAGACGCGCATGGTAGTCTTGTCGCGATCATAGGGGACATCCTGGATGATCGTGAAGCGTGGGCCGCAGTTGGTGCAGTTGGTGAACGGGTAGAGATAGCGCCGATCTCGTGGGTCGAACAGTTCGCGCAGGCAGTCGTTACAGGCGGCGGTATCGGGCGAGATGAGTGCATGACGTTCTGTTCCGGCCTGGCTATGGGCGATCACGAAGACCATGTCGTGGCAGGGCGTGATAAGTTCGGTGACAAGCGAATCGATGCGCGCCAACGGTGGGGCTTCCTCGCGCAGAGTACGTTGGAAGCGATCGAGCGCCTCGGAGGAACCCTCCACCTCGATGGTGACGCCCAGGCTATTGTTCAGCACGAAGCCGACCAGTCCCCAGCGCAATGCTTGTCCGTAGACGAAGGGCCGGAAGCCCACGCCCTGGACAATTCCCTGGATGAGGATGCGTCGTCGCTGTATTGTCGAGCCTATTGCTGATACCATACATCACGCCTCTCGTTGCTCGTTTTTCTCTGCCGCGAAGTTGAGCAACCAATCACACCAGGCATCGAGTCCCGCGCCAGTACGGCAACTCATTTCGAAGATGCGCAGGTGTGGGTTGATGGCTAACGCGTGCCGTTTGACCTTCTCCACATCGTAGTCGACATAAGGAAGGAGGTCGAGCTTGTTCACGATCATTACCTCGGATGCGGCAAACATTTGTGGGTATTTCGCCGGTTTGTCGTCCCCTTCGGTGGTACTCACGACGACAACACGCGTGTCTTCTCCCAGATTCCATGCAGCGGGACAGACCAGGTTGCCAATGTTCTCGACGAATAGCAGCTCGATACGCGCCAATTCGATCTCCGCGAGTGCGTCGCGGATCATGTGTGCCTCCAGGTGGCATGCTCCCCGCGTGTTGATCTGGACCGTCTCCGCCCCTGCCGCCTCAATACGTTCCGCGTCAGCGCTTGTCTCAACATCGCCTTCGATTACGCCAATGCCCAGATGCCCGCGGTAGCCGTGGAGTCGCTCAATTGTCCTTTCTAATAGGGTGGTTTTACCAGCGCCCGGCGAGCTCATGATATTAATGGTGCGAATGCCACGTACTGCCAGTGATCGCTGAATCTCCTGGGCAATGGTGTCGTTGGCCGCTAGAATGTTTTGGGCGATGGTTACTTTGGGCATGAGCCTCACTCCTTTGACGATTCGATCTCCATCTCAAGGATTTGCAATTCCGTACCGGAAACGACTTCGCTGCTCCACTCGCCGCACGTTGGACACAGGACAATAAAGTTGACGACGGGAAATTCTTTGGCGCAGTGATGACATCGCGCCTGATGGGGTACGGTATCGATCAACAGTTGTGCGCCTGCAAGCGTTGGATCGAAGCTGGTCAGCATTTCAAAGCAAAAGGTCAACGAGTCGGTAACGATCCCGATGGCCTCGCCTATACGCAGCCGCACGCCCTTGACATGTGTGGCATGACACTCTGCTGCTCGAGTTTCAACAATCTCGACGATACTTTGAGCTATCGCGAGTTCATGCATATCCAACCTCACTCCTCGAATGCGCCATTCTGGGCGAAGCTTACCGTACCCATGTGGTCACTACATGGACCGCATTTTCAGATAGCGCTGGATATCTGGCAGTGATCGATACGCTACGTATCCAAGCATAATGACCAGAGCAAGGGCAAGCAATTTGAAAAGAGTCATGTTCTTTTCCTTTCGTCGTTTCTCAAAGAGTCCTACGTGACTGATGTTGACGTGAGCAACTGCTCAACGAGCGAGTCGATCATCTTCATGGCCTCATCGACGGCGGCCCGTACGGGCTCGCTCAATCCCATCTGCATGTCTGCACCATCTTCACCTGTGATAATCGTAGCTGGTTCGCAGCCAACAATCAAGGTTTGGATTGGCCGGGCTCCTAGAAACCTGGCAAAGGCAAGCACCTTCACCGGGTCCATGCTGTGGGTGTCCAGTGCAACCCTATCAGCTTCTATACCTTGCTCAGGAACCATAGCTGTAAGGTCTGGTTCTATGAGATACAGGGTCCCTGGTGTTCCTCCGCGTGGGACGGCATCGACAAGGACGAGCACATCATAGTCATCAAGCAGGGTATAAGCCAGCTCTACCCCGCGTATACCGAAATCGACGACCTGCACCCCTTGCGGGTACCGTTTGGCCTCGCGGCTCATCAGCCGTTGAGCGACTTCAACTCCAAAGCCATCATCCCCCAGGAAGATGTTACCGATGCATGCGATAAGTATGCGCCGTAGAGGAGTCCCTTGCCGGGAAGTGCTTTCCGATGGCGATGTATGGTTCATGGTCCCTTCCACGGTATCTCCATGTCCTCCAACGGCGTATCCTCCATGGGTTCTACTTCCTCTGGGAAGAAGAAGAAACGATGGCCAGGCAGGATTCGCTCGTCTGGCTGTTCCCTACCGGGATCGTCGTCCAGTCTCACTACCAGATAGATGCGATTCTCGAAATCTTGATGGATAGTCTCGACCCGGGCGGTCTTCCCATCAAGCAAAATATCGAAAGCATCAGCACGTGCTTTTGGATGCAGACGTATGCGGTTTCCTGCTTTCACCTCTTTGCCAGCAATCAGCACAGATTCCGGTGGTGGATAATCCTCACCAGGGAAATCCCTACCTATCATGTTCGCCCCCTTCATCGACTGGTCGCAGATTGCGGATTACGCCATGTAGCTTCATGAACTGTTCGGGCGAAAGAGCCTCTGTTCGCTCCAGTATCTCGCGGGCACGCTCGTCCCCTTGCCGCATCTCCTGTTTCTCCTCGTCCGTCAGCGTCATAATACGCAGTGTGAGAATCTCATCAATCTCAGTCCCATCGAAGAGAGCGCCAGGGCTTTCTGGGGCAATCTGCGGATAGTCATACAGGATGATAGGCGATGATAGTATTGTATCATATTCACCCTCGTTGCCAGCCAGCACAGGCCAGGTACGAAAATTCTGGCACCCCTGGGCTACAGCCTTCAACGCCTCGGGTGGATCCATCAGCGAGAT
>WNGL01000349.1_pt1 | contig 54103 bp, 44 predicted proteins | sample 5400591 | NCBI WGS metagenome assembly WNGL01 (sample SAMN13153377, study PRJNA577476) | soil metagenome | isolation source: 80 cm soil or saprolite under Garry oak tree replicate 1 | place: USA:California | collected 2016-06-15 | reverse complement strand
TGTCGGCGCGCCAAGGATCGCCCCGGCGCCCGCGGCGGCGAACATTCCGACCAGCAGGGCGATCCAGAACGGGATGTGGATCGCCTGGTGAAGCGGCGTGAATTCGCCGTGATCCGAAGCGACGAACGCGTACGTGTACGCGCCGATCGCGAAGAAAGCCGCGTACCCCAGGTCGAGCAATCCGGCGAACCCGACCACCACGTTCAGTCCGATCGCAAGGAGCACGTACACCCCCGCGTCCGCGGCCTGCGAGATCAGGAAGCTGCCACTCCCGCGGGTGGCGACCTGCACGGCGAGCGGGAACGCGAGGGCGCCGATCCCGAGGAGGACATAGACCAGCTCGTTGGGGTTCTTTCGCGGGTCGTTCTCCCACGTCGACCGGATGCTCGCCATGAGCCTGCTCACTTTTCGGGCACCCGCATCCCCAGAAGCCCAGTCGGCCTGAAGACGAGGACAAGGATCAGGATGCCGAAGATGACGACCTGGGTCCAGGCGGACTCGAAGTAGCCGTCAGAGAACGCGATGATGATCCCGATCAGGAGTCCTCCGAGCGCAGCGCCCTGGATGTTGCCGATCCCGCCGAACACGGCCGCGGTAAATGCGAAGAGGCCCGCCGAGAAGCCGAGATCGAAGACCACAGTGTTGTAGTAGAGACCGAAGATCGTCCCGCCGGCGCCGGCGAGCACAGCACCGATGAAAAAGGTTGCCGCGATCGTACGGTTGATGTCGATGCCCATCAGTTCCGTTGCGTCTTGGTCCTGCGCCGTCGCCCGCATGGCTTTTCCGAGCGTCGAACGACTCACGAAGATCGAGAGCACGATCATCAGAACGACCGCGATCACGATCACGAAGATGTCCCTGAGGTGGACCGTCGCTTCGGCGATCGTGAAGCTCGCCGCCGGCAGCAGGTTGGGATAGTGAAGGTTGAACGGTCCCTTCCACAGGAACATAAGCCCCTCCAGGATGAAGGACATCCCGATAGCTGTGATCAGGGGCGCCACCCTCGGCGCGTGGCGGAGCGGTCGATACGCGACTCGCTCGATCGTCACGTTGATCGCGCCACAGATGGCCATCGTTGCGAGGAAGACAAGAAGGAGTGGAAGGATGATGGCGGCGGTGCCGGCCTTGCTTTCGTCGGCGCCGACGATCGGGAGCAGGAAGAGCGAGATGAATCCACCGAGTGTGAATAGGTCGCCATGCGCGAAGTTGATCAGCTCGATGATGCCGTAGACCATCGTGTAGCCGAGGGCGACGAGCGCGTAAATCGCGCCGTTGGCCACACCGAATATCAGGATCTGGAGGAAGTACCCGCCCCCGCGATCGAAGATCCTCGTGAGCAGCACGAAGATCACATAGACGATCACGAGGAGGACAGCGACGCTCAAGATGCGTCCGATGGGTGCCGCGACGAACGCGGTACGTGCCTGCCTCAGCGAGCCGACCACATTCCCCCCAACGCGAAGGGGGTGGCTGTGCCACCCCCTTCAGCTCACGGTGTCTGCTAGCCGCCGACGCCGAACTGCTTGACGAACGCCCAGTCTGTGCCTTTCACCTGGAAGATCGCCATCGTCGGGCTGGTTGGGTCTCCGTTCTTGTCGAAAGTGTATGTGCCCGTCGTGGCCTTGAACGCCTTCGTTTCACTCACGGCTTTGACGACCTGCTCGCGGGTCGGCATCTTGCCGCCGTTCGCGTCGATCGCTCGGCCGATCGCGTCGATGAGGATGTTCGCGCAGTCCATTGCCGGGAAGGTGTACGAGCCAACGTCTTCCTTCTTGGGGAAGCGCTTGGTGAACGCGTCGATCGTGGCTTTCGCGTCTGGGTTCTGGTTCGCGTCAGCGGCCGCGACCGTGCCGTACATGTTCGCCGAGTTGTCAGCCGCGTCCTTGATGCACTGCGTGTTCACGCCTCCGTCAGGCACCATGTAGGGGGCGTCCAGAATGCCCTTCATCTGTGCGCGCGGGATGCAGATCTTCGTGCCGCTGGTGGCGCCGGCGTAGATCCCCTGAGCGCCCTTGTTCTTTGCGTCAGTAAGGAACGGCTTCCAGTCGTTCGTCACCTTTGTGTCGAAGTCCTGGCGGGCGACGACACTGCCGCCCTTCTTGATGAACTCCTGGCTGAACTTGTCAGCGACACCCTTGCCGAATGTCTCGTTGTCAGACCAGATCGCGATCTTCGTGAACTTGAGGGTGTCGTACGCGTAGTCGGCCATCGCCGGACCTTGGAACGTATCGGCCGCGGCAATGCGGAAGTAGTTGTTTGTCCCGTTCGGCCGGAGCTTCGCCGGCGTTGTGCCGGTCTCCTTCTCGCAGTAGTCGAAGGTCTGGGTCAGACACTCGTTCGTGTTCGCCGCACTGATCATGACGAAGTTCGCGCGGTTCGCGATCGGAATCTGTGCGCGGGCGACGTTCGAGTTGTTCGGTCCGACCATGCCCAGGATCTTCGCGTCGGCAATCATCTCCTGGATGTTCTGCGCGCCCTTCTGCGGGTCGTGGGTACCGTTCACCGTGTCGTCCCAGCCCTTGAAGGTGAGCTTGAAGCCTTTGATCGAGCCCTTGGACTCGACCGCGAACTGGATCCCGTTCTGGGCCGGCAAGCCATCCGAGGCATCGCCACCAGATGTCGGCTGATTGCTGGCGATGATGATCTCGCCCTTGCTCGTGTCGCCGCTGGCGCCACCGCCGCCGGAGGGCGTCGCGCCGCATGCGCTCGCTAGTATCGATAGACCGGCAATTAGAGCACCGGCCGTGTACCACCGTCTGTGCATTCAGTCCTCCCACTGCGTCATTTGGTTCTGGTCCATCCTGCGTTCCCCACACGCGAGGAGGGACCGTGTTTGATCGACGAGCGTAGGAGGCGGCCGAGCAGGCGTCAATAAAGGGCCGTGCCAGCATGTGACCGTGAGAGCCATTGGGCGCTCCTTCTCCGCCCACCCGGCGCGGCTCGCGGGCGCGCTCTTAACCTTCGCCGCGCTCTCCGCCATCGTCTGGTACCTCGCCTCGCCGCTCTTCGTTCGCACCTATAGGGATGAGGCCGTCCCGTCGCCTGCTCCCTCGCTGAATGCGTCAGGTGCGTTTCCTAGCACGACCGGGGCGCTGAAGGAGGCGAGCCCCACGGTGGGCCCGCGCGTCGTCCGGTCAGGCGAGCTCAACTTCGTCGACGCCCTGCACAACGGCAAGGGGCCGGTCCGGCTGGTGGACCTCGGTGGCACCCGGATCGTTCGCTTCGAGGACGTCGCGATCACCAACGCGCCGGACGTCCACGTCTACCTCTCGCGCGAGACAGGCGGGAAATGGTCGGAGGGGACGAGCCTCTATCTCGGTCCCCTCAAGGCGACCAACGGCTCCTTCAATTACGAGCTCCCGGAGACCGCCGACATGGCCGTCTACCACAGCGTCGTCGTCTGGTGCCGCGCGTTCGGCGTGCTCATCACCTGGGCGGACCTCAGCGCGGCGTAGCTCTAGCGCGCCCAGGTCTCCTTCAAAACACGCAAGACGTTGCCGCCAAGGATCTTCGCGACGTCGGCGTCCTTGTACCCGTGGGCGACGAGCCAGCGTGCGGCGTTGGGCATCGCCTCGGCCGGACTCTCCATCCCGTCGACGTATTTGACGGGCGTGAACTTCACACCTCGCTGGATGCGCGAGAGCGAAAGTGCCGCGGCGAACGCCTTGTGCAAGCCGACGTGATCCCCGAAGAGCGTGTCGGGCCCGAGGCCGACGTGATCGATGCCCATGAGCTCGACGCAATACGCGACGTGGTCCATCACCGATTCCACGGAATGGAGTGGGTGCTTCTCGGTGAGTGTCGTGTGCGGCGCCGCCTCTATGCCGATGACTCCTCCTTTGGCGGCGCACGCCTTGAGGACCTCGTCCGGCTTCATCCGCTTCGTGTTCCAGAGCCCGCGCGCGCCGGCATGAGTGATCAGGATCGGACGCTCGCTTGCCTCGATGGTGTCGAGCGACGTCTGATCGCCGCAGTGCGAGACGTCGATGGTCATTCCGATCTTGTTCATGCGACGCACCGTCGCTCGACCGAGATCGGTCAGGCCACCGTCGCGCTCCTCCCGAAGACCCGACCCGAGCCCGTTCGATTCGCTGTACGTGATCCCCATGGCCCGAACGCCGAAGCCGTAGAGCACGTCGACCCGGTCGACGTCATCCTCGATCATCGTTGCGCACTCGAGGGTCGAGACGAGCGCGCACTTTCCGGCCGGCTTCGCGCGGTCCAAGTCGGCCGCGGTCTCGGCCCGGAAGACAAAGTCCTGATGGGCGATGTCCGAGTAGCGCATACCGAGATCGAACAGGACGTCGTCCCAGCGCCAGCCGCCCATGCCGTTGAGGAACGCCTCGAGGACGACGTCGACTCCCCCCGCGGCAAGTCCTGCGTAGCCGGTCCACGTGCGGCGCTCGCGCGCGTACTCGTGGATCTGCTCGATGTCGTCCGGCATGACGATGCAGTGGTCGTGCGACGACACGAGCGGCGCGGTCGCGAGGATCCGTTCAAGACGCCTCGCCTGTTCGGCGTCGAGTGGGTAGGGCTTGGACGGCACCCGGTCGAGCTCCTTCGCGAGAGCGAACTCCCGGTAGTCGGCGCCTGCCTCGAGGTACTCGAAAGGCCGGTAGGGCGCGCGGGTCTTTGACGACATAAGGGCGACCTCCCCGATGATCGGCCGCGAGTATGGTTCAGCCGATGCCCGCGCGGCCGAAACGACCGAAGCCCCGCGCCGCCCGGCCCCCCGATCCCGCGCTCCGGTCACGGGCCCGGAAGATCCTGAACCGCCTTGCGGAGGCTTACCCCGACTGGGGACCCACCCTTGACTTTTCCTCTCCGCTCGAGCTGCTCGTCGCGACGATCCTCGCCGCGCAGGCGCGGGACGAGCGGATCAACGAGGTCACGCGGGTCCTCTTCACGAAGTACCGCGGCCCGGCGGACTACGCCGCGGCGCCGAAGGGCGTCCTCGAGCGGGACATCAAAGCGACCGGCTTCTTCAACCTGAAGGCTGAAAGGCTTCGCGCGATGGCACGCGGGCTCCTGGACGAGTTCGGTGGAGAGGTCCCGTCCGACATGGACGGGCTCACGCGGTTGCGCGGAGTCGGTCGCAAGACGGCATCGATCGTCCTTGGAGCGGCGTTTGGGGTACCTGCGGTGGCGGTCGACCGCCATGTGGAGCGCGTCGCCCAGCGGCTCCGAGTCGACCGTGCGGGTCCGGACATCGAGGCGAGCCTCCGGACGATCTACCCGAAGAAGGACTGGATCAAGGTGACGTGGTGCTTCGTTCTCCACGGCCGCCGCATCTGCAGGCCGACTCCGCTCTGCCCGATCTGTCCGATCATCGACCTCTGCCCTTACCCCAAGAAGACGAAGACGTTGCCTGCGGCGCTGCGATCCAACCAGCAAGAGCTGCGAGCACAAGCACCAAGGCGTCACCCGCGATGATGGTCAGACCCTCCGCGAGCCCGTCGCCCGAAGGCTCGAGCGGCGCCGGCGCGAGACCGATGGCCTCGACGAGCACGTAACCGACACCAACGAGCGCGCCGTGGTAGAGACCCCCGTATTTGGCCATTTTTCCGGCCAAAACCGCGCCAAGGGCGATACCACAAAGCGGAGCGGCGATACCAAAGATCGATGCGGTTGGCGAGGCGGCGAGACGAAGAACGGATGCGACCGTGGCCGCCAGGAGAACGCCGGCGGCGACCGCGATCTGATTCATGGCCGGGAGAGACCGTTGCCGTGCGATGCCAGGAGCGTACCCCTGGTAAAAAGAAACCGATCCGCGAGGCCTACGCGGATCGGCGGGTTCGCGAAAGGTGCCAGACACGAAATCAAAAAAGCGACGACTCTCGTCGTCGCTAGGACAACCTTAGTGCTTCTTCTTCGAGGACTTCTTCGCCTTCTTCTTTGCTGGCATTAGGGAATCACCTCCTTCTGGCCACGCATTGCACGGTTATATAGACACACTCACGTCGCAGATGTCAACAGACGTGACCGGAAAGAGTTCAAGCGGTCGTCGGGGGAACGTCGCTCCGTAACCGCTCCGCGACGCGTCGTCGGAGCTCCGCGGGAGCGACATCGGAGGTTCCGCAGTCGCGGATCACCTGCAGGAAGCGCTCCTCGAAGGCGAGGTTGTCGCCGCAGTCGGTGCACCCCTCGAGGTGGCTCGCGACTTGTTTACGTTCGTTTGACCCCAGCTCCTGGTCGAGGAACGCGTACAGCTTCTCGAGACAATCGTCGCAGTCCATCCCGCCCTCCCTACTCCGGTCGTGGCTCGCTGGTCCGGAGCGCGGCGATCCCGCGCTCGCGGGCGAGGTCATGGAGCCTCTGTTGAAGGAACTTGCGGCCGCGGTGGAGCCGCGACATGACCGTTCCGATCGGAACGCCGACCATCTCGGCGATCTCCTTATAGGAGAAGCCCTCGACGTCGAGAAGCACGGTCGTCCGGAACTTCTCCGGAAGGGCCGCGAGCGCTTCTTTCACCTCGCTCGACACGATCCCGTCGAGAAACTCCCGCTCGGGGTCTGCGTTGTTCGATCCGGGAGTGTCCCGGGACATCCGCCGGTAGAGCGAGAACTCGTCCACATCGTCCAACTCCGCGGTCTGGGGCTGCCGCGCCCGCTTGCGGTAGGCGTTGATGAAGGTGTTCGTGAGGATGCGGAACAGCCAAGCCTTGAGGTTGGTCCCGGGCGTGAACTGCTCCCGAAAGCGAAGAGCGCGGACATAAGTTTCTTGCACTAGGTCCTCTGCGTCCGCCTCCGATCGCGTCATCCGGAGCGCCGTCCGGTAGAGCGCGTCGATGTAGGAGAGCGCTTCGCTTTCGAACGCGTCCTCGGCCATCCGGTCACTTTATCCCAACGTTGCCGGCAGTCCGCCCATTCCCGATACGCTCCGATGAGTGGACCGGCGGCGTCTCGGTGCGATCGCGCGTCGTCTCACTCGTGCCTACGGCATACCGCCACCGCCTCGACACCTCCCGCCTCTCGAGGAGCTTGTGCTCACGGTGCTCTCGCAGCACACCAGCGACACGAACCGCGACCGCGCGTACGCGGATCTCCGGCGACGGTTCGCCACCTGGGATGAGGTCGCCGACGCGCCGCTGCCTGCGCTCGCCCGAGCGATCCGCCGCGGCGGTCTCGGCCCGACGAAGGCCGTTCGGATCCGATCGATGCTCCGAGGCATCCGCGACAGCGGCGTTCCTCTCGACGAGCACGCGTTCACCGCCGTGCCGGACCAGGACCTCTGGGACACGCTCCTGGCCCTGCCCGGCGTCGGACCGAAGACGGCGGCGTGCGTGCTCCTCTTCTCCCTCGATCGTCCGTACTTTCCGGTGGACACGCACGTGCACCGCGTCGCGATCCGGCTCGGCCTCGTACCGGCGCGGTCCGATGCGGTCGCGACGCAGGCCGCGTTCCAGGACAGCGTGCCGGACGATCAGATGTACCCGCTCCACATGAATCTCATCCGGCACGGGCGAGAGGTGTGCACCGCGCAACGCCCGCGCTGCTCCGAATGCGTCTTACGCGATCTCTGCCCGCGGATCGGAGTGACGAGCTCGCGCTGAGGGTTACTCGACGAAGAGATCGTCCGGGTAGCAGTACCGCCAGCGCTCGCCGGGTTCGAACGAGCGGATCACCGGGTGCGATGTCGCGCGGTAGTGCTTCGTGGCGTGCTTGTTCGGCGAGTCGTCGCAGCATCCGACGTGGCCACACTCGAGACAGAGCCGAAGGTGGACCCAGCTGTCGCCGGTGGCGAGACATTCCTCGCAGCCCTTCGGTGTGTTCGGGCGGTGGTCCCGCGCTTGACGGAGGTGAACGCATAACGCCTGCGGCATCTTCTAAGTCTGCGCTACGTCGTCGGATGCTGGTAACGCCGGACGGGCGAGAGCAAGAGATAAAGGAAAGCGAGTGCCGCGATGACCGCGGCCGCGAAGAGCGTCGGCCGCAGCCCGATGAGGTCACCCACGATGCCCGCTCCGAACGCGGCCGGCGGCGCGACCACGAACCCGACGAACCGCGTCGCGGAGTTCACGCGACCGAGCAGGTGCTCCGGCGTCAGCGCCTGGACCAGGCTGACGGAGCTCACGACCCACAGCGGCACCGTCAGGCCGAGGAGCGCCTGCGACAGCCCGAGCACGGTCGCCGCCTGCACAGGCGTTCCGCTCGCGAAGGGAAGAAGCAGCCGGCTCAGGGTCTCGAGGAAAAGCGCGGCGATCATCACCGGCCCGAGTCCCCATCGCGCCGTGAGGGGTCCGGCCAGGGCGGCGCCCAGGAGACTCAGCGGACCGATGGCCGCGAGCGAGATGCCGAGCAGCGCGGGCGAGAGCCCGAGCTCGCGCGTCGCGTAGACCACGAGCACGCCCTGCACCGCGAACCACTCGATGTTCGCGAGCGCGATCGCGGTGATGCAGCGGAAGACGATCGGCTGCCGGCGAACCCAGCCCAGGCCATCGGTGACCTCGTGCCAGACGCTCCGTTCGGTCTCGCGCGAACGCGGCGCCTCAGCCGAGCGAATTGCGGCGATGAAAATCGCCGACACGATGAAGCCGACCGCGTCGCAGAGCATCGCGATCGGCGCGGTGAGAGTTTGCACGAGGATGCCGCCGAGCGAGGGACCCGCGACCTGCGCCACGGCGCTCGAGGCCTGCAGCCGGCTGTTTGCGGCGACAAGTCGAGCCCGTCCGACGAGCGAGGGAACTATCGCCGCGCGCGCGAGATCCGTGGAGACCGCGAATGCGCCGCCGAGAAACGAGACGATGTAAAGCTGCGCGAGGCTCAGCGCGTCGAGCGCGGCGGCGAGCGGGACACTCGCGATGACGACCGCGCTCCCGATGTCCGACCAGACCATGATCGGCCGCCTCGGAAAGCGGTCGACCCACACGCCGATGAAGAGACCCGCGACGATCGACGGCAGCATCTGTGCCGCGACGAGAAGACCCGTCTCCGTGGCGCCTGCCCCGAGGAGCAGCACGGCCGTGAGAGGCAGCGCGAGGACCGTGATCTGACTCCCGACGCGCGCGATGGTGAAGCCGGTCCACAGCTTGACGAAGTCGCTGTTACCGGAGTGGGTCGAGGCCATCGCCGCACAGACTGACGGCGATAGTCCCGACCGGTCTATGCCGCGCGCGACCTTGGACCCTCTAAACTTGCCAGGCGGCGTTCCTCGCCGACGTAGCCCAGCCGGTAGAGCAGCGGTTTCGTAAACTTCCGCGTTCGATCCGGCCCGCGATCACGAAAAATCAGACGAAACGGCGCATCGACGGGCGGCAGGCACCGAATCCGTCACCCCGAACTCCCGTGCATCTCTACGCGTACTTGGCGCGGTCGCGTCGTGGTTTCTTTTGGCTGACCGAGATCCTCGGGGAGTCGTTTGTGACAACCAGATCGCCGTTGCCTTGCGATGGGCATGCGGCGTACCCGATCACGGGGGGACGTGGTGCTGAGGCAATCGTCGACTCGTTGTCGATTCGAATCTCGAGCACTGCATTCGTCACGGAATAACTGCCGTGTAACATCAATTGCCGCTCGCTTTCCGATTCGAAGCCATCTCCGCGACAGCACGCGCGGACACGGTAAGCAGAACCTTCTGACGCTCAGGGTCCACTAGTACCGTCATCCGAGAGCCCACGTTGAGTGACGCCGCGCCGCGCCCGTCGTAACGGAAACGGTCATCGAAGTCGCCGAGTGGATGCCCTACCTTTCGCGTCCCGGCGACGAACCCATTGCTCATCGCGTCGAGTGTTCGCCGGCTCGGACCCTCTGCCCTCTCAAGGCTTACGACTCGGGCCTCGCTGATCATTCCTTGATCGAGTGCGCGGCGCACACGGCCGGCATACGTAAACGTGATGATCCAGACGAGGATGCCGACTATCAGAAACCATGCCGCTACAACCAGCGGAATGACGGCACCCTTCGATGCCCAGAGGAATCCCACCGCGGCGAGCAACAATACGGATCCCGAGGCGACAGTGGCGAACCCCAAACTCGAGGCGAAGACAGAGCGGAGGACCTTGCCGTACCCGACGCCGCGCGGGGGCGCTGGTGAACGTCGAAGGACTTCGCGAACGAGTCCATCGACGCTCATCGCTTTTCTCGCGCCCGCAGCCTCATCTTCCACTTTTCCTACTGAGTGAAGTACAGCCCCGAGAAGTCGTATTGGACGGGGGACTGCGGACGCATCGTATCCGCCTCCGCACCCAAGATATCGAGCACAGCGGCCGACGTCGCGCCGGCAATGAACCGCTCCATGTTCTCTCCTGCGCTCAGCCACGTCCGAGGGGCGAACATGTACTGCGAGAGTCGATTGACGCCCTGTAGTGGAAAGACAGCATCCAAAACCGTGCCGCCGAGGGCAGCCCCGACCGCGGAGCCCGCCGCATCACCCAAATCTGGAGCGAATTCGAGCGCGTGCCCCTCCGCAAGATCGACGGCATTGGTGACGAGTCCGCCGACTACGTAGCTACCCGTGCCGATTCCGGCTCGGATCGTCACCGCGAGCCCGGCGGTGGCGGCAGCCGATACGGCCCCGACAGCGGGCGTGGCCGCGATGAGAGAGGCCGCCATCGGGCCGGCGAGACCGATAAGGGCGCCCGTTACAGCGCCGCTGGCGGTGGCTCCTGCAGCGCCAGCCACCGTGCAACTCGCCGTCGCGTTGCACCCGATCTCATAGCTCACCAGTCCGGCAATGCCTCCCACGAGCGCGCCGATTCCGGCAGTGATGCAGAACGGGCACGCCCCCGTCGGATCCATCAAGAGAATCGGATTCGCGGCGGCGTAATCGTATGCATTGAGGCTGCTGGGCTGACCGGCGTCGCCCTTGATCGGATCGCGAGACAAGAACCTGCCGACCACCGGGTCGTACCAGCGCGCGCGCATGTACAAGAGTCCCGAGGGATCAGTGGTTTGGCTGGCGAAGCCCAGATAAGTCGGTCCTAGCCCGACCGCTTGCGCGATTTGGCCATATCCACGATACCTGAATGCCCCGGCAACACCACCACTCGAAGTCACCTCGGCCCGCACGTTCTTACTTCCATCTCTCGCTAGGGTCAGGGTCGAGGAGTCCGCCTTCACAACGTAGAGTGGTCCCAGCCCGTAGACGATGTTGTCGTTGCCCTGCTTGAGTTCGCGAGCGGCCGAGGACGACGGATCCCAAAGGAAACTTGTAGCTCCCGCGCCGGTCCTCGACTGAAGTATTCCGTCGCCGTTGTACGCGTACGTCCGGGCGCTGCCACTTATCGTCGAACTCGTCATTCGATCGAGAGCGTCGTAGCTGAACGTGTCGGCACCTCGATTAGTGAGGCGATCGGCATTGGACCACGTGTAAGAGGAGGCGCCATCGCTCGTGAGCCGGTTAGCCTGGTCGTAGGTGTCGGTCTGGCTCGGCCCAGTACGCGACGTGATGTTAGATGCGCTGTCGAGAGTGAAGCCCTCTGAGACCGGCCCGCTGACGCTCTTCAATCGGTTGAGGCCGTCGTAGCCGAGCGCGAAGTGATCGGTCATTCCCTTGATAAAGAGGATGCGGCGCGCCTGCGTGTCGCCGTTCGCGCTCAGCCGGTTGTCACGCCAACTGACCATCGTCTCGGTGGACCCGAAGGCCACAGTCGGATTCAGCTGCGCGGCCGTCGTGCCCGGATCGTCGTCGAGACGAAGTGGCGCGGACCAGGTATTGAGGTTGGGGTCATACCTCGAGCCCCAGATGTCCTGAGATGTGCCGCGGGTATCACCCCAAACTGCCCAGGCGAAGCCGTCGGGTCGAACGCTGAGCGCCAGGGACTGAGCGTTTGCTGGTGACGGGGAGACCACGACCGATGCGGCGGAGGCTGTCCAAGTGCTTCCGGCCGGTCGCCGTCGGGCACGGATCTGCGCCGGCGTGCTGCGCGCGTCGATCCACGTAGCGATTAGATTGCCTGAGCTGTCGACGCCGATCCGGGCCTTCGTCTGGGCGGTCGTGCCCGGGTCGTCGGAAATCTTCTCATTCGCCGCCCAAGCCGATCCGCCGTTGGTGAGGCTCGAGAAGAAGATGTCAGCGTTGCCGTTCCGCGAGTCCTGCCACACGGCATAGGCGGTGTTCGCCGGGTCGACCGTCACGTCAGGAAAATCCTTCAGTGCGGCGGTGTTGTCGGTCACTTTCTTGTTCGCCGCCCAGGTGGTGCCGCCCGCCGTGGTCAACTGGCTCGCGTAGATGTTGTTCTGGCTTGCGCGCAGGTCCACCCAGACCGCGGTCTCCATCCCTGCGGCCGTCCCGGCGATGCGCGGGTTGCGCTGCACCGGGTTCTGACTTGTGTCGTCGTTGACCTTGGCATTGGCGAGCCACGAGCCGCCCGCCGGCCGCTTCGATGAGTAGATGTTGGTGTCGATCTTGTTGCTCGCGCCGTCGCGGCTATCCTCCCATACCGCGTAAGCGTTGCTCGACGAGTCGGTCGCGATCGCGGGATTGATCTGCATGCGCGTGCCGGTGTCATTGTTGACCTTGTCATTGGGAGTGCTCCACGCGCCGGAGACGGCGTCGCGGCGTGAGAAATAAATGTCGGCGTTGCCTGAGCGAGCATCGTCCCAGATGAGATAGCTAGCGTTATCGGCGCCGATCGCGATCGCCGGGTGATCCTGGACGACCGTGCCTGTGTCGGTATTGACCCTAACGCTCGCGAACGTGCCGTCGGGCATTATCTCGTCGATAGCCGTTCGGTTGCCCTCATTATCGAGGGTGTAGATGTCACTCGTAATGGTGCCCGCACCGGTCGAGTTCACCAAGGACAGCAGCCGCTGGGCATTGTCGTATCCGTACGTCGTCGTCACGCCCCCGGGGACCGTGAGCGTCTTGGCTAGACCTGACGCGGTAAACGTGTAGGTGGACTGCCGCGAGCCCCAGTCCGTGAGGCTCGAGAGTCGGCTAGCTGGGCTGAAGACATAGTTGATGCTGCCGACCGTTGGGTACGTGAGCGTCGTACGGTTGGAGTCAAGATCGTAGCCGTAACCCACGGTCCCGTTCGGCTGGACTGCCTGCGTAAGCCGCCCGAGGCCATCGAATGAGAAGGTCGAGCTACCCGTCCCGTCGGTCATCGACGTCCGGTGGCTGAGCTCGTCGTAGCCGTAGCTGATCGTCGAAAGACCGGCGGCCGAGACTTGCTTGAGCCGGCTCAGCGCGTCGTATTGGTAGTTGGTCTGCACCGTGTCCGCGGTCGTGCGCTGGGTCGGGTTCCCGTTGCCGTCGAGTACGTAGCTCGTTGTCAGGTTGAGAACTCCAGTCGGGTGGGTAGTGAAGCTCGCCAGGCGGTTGAGATCGTCGTAGCCATAGTTGGTCACGACGTTATTGCCCTGGGTCACCTGGGTGGCGTTGCCGTCGCCGTCCCGAACGACGGAAGTTGTATAGACGAGGCTGGGCTGACCCACCGGGTCGGGCTTCTGCTTCACGCTTGCTAGGCGCGCCGCCCCGTCGTACGCGTAGGTGGTGACATTGCCGTCACGATCTGTCGCGCTGAGGCGGTCGCCAGCACCGTCGTACGACGCAAGCGTGCTGTGGCTCAGCGGATCCATTGACTGCGTGACACGATCGTTCTCGTCGTAGCCGGTCGTCCAGGTGTGGTGCGCCGGGTCAACTATCGGGGAGTAGCCATCAGGATCGACCATCGTCGTCTGGCGCGAGACACCGTCGTACCCATACGTCGTCTTGTACGTATCGGCATCGATGCGCTGACTCATGTTCCCCTGGCCGTCGTAGCTCACGCTTTGCGAGTAGGTGTAGTTCGGGGTCCCGGTTGTATTTCCGCGTGGGGAGATGATCTTCGTCGGGAGCCCGGGATTGGCCGGATCGCCATATTCCCACTTGCTCGTCGCGTACGTCGCCGGGCCAGTGGTGATCTGCTGTGTCGTCGACAGCCTCACGTTAGAGAGCGGATCGTAGGTATTTGTGGTCACGAAGTTTCGCGCGTCGGTGATCTGGGTGACATTGTTCCTGGCGTCGTAAACATAGGCCGTGACATACCGCGGTGCGGGCGGCACCTGCGGATCAGTCTTGGTGAGAACGTTGCCGAAGTTGTCGTAGGTGTAGTCGGTCTCGTTGCCGTTGCGATCGATCGTTGCGGTGAGGTTCGAGAAGGCGTCGCCGTATACGTACTGCAGGACATACGGCGTGCCACCGACGGTGTCCGACTGGCTCTGGAGACGCCAACGCGGATCGAAGAGCTGCGTGGTCAGATGGCCGCGCGGGTCGGTGACCATCGTGATCTGGCTGCCATAGGTGAAGTTGGAGGTGTTGCCCGCGCCATCCGTCTGCGTTGCCAGTCGCCCTTCGGAGTTGAAGGTGTTGCCAACGCGAGTGCGGCCATCCGGGTCGACCACGGAAATGATGTGCTGCGTCTGCCCGTCGTACGCGTAGTGCCAGCTGTGCAGCGTCGGGTCTTGGCCCGCAGCATTGCCGATCTTGTCAACAACCCGGGTCAGACGACCGAGCTGGTCGTAGCCGTAGCTGATCTTGCGGCCGATCGGATCCTGCACGGCGACGACGCGCTCGGCGTAATTCAGGGGCAGCGTCACCGGGGCCGCGTCCTCGGCGAACACCTGCATCTCGGAAGAGACCAGCACCGAGCCGCCGGTCGTGAGCCGGAAGCGCACCCAGCGCGCGGAGACGCCCGCGAGGTCGAACTCGTAGCGCCAGCGGTTTCCACTGTCGTTGACCGCCGCAGCGGCGACCGTCTTGCCGCGCGAGGTGAACTGGACGTTGTCGGTGCTCGTCAAGAGCTCGATCGTCGCGGGGCGGAACATGCTCAGGTTCGGGTCCTGGTAGTGGTACGAGCGCACGACCCCGACCCGCTGCGCCGTCCCGAGGTCGATCGTCACGTCCAACGGCGTCGCGCCAAGGTTGGTGTGGGTCTGCCAGTTGGCATCGTTGCCGTTGTTGGGGTTCCCGAGCGTGCCGTCGGCGAGCTCGGTGCCGTTGGTGTCCTCGCCGGTGGCGTTGTTGTCGGCGGGCACCGACTTCTGGTAGCTCTTGCCCGCCGCCACATTGGTTCCCGCACTCGCCGAGAGGTCTCGCGAATACGTGAGCGTGACCTGTCGGCCGACGGTGTCGCTGATCGTGCTCAGCCGCGCGTGCGGAAAGACCGCCGTCGCCGTCTCGTCGTCGTAGGACTCGACTTCGGCAAAGCCCTCGGTCCCACGACCGCCCGAGTCGCTGATCACCTGCAACGAGGTGATGCCGGTCTTCCGCGGGAAGGCCACATCGAGATAGTTCTCGCCGTTCGGGCCGGCGTCGTCGGGCAGCCCCGAGAAGTAGACGGTTGAGCCGTCGCTAAGAAGAAGGTGGCCGTCGCCGAAGTAGTCCGAAGAGTCGGCGCGATCCCAAAGCCGGACGCGCGTAAGGGACTGCGCCACGGTCCAGGTCACCCTCCACCAGTCCCCGACCTGCCAGCAGCAGCTCCTGGCCCAGGAGACGCCAGCGTTGTTGGTGTTGTTGACCACGCCGTTGGCGGCGTAGTCCGGGATGTAGGCGGAGCTGAAGTAACTGATCGCGCTGTAGCTCGCGGTTCCCCCGACCGGGGAGCGCACCAGGTTGGCGCCGGTGCCGGTGTAGCCGAAGGTGATCTGGTTGCCGGCCGGCTCGTGGATGCGGGTCAACAGGCCAGACCCGAACTCGTACTTGGTCTGGTTCTTGAGCGTCAGGGTGAAGGTACCGTCGGGGTTCTTGGTGAGCACGTCGAACACGTTCGGCGGTGGCGTGTACGTCGTGTCGGGGTTGCGGGTGAAGATGTCCCTGCGGCCGTCGCCGCGGCGGATCTGCACGAGATTGCCGTTCTCGCTGAGCGCCCAGTTGAAGCTGTGCGTCCAAGCCGGACCCAAGGGACCGATCTCGTTGTCGGCCGAGCTGTAATAGCGCGAGAAGGAGAAGTTCAGCAGCCGCCCCGGGATCGCCAAGTCCTCGGCCGAGGTCTTATATGCGCCGATGCCGGTCGGAATGTCGCGCCGCCCGAAGGTGTACGGGTACGCGGCGCCGAAGTCCCAGTCCCCGCCCAGCGTGCCGAAGAGCCGCGCCGTCCCGGTATCGCCGTACTGTTGGGTCGTGGTCCAAAGTGGGATGACTCGTGCCGCGTTCTGGTCGTTGCCGAAACCGATTCCGCCAAAGCCGGCGTACCAGATGTATTCGCCCTTGGTGTAGCCGGGCACGTAAAGCCCCACCGGAGAGCCGACTGTGAACTGGTCCAGGGCGTTGGCGTAGGCGTAAACGCGGGGCTGCCAGGTCAGCCCGCCGTCGGTGGACTTTTGGAAGTAGAGACCGGTGCCGAGCCAGTCCGTACGCAGGAAATAGACGTTCCCCGAGCGGTCGACGAAGGCCGTCGCGCGCGACCCGCCCTGATTGCCGGAGAGGTCGCAGGTCTGACCGTGACCGACCGTCGCCGACCAAGATCCCCCGAGCGCTCCGACCTGTGTGCCTCGCCCACAGCCGTAATGCTCCTCGTCCGCCGTCGTAGCCACGATAAACAGCCACTGCCCGACCGTCGCGGTCTCCGTGAACTCGAAGTTGTGGGCGCGCGAGCATTCGGTCGAGCCGGCGCACGGACTGCTCGATGTGCTGTGCATTGATGCGTCGCCAGCGCTTAGTGGACCCGTCCAAACCCCAAGCGTCGGATCTTGGGTGTAGCGGTACTGCGGGATCGCGCCCGCTACGGCGCTGAAAACGTACAAGGTCGCTCCGTCACGTGAGGCGACCACCAGAGGTGTTGAGTGAGTGGTGTCAAACGTTGTTACGCCGAAGGGTGCGTACTCCGATCCCCAACTTGCGCCGCTGTCGCTGCTGATTCGGAAAAGCAGCTCGTTCTGCGTGGGCCCGCTGCGGTTGTCCACATATGCCGCGATGACCTTGCCCTGGAAGGTCGCCAGCTGCGGATACCAGGACGACGCCGTCGAAAGCTGAACTGACTGATCCATGCCCTGCTCGACGAAGTAGCGCTTGAACCGCGTTTCCACGACCCCGCCACCGGCGTCGTTCACAAAGATGGTTCCGACTTGGCCGTTCGGCAGTACCGAGACATCGATGAACTCAGGGGCATTCAAGACCTCTGCCGCCTTTGCGGTTCCCGGCGAGAGCCAAGGAAGTAGCGGATTCGGGAACGCGGGCGTGACCGCGGGGAGCAGCACCAGGAACAGCGCCGTGCCTACCGTCAGACGAATACGTACTCGCGCGGCTCGCTGTCGTCTCGATGCGCCGAAAGGTTTTAGAACCACGAGGATGCAGACAGCCGCGACGAGCGCGAGGTACACGACGACCTGAGCGGCGGGCGCGACCATGGTTCGCCTCCCTACCGCGCAATCGCGTTACTTGGTCGCCCTCCGCGGCAGATAGCGACGACGGGCGACCCTACGCGTGCTCGGAGGCTTAAGTCAAGAGAAAATTATCCGGGATTTTCCCAGGGCACAACACAAACGGTAGGCAGCTTGAGTGCCGCATCCACATCGTTCGCGGCGAGCAGGTCGTGGCTGGACGCAGACCTCTCCCACCCTTTAGTTGTACCGGGCGCGGCGCGATCTTCTTCGCCGCTTACACCTGAATGACTACCTCGGCGCGTCCTCAGTCGACTCAAGAGTGACAGCCTCTAATTTTCGGCCCGCGTCATTAAGGTCGCGATCAGCCTTGGGAAGAGCCCGTGAGAACCCCCGAGAGCTGTCCCGAACACCCGCGCAGTCCTTCATCCGACTGTGCGAAAATCACAGCAAACACGCGCCGACGTAGCTCAGCCGGTAGAGCAGCGGTTTCGTAAACCGCCGGTCGGCAGTTCGAGTCTGCCCGTCGGCTCAGTCTTTTCTCAAGCGCCTCGAGCGCGTTCGCACTCCAGGCGTCGCTTGGCGTTGAGCTGGGAGCCTGATCAGCGGCTCGTCCGCCAATACCGCGAACGTCTCGCCGCCTTGAGGGCCAGGACTTACTGGCGTGACATAGCATCCCGAGCGCGTGAACGAGCCGAGCCCAGGCTGGGCCAGTCCCCTCGGAGCGAGCACTGTTCTCTTTGTCCTTTACGGAGCGGTGTGGTTCCTTATCGGTGTACTCACGCCGTTCCTGCATGACAGCGCCACCGGCCGGACGATGTCTTCATGTCGCCTCGAACCGACGCGGCTCTCTTCGGTGTCGACTCGATCTCGCTCCTCGCCGATCCAGCGCTCTCCCGGTTGCGCTCGCTCCTCTGATCGCGCTCGGGAGCATGCTCGCAGCGGCGGGCATCCTCGTCATTGCGATCGCGCTGTTCGCGCTGCGTGCGGGACACGGCTGGGCGCTCGCGACACTAACGCTGGCTGGTCTGGTCGTGCTTCCGTTCTGGCCTCGTGTTCCGTCCGTACGTTGCCGCAGGCATCCCGCTGGGCCTCAGTGATGTGCCGCCATTCATGTGGGTACCGACGACGCTGCTCGTGCCGGCGGTCGTCCTCGGATGGATCGGCTTGCGCTAGCCCGCTCGGTTTTCCGTGTCCAACGGCTGAGCGCCTGCCACAGCGCCTGCAGCAGTGGCCGATCTCCCGCTTTCCTGCTCCATCCTCACGGGCGCGTGAAACTCGCGAGTCTCAGGGTTTAGCGGACCAGTTCCACGTCTGCCACACCGGCTGCGTGCCGTCAGTCGCGGGGTTGTTCCACTCGGCAGATAGCCAGACCTGACCACCTGAGCTCGTGAGCGGATCCGGCGTCGCGCCGCCGTAGTCACCCCAGCGGCAGACGTCGGGGACGCTGCTGCCGCATGAGAAGTCGACGTTCGGTCCAACGGACTGCTTCACCAGAACGAGACCGGACTGCGCGCCGGTTCCGCGCTTGGACACCATCTGGATCGCCGCATACGTGCTGGCCGATGAGGTGTTGAATCCCATCACCATGTTGCGCCCGGTGAGAGCCGAGGCGTCGGCGACATCGTCGGATGCGCGATCGGGCGAGACCGCTCCGTTGAATACATAGAGGGTGGTGTCGCTGACCTTCCCGGTCTGCGAGAGCGCCGGCGTACCGGCCACGCCGATCTCGTACCACCGGTCTTCGGCACCCCCGCCTCCGAACACGGCGTGAGCCGTCCAGATCGCCGTCCCTCCGATGCGCGGGTCGTACCCGGCGACGGCGTGCGTGAGTCGCGTATCCATCGTGTCGAGGAGCTGAGTCGTGCCGCTCTGCGGCGCGTTCGCCGGCATCTGGTACGAGCCCACGGTGACGGCACTCGGCGCGCTGATCGTGGCGGAGCCCTGCGCGTTCTTGGTCACCTTGAAGACGGTGAGGTAGCTCGCAGTACCGGTCCCGACGTCTGCCGATCCCACGATCCAGCCGCCGGAGGTCGCGTCGGCGCTCACTGCCGGTTCAGGCGTTGAGGTCTGCGAGCCGTTCGCGTTCTTCAGGTTCGAGAAGATGCCGCCCGCGCCAAGCTGCGCGGGGCACACCGGATCGGTCGGCTTCTGGAACCAGTCGACGTCCGAGCCCGTGTAGAACGCGGCGAGCAGGAAGACGTTCGTGCCGACGAGGACGAAGTCCTGCGTGATTGCCATCTTCGGGTAGTCCGGTAGATAGAAGCTGTCATAGAAACCGCCGACGTAGTAATGGCAGAAGTCAGTCGATGAGCGCGGGTCCGCGCTCTTGCTATAACCAAACGCGTAGGCCGAGTTGTTGAAGTCGAGTACGAGGTAGTAATAGCGCTGCGCCGTTGGGTCCCAGACGATCTGCGGGTCGCTCAGCTCGCCCACCGGGAAGAGCGTGAGGGCTCCGAGGTCGCCCTCTTCGATCACGGCAGCGTCACGTCCGTAGATCCCGTAACGCAGATTGATCAGCTGGATGTAGCTGTTCGGACCGATCGCGCCCGTGGGATCCGGTGGCGCGAGATCGGCTTCGGCCTGCCCGTTCCAGGTGACGCCGATGGTCGGGCCGGGCGCTGACGCCGTTGTGACGACGAGCGAGACACCCGTCGTGTGTGTCGCTGCGGACGAGGAACCACTGATCGTGAGCGCGAAGGTACCCGTGACCGCCGCCTCCGTTGTCGCGACCGTCAGGGTCGAGGCACCGCCGGCGAGGACCGACGGGGGAGCGAACGCACCGGTCGCGCCCGAGGACAATCCGCTGACCGTGAGGCTCACGGTCTCTGCGGCACCCGAGGTGACCTGCGTTGTCACCGTGTACGTCGTGCTCGAGCCTTGGGCGACCGTCTGGTTCGACGGACTCGCGCTGATGGAGAAGTCATCGGGCGGCACCGCCGTCAGGGTCAGGCTGACGGTGGTGGAGTGGGTCATCGGCGGGGACGCGTACTGCCCTGTGACCGTGAGCGTGAACGTGCCGATCGCGGCCGATGGCGTCGTCGCGATCGTGAGCGTCGAGCCCTGTCCGGCCGTGACTGACGCCGGATTGAATGTCGCGCTCGCACCCGAGGGCAGCCCACTGGCCGACAGGCTCACGGTCCGCGCCGTTCCCGACGCTACCTGCGTGTTGACGGCGTATGTGGTGCTCGAGCCCGCGACCATCGTCCGGCTCGCCGGAACCGCACTGATGGAGAAGTCGTCGGGCGCCGTCGTCGCCGCCACCGTCAGGATGGCGACGGTGGAATGCGACGTCGGTGGCGAGCTGTACTGGCCGGTGATCGTGAAGCCGAACGTACCGGTGGTGGCGGTCGCCGTCGTCGAGACGGTGAGAGTTGAGCTCTCTCCCGCATTGATCGAGGCGGGATTGAAGCTTGCGTTCGCACCCGATGGCAACCCGGTAGCCGAGAGGCTGACCGTCCGCGCTGCCCCGGCTGTGACGAGTGTGCTGACCGTATACGTGGTGGCGGAGCCTTGGACGACGCTCTGATTCGAGGGGCTCACGGTGATGGAGAAGTCGCTGCGCGTGTAGCTCCCGGGGCCGCCGGACTGCCCGGCTCGTCGCGCGGCGTCCGCCTTGGCGTGCGCGTAGATGGCCTTGTCGAGCACGCGATACGGCAATCCTGCGGGCGGACCGGCCTTGGATACCGGGATGGGGTTAGAGCTGTCGATGCGCGATCCGACAGTGCTTATCGGCGCCTTGGTGCCCACATGGCCCGGAACCGAAGGCGGCGCGCCGTTTGCTGGTTGCGAAGCGAGCGCCAGACAGAGCACCACCATCGCTGTGAGGCCGCACTTCAGAATGCGCATCTGTACGCTCCCCTTCCCGCAGGTTCGGGCTCGTAGTAATGCCGACCGGTGGCCTGTCAAGTGCGGACGAGCAAGGTTGATGGCCGGCAGACACAGGGTGGGACCACTGGAGACCTGAAAGGGCTAGGCAATAGGAGCGAGCGACTGGCGCCGGTACGAACTATGTCCGACGATCGACTACTGAGGGCCGAAATGTTCCGTCCGACGATCCCGCTCGACGACCTTATCGCGTACCTCTTCGGTGAGGATCATTCGCCGTTGGCGGCCCAGGTCGGCCCGTGGCTCGTTGTGTCGCCGCGGTTCCGAGCGTTCGCCGAGACCTATCGCGACAAGATTCGCAAGAAGGCCCGCGGACCGCGCGACGACGAAGGCCGGCGCGACTTGGCGTTCGAGCTTGCGATCGCAGTGCGCCTGCTCGAAGAGCGACGCTTCGCGCTCGAATACGAGTCGTACGGCGTCGGTCAACGCGCGCCTGACTTCCGCGTGACTTTCCGCAGCCGTGTGCGCTTCAACGTCGAAGTCCGCCGGCTGCGCCCGCAAGCACCGATGCCCGACGCGTCCACCGATACGGCTCGGCTGATCCGCGCTGTCTGCGACAAGCTGGGCCAGCTGCCGCCAGCGATGATCAACGTTCTGGTCCTTGGCGGCGACACTCTCTCGTCCGCCGCGGACGCGCTGGCGCCGGCGATGCTCCAGCTGCAGGACCGCGCGACCCACAAAGACGAGGTGTTTTTCCAGCAGCGCGGCTTCACTGGAGCGCGCGATTTCCTGCGGCACTATCAGCGAATGAGCGGCGCCCTGTGGCTGGCCGGCGAGCCCGGCGCACAGCGGGCCAGCCTGTGGCGCAACGCGCAGGCGCGCCACCCGCTGCCCGCGGATCTGGCGAGAGCCCTCAGTTCGGGCGGCCGCGCCTCCGAAGCGGGGAGTGGCCCCGCCGTCTAACGTCGTGCTGGAGCGGATCGCCGAAACGCCGGCATCGAGGCTAGAGTGCGCCGGGAACGGGAGGATCGAACGATGGAAGGGCCGCCGCCGCAGTACACCGCGAAGACACTCGATGACTATCTCGAGCATCTGAGCAAAGGCGTGTTCCAGGCGGGGATAAGCTGGCGCGTCGTCGATGCGAAGTGGCCCTCGATCACAAAGGCGTTCCGCGGCTTCGAGGTCGAGCGCGTCGCCCGCATGTCGGATCGTGACATCGACAGCTTGGTCAAAGACGAGCGGGTCATCCGCAGCCGGCCGAAAATCGCCGCGGTGGTCCACAACGCGGGCGAGCTGCTCGCGCTCGAACGTGCGGAGGGCTTCAAGAGACATCTCAAGTCGTTTCCCGACTACGAGTCGCTCGCGACCGACCTGAAGAAGCGGTTCAAGTTCGTCGGAGACAGCGGCGTGTATCACTTCCTGTGGACGGTGAAGCACCCTGTTCCGGAGTGGCGCGACTGGTCGCGGGCCCATGGCAAGGACTGGGAGGCGAAGGTGAAAGCGTCAGGGGGAAAGCGGAGTCCCGCGCCGCGATCGAAGAGCAGTGCACGCGCCAAAGCTCGCCCATCGGCTCGCGCGGCACACGCCTCGATCCGGCCCTAGCGGCGAGTCACCTTCTAGGTTTCTTTGATATCGGAGGCGCTGACGAACCGGTAGCCGGCGCCCGGGACCGTCTCGATGTACCGAGGCTTGTGCCAATCGTTCTGAAGCTTGGCCCGCAGGGCTCGCACGTGACGGTCCACGACGTTGCTCTCGATCACGAAGTCAGTGCCCCAGAGCGCGTCGAGGATCTGTTCGCGTGTAAGGATGCTGCCGGCGTTTGCCGCGAGGAGGTAGAGCAGTGCCTGCTCGAGCGAGGTGAGATGCAATTCGTGTTCGCCCGCGAGGACCTTTCGGTTGAGAACGTCGATCTCGAGGTCACCGACGCGCAGCCGCGGGACCAGCTCTCCGGCGCTGCCATGTGTCCGACGGATCACGGCGCGCGCCCGCGCGACGAGGTCGTCGGGCACGAATGGGATGCCGATGTAATCGTCGGCGCCGCGCTCGAAAGCGTCGAGCTTCCCACGAAGGTCGCTACGCCGGGTGAGCGCGATCACGCCCATCGGCCCGTGGTTTCGCGCTTCGTCGACGAGCTGGACCCCGGCACCGGCCTCGGTGTCGATGTCGACGATCAGCAGATGCGGCATCCAGTTCGCGATCGCAGCCTTGGCGTCGTTGACGGTTTCTGTGATTCGACGAACGTAATGCCCATGCCGCAGGGTCAGGTCGATGGTGTTAGCGAGCGGGCTGTCGCCGATGACCAAGAGCACGCGTGCAGCGCGCTCGGTTGCGCGTCCGCCGGGCGCCGCCCCAGCCTCGGCCATCGGGTCATTTTAGCCCCGGCTGTTTTCGTAGATACGCACACCAAGGTCCCGGCTCAGTGGAAGCGGCCAAGCGAAGGGTTCATCGCCGACCGCTCGCAGCTCGTCGTCATAGCTGCCGAGGAGCACGAGGAGACCCGCGTGCGTCCCCACGGGCGCTCCGACCCAGACCAGACCCACGGCGTGTTTCGTCGTTCCATTCCTCGGCGACTCTCGGCTGAGGGTCACCGGGGGACGGGCGCCCCCCGCGTTGATGCCAGATTCGGTCACCGCGAGGCGGAATGACGAAGGCGGGCGCTGCGAGTGCTCGGTGATCCTCGGCCCGTAATGCTTGGGTACCGCCCAGCTCGAGACGAAAGGATCGAGAGCGGCGTGTTGCGCCGCATCCCTATCGGTCGATTCGCCGGCGTGCAGCGCCCTGAGCATCGCGACGTCGCGCCGGTCCTCGATGCTGGTGAGTAGCGGGATCGCGGGGTCGATCCCACGCGGCGACTCGGCGACGATTCGCGCAGCCGCGCCTTCCGCGTCCGCCGTGCGCAGCCGGAACTCCTCCAAGATGAGGACACAGATCGGGTTGTCGGTCGCCATCGTGCCGAACCCTGATCCCCGCTGTCATGTTTGTCATGACCTTTCCGTCATGCGCGCGGGCAGGTGACGGATTCGTCATGAGTCGAGCAGAACACCGCCTCTTGTAGCTTTGAGTGACCAACGGTCATGACACGGACGACCACACGGTCGACCATCGGGCAGAGGCAGACACGCGACGAGGTCTTCTATGATCGTCCGGTATGACTGCCCGGGGTCCGTGGCTCACGATTCAGGGATGACAGCTACTCCTCAGCCACCAAACACCGGTGCCCAGCCGCCAGTTCGCAGCTCGGCGAATGTGAACGTCTCGGGCGCACCCGCAGCAGCCGCGTCGATCTGGACCGTAACGCGCGTCATCGCGCTCGTGTTCACCGTTGTCGAAGTGCTGTTGCTGGTTCGATTCGCGTTCAAGCTCCTCGGAGCCAACGCCGATCAGCCGTTCGTGTCGGCGATCTACGGAATCACCGAGCCGCTCGTCGGTCCGTTCCGCGGCATCTTCGCTCAGCCCGCCGGTACGCCGGTCGTCGAGATCGCAGCGCTTCTGTCCATCCTCTTCTTCGTACTCGTCGCGGCACTGATCGTCGCGTTGGTTCGCGCTTACACCGGCAGACGCGGGGACGCGAACCTGTGATGAGCGACCTGGGGACGGCGCGACCGCGGAACCAGCTCGGGGAGCCCGCGACGAAGACGCCTGATGAGACGATCGCACGGCTCAAGGAAAAGATCTCCAACTGACGAGTCGCGGACCGGCTCAGCGCACTTCTCACCTCGGATGACGGATTCGTCATGTCCGAGCGAGGCGACCGCTCTAGATTCCGCCGCGCACTGGGAGGTGACGAAAGAGATCATGCGGAAACTTGTGACTTTGATTGCCGCGATTTCACTCGCCTTGGCGATGCTTGCCATCCAACCGGGTGCCGCCAACGCCGCGACTGTGGTGGGCAGGATCAGCGGCGGGGGCACAAGTGTCATGACGGACCTGCCACCGGGGATGAATGCCACGTCCTTCGGATTCGAGGCCACGTTGTTTTCCGACGGCTCGGCGTCGGGACACTTCGACTGCGTTGATCAGATGGGCGACGTGCCGGGTTACCCGGGAAACATCTTCGGCGCAATAACCAGTTGGTTACGGAATCCCGATGGCACGGTGAGCTTGCACGTAACGGACGCAAAGCTCGTCATGTTCGGGAGCGGTCTGGTCGTTTCCGGCGGCTTGCCCTTCACCGTGACGATCCAGACCTTCGGCGGCGCAGGGGTGGGCCACTGGACCCTGGACGTTCCCGGTGTTCCAAGCCCGTTTAACGGCGGCCCCATATGCCAAGAGCTCATGACAAGTGGGCAGGTCGTTGTTCGCTGGAACTGAGGCCGAGTAGAAGCCAGAACGCCTTGCGAAACCCCTGACGACGAAGCCGTCGCCAGGGGTTTCCGTTGCTCGTCGCAGGTAGTACTGGCGTACTGGGCTGTTCGGCTTGTATCCGATGCCTTCTCCGTGTGACAGCGTTATCAGGCCAGTGGACAGCACGGAGACGCAGGCTCCGGTCGCGAGCGGCCGTGAGGCGCGCCAGCTCATCGCCGGTCGCTATCGTCTTGCGTCCTACCATCGCGGCGACGAGAGCACCGAGGTCTGGCGTGCGCTCGACGAATCCACAACCCAGGTCGTGAGTCTCGAGTTCTGGCGCGATCCCGATCCCGTTCGCAAAGAGCGATTCCTAGCGGGAGCGCGCCGCCTGGCGTCGGTCGAGCAGCCCTCCGTCATGAAGGTGGCCGCGATCCACGACGACCATGACGGCACCTTCATCGTGTTCGAGCACCTCGTCCACATCCCTGTCCCGCTCGAGTGGCTTAAGACGACGGCGGTCGAGGCGCCCCTTCCGATCCCGAGCGTCGCGGTGCCAGCCGTCGACGGCCAGCCCGCCACGACCCCGGCAATGACTCCGGTGCTCGCGGTCGCGCCTGAAGGCCAGACGCTCGAGGTCGCGGGTGAGAGACCCACTGACCGCGGCCTGAGCTTGTTGCTGTTCGCCTTGCGGACGCGAGAGCTCTCGCTGATCGACCAGCCGCTTCTCGAGGAGTCCGCCTTCGAGCTCTTGGCCATCATCCGCTCCGAGCTGAAAGCCGTTCGTGTGGACCCGACCCTCTTCTCCGACGTGCGTGCGTTTCGGATCCGACCCTCGCTGCTCGTGTGGCCGTTTGTGCGCTTAGGCGGGGCTGTGCGCGGGATCACGAGGATCCGCCCACGCGCGCGTGTCCCGGGGCCGTACATCTCGAGCCCGCAGCCCGTGCGCGCCCCTCGCGTCAAGGCCGTGAAGGCAGCCAAGGCGGTGAAGCTCCCGAAGCAAGCCGCGCCGCCGCGAGCGCCTGCGGTCCCGCGCGCGCCACGCGTGTCGCGCGGGCTCGGACTACGAGTGCGCTGGGGCCGTGTCCTGACGCGCGGTCTGAGTCTCGGAATCCTCGCGGCGATCCTGATCGCGCTCCCGACGGAGCTGATCGGGAACGTGGGTAACATCGCGAACGACCTGAGCGTGGCGATCCGCGACCGGCTCGCCGCGGTAATTCCCACAGCTTCAGGGCTCCAGCGCGCCGACTTCGAGCTGCCGCCGCTCAGCGCATACGGCGCCGCCTTCGAGTCGCAGGCCCCCTATCCGACCGCGATCCCGAACGCGACCGTAGAGTGGGTCGTCGCGCTCCGCAACACCGGCTCCGTCGGTTGGTACCGCGGGATCGACGGCGCACAGGCCTCGCTTGCCCTCGCCGACGGGACTGCCGCGGGCGTCCAGACGACGCCTTACGTCGGTCCCGGTCAAGTGGGTTGGTTCGTCGTCCACTTCACGGCGTCGGCGCAGGCAGGCACGTCGAAAGTCCTGCTTCATCCTCGGATCGACGGTCGCGGCCCGCTGCCGGATCTCGGCATCTTCGCCACCGTCACGGTGTCGCCGAACCCGTAGGGCCCGTAGGCTATCGCCCTTGACCGAGCGGACGGTCGGGGGAGGTGCCCATGCGAGTGCACGACTGCAACTGGCAGATGCTCGAGGAATACCTGAAGCACGACGACCGCATCGTGTTGCCGATCGGATCCACGGAACAACACGGCTATCTCTCGGTCGGGACGGATGCGATCCTCGCCGAGCGCGTCGCTGTCGAAGCCGCCGAACCGCTGGGGGTGCCGGTCTTACCGGCGCTGCCCTTCGGAGTCACTCCGTACTTCGCCGCGTTCCCGGGTAGTCCATCTCTGCGTACGGGCACGTACATCAGCGTCATTCGCGATCTGCTGGATTCACTCTTCGGTCAGGGATTCCGGCGCATCGCGGTGGTCAACGGGCATGGCGGCAACTCATTCGCCGCGGGCGTGATGCGTGAGTGGCTGACTGAGCCCCGAAAAGACCGCGTCCAGGTTCTCTTCCACGATTGGTGGAACGCGCCTCGGGCATGGGCGGTCGTTCAGCGCTACGAAAAGGAGTCATCGCACGGATCGTGGATGGAGAACTTCCCGTGGACCCGCCTCGCGGGCGTGACGATGCCGAAGGGCGTGAAGCCGCTCATCCCGCAGAGCGTCATCCGTCAGGCGCCCCCCGCAGAGCTGCGCCGGCTGACCGTCGACGGGAGCTTCGGTGGCTCGTACGAGCGGCCGGACACGGAAGTCCTCGAGCTGTGGCGAACCGGTGTCGCGGAAGTGCGCGATCTCATCGAGAACGGGTGGAACAAGGATGGGTGAGCTCACCGGCAAGGTTGCGCTGGTCACCGGAACGGCGCATGGGATCGGGACCGCGATCGCGAACGGTCTGGAGGAGGACGGCGCGAAGGTCCATCGCGTCGACCGCGACACCGCGGACCTGACCGACGCAGGTCAGGTCGCGAAGCTGGTCGCGCGTCTCGGGCGCATCGACATCCTCGTCAACAACGCCGGCGGCGTCGTTGGCCAGGTCGGGAAACCCCTCGACGAAGTGACCGACGAAGAATGGCGAGCGATCGTCGACGCGAACCTGACGAGCGCGTTCCTCTGCACGCGCGCGGTCATCCCCGCGATGAAAGCGGCCCGCGCGGGATGGATCGTGAACATCTCGTCCGGCGCAGGGCGAAGCGTGAGCCTGACGGGCATCCAGGCCTACGCGAGCGCCAAGGCCGGCCAGATCGGGTTCACGCGTCAGATGGCGCACGAGCTCGGCCCGTTCGGCATCACCGTCAACTGCATCGCACCGGGCTTCGTGCGTTCGAATCCGACGACCGAGAAGCAATGGGAAAGCTACGGCGAGGAAGGCCAGCGGCGCCTCATCGAAGGGATCGCCCTGCGGCGTCTCGGACGTCCCGAAGACATCGCGAACGGCGTGCGATTCTTCGTCTCGGCCAGAGCGTCATGGATCACGGGACAGGTGCTGTCGATCGACGGTGGGCGCTCATTGTTCTGATCGCGCGTAGCTCTCCCAATACCGGGCCCACGCCTCGAGTCCCTCGTGCAGGCGACGCACGCGGAAGAATTCGTTCGGCGAGTGGAAGTCCTCGTCGGCCGTCGAGAACGAGAAGAACACCGTGTCGATCCCAAGTAGTCGCTTGAAGAGCTCGCTCACCGGAAGCGTCGAGCCCATGCGGACGCGAAGCGCCTTCTTTCCGTACACCTTCTCGAGCACGCGCTCGGCGGTCACAAGACCGGCATGGTCCGAGGGGATGCGGTACGGCGGCGCGGCGTGGCGCTCGCCGCCGACGGACAGGGTCATGCCCGCGGGCACGTGTGTCTCGAGGTGGCCCACGACGAGCGCGCGCACGCGATCCGGGTCCTGATCGGGCACGAGACGGCAGCTCACCTTGGCGTGCGCCTCGTTCGGTGTGACGGTCTGGCTGCCCTGTCCCTGGTAGCCGCCCCACATGCCGTTCACTTCGAGGGTCGGGCGTATCCATTGCCGTTCGAGCGCGCTGTAACCCGGCTCGCCGAATAACGCCGGCGCGCCGACCTCAGCGAGGAAACGCGCCTCGTCGAACGGCAGCTCGCGGATCTCGCGGCGTTCATCGTCCGGCAGCGTGGCCACGTCATCGTAAAACCCCTTGACCGCGACGCGGCCGTCTGGTGCGTGCAGGCTCGCGACGACCTCGGCCATCGCGTGCAGCGCGTTCGCGATCGAGCCTCCGTAGCGCCCCGAGTGCAGGCTCCTGCTCGCGCCTTTGAGGCTGAACTCCAAGCCGGCCATTCCGCGACTGGCGATCGTGACCGAGGGCTCGTCGCTTCGCCACATCGCGCCGTCGGCCGACAGGACCGAATCAGCACGCAACAGTCCGCGGTTCGCGGTGAGTAACGGCTCGAGGTTGCGGCTCCCGATCTCCTCTTCGCCTTCAAAGATGAACTTCACGTTGAGCGGCAGCGCGCCGCGGGTCAAAAAGAACGCCTGCGCCACCTTGAGCGGGATCAGCATCGGTCCTTTGTTGTCCGAGACGCCGCGTCCGTAGAGCCGGCCGTCGCGCACCTCTGGCTCGAACGGTTCGCTCACCCACCGCTCGAGCGGATCGGGTGGCTGCACGTCGTAGTGGCCGTACACGAGCAGAGTCGGAGCCTTCGGCGCGCCCAGCCACTCGCCGTAGACGACCGGGTGTCCATCGGTCGGGAGGGTGCGGACAGCGATGGGACCGGCCTCGCGCAGCCGCGCAGAGACCCATTCGGCGGCACGCGTCATGTCCTCCCGGTGCTGCGGGTCGGTGCTCACGCTCGGGATGCGCGCGAATTGGACGAGCTCTCCGAGGATTTCGTCGTGGTGAGCCGCGAGGTACTCGAGCGGCGTCACCCGGCGAGCGAAGGCTTGAGGAGGTCGAGCGTCTCGTGACTTTGTGAACGCCGGCCGTCCTCGACCTCGTGCATCAACGCGATGAGCCGCGAGACCATCGGCGTCGGAACGCCCGCTTCCGCGGCGAGCGCGACGATCGGGCCGAGCTGCGCGTCGGTCTCGGTGCGGCGCTTGCGCACGGCGATGTCGCGCCAGATCCCGCTGTGTGTCTTGGCGGACTTGCGGTTGAACGCGACCATCTCGTCGAGCGAGCGTTCAGCCACCTTGCGGTCGGCGTCCGGCGCGAAGGCGTACGGGTCGAAGCCGTTGAACCCTTCAGGCGTGATGTGGCGCGCCCGGGCGACGCGCATCACTTCGCGCCCGATCTCGACATAGACATCGCGGTAGCTCGGATCGGCGAGCGCGTCTGCGATGGCGTCATTGGTGAGCGCCGTGGCGAAGAGCTGCGCGCCGTAGGCGAGCTTGCCCCAGAGGTACCCCCAGATATTCGTTGTCACGATCGCACGATCGTCGAAGTCCAGGCATGCGCGGTGCAGCTCCTCGATGCGCGGCGTGATGCGTCCGTCGATCTCGCCGAGCACGACCGCGCCGCGCCCCGCGTACTGGATCACACCGGGCTCGAGGTAGTCCGCACCGAAGTTGACGAAGCAGCCGATCGTGCGCACATCGCCGACGATCGTCTTGATGACCATCTCGTTCAAGCCGTTCTGCGCCGAGACGACGGAGCCGTTCCTGCTCAGGTGCGGCGCGAGCTCGCGGGTGGCGCCTTCGGTGTCCTGCGCCTTCACGGCGAGGACGATGTGCTCGAACTCACCGCGAAGCTCATCCGGGGTACAGGCCGGTGTGCGGGAGACAAACTGCGTCAGAGGGCCTTCGATGCGCAGTCCCGACTTGTTGATCGCGTCGACGTGCTCCGTCGCGCGGTCCACGAACGCGATGTCATGTCCTGCCCGAGCGAGGTGCGCACCGATGGTCCCGCCGATCGCGCCGGCGCCCCACACGAGAAGCTTCATCTAGCTACCCTCCGCGGTTTTCCGCGAGACCGTCGCCGATCAGACTCAGAGCGACGCCGACGACGAGCAGCGCAAGGCCGGGAAGCGTCGTCATCCACCATGCGAGCAGCAGGAACTGGCGGCCCTCCGCGATCATCGCGCCCCACTCGGGCGTGGGCGGCTGGGGGCCGAGCCCCAGGAAGCTCAACGTCGCGCCGGTGAGGATCGCCAGCACCATCCCGGTGAACACGTAGATCAGCGCGGGCGCGATCACGTTCGGCAGGATGTGCCGGAGCATGATCCGGCCCGACGAGCAGCCGATCGTCCGCGCGGCCAGAACGTACTCGAGATGGCGCGTCGCAAGCGTTTCGCCGCGCGTAATGCGCGCGTACGGGATCCAGCCGACCAGGCCGACCGCGATGTAGAGGTTGGTCAGCCCGGGTCCGAGGATGCTCATGATCGCGATCACCAGGATGAGGAACGGGAACGCCATCAGCACGTCCACGATGCGCATGAGGAACGTGTCCAGCTTGCCGCCGAGATAACCGGTCGCGATCCCCATCAGGCCGCCGAAGATGAACGGGAACAAGACCGAGAGTAGGCCGATCTGCAGATCGAGTCGCGTACTGAACGCGATGCGGCTCCAGATGTCGCGCCCGAAGTTGTCGGTCCCGAGGATGTGACCCGTGCTGAATGGTGGCAGGAACGACTCGGTGAACTGCTGTGCGATGGGGTCGTACGGCGTGAGCAGGGGCGCGGCGATCGCGACGAGGACGACAAGGCCAAGGAGCGCAAGCCCGGTCAGCAGCGTCGGGTTGATCCGGATCGTTCGCGGCCGAATGACGGGCCTCACCCGTGTCAGCGGTACGGGCCCGACGCCGATGGCCTTTTCACTCATACGTGACTCGCGGATCGAGGAAGGAATAGGAAAGGTCGACGATGAGGTTGACGACGATCACCAGGACCGCACTGACCACGGTTATGGCCTGCACGACCGGATAGTCGCGGGCCGTGATGGACTGGATAAGGAGCTGGCCCGTCCCGGGTAGGGCGAACACGGTTTCGACGACGATGGCGCCACCTACGAGAAACCCGAACTGCAGGCCGAAGATCGTGACCGTCGAAAGCAAAGCATTGCGCAGCACGTGGCGCAGAAGGATCAGCCTCTCGGAGAGTCCCTTTGCGTGCGCCGTGCGCACGTAGTCCGAGCGCAAGGTCTGGATGATCTGACCGCGAAGATTGCGGATGAGGACGGCCGAAAGCTGCAGCGCCAGCGTCAGGGCGGGAAGGAAGAGGTACCAGACGTGCTGGGGAAAAGTCTCCCCGAAGCCGGCCACCGGGAACCAATGCAGCGTGAGGCCGAACAGCAGGATGAGGAGGATGCCGAACCAGAAGTTCGGCGTTGTCAACGCGAACAGGAACCCAATGCGGATCAGCTGATCCGGCCAGCGACCCTTATTGACGGCCGCGACGATGCCAAAAGTGAGGGTGACGAGGGCGGCGAGGCCCATAGCGTAGCCGGCGAGCGCGAGCGTTATCGGCACCCGGGTCAGCACGAGATCGCCGACAGGCTGGCGATAGAGCAACGACTTGCCCATGTCGCCGTGCGCGAATCCGGAAACGAACATCCAGTACTGCTCGAGGAACGGTCGGTTCAGGCCAAGCTGCTCGCGCAGCTCCGCCGCCTTCTGGTCGGTCGCGCGGTCGCCGAGGATCAGGAACGCGGGGTCGCCTGGAAGGATCCGGACCATGCCGAAGATCACGACGGTGACGCCGAACAGGACGAAAGCCATGAGGATGAGGCGTCTGCGGATGTAGGCGGCGCGACCCATCTCAGTCGGTCATCAGAGAAGCAGCCGGATGACTGATGGCCCGGTCTGGGCCACCAGCCAACCGAAATCGGCTACTTGTTGAACTTCACATCTTCGAATCGGTAGTAGGACAACCCGTCGATAAAGAATCCATCCACGTTGGTGCGCCATCCGGCCGTCGCTCCGAGGTATGCGATCGAGGCGATCGGAGCGGCATCCGAATAGATCTTCTGGATCTCGGCGTACAGCGCCGCCCGTTTGGTCGCGTCCTGCTCGAGATCGGCCTTGGTGATCTTGTCGTTGAGGTCGGGGTTGTTGTACCGAGTCCAGTACGCGAACGGGCTCGCCCCGCCGCGCATCGCGTAGTTCACGATCTCGGTCGGGTCGTTCATGTCGTTCGTCCACGCGGTCGGCGTCGACATAAAGTCACCCGCCCGATAGTTCGTCCGCACGACGGCCGTATCCAACGTCTGGATGTCCACGGTCACGCCGAGCTTCGCCCAGGCCTCTTTCAGGATGACCGCGGTGTTGGCGAAGTTGGTGTTGCCGGAGCGGACCTGCATGTCCATCTTGAATCCACCAGCACCAGACGACGAGGCCATCAACGCCTTCGCCTTCTCGAGGTCGTAGGGGTACCCGACCAGGTTTTTGTCCCAGTAGGTGCCCTGCGGAATCGGTGAGTTCATGACCTTCGCCTGGCCGAAGTAGACGTTCTTGATGATCGCTTCCTTGTCGGTCGCGTAGTTCAGTGCCTGCCGAACCTTGACGTCGTTCAGCGGCGGCTTCGACGTGTTCAGGATGACGAACGCGGTCTGCTGGATCGTGAAGGTCTGCGCCTTCACGTTCGGCTGGGTGTTCAGTGCCGCGATCTGGCTGAACGGGACGAAGTCGACGACGTCCGTCTCACCACCCTGCAGCTTCAACACGCGGGTGTTGTCGTCGGGGATGTATTCGATGCGCACCTCGTCGAGCGCGGGCGTGCCCTTCCAGTAGTTCGTGTTGCGCTTCAGGATGATCGGGTCACCTTTCTTCCAGCCTTCGCTGTAGTAGGCGCCCGTGCCCTTCGTCTTCCACGCGAGCGTGTTGTCGTAGTCCTTGGTATCGGTGGCCTTCGCCATGGCCTCCGGAAGGACGGCGCTCGAGAACATCGCGAGCACCGACAACAATGGCGCGTAGGGTTGCTTCAAGGCGATCTTCACGGTCTTGTCATCGGGTGCCGTGACCTCTTTGATCGCCACGTAGACGTCTTTCCAGGCACTCTTCTCACCGGCCCGGGCCATGTCGAGCGACGCTTTTACATCGCTCGCCTTCATCGCCGACCCGTCCGAGAACTTCACGCCATCCTTCAGCGTGAAGGTCCACGTCAGTCCGTCAGCGGACGACTCCCACTTTGTCGCGAGACCAGCCTCGACGTTTGTGCCGTCCTTGGTCGTGCGGAGCAGCGTGTCGTAGACGTTTACCGAGATGAACAGCGCGGGGTTGTCATCGATCTGCCAGGGGACGAACGGGCTGAATGGCTCCGCGTTGCGAGCCATCCTCAGCACCTTCGAGACCGGGCTCGTGCTCGCGCTTGGGCTCGTGCCAGGCGTCGGCGACCCCGTGCCGGTGCTCGTCGGCGCGCACGCGCTGAGGAGCAGCCCTGCGATGGCCGCTGCCATGAGGGGCCACCGTGTTATCCGTGCCAACATGAACCTCTCCCTCCAGCGAAAAGCTGATGCGAAGATCGCGTTGAGTTCGCGACGGCCTCCCCCCGCGCGTGTGCCTGCGCCGGCTGGCGCGAGCGTTCGCATTATCCCCGTTCCGCGGGCTCGCTGGCCCCTGTACCGCGTACCTCACACTCTTGTTCGGCGTTAAGTCCAGGGCTAACGTGAGGAACCCGGGAGGTGCGCCTGTGAGCGGGATGGAGAAGCTCCTCGCGCGGATCAAGGCCCTTTTTGCGCCGAGTCAGGCAGTTGCACCGCCACAAGAGGTCGAGGTAACGACGACGCCGCCCGCCCCCGGTGCCGAAGCTGCCGAAACGCATCTCCCAGAGCCCATCGTCGCGGTCGAAGAGCCCCCGCCTGCCGAAGACGCCCCGGCCTGGGCCGAACAGGCTTCGCTCTTCACGGCCGCTGCCCCCAGCTCCATCGAACATGCACCAATCGCAGAAGCTCCAACCGAAGAAGCTCCGGCCGATCTCGAGCCGCCGTCCGCGGAAGGGCTCACCCTTCGACTTGAGACCGAGCAGCGCGGCTCGCGCTCGACCTTCCACGTAGCGAAGTCCGGAGCGACCATCGGTCGCGGGCCGGAGAGCACGATCCAGCTCGCCGATCTTTCGGTGTCGCGCAAGCACGCGCGGATCACCTACAAGCAGGGCGCCTATTGGTTGAGCGACCTCGGAAGCATGGGTGGCACATGGGTCGACGGGACGAAGCTGGCCGCACCACGGCGTGTCGCCGCCGGCCAGACCATCGACATCGGGGTGTGCCGCCTGACTGTCGTGGCCGCAGCCGAGGGCGAAAAGACTGGAGCCGCGAAGGGGCCATCGAACGCGGCCTAGGGTCGCGATTGGCGGCATCCACATCGAGTCGAGCACGTTCTCGCCGCACCGCAGCGGATCCGCCGACTTCACCGTGGTCCGCGGCGACGATCTTCTCGCGCGATACGACGGGCTGCCGCGCGATGTCGAATGGATTTCTCTCGTCCACGCGCGCGTTCTGCCGGGCGGCGCGGTCGCGCGCGACTTCTACGATTCGGTCAAGGCCGAGCTCCTCGAACGCCTTCGCGCGGTTCTGCCGGTCGATGGCGTCTTCCTCGACATTCACGGAGCGATGAGTGTCGTCGGCATGGCCGACGCCGAAGGCGACCTCGCTAGAGCTGTTCGCGACACGATCGGTATCGAGCCGCTCGTCTCCGCGGCAATGGATCCACACGGGAACATGTCGCGCAACCTCATCGGGGCGCTCGATCTCGCGACATCGCACCGGATGTCTCCGCACGAGGATGCGCCGCTCACCAGAGCGCGGGCGCTCGCAAATCTCCTTCGCTGCCTGCGGGAGGGCGTTCGTCCGCTGAAAGCGTGGGTGCGCATACCGGTCTTGCTAGCCGGCGAGCGCGCGAGCACGCGCGACGAGCCGGCGCGCGGGATCTACGGAAGCCTCGCGGGGATCGAGGCGCGGCCAGGGATCCTCGACGCCGCGGTATGGATCGGATACGCGTGGGCCGATGAGCCACGCTGCGGTGCGGCGGTCGTCGTGACCGGGATCGACGCGGACGTCATCGTGCGCGAGGCGCGCTCTCTCGCCGAGCGCTACTGGAACGCGCGCGCCGATTTCACGTTCAGCGTCCCGGCGGGCGACGCCGATTGGTGCATCGCGACAGGACTCGCCGCGACCGCCCGCCCGTACTTCATCAGCGACGCAGGCGACAACCCCACCGCCGGCGGCGCGGGCGACGTTGCCTACATGCTCGAGCGATTACTCGCGCATCCGGACATCGCGGCGGGGCGCGCGACCGTGATCTGGGCGAGCGTCGTCGACCCCGCTGCGGTGGCTCGATGCGTCGCCGGCGGCGAAGGCGCCGCTGTGGACCTTGCCGTCGGCGGCGCGTTCGGTTCGCAGCATCGGAAAGTGACTCTTCGAGGGAAGGTCGGTCACATTCTCCGAGGCGACCCGGTCGGCGGCGACATCGCCGTGGTGGCGTCGGGCGGGGTTCGCGCGATCCTCACGACCCGCCGCAAGCCGTACCACTTCGTTCGCGATCTTCAAGCAGTCGGTCTCGATCCGGACCGCCATGACCTCACGGTCGTGAAGATCGGCTACCTCGTTCCGGATCTCTTCGCCGCCGCGAAGGGCTGGGTCCTCGCGCTGACTCCGGGCGGCGTCGATCAGGACGTCGTCCGACTCGGTCACCGGCACCTCGAGCGTCCGATCTATCCGCTTGACCCGCACATGGCGGCGCCGGACCTGACGCCGGAGCTGGTGCGCCGCTAACTCAGCTCCCGGTGAGCTGCGGCTCGTCGGCCCATTCGCGATCCGCCTCAGACAGGGGCACGGACGCCTCGGGATTCTGACGATCGAGTGTCGCCTTTATGACGAGTCGGCTGATGAACCTCCCAAGGACGCCGGCAAGCGCCTCGTCCGCCTCCTCGTAGCGCCGCTGCGCGCGGCCAAGCACGAGGGCGCCGAGGCTTCGCGCGCGATCGGTAAGCGGCACCACGATGAGCTCCCGCGTCTCTGCGGGGACCCACGGACGAAGCGCGCCATGTCCGATCCGAACGAGGCGCTGCTGGTGGAGCGCCTGGGCGAGCGCGTCGTGCTCGGACGCATCCATCTGTTCGAAGCGGAGGTTCTCCCGCGGCCGCGCGGCAGACAGCTCGAGCGCGCCGTCGGGCTCGAATAGCCAGATCTGCGCGAGGTCGTGATCGAACGCGCTGGTGAGCAGAGCGGTCACGTCCTGGAGCGTTTCGAGGAGACGCTCGCCGAACAGAGAAAGGCGCGCGAGCTCGTAGAGCGCGAACGCTTGGCGCCGGTGGGCTTCGTCGCGTCGCGCGATCGTCTCGCGAGCGAGCTCCAGCGAGACGAGTTCGGAGACGCCCGATGCGGTGAGCGCATCCGCCGCCGCGAAAGACCGTCCGACGCGCAGCGCGACGAGCACGCCGGTGATCCCTTCGCTAGCGACGAGTGGGGCGATCATCGCCGCGCCGGCGAGGCGATCATCAGTCAGGCGGATCGTCGTCTGCGTCTGCACCGTCGCGCCGCTCCGCCGCGTCTCTTCGACAGCCGCCCGTATCGCATCATCAGCGACCGGATCGTCCACGACGTTGTACCCGGCGCGGCGAGCCGCGCCATCGACCAGGAACGTCAGCGCGTCGTATTGACCGAGCGCCGCAAGTGCCGCGAGCCTGATGGACCACTCGTCGGCCTCGCTCGCGATCTCGCGCCTCGCGACGATCGACGGAGTGAGCAATCGGCTTACGACCGACGGCAGCGCCGATTCCTGACGAACGATGCGGTCGCCGGCGGCGCGGAATGACTTGGCCGCCTTTGGCTCCCTGATCGCATCACCTCGAGTTTGTTTGCGCGCGAGATGTCACCGACGCGTGTTGGGGAACATCAGCATCGGGGCGCGCGGGGTCAGTCGTCAAACACGGGTCGTGTCTCTGCATCGTCTTTGCGCGTCGTTTGATGCCGCCGATCAGTCGTGGTCGATGAAAATGCGGCCATGGGACGCGGAACGTTCCTCGCGGTCGCGCCGTTCGCGCTCGTCGCCGCGCTCGCGGTGGGTGTGGCGCTCGCGGGATTCATCGCTAGCCCGCATGCTCGAGTCGAACAGGCCGGATCCGTCGCATCTAATGCCTCCGCGAGCCCTGCCCCGACCGCCGTCGCGGTCTCTGCGACTCCCGAAGCGACCGCATCGCCGAGCTCGGTGCCCTCCGCGGCCTCATCGACGAGCGGCCCAAAGTCGAACGACGCCGCCGCGATGCTCCGCGTCCACAACGAGCTGCGCGTCGCGATCGGCGCGCCGGCCGTGCGTGCCGATGACCGGGTCACCGCCGCCGCGCAGCACCACGCCGAGTACCTGGCGCGCGCAGGCGCCATCGGCCACGACGAGACCGCCGGCGAGCCCGGTTTCACGGGCGCGTCGGTGCGCGATCGCCTCGCCGCTCAGGGCTATCTCGATGCGACGGCGAGCGAGGTTGCCGCGTCGTCGGACTCCGGGACCGAGGACGTGCGCTTTCTCTGGGATCTTCCGTACCACCGCCTCGGCCTCATGCACCCGCACGTGGCCGTTGCGGGCTGGGGCCACGCCGAGATCGGTGGGCACACCGCGACGGTCGGGGTTCTCGTGTTCGACTTCGCCGCCGCCGCGCCCGAACGTGTGCGCTCGCCCGCGGCGGGCCAGCGCGTCGCCGGGTCGTGGGCGGGGGACGAGACTCCGGACGCGTTACCCGCGGGTGCGACCCGGCCGGTCGGATATCCCGTGATGGTGGTGTACTCGGGCGCGCGGTCCGTGGATCTGAAGAGCGCGAAGCTGACAGATGCGAGCGGTTACGACGTTGGGGTGTCGGTCGTCCCGCAGATCTACGAGCGCGACTACGCCGGCATCGTGCCGACGGCACCACTCGCCGGGGGCGCGCGTTATCGCGTGCGGCTCGAGCTCTCGGTCGCGGGAAATGATGTCGTGGACGAGTGGGAGTTCGAGACCGAGCGCTAGTGGACCGGGAGCGCGGCGGGACGTCCGAGGTAGGGCAGCTTTTCGCCGATCGCGAGCAGCACGGGCACGATCTTGCTCGCGAGGAGCTCGGGCCGGACCGTCTGCTCGTAGAACGCCATCGCGGCGTCGACCTTCTCGAGCTCCGCGCTCGCCACCGGCGCGTTGGCGGCGCTCTGGGCGAGGAGCTTCAGCATCTGGGGATCGGCGAACGTCGCGAACGCCGGATTCGCGCCTGCGGTGGACTGCAGCGCCGCGATCTCCCCCGGTCCGTACGCGCTCTTTCCGTGAAGTGGATCGAGCCAGGCGTCGAGAACGAGCGTCGCCAGCACCGCGACGTAGAGGGTCACGGCCGCGGTGGCCATCCCGAGCGGGATGCCGAGGACCTTGTCGAACCGCTTGAGGATGCCGACCCGGTGAACGATCCCGACCACGAACGACGCCACCGTCGCGAACAGGGTCCCGCCGACGAAGAGCGCGATCGCACCGACGCCGAGACCCGCGGTGCCCGTGGGCAGCGCGCCCGTCAGAGGTCCGGCGTAGAGGACGGCAAGCGTGAGGAGCGCGCCGCCCGCCGCGGCGAGCGGGACGACGAACCCTCTACCGAAGCCGACCACCGCCCCGAGCAGGATGAACGCGACGATCGCAATGTCGAGCACACGCGAAGTCTAGAGAGCGAGTGAGGGAGCGCTAGGTTCCAGATAGGTCTCTGACCACCGGTGCGAGCTCTTCCACATGCGGCCCGCGCAGGCAGAAGTAGGTGATCCCGGTATCACGCCGGACACGAATGATGTGTTCGCGCACTTGGTCGAGCGTTCCGATAGGGCGATAGATCGAGGACCTGAGCACGGCGGGGTCCTGCTTCGACTTCTCCGCGAGCTCGGCGATCGTCTTTTCCCGCTCGTCCGTGAGCGTGACGTCGAGAAAGCAGCTGAGCTCGATCTCGGCGAAGCGTGGGCCTGCGGCTCGGCGGACGATGTCGAGCTGCCTGCGCACGCCTGCGGGCGCGACGTCGTCGAGGGCGGGTGGCTGCACCCCGGAGCCCGGCGGGATGACGGCGACGATCTCCGCCTCGCGTCCGGCGACCTCGAGTATTTGCGGACCGCCTGCTGCGATGAGGATCGGCGGCCGCGGCTGCTGCACGGTCTTGGGCCGGCACTCTGACTTCACGGTGCGGTAGTAGGTGCCCTCGAAGGTCACCTCGTCCTCGGTGAAGACGCGCTTGATGAGCGTCACCGCCTCGGCGAGGCGCGCGACGCGGATCCGGCCGCGATCGAATGGGATGCCGGTGCCCTGGTAATCACGGTCGAACCAGCCGGCCCCGAGCCCGATCTCGACGCGGCCGTTGGAGATGACGTCGAGCGTCGCGAGCTCCCGCGCGAGGACCACGGGGTTGCGGAAGTCGTTGTCGAGCACGAGGTTGCCGAGTCGAAGCCTGGTCGTGACCGCCGCCGCCGCGCCCAGCGCCGGCATGTTGCTCCAGGCGCCGCCGACCATGTGGTCGGGCATCGAGAGCGTCGCGTAGCCGATGTCTTCGAGGCGCTTCGCGCGGGCTAGCCACTCGTCACCCGTCGGCTGACCGCCGCTTTGCGTCGCGAATCGGATCTTTCGTTCCATCGCTCCGAGCGTATGTGCCGTGATCGGTTCGCGCTCTTGATCGCGTATCTCCCGGCCGGATCGGCGCCGCGTACGGCGCGCTGCCTTCGTGTTCGGGTTCCCGCCTACTATCTCCGCGCTCCGCTCATTCAGCGGACGGGGAGGAAAGCACATGCATCGGGGACGCCCGCTCATCGTCGCGCTCCTCGCGCTCCTCGCGTTCCCAGGATTGGCTCTCGCGGCCGGGAGAGCCACATCCGTCGTGCAGATCACCCACGACCAGGACAGGGACGCGGAGACGAGCATCGCCGTCAACCCACTCGACACGCAGAACGTGGTCGCGGGCTGGATCTCGAGCGGTGACCTGACCTGCGGATACGGCGCTTCGTTCGACGGCGGACTGACCTGGCCCATCGTGGGGGTCGTCCCTGGCATCCAAAAGAATTCCGGCGGGACCTTCGACCGCGGCACCGACCCAAGCGTCACTTTCGACAAGTTTGGAAACGCCTACTACACGTGTCTCGGATTCGACCTGTTCCCGCCCGGCACCGGCTCTGCGGGGACCATGTACGTCTCGACATCGATCGACGGCGGTCGCACCTGGGGCACTCCCGTCGTCGCGTTCACCGCCGAGGACAATCCGGGCAATTCCGTGAATGAATTCGAGGATCACCAGTTCATCACCACGAACCCGTCGAACGGCCATCTCTATCTCACGCAGACCGAGTTCACTGCTTTCGGAAAGCCGGAGATCCAGTTCACGCGCTCGACCGACGGAAATCGCACGTGGTCGCCGCCCGTGACGATCAACGACCGGGGCGGCAACGCGACATTCCAGGACTCGTTTTCGGCGGCCGGCAAGGATCCCTCCACCGTGTACCTGACCTTCGGTGCGTTCGCGAACGCGGGCCTTTCCAACTGGAACCGCATCTACATCGCGAGGTCGACCGACGGCGGGCAGACCTTCTCGGAGCCGCAGCTCCTCGCCGAGATCACGCCGCTGCCGGATCCGCTGCCAAACGCATCTTGGCGATCGGATAACAACCTCTGGGTGGCGGTCGACCGTGGCACGAACCAGATCTACGTGAACTACGCCGACTACAACGCCGGAGACGCGGACGTGAAGGTGATGCGCGTCCGCGACACAGGGTCGGGTTTCCAAGTGCAGGGCATCACTAACATCAACGCCGCCGAATCGGGCTCCGATCAGTTCTTCCCGTTCATCACCGTCGCACCGGGGGGCCGCGTCGACGTGTGCTTCCAGGACCGCAGCTACGCGCCAGGCAACGCGCTCCTCTTTACGACGTGCGCCTTCTCGTCGAACTCCGCGCGGACCTTCTCGAGCCGGCAGGTGACAACGACCGGCTTCGACGCGTCGAACAACAACTTCATCGGCGACTACAACTGGCAGGCCTCCACCGCCGATGCCGTGCTGCCGATCTTTGTCGGGGACGGCTTCCCCGGAGCGGACAGCTTTGGACAGGAGGTCTTCGTCGGGAGAGTCTCTCCCTAAGAACGACCTCAGCCGCGCATGAACTCCGCGAGGAGGCGGTGGAAGTGATGCACACCGCCTTCTCGCGTCGGCGAGTAACGTCCGCGCTCGTACAGGCGCGAGCGCACACCGCGTTGCACGGACTCGACGATGGCCTCGTCCTCGCGCTCCACCCGATCGAGTCCCGCGCCCGCCCCGGCGTCGCGCTTGGTCGCGTCCCACACGAACGGAAGGAACGAGACGCGTGTCCGGTCCACGGCGAGTGGCGTGACCATGTTCACGGACACGCCCCAGGGGTAGACGTTGAACATCGTCGTCGGGAAGAGCCAGTAGTAGTACGCGGCGACCGCGCGCCCGTGATCGGGATGCGTCCGCGGGAGCGCGAACGCGGGCTCGCCGGGTCTCGCGATGCCCAGCTGCAGCACCGAGAAGCGCTCGAGCTCGACGGCGTACTCGCCGTAGTCGAGCGTCGTCGCGAGGCTCGAGTGCACGTACGGGATATGAAAGCCCTCGAGGTAGTTGTCGAGGTAGAGCGCCCAGTTGGCGTTGACGAAATAGTCGCGCGCGCCCGCGGCGTCGAAAGCGAGCTCGTGGAACGGAAGCGCGGCGAGCCGGGCGCGCATCGGCGAGACGAGCTCGTCGAACGGCATCGCGGGCGTTAGCGAAACCATGAGGAAGCGCGCCCACCGACCGAGCGAGACCGATGGGAGGTCGTCGGACGGCGACGGGAAGTTTGCGGTCCCTTCGAACTCGGGCATCGAGTGGAAGCGTCCGTCGAGCGCGAAGCGCCGGCCGTGGTAGCGACACCGGAGCTGCTGCTCGTGGCCTGCGCCTTCGACGACGACCGTACCGCGATGGGTGCACACGTTCGAGATGCAGTGGAGCTGATCTTTCTGATCCCGAGTGAGCAGGAGCGGCTCGTCGAGCGCACCAGGCAGGAGCGTGAACGGATGGACCTGGCCCGCGACCTTCACGAGGTCGTCGTGACCGATGTAGTGCCAGGTGCGCGCGAAGAGACGATCGCGTTGCAGTCGGAAGATCTCGGGATCGGAGTAGACGCGCGCCGGAAGCGTTCGCGCCACGCGGATGTCAGGATCGATCTCGAAGAGCGCGTCGCCCATGGCGGCGATGCTAGCTACTGCGTAGCAGCAGACCGCAGATGCGTCAGCAGCGAGGACTACCGGCTGAGGACACCCTCGCGAGAGTGGCGACGAGCTCGAGCTGATCGCGCAGGTCGCGGGTGATCAGGAAGTTCTCGCGCACGTGCTCGCGCCCCGCGGCGGCCATCCGCTTCCGGAGAGCGGGATCCCGCAGCAGGTCGAGGCAGCGCGCGGCGCATTCTTCAGGACTCGTCACGAGGTACCCGGAGACACCGTCCTGGATCTGAATGACGATCCCGCCGACCTTGCCGGCGACGACAGGGATCCCTTTCCAAAGCGCTTCCGCGACCACGAGCCCGAACCCTTCGCGCAGCGATTTCTGGATCACGATCTCGGACGCGCGCTGGAACGCGTTCACCTCGCGGTCCTTGACGCCGTCGAGATTCGTGAAGAGGAAGACGTCTTTGTCACCGCCCGCGTGTTTGCGTGTCCGGTCGAAGTACTCCTGGCCCTCGGGATCGTCGTCGGCGAGCGAACCGATCATGACGAGCTGGACCACAGGGATCTGTTTCTTCACGAGTCGGTACGCGTCGATGACGCCGAGGGGGTCCTTCCACGGATCGAAGCGCGAGACCTGCAGCAGGATCGGCCGGCCCGGGTCCACCCGGAACTTGCGGACGACCTCGCGAGCCTCCTCGATCGGCATGTCCTGGTTCTTCACCGAGAACGGGTCGATCGTCGGCGCCTGAATCAGCACTTTCTGCTTCAGGTCCGGCCGAACGAACTCGGGCATGGTCCAGATCGAGGCGTCGTGCTCTTCGACAAAGGGTTTGAGGAACGACCACACCGGCTGATGCGCGTTCGTGAGGTCGATGTGGCAGCGCCATACCCACCCGGCACGGTCGGGGTCCTTCGCGAAGTGGCGCAGCGCGACCGCCTGTGGGTCGTGCGCCAGGACGACGTCGGCGTCGGTGAGCTGCTCGGCGTTCTCGCGCGCGACCTCGAGGAAGAGCTTCTTCTCCGCGTCCGAGAGGTCGAGCTTCATTCCCTGAAGCGCGTTGTGGATCTTCTTCGTGATGTCGTAGAAAGCGGCCGGCGCGTCGAGCACAGCCCAGTGGGCATCGACACCGGCGTCGCGGAGGAGCGGTACGAGGTTCTGGAGGATCTCCGCGACGCCGCCGCCGTATGCGGTCGCGTTGATGTGGAGCATGCTCCGGCCCTTCGCGGCCTTCGACAGCGTGCGCAGCTGCTCGTAGCGCTCATTGCCGATGACTTTGGCGTAGTCGGCGAGGCTCTTCTTGGCGGTGATCGGTACCGCGTGCACCTATTTGATCGAGCCGGCGAGAAGGCCCTGCACGAAGTACCGCTGCAGGCTAAAGAAGACGATGAGCGGGACGATCATGAGGAGGAAGGCACCGGCAGCGAGCAGGTGCCACTCGGTGCCGTACTGGCTCAGCAGGTTCTGGATCGCCCGGGTCATTGGGAACTTGCTTGAGTCCTGCACGAAGACGAGGGCCATGAGCAGATCGTTCCAGACCCAGAGGAACTGGAAGATGCCGTACGCGGCGATCGCCGGGACTGACACGGGTACCACGATCTGGCTGAAGACGCGGAAATCCGAGGCGCCGTCGATCCGCGCGGCTTCGATCATGTCCGGCGGCAACGTGATGAAGAAGTTACGCAGCAGGAAGATGCCGAAAGGCAAAGCGAAGGCCGTGTGCGCGAGCCACACGGCGACATAGCCCCGTGTGAGCTGAAGGTCGGGCACCAGGTCGCGCGACATCGTGAGCAGCGGGATAAAGGCGACCTGGACGGGAACCAGAAGGAACGCGATCACGATGAGGAAGAGGGTGTCGCGGAACGGAAATCGGACCCATGAGAAGGCGAACGCGGCGAGAGAGCAGATCACCAGTGGAAGCAGGGTCGAGGGCACCGCGATGAAGACCGTGTTGACGAAGGCCTGCAGCATGCCCTGGGCCTCGAGGACCTGTCTGTAGTTCTCGAGCGTGAGGTGCAGGTTAAAGATGTCCCACCATCCCGTGGCCTGGATGTCGGAGCGCGGCCGGAACGAAGTCACCAGGAGTCCCAGCGTCGGGACGAGCCAGAAGACTCCGATGAGCCCGAGGGCGACGTGGATCACCGAGCGGTTGAGGGCGGCGACCGCGCGTCCCGCGGGTGTCCGCGCGCGCGACCCGGCCATCGATTCGGCGAGGACGCTCACGTCACGGCTCCGGTTCGGAAGCGCCGAACGTTATAGATCATGATCGGGATCAGCACGACGAGCATGACCACCGCGACCGCCGAGCCGTAGCCGTACTGGCCGGCCGTAAATGCCTGCTGGTACATCGTGAACGCGATCACCCGACTGGCTTTCCCTGGGCCGCCGAAGGTCATCACGTAGATGAGGTCGAAGAGCTTGATCACGTTGACGACGAGCGTGACCGCAAGGACCGATATCGGCAGGCTCACCATTGGCAGGATCATTCGGAAGAAGATCTGCCGCTCGTTCGCCCCTTCGACGCGGGCTGACTCGATGACCTCGGCGGGAATGCTCTTCACGGCCGCCGAGAGGATGACTGTTGCGAATCCGACCGATCCCCAGATGCCCACGGCGATGAGTGCGAAGTTGACCAGGTTCTCGTCGCCGAGCCAGGAGACCGGCGCGACCCCAACGGCGCCGAGGAGAGCGTTGAGCAAACCGATGTTCGCGTCCGGTGAGTAGACGAACTTCCAGATCACAGCGAGCGCAGTCGCCGCGATCGCCATCGGGATGAAGACGATCGCTTTGATGACCGATTCGTAGCGGACGCGAGCCGCGACGACCGCGATGATCAGCCCCAGGAAGATGACGATGCTGGTGTAGAAGACGATCCAGAGGACGTTGTTCCACAAAGCTCCTGAAGGCGGGAACGTGGAGAGGTTGATGAAGTCTGGATCGCTGAAAAGACGGACGTAGTTGTCAAAACCGACCCATTGCTCGAAGACGCCGTTCCGGCCGCGGTTGAAGCTGAGCAGCACCGTGTAGATGGATGGGTACAGGAGGAAGACGACGAGAAGCACTGCGGCGGGCAGAAGGAACAGGAGCGCGGCTCCATAGTTCGGCCCCTCAGGCGTGCGCGCGCGGCGCACCGCCGTGAGGTCCGGTGTAGAGAGCTTTTGAGCCGGTACCGCTGGTGTTGGCGCGAGCCCCATCTATCTCCGTCCGTAACGGAGCGGATGGGCGACGTGCCCATCCGCCCCGTTGATTAGATCGAGCGCCTGGTCACTTCTCCGCTTTCCACGCGGCTTGTACCGATGTTTCGAACTTCGCCCAGTCGACGGTCTTACCACGGAGGGCGTCCTGCAGGTTGGCACCCATGTCCCCTCCGGTGCTCCCGGGCAACAGGTCGGAGCCGTCGAAGCGGACGGCCGATGCGTTCGCGACCTGTGCCGCCTCGCGCTTGGCGAGGTCGTTCGGGTAGGCGCTCGCCGGCACGGACTTGACCGGCGAGATCACCGCGCCGGTGCCCGCCCAGACCGAGCCCGCGTCGGATGTCGTCATGTACTGGAGGAATTCCTTGACGCCTGGCTTGGTCGTGAAGGCGGCGATCACGTCGCCTCCGATAGTCACCGACTTGTTGCCGTTGATCGATGGAAAGTCGAACCAGTCAATCGAATCACCCACTTTGAGCGCCGTGTTGGTCTGACCTGTGGCGATGCCGCCCACGAAACCGCCCTCGTAGTACACGACGGCCTGCGGGTTGGCGCTGAACACCTGGCCGATGCCGTCTGTGAAGACGCGGCCAAGGGCGGCCGTGATGCCCCCTGCGACGTACTGGTCGTTCAGAGCCTGCTTCATGGTGTCGACCGCGGCGCTGACGGACGAGTCGGTCCAGGGCAGCTTGCCGCTGAAGAGCTGGTCGTACTTGTCTGGTCCGGCCTGGCGCACGTACACGCTCTCGAACCAGTCGGTAAGCGTCCATGAGTCGCCCGCCCCGAGGCCGAGTGGCGCTTGTCCTTTGGCCTTGATGTCAGCGAGCAGCTTGGTGAAGGCGGGGAAGTCCGCCGGCGCGCTGACACCGAGGGTCTTGAACTTATCCGGGCGATACCACACGGTGCTCTTGCTGTTGAATTTCACCATGATCCCGTACTGGGTCCCGTCGACCTGTCCGATCTCGAGGATCCCCGGTGGGTAGTTCGACTTGAGCGCGTTCACGTCGACGCCGAGGTCGGCGACCTTCTTGAGCGATCCCTGCCGCGCGAACTGCCGCAGGAAGCCGATCCCCGGGATGATGGCCACATCCGGCGGGTTGCCGCCGGAGATGCGCGTCTGGAGAGTCGTCGAGTAGTCCGCACGAACCGATTCGTACTTCGCGGTGACTCCGGTCTTTGTCTTGAACGCGTCGAGCACCTTCTGGAAGGAGTCCTGCTCGCTTCCGCCCCAGAGCGACATGATGTTGATCGTGCTGCCGGCTGCCGCTGTCCCAGGCGCGTTCCCGCCCGACGAACAAGCGGTGGCCACCAGGAGCGCGACGAGCGAAACGATTGCGACAGATCGCGGGAATCGAAACATTCCAAACCCCCTCTGCGGACGACGCCGCCCCGGACCGCCGCGGATCCTGCTGACTTGCGCGAGCAGGTGTCTAGCCGCGAACGCGGCTAGCACGGCCGACCGAGACTAGTCGCGCCCCAACACATGGTCAATTCAGGCTCGGCTCAGGGCGGGAAGCTAATAAGAGACGCCGCCGGTCTCGGTGGTTGGCCGGACCGGCGGCGCTCGGTTAGCGCTCTTGCTGCTGCGCGCTGGTTACGTCCGGATCGCGTGCTCTCTTCGTTCGATCGTCTGGCCGTTGCCGGACCCAGTGCCGGCGGTCGGCGCTCCTTCCGTCACCACGTTTCCGACGGCGCCACGCATGTTGCCCCACATGCGTGCGGCTTCCTCACGGCCACCGAGGCCGAAGGCGAGCCCGAAGGCAAGCGCGAGCGCGCCGACGATCCCTACGAACAGGATGTCGATGAGCGTTGTGGCGACCCCGATCTGCGTCGCCGCGGCGATCACGCCGAAGCCAAAGGTCGCCCCGTACGCGAGCACGCCGATGGTCTTCGCGTTTGCCATCGTCGGCTGCAGCGCGGCGGTTACGAGATTCCGCGCGAGCGAAGCAAGCCACGAGAACGCCGCGAGGATGAGGACCGCGACGAGCAGGTTCGGGATGAACGCGAGGACCTGATTGACGATGGTGCTCACCGCGGTGAGCTTGACGGCATCCGCGGCCATGAGAATGACAATGAGCCGCAGGTACCACTTCACGACGCCGGCGACGACGCCGGCGGCATCGGAGCGGATCTTCGCGCGTTGGAGAACGCCCGTGACGCCGGCGCGATCGGCGGCCGCGTTGACGCGGACGGCGCGCAGCGCCTTAGCGAGGGCTCCAGCGAGGGCGCCGGTGATGATCCAGCCGAGCAGCAGGATGATCAAAGCGCCGAGGATCGATGGAATCGCGGAAATGAGAGTCGCGAGTCCGGCGGCGAGGCCGGTCAGTAAGGCGGTTGGGAGATCGGTAACGGCCGCAGGCATATAGAGCCTCTTTCTTCGGACAAGGTCCGAGACTGTCAAGCAAGCGCAGCAGCCGGAGGGCCAGGAACGCCTGGCGTTTGGCGGACTACCGCGCGGTCCCGAAACGATCTCGGCACAAAATCGCGAACATGCCTCGGGCGACCCGCCGCGGCGCCTCGTGGAAGAGAATTGAGCACATGGGCACGTTCGTCCTGGCGCTCCATTCGCACCTTCCGTATGCCCGCGGCGCAGGCCGATGGCCCCACGGTGAGGAATGGGTACACGAGGCGATCCTCGGGACATATCTCCCGCTACTTGTCCTGCTTCACGACCTCCGAGATGCGGGCGTGCCCTATCGCATCGTCATCGGGCTCACCCCGATCCTGATCGAGCAGCTCTCCGACCACGACATCAACGTTCGCACCTTGGAGTACATCGACGATCAGGTCGTCCGCGCCGAGAACGACCGTCGGCGCTTCATCGACGCGGGCGATCGCGCGCATGCCGAGCTCGCCGAGTTCTATGTCGGCTCGTACAGTCGTTTGCGCGAGGCGTACCGAACACGCTTCGGCCGAGACCTCGTCGGCGCGTTCGCCGACCTCGCGAAGACCGGTCACGTCGAGATCCTCACGTCAGCCGCGACCCATGGGTACCTGCCACTACTCGATCGCGCGTCAGTCGGGGCGCAACTCCGGATCGGCCTCCGCTCGTCGCGCCGCCTCACCGGTCTCGATCCGACGGGCATCTGGCTGCCGGAGTGCGCGTACACGCCGGGCCTCGAGAAGGCGCTCGCCGAGCACGGGATCACTCACTTCTTCACCGACGCCGCACTTTTCCCTGGGCGTGCGCGTCCAGCAGGCGATGTCACCCGGCGTCGCGGGCAGAGCGAACTTGGACGATGGGCGCTGCACGAAGAGCGCGCCCAGCTCGCGACAGCGGAAACAAGCTCGAGCGACGTCGATCTCCTCCGTCCGTACTACGTGGCCGATTCCGATGTAGTCGCGATCGCGCGGCACGACCGCGTTTCAAGCCAGGTCTGGTCGGCGTTCACCGGCTATCCCGGCGATGCGCAGTACCGCGAGTTCCATCGCAAGGACACGACGAGCGGGCTCCGCTACTGGCGCGTGACGTCGGTCCACAAGGGACTCGGGGAAAAAGAGGAGTACTCGCCCAGCCGAGCCGCAGAGCGCGCGCGCGACCACGCAAGTCACTTCGTGCAAGAAGTGCGAAGCGAGCTGGCCGGTCGAAGCGCTGACGGCCGCGACCCGCTCCTCGCGGTGACCTTTGACAGCGAGCTCTTCGGTCACTGGTGGTTCGAGGGCGTCGATTGGCTCGGCCTCGTTCTGCGCGAGCTCACCGAGTCCGATATCCGTGTCGCAACGGCGGCCGAGTACCTCGACCGCGAGCCACCGAAGGAGCGCATCGCGCTCTCCGAAGGATCGTGGGGAAAGAACAACGATCACTCGACCTGGCTCAACGAAGGCACCGCGTGGATGTGGGACGAGCTGGCGCGTCTCGCGCGCGAGACGGACAGCCTTCGTGCGTCGCCGCCTCGTGGCCATCCATTCCGTGAGCGCGCTTCCAGGCAGGCGGTGCGCGAGCTCATGCTCGCGCAGTCGAGCGACTGGCCGTTTCTGGTAACGACGGGCCAAGCCGCGGACTACGCCGTCGAGCGCTTTCGTTCACATGTCCATCGCTTCCATCGCGCAGTCGCACTGGCGCATTCGGGAGATCCGACCGAAGACGAGACCGAACTGCGAAGCCTGGAGCACGCGGACAATCCGTTCCCGGATGCGTCCCTCGAAGACTTCGGTGCGTGACGCCGGCGCCGCCGGGTGCCCGGCGTGCTCGCGGGTCCCTCCCTCGACCACGTAGGGTCTCGGGTCCCACTGCGCCGCCGGTCACCCGGCGTCGCGGCGGATCACTAGCCCTTCTTCGGAGCTGCTCCCGCCTGCGTCTTTGGAGCGCCCTTGGCGGCACCCTCCGCGGCTGACGCAGGCTTGGTGCCCGCAGCAGCTGGCTTCGCACCGGGTGCCGCACGCTTCGCGCCAACTGCGGCCGGCTTGGCGGCACCCTCGGCGCCGGGCGCCGCCGGTGCGGCAGCTTCGCCCTCTGCGCCCTCAGCGGCGGCCTCGCCCTCGGCAGGTGCCGCGACCTCGGCCGGCGTCGGCTCCGCCTCGACCTTGACCGGAACGGCCTTGACGACGAGCTCATCTGGGTCGTTCTCGATTTTGATCAAGGTTGCGTCGACCACGAGGTCGCGCACGAAGATCGCGTCGTCGATCTCGAGCAGGCCGGAGAGGTCGACCTCGATCGCGTGGGGCATGTCCTGCGGGAAGGCCTCGACCGAGACCTCGGAGCGCGCGTGCAGCAGGACGGCGCCGAGCGTTCGCACGGCGGGCGATTCCTTCACGAAGTGGAGCGGCACGTCGGCATGGGTCTTCTCGGTGAGCGAAACGCGTGCGAAGTCCACATGGAGCATGCGGCCGCTGACGGGATCGCGGCTCACGTCGTAGATCAGGGCGGGCACGTCGCCGCCGTCGAGCCCGGTCAGGGAAAGGAGTGTCGTGTTGCCCCAGCGGCGGTAGGAAAGCTCAAAGGTGTGTTGATCGGTCTCGACCGGTGTCGAATCGGCGTGTCCGCCGTAGACAACGCCGGGGAGCAGACCCTTGCGGCGAAGGGTGTTCACCTTCTTACCGAGGACCTGGCGCGGACGGACGCTGAGCTTTTGGGCTTCGGCCACGATTGAGCGCTCCCCTGAAAGTTCTTGCGGAGACCTAATTATGGCTCAAGGCGGGGTGGGGAAATCGAGCACGACCCGGAATGGCCCGGCGAGCTCGCTCACCTTCGGGCATGCGAGGTGGTCGAGGCCGACGCCCCACAGCAGCACGCGCTCGAAGTCCTCGACGAGCTTGACCTCTTTTATGAGCGGCGTCGTCGGCTTTATGTCGTTGCTGCCCGTGTAGCTCGGCGTCCCGTTCGGATTCTGGGTCGAGGCGTTCTGGAACCGCGCGCCGAAGAGGGCGTTGCCCCCGATCGTGACCGGCTGCCCGCTTGGGCCAGAGAGCGAGCTCGCGGCCTCGACGGTGTACGCCGGCATGCCGAATGGTCCAGGGGCGGTGCTCTGGCCGAACTCGAACACGAGGCGATCGAAGCCGGGCTGGTGCGCCACGCGGACCGCCACGAGCTGGGCCTGGTTGCTCGCGTTTCCGCCGGTCGTTTGGGGGCAGGCGGCGGCGGGCGACGATCCCGGGCTCGCACTCGGGCCACTCGTCGCCGAGGTGCTCGGGCGCACCGTGGCGGTCGCGCTTGGCGAGGCTGAGGGTGCCGTCGTGGGTGTCGCTGACCGGGAAGCGGACGCAATTGGAGTCGCCGTCGCTGGCGAGGCCACGTCTGGCTGTGGTCCGCACGCGCTCACGACCACGATGCCGATCGCCAGGGCCAGCGCCCCGTACAGGATCAACCGTCCAAACATCTGGCCCAAGCCTGAGTGACTAACGGCCTGCTGTCGAGTTCGTCGACAAGCAGCCGAGCATTCTGTACGAAGTCCGTACGGGCGACCATTTTTGGTAAAATGCGTCTTGAGTGGCCGATCGCCTGCGATTGGCGCTGGTGTTTCACCAGCACCAGCCGGCCGGGAACTTCCCGTCAGTTTTCCAGGACGTGACCGAGCGGGCATATGCCCCGCTGGTGGCCACCCTCTATCGGCACCCCGAAGTAAAGGCAACCCTTCACTTCTCCGGACCACTCCTCGACTGGCTGGAAGCCAACCGCCCAGACGTCATCGGCGACCTGTCCGACCTCGTCCGGCGAGGTCAGATCGAGCTTCTCTCCGGGGGCTACTACGAGCCGGTTCTGGTCGGGGTGCCTCGGCGCGATGGCGTCGCCCAGATTCGGGCGCTTTCCGATCGGGTTCACGCGATCTTCGGACAGCGCCCCCTGGGCGCGTGGCTGACCGAGCGGGTTTGGGAGCCACACCTTCCGTCCTTACTCGCCGAAGCGGGAGTCGCCTACACGGTCCTCGATGACGAGCACTTCCTCCAGGCAGGACTCCGCCCGCAGGAGCTCGGCGAGTCGTACGTCACTGAAGACCAGGGCCTTCCGGTGATCGTCTTCCCCGGAAGCGTGAAGCTCCGCTACCTCATCCCGTTCCGCGACGTGAGCCAGACGATGAAGGAGCTTCGCGCTCGAGCCGACGAGGGCGCCCGCCTCGTCGTCTATGCCGACGACGGCGAGAAGTTCGGCGCGTGGCCGGGCACCTACCAGCGCGTGCATAAGGACGGCTGGCTCGAGCAGTTCTTCTCAGCGATCGCGCAAGCCGACTTCATCCAAACGACGACGCTCGAGGACGCCTGGATCTTCCAGAAGCCGGCGCGGCGGGTCTACATTCCGGCCGGGTCCTACCCCGAGATGGCCGAGTGGGCTCTCGAGCCGAACGCCTCGAAACGGTACCAGCAGGCGCGGAACAAGCTTGGGGACGATTTCTCAGCCCTCGTGGCCGCTCCGCTCTGGCGCAACTTTTTCGCGAAGTACCCCGAGTCCAATGGCTTGCAGAAGCGAATGCTCATCGTCAGCGAGGAGCTGGCGCGCCGCAGCATCCTCGATGCGTCCGCGGAGGTCCGTCAGGCGCAACAAAACCTCTGGCGCGCGCAGGGGAATGACGTCTACTGGCACGGCGTGTTCGGCGGCATCTACTTCCCGCACCTTCGCGCCGACGCCTACGCGTCGCTTCTCAAGGCGGAACGAATCCTGTCGGAGCGGCGCACAGCGGCCGGCGAGCAACGCGACTACGACGTCGACGGCTACGACGAGTACATCTTCCGGGGCAACGCTGGTGCGGTGTTCGTGCACGTCCAGGGCGGCGCTGTGATCGAGTGGGACATATACGCGTCGGCGACCAACCTCGTCGACACGCTGGCGCGCCGGCCCGAGGCGGAGCACGAAGCGCTGCGCCGCGCGGAAAAGTCGGGCAAGGTCCTGGTCGGCAAGGCGGCGGAGAAAGAGACGAAATCAATTCACGAGGCTGTGCGCGCGCGGGAGCGCGGGCTCTCCAAGCTGCTCGAATACGACGTCGCGCGTCGCGCGTTCTTCCAGGACAGCTTCCGCGTCGGAAAGGGCGAACCGGTCGTGCTCCATGCCTACTACTACCAGCTGACTCCGCAGCGCGAGGCGCGCACCGTGAGTCTCATCCTCGAGCCGCCGCCGCGCTCTCTCGCGAGCGTTCCTGGCCTCGGGATCCGCAAAGACATACGCATCGCCGACGAGGGGCTCGCCGCGGGTGTGCGCTACCGCCTCCGCAATGACGGCGAGGAAGCGATAAGTCTCCAGTTCACCAGCTCGTCGAACATCGGGCTGTTGTCGGAGCAAAACCCCGCCGACGTCATCACCGTGGGAACGCGCAAGACGACCGCGGGAAAGCCGATCGACGCGCGGCATGTGTCAGAAATCGCCGTTCACTCCGAATCGCGGCATTTCGACATCGCAATTGCTATCGATCCGCCGTGCGAAGTGACGACGCGGCCGATCTACTCGATCACGAACTCCGAGCAGGGCTTCGAGCGCGTCTATCAGCAGCTGGAGATCGCTTCGACGTGGAGCGTGACCAT
>WNGL01000446.1_pt1 | contig 54238 bp, 58 predicted proteins | sample 5400591 | NCBI WGS metagenome assembly WNGL01 (sample SAMN13153377, study PRJNA577476) | soil metagenome | isolation source: 80 cm soil or saprolite under Garry oak tree replicate 1 | place: USA:California | collected 2016-06-15 | reverse complement strand
AGCCAGGTAAATGCGCCGAGGGCGCCGAACCAGTCGGTCGCGCCCCAGCAGATAATCCAGCCGTTCAACGAAGCAACGAGCGCAACAAAGACCGACAACGGAATTGAAAATCGACGGTCACGGGCGAGCAGGAACGCGCCAATTGCCAGAGCAAAAAAGTGGATGAGGGAAAGAGCGGCTGCCTGTTGCGGAAATGTCAGTGGAAATTTCCAAATCAGGATGATGGCCGCATTCACAAAAAGCGAAAAAGTGCCGTATTGAAATTCGCCAGCGAGATTGCCGCACACCCAGGAATATGGACTCAGGAGCGGCCAGTGACCTTCGGACCAACTGCGTGCCACGTCGGCGAACACCGGCATGACCGACAATTCATAATCGTCGTTCCAAAAAAGGAGCGGATCGTGCCAGAGCAGAATGAGGCAGAAAAAGACGACAAGCAGCCCGGCGGTAATTGCACCGGCGATTGTAAAACGCGTAGCTCGCGTTTCGGACATGCGGCAAATTCAACGCCGAACATCCAACATCCAACATCCAACATCCAGCTCAGTGGATTCGAGGTCCGATGTTCGATGTTGAGCGTTCGATGTTTTCATCTTACAAAACCACTGGCTTTCCCTCGGTCATGACGAGAACCTTTTCCTCGATGCCATGAGCCCGGGCGGATGCGAGCAATCGTTGCGGCGGCTCGTGTAGCGGCTCGAAGCCGAGACGGAAAGTGCCGTAATGCATCGGGATCAAAGTTTCGGCCCGGAGTTCGAGGAAGGCCTTCACCGCTTCCTCTGGATTCATGTGAACTTCGCGGCCGGTCGGCGCCTCATAAGCGCCAATCGGAAGGAGGGCGATGTCGATCTTGTAACGGTCCCCGATTTCCTTAAACCCGGGAAAGTAAGCACTGTCGCCGCAGTGAAAAATCGTGCGTCCGTTCGCCGCGATAACAAATCCGCCAAAATCGCGATGCAAATCGGCGAGGAATCGCGCGCCCCAGTGATGACAAGGCGTGAGTGAAATCTTAAGCGGCCCGAGCTCGACTGTCTGCCAGTAATCAAGCTCGTGCACAATGTGAAACCCCAGATCGTGCACCAAATTTCCCACTCCGATTGGGACGGCAATCGGTTGATCGGCGGCCACCCGCCGCAAGGTGCGCCGGTCGAGATGGTCAAAATGGGCGTGAGTCACCAAGACAAAGTCAATCGCGGGCAAATGATGAAGTTCGAAACCAGGTCGCTTCAGCCTCTTGATCACCTTGAGCCACTTCGACCAGATCGGGTCAATCAAGATATTCACCTCGTGAGTCTGAACGAGAAACGAGGCGTGCCCGATCCAGGTGATACAAATCTCGCCTTCACGAATTTTAGGGAATTGCGGCGGCGCGTGATCGCCGGAACGTTTGATGAAAAGCGAAGGGATCAGGACGCTGGTGAGAAAATTACGCTTGTGCCAGTCGGCATGCGGACGCAGCCGCACGCGCGTGGAACGTTTAGGCACGCGCGTGGAACGTTTAGCGGTAGCGCCATCCCCCGACGTTTGTCGAACGACATTCCTCTGGCTCTTTTTCGAAAAACGAATCGGCACTTACCTAAGAGCATATAAGCTGGCCTCAGTGAAGCAAAACCTTTTGCGGGGATGAGGGTCGCCGTCGGAATGACGAAATCCGAATGACCCGCCTTCGCTGGGCTACGGCGTGGGCAAGCGAATGGCGAATTAATGTCGAAGCTCGAATGAAACTCGAGCCAGTGGCTCTCCGACCCCTTGTGTAAAGTTAGTCTCGTCATTGATTCGGCGTTTGCGAGTTGATCCGAGCGTTGGGGTTGCTTGGAACAGAATTCAGCGTTGAGTTGTGCGCAATATGCGGACTTGGAGATTCATTATTCCCGCCTTTTTGATTTGCTCGGTCGCGTTCGCATTTGAATCGCGCTTACCGTTCAGCACGGTTTTTAAGGGGCAGGACCAGTTCAATCGGCTGGTTTCAAAGGCCAAGGCGGGAAACTGGAAAGCATTGCCGATCGGCGAACGGACTGCGGCGGTCGGAAACGCGCTGGTTGGGACCCGCTACAAACATTTTACTCTCGAGATCGACAATCGGATCGAGTCGCCCTCGGTGAATTTTCAGGGAATGGATTGCTGGACGTTTTTCGAAATCGCGCTCAGCTTCGCCCGGATGCTGAACGAGCCGGAACCCAATTGGACTCCGGAGCGTCTGTTGCATTACATCGAACTAGATCGGTATCGCGGCGGCGCCTGCACCGGCGAATACCTTTCGCGTCTGCATTATTTGGAAGACTGGCTTTACGACAATGACCGTCGTGGCCTCGTTGAGGACCTGACGCGCAGTCTTGGCGGCAGCGGCGTTCCACATTCCGCCCGCGAGATGAGTGTGGGTTGGCGGCACTACCGTTATCTCGCAGCGAACCGGTCGCTGCTCGGGCCGCTCGGCCGGATGGAAGCGAATGTGTCATCGCGCCCGCTCTATCAAATTCCAAAGAACCGTGTCGCTGGGATTGAACCGAAATTACGCAGCGGCGATGTCATCGGAATTATTTCACGCGACCGAAATGGTCTCTATTCTACCGCGCACGTCGGGCTTGCACTGCGCACGAAGGATGGCGTCTTGCATTTTATGCACGCTTCTTCGCCTGGGAATTCCGGCCGCGTCATCGTGGACGCAGAGCTTTCGAAATATCTGTATCGCTACCGATCAGACAGCGGAATCCTGGTCGCACGTCCGTTACGTTAGGTTTTTTCCCGCTCCTGGAATTCCGCGAGCAACCTCTCTAGTCGCTCAAGGGCCTCTTCCGCGTCGACGCCGTGTGCTTCGAGTGTAGCCGCGGCGCCGCAATCGAGGTTAGCGCGGAGGATGTCGATGAGACTGGCAGCGGAATATCGCTTCCCGCCTTTCACGACCCAGATTTCCGATCGGAAACTGTTCGCGTGTTTGACGAACTGGGCGGCCGGTCGCGCGTGCAACCCGAGCTCATTAGTGATGTGCACCTCGCGTTGCGCGGAGACGTGCGTGCGCTTCTCGCCAAATTTCATGCCTGACTCGTGCCCCAGCGGCGATGGAGAAATTTTTCTATCGGAGAAAAGAAGATTTTGTCCGCCAGCAAACCGATAACGACAATTACAAGCATGATGGCAATGACTTGATCCATGGCGCTTAACTCGCGCCCGTAATGGAGAAGTTGGCCGAGACCGAAGCCAGTCAGGATTGTCACAAAAATCTCGGCAGCCATGAGGGAGCGCCAGGCAAACGCCCAGCCTTGCTTCATTCCGCTGACAATAAACGGAAGCGCAGCGGGCAGGATGACTTTGAACCACATGTGCAATCGCTTGGAGCCCATGGTCAGCGCGGCGCGCCGGTAAATTGGTGGAACATTGCGCACGCCGGTCTCGGTTGCGATGACCACCGACCAAAGCGTTCCCATCACCACCACGAAAAGCATGGCCGCCTCTGTCTGCCCGAACCACAAGAGCGCCAGCGGGACCCAGCAGACGCTGGGCAACGTTTGCAGGCCAAGCGCCATAGTGCCAATTGTATCGCCAAACAATTTCCAACGCGCGGTTAACAGTCCGAGTGGAAGTCCCACGACAAGTCCTATGAAATAACCAATGAGCAAGCGGCGCATGGTGATCACGGTCGCCTTCGCCAAAGTTCCGTCCACAGCCGCGTTCTTCAAATAACTGGCGACCTGCCACGGGGACGGCAAGAGAACAGGCGACCAAATTCTGGCACGAAACGCTGCCTCCCAAAGCAAAAGCAGGAGAGCGAAGAATGCAGCCGCCAAAAGAAATCGTTTCATCCCGCGGCGGTTTGGCCGAGACTCTTTAGAGCTTTTGTGATTCGTGTGGCATACGCGGCAAGATCGACACTGTTGATATCGCGTGGACGCGGCAGTTTCACCGGAAATTCCTCGTGGATGCGACCCGGATGTGGCGAAAAAAGCAGGACGCGATCGCCCAGGCATGCCGCTTCACGGACATTGTGCGTGACAAAGACGATGGTCTTGCGCCGAGCTTTCCAGATTTCCTGAATATCGCCATAAAGTTGCTCGCGGGTGAGCGCATCAAGAGCCGCGAACGGTTCGTCCATCAGAAGCATGCGTGGGTTCGGCGCGAGCGCGCGAGCGAGCGAGACGCGTTGCTTCATTCCACCGGAAAGCTCATGAATGTTGGCATGTTCAAACCGGCTAAGGCCGACGAGTTCGAGATAATATTTGGCGACGTCACGCCGATCTTTATTTGTCAGAGTCGGCTTGAGCTTGAGTCCGAAGAGAACATTTCCAAAGACGTCCAGCCACGGAAAAAGCGCCGGTTCCTGAAACATCACGAGCCGTTCCCGGCCGGGCCCTGTAACTGGTTTGCCGTCCGCTCGCACAGTGCCGCTGTCCGGTTTTTCCAAACCAGCAATGATATTGAGCAACGTCGATTTTCCGCAGCCACTCGCGCCGACGAGACAGACAAATTCGCCTTCCGCGACATTCAGGCTTACTCGGTCCAGCGCTAGCACCGTGCCCGATGCGCTTTGAAAATTCTTCGACACGTTCTCGATCGCGAGCTTCGAGGGCGCGATGACCTCGAGCTCCTCGCTCACTGAAGAATGGTGGCGGGCGGCTCGGCGCATTACGGATTCTCAATCAGCTTCGAGGTATCCGTCGAGCCTTTTAAAAAGCCGGCGTCTTTTCCATCCTGCACTGATTTCGCAATCAAATCGCGCGATACTTCGCTTGTAAATTGAATCCGCTTCCACGCCTGGGCGACCGCATCCGGCGCAAAGTCGGCCCTCGTTTCGGCCTTTAGTTCCTCGATCAATAGCCTCTGCGCTTCCCCCTCATTCTCCTGAATCCATTTCGTCAGCTCCACGTTTGCGGCCGCGATTTTCTTCGTTAAATCGCGCCGATCACGCAGGAACTTCGCACTGGAAACAAGCCACGTGGTAATCGTGTCCTTGTCTTCGAGGAAGACGCGCGCTTTCGCTTCGCGTTCGAGCCGCGTCACCCATGGCTCGACGGTCCAGACGGCATCAACAGACCCTTTTTGAAAAAGCGGGAGCTGATCCGGATTCGCTGTCGGGATCACCGTCACGTCGCCGCCGGTTTGGGTGACATTGAATCCGTGTGCTTTTAACCACGCCCGGCAGGAAATGTCCTGCGTATTGCCGAGTTGCGGCGTGGCAATTTTTTTTCCGCGAAAATCGGCTGGCATCTTGATAGGAGAATCTGCCTTTACTACCAAGGCCGCGCCGGCATCGGCTGCGCCGGAAATGACACGGATCTCCTCCCCATTCGATTTGAAGTACGCGTTGAGCGCGGGACTCGGGCCAAGGGAAATGCCCGAAACGAATCACCGTTTTTTCTTCTGCGCGGGCGGTTTGCACGAAAAGCGCAACCGTCCCGATAACCGCTATCAATGTTTTTGTCTTCATAGTTTTGTTTTCAATAGGAGAATGCCATCATGAGATAACTGAAGTCAGCATCATCGCCCCGCCAGGCCCCCGCTGAGATACGAGCTCGCTTTAATTCGTTCGAACTAAAACATCAATTGCACGCGCCCGATGACTTCATTGAACTGATCATCGCCAAACTCAGGATTTGCTTCCCGGAAATCCGACCAGGTGTGAATGTAATTGACCATCAGCTTGAGATCGTCGCCGTGAATGTAGTAGTTGAGGCCACCAGTAATGGAGTGAATGCCGTCATTGCCCTTTTGCCCGGGATTCAAATCTTCCCACCGGACCGCCAGTTGAAGCTTCTTGGGGATCAGGAAATAGGCTGCCGTTATATAGTACCCGCTTGTTGTGAAGTCGGCGAACCCTGGAGGTACCCCGTTCACGGTGCGACCGTTCACTTTTTCTTGAAGGTATTCACCGATTAAATCAAACGGACCAAGTTTGAGCCACGCGTCCACGCCCCACGCCGTTCTTTCATCCGCTCCCGGTAGGACGAACGGCGAGAGGGACCCATCATCGTTTACCAACAGGTTCAAGGTTGGTGAAATATTTGTTCCAGCGTCATCGCGACTGTTGAGCACATCGGCGCCAAGCTTGAGACTCGATTCCTGACCCCATACTTTGCTTTTGAACAAAGTCGACTCCAGTCGGCCGACGTACATGAAGTTATTATTGTCGTTAACGCTGACGTTCCGTCCGTTCCCGTTGAAGATGCCAGCGTAATACGTCAGCAAATCCTTCTCGTCGGGCCAAATGTTCGTGAACGGCTTTCCCCAAAGTTGAACACCGATTTGCCGGTCCGGCGTGATAGCCCCAGTAGGCAAACTGCGCTCGATTATGATCAGAGAAGGGTCTGGAGTAAGTTGCTCCAAGCCATACGGGGCTTTCCATTGGCCGATCTTAACTTGTGCTTCCGGAAACTGATGCCAGTTAACAAAGATGTCCGTGCCTGAAAATGCGGTGCGGTTGGAGTTAAGGCCATCGCCCTGGCCAAAGTCGCCTTCGACTTTGAAGTCGAATTGCTCCGCGAAATCGCCGGTTAGATTGACGCGCGCCCGGCGCAGCCGGAAACGATCTTTCACCGCAGTCTGACCAAAGCGGCCTTCAAACGCCGAGACATCGCCGTCTTCAAAGTTGATCTGAAGGTATCCACCAAGCACCAGCTTGAATTCCGATGCGCGCGGAACGACAAAAACCGGCGGTTTCTCTTCTTCGACGACGGCCTTTTCGACGTACGTTTTCCCCTCGGACATGATTTTCGTTTTCATTCTCGCGCCGACCTCAGCCGTCGACGCAGCCTGTTTCTTCAAGCTGCTGACTTCCTGTTCCAAGTCGGCGTTGCGTTTTTGCAACTGCTCCACTGCGCGCTCCAGCTTCTGAAGCCGTTCGGGTTCGGAGGCTGTCTGTGCGCCAAGCCGTGGCGCCGTCATTAAAACAATTGCAGCCAGGCTCCCGCCCGCTGCCCGTAAGACGAACTTCTTGATAAACATTAGGTTTCTCCTTTTTGTTCCGTTTTTCGCTTCTACTAATTTTCTTCGGTTAATTCCTCTGCGTTTTTATTTTCTCTGTCTCACCGATATAGGTTCTACTGAATTCAATTTTCGACGGCCCCGAAACGCCGGGTTACCCTTGGCCGACAGCAGGGACTGGAGTCCGATTGATGACGGGATAAAAGCGGGCGTAACCTTGTCTCTGCGCAGCTTGCGCAACGTGATTTCTACGATGTCTTTCAGCGTGTAGCGATCGAGGAGCTTCGCGATGGCGTTACGCACATCGAGCATAAGCATCCGCAAACCACAGTGCACTTCGTCTGGACAGCTGCACCGCGCGTAACCCGTTTGGCTCACACATCGGATCGGTGCCAGCGGTCCCTCTATGAAACGGATGACCGCTCCGAACTTGATCCGCCTCATTGGCTTGGCGATAGAATAGCCGCCCAACTTTCCGCGAGTGCTTTTTACGTACCCGCCCAGTTTCAACTGCGCCAAAATCTGCTCCAGAAATTTTACTGGAAGTTTCTCCTTTATCGCCAATTCGCTCGCCTGCAGAATTGGAAAACCCAGCTCTTGCGCGATCCCAAGATCAATTAGCGCGCGGAGTGCATACTCTCCTCGTTTTGAAAGTTTCATATGCTACTCATGAGCGCGAGACGGTCGGGCTACTAAAAATCGGACCATGTCCATTTTCGCCATACGTGTGCGTTGGCCATGCCGAACCGTATCCGAGCGACGTTTGCGCACGCGAGCATAAAATCCATCAGCGTTCTCGCAGCCTTCCGGCGCACGAAGCAGCGCGACTAACATCGCGGCCGACATAGACGTGAGCGCGAACAGACTGAGCGCGCTTCCGAGACTCAACACGATCCTGTATTCGACCCATGCCGCGCTCGTGCAAAACAAGGCCAAGCATATCGATCCCATTATCAATTTCATTATCTTCATGCGATTTTTTCGGTCCGTTTATTTTAATGTCTACTGAACTGATATGGTTTGATATTCTACTAAATTAGTAGGGATGCAAGAACTTTTTTAAGCCTTCCCACGATCGATCGAAACGGGGAGGTGTGATGGCATTGGTCGCCCCAATTCAGAGGCGATTTCTGAGATCGACCAATGCCCGGAGCGCATATTCGCCGCGTTTAAATTCCATGTCTCGTTATGAGCGCGAGACCGTCGGGCTACTAAAAATCGGACCATGTCCATTTTCGCCATACGTGGGCGTTGGCCATGCCGAACCGCATCCGAGCGACGTTTGCGCACTCGAGCATAAAATCCATCAACGTTTTCGCGGCCTTCCGGCGCACGAAGCAGCGCGACTAACATCGCGGCCGACATAGACGTGAGCGCGAACAGACTGAGCGCGCTTCCGAGACTCAACACGATCTTGTATTCGATCCATGCCGCGCTCGTGCAGAACAAGGCCAAACACATCGATCCCATTAGCAATTTCATTATCTTCATACGATACCCCGGTTTCGTTTATTTAATGTATACTGAAATGATATGGTTTCGATATTCTACTAAATTAGTAGGGATGCAAGAACTTTTTTCAAGTCTTTCCACGAGGGTCGAAAACGGGGAGGTGCGGTGATTTTCGGATGGGACGCGCGTCTCGGGTGCTGCTTTCGGCCGGGCCACCGAAACAGTCTTGCCTGGGTTGATTACTCCCTAGAAATTGCCGCCGTAAAGGAAAGTTCGGTGATCGCGAAGACGCGATCACCGAACGCGAGACGCACGCGCTGCCCAGAAGGCGAGACCGCGAGCGGCAGCTTGATCCTGCGTCGCTTCTCCTCTGGCTTCTTTGGTGCGATTGCGCAAGTCAGCCAAAGTAACAGGCTGGTCCTCCGTAAGCAATGCTGCCTTGGACCTATGGCACGCGCTCCTCGCGCAGGCCGTAGCCGAACCGAGGATCGAGCTTGGTCATCGCATCCGCGGCATAAGCTTGATCGTCGGCCGAAAGATATTCACGATAACCGCCCACTTTTCCGCGGCGCACTTTGAACGACTCTGGATCGCGCACGTCGCCAGGATGCAGGATTTTAGAATCAAAAGCACCAGCTGCCTCCAATTTTTGCATGTTCTCGAACCGGGAAAAGTCGAGCGCCTCGCGAAAGATCGGCATCTCCGGCGCTGATTCGCCAAGCAGGGCAAGTAGATCTCGGAAATGTTCGGCCGGCGATGCACGCAGCGATTCATATCGGATGAGGGTAAAATTGTCGCGACCTGAGAACTCATTGAGCCAATCGTTCATCGTCACTATAATGGCGCGCACGCCGAATCTTCTGTCGCGCAGCAGGTCGCTTACGGTCTTGTGCTTGAACTCTGCCGCGGCGTTAGGATCGCGCCTCGTCAACTGCAAATAGAGAGAAACAAAGCAATCGCGCGGATCCCGCGCGAGCAGAATGATCTTTGCCCGGCGAAGCTCCCTTCTTGGCACCAGGTATTTGCCCCGCAATCTGTCCCACAGAGCACCTTTCGTCCGGTGCTCGAATAGATCGTGAGAAAATACCAGCCGGGGAATGCCCGGTTCTTCGTAACGTTCCGGCCGGAGAGTGAATTCGAGGCCGAAGCGCTTGCAGAAGTAAGCGCAAAGAAATGCGCGAAGCCAGGTTCGCCCGCTTTTTGGCACCGAAAGAATGATGACTTCCCCGCCCGAGAGTTCACTGGCACGGCTACTGAAATTACGGCGCGTCCATTGCAGGTACCGTCGCAAGAATCGAGAGTGTGAGACAGATTTCTCCGGTGCGGGAAACCCCGAAGGTTTTTGAGGCTGAATCGTTTTGCCGGAGGCGATCTCCGCCTGCTGCGTTCCGGTCAAAGACTGAGATGTTATTTCAACTGCCATTCGGATGCCTGCTTATTTGCATAAGACCTCAATTTGCGATACCTGTTCAAGCACAATTTGGGGGCGTACTGGCTTCGACTCATCGTTGGAAGCGCGGGCGGCATGTCGAGGATGGTTCGTTGGCCTCGTTAAAAACCGGACCAAAAAAATAAACGCAGATCACGAAGATCTAGCTCTCGCGGCTTAATTGACCGTGACGTTTCCGGAGCGACGCCTGCTAGCGTCGGAAACGTGGACAGCAGGCTGGCAAATCGGCGGGGCGACCGCGTCGGTTTGTGAATCGATTTCGTGGACGCTCGGGAGTCGGCAGTGTGCCGGCGCAGCGTTCGGCTCCCTAAAACTAACCACCGGATAAACATGTAGATGTCGACGTGGATAGCGGCGAGGACAGGGGTTCAACTCCCCTCGCCTCCAGCCTTCGCTCGCAACCTGGTGAAGAGCGAAGGCTGTCGCGCCGTAGCCTCTCGGCGGAGGCGGACGGTTTTACCACCGGTCAAATTGTTGCGAGCTACGGCTCGGCAAGCCAGCAAAAGCAGATGGGCAGTTTCACTTATGTCTACATTTTGCAAAGCGAGAGCGACCCAAGCCACTTCTATACGGGTCGCACAGGCGATCTCCGTGAGCGATTGGATCGCCACAATAGCGGGAAGGTTCCGCACACAGCGAAGTGGAAGCCGTGGCGAATCAAAACCTACATCGCATTTTCGAACGCTCCGCGTGCCGCTGATTTCGAGCATTACCTCAAATCCGCGTCGGGCCGAGCATTTCTCAAAAAGCACCTCTAGTTATCGCCTCACCGTTTTGAACAAGCCCCGAAAACCCTTTCCGGGCTGCCACGCTGGAGCAAGCGTAGGCGGGCTGCTTTTAAAGCTTCCTCCCGACGCCCAAAGAACTACGGCTTGGCAGGCAAGCGGCGAATTTTGTCGCCGAATCAAAGTAGGCAATCAATTCGCACCCGAATTGAGCCATTCGCTCCAGAGCTGCGGCCGACCATTCGGATTAGCGTGAGCGTAGTTATAGAAAGCGCGCACGAAAGCGATGCGATCCTCAACGTATGGCGCTTTCCAGTTCGTGGTAGGAACAGGACGGAGCACGTCGTAGTTGTACCCGAGTAATTGCTGACGGCGCACAATGTCCTCCATCGGGACGCGAGCTGCGTTTCGCAACATGTCGTAAAGCACCATGAAGGTGGTCGTCCTTCCGAGGCCCGCTTCACAGTGAAAATGCGCCCAACCATTCTCTGGAAGCGCACGGACCGCGAGAATAAATCCATCGACTTCGTTATCAAGAGGCCGGCAATGATCCGTTACGGTGACACGTACATAAGACGCGTGATTGGGCTTAACAAACTCGCGTTCCGTGTTCGCGTGGTCGACGGTCACATTCTGCGGTGTACTCGGAGTAACACCCGGTTTCTTAACGGCAGCGCCCGGCCTGACAACGATTTTACTCCCGGGTTTAAGCGATTCCACCCGTGCACTCTCGTCTGCTTCGATTGCGTCTTGACTGCGACCGACATTCGCCCAGTCGCGTGTAGCATACCAGCTAACGGGCAATCCATTGACAAACATGTGCGTCTCCTGCCGCAAATCGAAGACGGTCACTGGGCCGCGCGTGCGGGCCAACAAAAGCTTGAGACCATCATCGGTAAACTCGCCACTGCCAGAAGCATGAAGATCGTCCAAACCGGTGTCTGAAGGGATTTGGCCCTTGTTCGCTTTAATCGGGTCGTCAGTCGTGCGGAAATTCCGCGGCAAACTCTTCTCCAATTTTGGATCGACGTCCCAAATCAACACCGGCGAGCCTGCATCGGCAGGTGGGGTGGGCGGAGTCTTCTGCACCAGCGTCGCCGAGAAAATCGCTGCGGGAGCGAGAAAGAAGGCTAATACAAGATGCCAGCCCGCAGACGGATGAACGTCTAGATTCATAAAGATCGCGCGGCTATTGGACGCGGATGCTTTCTGGCAGGCAAGGAATTTCTCGCAGTGGTATTACGAACTCGCAATTGGCCCTGCTGATCCTTAGCGGCATTATGCCAGCGGCCGATTGGCTGGAGGTTACCCAGGAAATGGCCCGCTGAGTGGCGATTCCGCCGCGGCGTTAAAGAAGACTCGATTTTGACGATCCCGCCCTCTGTGCGCCGGTTTTCAAAAATAAGAAAAAAAAGTGCTTGCCTAACGCCGCGATTCCCGGCATACCTCGCCTCCGTGCGAGGACCAATCTGCTTAACGTTGGCAACTACGTCGCTTCTCGTCATTTCCAGCGCAGCCGCGCACGCGCAGGCGCTGGCCCCTTCAACATTGCATCTTACGAGTCCCGAGCAGGAGACTAAGAAGGACATTGTGCAAACGATCACGAAAGAACCGGCGCAAGCGATCACGAAAGAACCGGCACAAGCGATCACGAAAGAGCCGGTGCGAGCGACGACGAAAAAATCGATGAGAGCGACCTCAAAGGAGCCGATGCAGACGCTTGCTAAGGAGCCAGTGCAAGCCATCGCCAAAGAGCCGGTGCAAGCGATGACGAAAAAGCCGATCAAAGCGATCACGCAAAAGGCGGCGCAAGCAATCCCCAAAGATTCGACACAAACATTTGCCATAGAGCCGGTGCGACCGATGGATCAACAAAGCACAAGCGCGCCGAGGCGGCCTGCTTTCCATTTCAGCTTCAAAAGCTCGCAGGGCAAAAAGGAATCAGCCCCCATCATCACGCAGTATTATCCGAAGCAAATCGTTTACCCGTTTGGCAAGGTGGATCGACACATCGATCAGAAGCTGATGCAAGCGGCGACGATCGCGCAGGAACGCGCGCACGCACATTCGCGCTCGAGATGCTGGCATTATGTCAAAGAGGCATTGCTCGCTTCAGGCGCGATCGATTCGCGCCCGAAGACCGCACTCGCGAAAGACGCTGCACAGGACCTCGTCAGTAATTACGGATTCAAAAAATTATTGGTGAGCGATCCATTCGCCGCGCCAGTCGGTTCGGTGCTCGTGTACGGCGCCAACCGCGCCGCCGGTCATGTCGAGATCCGCACCCGGGAGGGTTTCGTCAGCGATTTCCGTTCGAGAACGCCATCACCCCGTCCTCTGCTCGGCGTTTACGCGAAGTTGTAATTTTCCGCTAGCGTCGATCGGAAGTTAGGCTTCTAGCCTGACTCGGCAGGTGGGCATCTTGCCTGCCTCATTACTCGGCAAGCTGGAAGCCTGCCGGCCGGGACAGGCTGGGAAGCCTATCTTCCAGTTCCATCCTGCCGCGCCGAATCCGCTAGTAATTCCTGATCAGGCGAATGATCGCAACGACGGCCGACATAATTGGCCACGCTGAGATTCCGGTGATCAGAATGAAGAACAAAAGCTCGACGATATATTCCCGGCTTCTTTCTGCGCCGAAGAATTCACTGCTTAATTTGTGGAAGGCGGGCGACTTCCTTGCCGGACGAACAGCAGCGGAACTTGCCTTGCCATCAACGGTCGCTTGAAAGTTGTAATCCGTTAACGGAAAACTCCGACGAGCGTGCTGGGTGGCACTGATTTGATCTGTTTGTTTCATAAATTTTTTTGGTTATTCCCGAATTCGGCTCGGGATGCCGGCGCAAAAAAACCCGCGCGTGGTGAGATTCGACCACTGGGGTGCCGCGAATTGCGGGCTCCAACTTGGCGAGATCGAACGAGCCTTTATGCAGCCTGCCCGCGGCGGCGGGCGGCGCCAATTGGCGCGTTGATCGTTTTCATCTGTATCTATATACAGCCGTTTGCGTGCCTGTCCAGTAACGCATCGTGATCTGAGTCATAAATGCCTCTGGCACTGATAGAAGCGATCCGATCTTTTTACATTTAATCATAGCTCGGATGGTCCTGCGTGAGATCCGGGCCGGATAACTCGAAGCGTCATAAAGTGCGGATGCGCGCTCGTCCACGCCATCGCCTCCCCCTTTGTTTCAAAAAATCGGTCGACCACGATGGCCTTGAGTTGGCTCGCAGTCCGTCCGCATAGACGAGCCGCTTTGCGACTAATGATCGCCGGTCCGGTATCGACCGCGGTGCAGGCGCGATCAGGGAAGACAACTTTACTGCCGTACGGAATTCGCTTTGGATCGACGGCGCAATGTCCGGAGCGTAGTCGTCGGCCGGTGCTGGCGAATTTAGAGCCCTCGCCCGCCCAGTAACTGGTGACACGCGCCAGGATCGACTCCCCGCGCGCGAAAGCAGCCGATGCCAGCAATGAGAAAAATATGACTGTGTAAAATAGCTTCATGGTGTTTCAGGGTTGCTCCGATGTTGTCGAGTCTCGGGTGGGGCACCCTATTCTCGATGCCGAAAGCCGCAGGAATGCAGCTTTTACTTCGGATTCGGAACAGCCCCGGCGCGCTAGCCCTTGGGGGACGCGCCGACTTCTGACAACGACTCGCCGCGGCGAGCCGGCCTCTCTATAGACGAGTTGGACGACTTGTCAATCGATCATCTGAACTGTAGTGGCGGCTCGTGTCGGCCGCAGGATCGAGGAGGTAAGGACGCATCTCCGAGGCGTCCGACTTTAACTAGTCCGCGCGCAACGCTTCGACCGGATTCACCAGACTGAGTAACTGCCGAAGAGCAAAACGAAAATCAGTTCATATAAGAACAGCAACAATGTTGTGATGCGCTTACCGGCGCAATTGGATTCAAATCAAGAGACGCCCCGTTCGAGATTCTGTCTAGCAATCTCGGAACCGCAGTTCGCCTTCCTGTCGGTTGGACTTCCCAGCCTGGACGCTGCAATTTCGTAGCCTTCCAAACTATCACATGCTAAACATCACCATGCGGAAATCCCCCGTGGCGACGAAAACTTCACGCGTGTCGCACTCAAGCAATAAGGAAGGAGCTGCGGCGGCCGAACTGGCGCTGAAGGCTCACATATTGCGATCCAACGCTGAGATCCTGGCTGAGATGTCGGAACGAGACAGGATTATGCAGGAAATAGCAGACATGGTCGACCTGACCGAGGCACCAGAAGACGCAGTCTCCAGTCTTGTGATAGACCTCTTGCAGTACTGCCAGCGGGAGAAAATTGACTGGACACGAGAGGTGATGTCGCGGGCGTGGGAGCGCTTCGGCGATGAGCGCGCCTACGAAGTTCAAAAGCGATGAGCTTCCCGAAGCAGAGCGAGATCGAATTGCCGCTTCTTAAGACATTGCAGGAGCTTGGCGGAAAAGCCGAGCCAAAAGAACTCTACCCGAAATTAGCAGCCATCTTCCCGCAGCTCACCCAGGAAGATTTAACTGCGCGCTTGCCAAGCAGTCCTTCGACATTTCGCTGGCACAATCTTGTTCAGTGGAGTCGGCAGAAGCTCGTAGAGAAGGGCGAAATCGACGGCTCGACGCGCGGTGTCTGGAAGCTGACACCGAGAGGCCGAGCGCGCGCGACTGGTGCTACAGCGGATTCGTCCGAGGAGTTGTTGCTCGCGCATCAAGCGACGCTGAAAGATTTGGTGTACGAGAACGAGTCTGAGGTGAAGCGCCGCATCATTTCAGAACTTCAAAATCTCGGAGCCACAGATTTCGAGCAGTTCTGCATGTCGTTTCTCGGTCCGCTTGGTTACGAGCAGCTCCAAGTTACTGGTCGGGGCGCAGACCGCGGCATCGACGGCTTCGGCCTATTCCGACAAGGTGTTGTCACGATTCGCTCTGCTTTTCAGGCGAAGCGCTGGCGGCAAAATGCGGTCAGCCGCCCGGAGATTGACAAGTTCCGCGGCGCGATCCAAGGCGATTATGACCACGGGGTATTTTTGACCACCGGACGATTCACTGCTGACGCCGAAGCTGCTTCCATTAAGAACGGCGCGATCTCACTGCTGTTGCTTGACGGCGACGCGATCGCGGAAAGCATGATCCGCAATGGTATAGGCGTAGTTCGTCGGCCGGTGCAGCTATTCGACTTGGATCCAGAGTTCTTTCGCTTTCCGGCTGCAGATGGCTTTCTTTAGTCGGTCGCGTCCAAGAGATGGGCGATGGCGTACGAGGAGAACAAACGAGGCGCCGGCAACCGAATCTGCGTCGCGTTCGTCGGAATCAACTTTGCTGAGCAATACGTCTCGTTCGAAGGGCAAGCGCTGGCCAACCCACAGCAAGAAGTGCAAACAACCGATCCAGGAAGCTGTCCAGGCCGAGCAGCGATTTAAAGAAGGCACAAGCTACGTTCGACGAATTTCAGATTCTCCGCGTCCGCGCCATCAAGGAAAAATTAAGAATCGCCGACGAAACGCATTTCGTTGCCCGCGATGAATCCGAGCCGTTCGTAAACCGAGCGGCCTTCGTCCGAAGCGTGAAGCAAGAGCCGGTCGAGGTGCTCATCCTTTGACCAAGTGATGATCTCTTTCATGAGCAGCCCGGCCGCGCCGTCGCCATTGCGGTTCGGTAAACACATTCACAACCGTTCCCTGCCGGCCTTCGCCAACCGTTGAGGCGTTGACCGGGCGCGGCAGGATCGGTTGCAACTGAACGCCCGCGCCGCCAACTACCATTTCTGGTTGATCGGCAGGAGTTGCGAGCCAGCCGACATAGTCGTCGCTGGCGAGCCATTCCTTCAGGCGCGCCTGCGCTTTCGCTCGCAGAATTTCAAAGGCGTCGCGCGAAACGTCGCCCATGTCCTGAAACATTCGTGCCCGATGCCATGCGACGATACCAGCATCCTGAGCCGTGGCGCGACGAATTCGAAACGTGTCGGGCATCAAAGCAAAGGTTGAATGCCCAACCCGCCTTCGCAAGGCTACGGCGCGGCAGGCGTTCAACGTTCAACGCCGAAATCAGAACTTGCTGGGCGTGACAGCGCTTTTACCGGTGATACCATGCGCGAGATGGAAGCTGCCGATTGGGCGTCACCGAGCGACCCGAATCTTCTTGAACGCCGCCTCTCCAAGCTCGCACTTAGCGTTCGCAATTTTACAGCAGGTTAACCTTTGATCCGAAAGCCTTCGCGAGCGGGTGGTCGAGAGTTGAGGAAATCAGCCGACCAAATCCTAACAAAGTTTTCGATTAAGCTTTTTTATTCAGGATTGTGTATTTGCCTTCCGCCGCAGATTCCGCGGCGGCGCGAATGCGATCGGAATGCTTTTCGAGAGTTGGGCGGTGATTTGTCCAGAGTTCCAAAACCGCAATACGCCGCCCTCTTAAGCTCTGTTGATATTGAAAATTCTTGTCGGCAACAATGAACAGATCGAATCGTGCATTTTCTGCTCGATCAAGCAGTTCGCCATTGCTGATTCCGCGCCATTTTATCTCCATGACGGTAGAAACATCGTGCCGAGCGAGCGCATTGCGAACCTGCACCGGGACAGATTCGTCGAGGAGAATCCTCACGCCGCAACTTCGCGTTCGATCCGTTCCTGACCAAGACGGAGCACGTCGGTAGCCTGCTCGCGGGTTACCGATGGAAAGCTTTCGAGAAAATATTCCAGAGACAATCCATCCGCGAGATACTCAAACAAGGTTCGCACCGGGACGCGAGTGCCTTTGAACACAGGCGTTCCACCGAGAATTTCTGGATCCGAAACGACGAGGGATTCCGCGGTCATGATTATAGCGCAAGGAATATATCACATTGCATCCCGTTGGACATACGCTGAAACAATGAAGCAACACCTAACGTCGAACGTCCAACGCCGAGTTTAGAAGGAGCGACGCCCATCCATGCGGAGACGTGACAGCGCGCCGCGCGGACTGATATTGTGCGCGAGATGGAAGCTGTCGATTGGGCGTCACTGAGCGACCAGGAACTTCTCGAGCGCCGGATCTCCACGCTCGGCTTGCGCCTCGAGGGAACAGCACTGGAACCGCTCATCGGACAGCTCTACGAGGAACTTTCGGCACACGGGCTCGCGTTTCATCCGCCAACCCACATTGGCGATGAATGGTTCGTGCCCATCGGTATTCCGGCGATCTTCGTGCCGTTTTTCCTTGTCCACGATCGGCTGCGCGCGCTGGAGCGGGCGATGATGCTCGAGGTAGAGGGCGAGACTCCTGAGTGGTTCATGAAATTAATGCGGCACGAGGCGGGACACGCCTACAGCTACGCTTACCAGCTTCAGCGCAAGAAAACGTGGCAACAGACTTTCGGGCAAACGTCGGACGAGGAGACGCCGAATACTTACCGGCCGCGCCCGTTCAGTCGCAGCTACGTCGTGCATCTCGAGGATTGGTACGCGCAGGCGCATCCGGACGAAGATTTCGCGGAGACCTTCGCGATCTGGCTAACGCCGGGGCTCGACTGGCGCAAGCGTTACGCCGGCTGGAAGGCGTTGCAAAAACTCGAATATGTCGATGAATTGATGCGTTCACTGGCGGGGCAGCTGCCGGTGCACGCGCCAAAATATCGCGCAGCTGATTACAACTGCCTGAACGTCAAGCTCAAGACCTATTACGCGCGCAAACGAAAGCTCTACGAAGAAACGTATCCGGGTTTCTACGACGCCGATCTGCGGCAGCTTTTCGCCGCACCGGCTGGGATTAAAGCGAGCTCGTATCTGCGACAGCGGCGGCGGCGGCTGATGAACTCGGTCTGCCAATGGACGAACGAGAAAAAGTTTCGAGTGAACAAACTGCTTGCGCGGCTGATCGAGCGCTGCGACCAGCTCGGGCTTCACGCGCACAACGACGATCCGCAGCAGGATTTTCGCGTCTCCGCTTTCATTACGACGCTGGTGATGAATTATCTGTTCACCGGCAAATTCAAGCGCACCAAATAGCGTGAAAAAGAAACTCAAAGTCCTCGTGCTTTTCGACGGCACAAGTCCCACCACGGTCGATCAGGACTTCAGCAAGGAGATGAAAACGAAGGACTGGAAAACCGAGGCGAATGTGATGGCTGCGCTCGGCGCGCTCGGCCACACAGCGGAGCACCTCGCCATCTTTGACGATGTCGATCTGCTGCGGCAAAAACTGGAAACGTTCGCGCCTGACGTTCTTTTCAACCTCGTCGAACAGTTCAAGAACAACCCCGGATTTGATCAGAATATCGTTTCATTTTTCGAAATGCAAGGCCTGCCCTTTACTGGCTGCGGCTCGACTGGTCTTATCCTGTGCAAGCACAAGGGCATCTCGAAAAAGATTCTGCATTATCATCGCATCCACGTGCCCAACTTCGTGGTCGTTCCGCGCAGCCAGCGCATAGCACGGCCTCGGCAGCTCAAGTTTCCAATCCTGGTAAAGCCAGTGAAAGAAGAGGCGTCCTACGGCATTTCGCAAGCAAGTTTCGTCGAGAACGACGAGCAGTTCCGGGAACGGGTCGCCTTTATTCACGAGAAACATGAGAGCGACGTAATTGCAGAAGAATATATCGATGGCCGCGAACTTTATGTGAGCCTGATGGGCAACGCGCGGCTAACCGTCTTTCCGATTCGCGAGCTCGTCTTCCGGGAAGTTCCTCCGAACGAACCGAAGATTGCCACCTATAGCGCGAAATGGGATGAGGAATATCGCAAACGCTGGGGCCTGGAGAATCAGTTCCCCGAGGGACTCGACCCGGCGCTCGTCGCGCAGGTCGAGCAGACGTGCAGACGCATCTATCGTCTGCTCACGATAGACGGCTACGCGCGCATCGACCTGCGGCTGACGGCGGACAACGAGATCTATTTCATCGAGGCGAATCCAAATCCCCATCTCGCTGAGGACGAGGACTTCGCGCTTTCAGCGGGCAAGGCAGGCTTGTCGTATCCGCAATTGATCGACCGGATCATGCGGCAAGGGCTGAAGACACCTCGGGATTGAAAGGACGGAGCAAGCGCTCAACTTCCATTATGCAGCAATACCGCCGGCTTCGGGGCAGCATCGCGGCGGATACGCTCTTGCTGTTTCCGCTGGGTGATCCGGACGCGATTAGCGGTAATGATAACGCAACTGAGCAATAAAGATTTCGTTGCCGACTTTCTTATAAACGATCCGATGCTCAGACGTGATTCGGCGTGACCAAAATCCCTGAAGCACATGTTTGAGCGGCTCTGGTTTCCCAATACCGGCATAAGGATGCCGCATGATATCTTTGATTAGTAGATTGATTCGCGAGAGCATCTCCGGGTCGTTTCGCTGCCAGTAAAGGTGATCCTCCCAGGCTTGTGGCGCGAAGACGAGATTCACGCGCCGAGCTTCAACTTGCGTTTGATGCCTTTGCCGCGTTTGAGGGCATCCACCGCGTCGATCAGACGCTTCGCGTTCGCCGGCGAACGGAGCAGGTAGGCCGTTTCCTGCAGCCACTCATACTCCTCAAGCGAGAGCATTACGACCGATTGATCCCGGTTTTTCGTAATGACAACTGGCGCATGATCCTCGCAGACCCGGTTGATTGTACTGGCAAGATTCTCCCGTGCCGCCGTGTAGGTAATCGATTTCACATGGACAGGATACTGTCCATTCTGTAATTGTTCAACACGAGCGAACGGCTGCACGATCACGGATTGAAGACTCGCAATTTTTCACACTCGATTCCAAGTTGATCCCATGACAGACGCGCTCACTCCGATGATGCAGCAGTACCGCCGGCTCCGGAGCAGTATCCCCGCAGATACGCTGTTGCTTTTTCGGTTGGGAGATTTTTACGAATTGTTTTTTGAAGATGCAAAGGAGGCGTCTGTGTTGCTCAACGTGGCACTGACGAAACGCAACGGCGTGCCAATGTGCGGCGTTCCATATCACGCGGCGCAAAGTTACGTCGCGAAGTTGATCAAGGCCGGTCGTCGCGTCGCAATCTGCGATCAAACGAGCGACCCGCAGCCGGGCAAGATCGTCTCGCGCGATATCACGCAAATCATCAGCGCGGGCACGGTCAGCGATCTCGATCTGCTCGAATCCAAACGCGCGAACTATCTCGGCGCGGTCTATGTCGATGGCGGCATGTTTGGTTTTGCGTACGCCGACCTCAGCACGGGCGAGTTCCGGCTCACGCAGCTGCAAAATCGACAGGCGCTCCTCGACGAATTGGTCCGCGTTTCGCCATCGGAGCTTCTCGTTAGCGACGAGCAAAAACGACAGTTCGCGGACGTTGAAGGCGTTCTCGGCTACGACACGTATGCCTTCCTTCCGGAACAGGCGGCCTTCACTCTGTGCGAACATTTCAAAGTCAAATCGCTCGATGGGTTCGGCTGCGTGGAAATGCCGCAGGCGGTCGCAGCGGCTGGCGCGATCGTTCATTATTTGAAGCACCAGCTTCGGCGAAACATCGATCACCTCACCTCGTTGCGCTGCGATGCGCCGGCGCATTACGTTGTGCTCGACGCCGCCACGCAAACCAACCTCGAGTTGGTTGAATCGCGCAGCGCGCGGGACACCAGTTTGCTGGCAGTGCTCGATCGCACCATCAGCCCAATGGGCGGCCGGAAACTTCGCGCGTGGATTTTGCAACCGTTGCGCAATCTAACCGAGTTGGAACGCCGGCAGCAAATGATCGCCGATTTGTTGCAGGAGCCGGACCTGCTCGCATCCTTGCGCGTTTCGCTCAAGTCGATCCGCGACATCGAGCGCGCGGCCGGGCGATTGAGCCAGGCCTCGGGCAATGCGCGCGATCTTGTCGCGCTCAGAACCTCATTGCAGCAAATCCCGACGTTGAAGGCGGAACTGCAAAAACTGATTGAGCGAACCAGTTTTGGCAGGCCGCGACCCACTGTTGCGGAAGATGATGGCACGCCAAATGCCAGTCCGGCTCGGACCGGTCGCGCCCTGCCATCGCGATTGCAAGACGATCTACGCGAGATGCCGGAGCTCGCCGACAAGCTAACGCGCGCGCTGCTCGATGATCCGCCATTGGCGTTGAAGGAAGGCGGAATCTTTCGCGACGGATACGATGTCGATCTTGATCAGCTTCGTCAGGCTTCGCGCGACGGGAAAAATTGGATCAGCCAATTACAGGAGCGCGAGATTGCGGCGACCGGGATCAAGTCGCTCAAGGTGCGTTACAACTCGGTCTTCGGTTATTTTATCGAAGTAACCAGATCGAATTTGGCCAGCGTTCCCGCGCATTACACGCGCAAGCAGACAACCCTGGGTGGCGAACGTTTTATCACTCCGGAGCTGAAGGAAATGGAGGCAAAGATCCTGGGGGCAGACGAGCGCGCCCGCCAACTCGAGCACCAACTTTTCCAAAAATTGCGCGACGAAACGTTGCGCGAACTGGAACCAATCCAGCAGACTGCCTTTGCCATTGCGGTCCTCGACGTTATCTGCGCGCTCGCAGAGACGGCGCGCCTCTTCCGTTATTGCCGGCCAAAGCTGAACGAGACGCTGCGGCTCGTAATTAAAGACGGGCGGCATCCGGTGCTCGATCAAAATCTGGTGGAAGAAAAGTTTGTGCCGAACGACGCGTCGCTCGACGGGGAGAATATGCGACTGGCCATCATCACCGGACCGAACATGGCGGGCAAATCTACTTACATCCGGCAGGTCGCGCTGATTGTATTGATGGCGCAGATCGGCAGCTTCGTTCCGGCGGAAAGCGCGGAGATCGGGTTGGTCGATCGCATTTTCACGCGCGTCGGCGCGAATGATGATCTGGCACGCGGCCAATCGACGTTCATGGTCGAGATGAACGAAACGTCCAACATCGTGAACAATGCCACCGAACACAGCCTCGTTGTTCTTGATGAGATTGGCCGCGGAACATCCACCTTCGACGGGCTTTCCATCGCCTGGAGCGTCGCCGAATTTCTCCACGACAAAATCAAGCCGCGCACGCTGTTCGCGACCCATTATCACGAGCTGACCAAACTCGTCGAGGACCGGAGCGGCGTCTGCAATTTCAACGTCGCCGTGCGCGAGTGGAACGATCAGATCATTTTTCTGCGCAAGATCGTGCCCGGCGGGGCGGACAAAAGCTATGGAATCCACGTCGCGCGTTTGGCCGGTTTGCCGAAGGAAATTCTCGATCGCGCAAAAGACATTTTATCGCAGCTCGAGGCGCCCAACGGCACCCTTAAGCAGCCCGCGAAAACGAAAAAGCAAAAAGGGAAACGCCAGACCGAACCGGAAAAACCGCAGTTGGATTTATTATGACCTGCGCTTCCGTCCAGGCGCAAACATCTAGCATTTGTGATGACGGCGTGCCGTGCTGAAATTATAGTCAGGCGCGACGCACAAATATGGCTGTTACAACCGAGAAGGAACTAAACGAGACGCAACGCAACCATTGGCTGAAAGCTGTGGCGGCGATCGAGCTGCGCAATTTCGGTTACGCGATCTCGTTGCTGCAGGGAATCCTCAAGCAGCAGCCGCAGTTCCTCACGGGGCGTCGACTACTGCGGCGCACTGAGGTAACGAAGAGCAAATCGGCAAAGAAAAGTTTTTTCAATATCTCGACCGCACCGATCGCTGTTATGAAAGCGAAACGAGAAATCAAAAGAGACCCGAAACGCACGATCGAAATGCTGGAAAAAGTCCTGGAAGAAGAGCCTTACCATCGCCAGGCAAACCTCGTCTTGAAGGAAGCGGCGGTAACGGCCGGCTGGCCGGAGATTGGCGTTTTCGCGTTGCGCACGTTGCTCGAAGAAAATCCGCGCGACGTGAAAGTGCTGCATGAGCTCGGGCGTTTGCACCACGAACTTGGAGAAAGCGATCGGGAAGTCGAAGTTTATAATCAAATCAGCGACATAAATCCGCTCGATGCCGTGGCCATTCGGTTGGGCAAAGATGCGTCGGCTCATGCCTCGATGAAGAGTGGCGGATGGACGCAGGCAGAGAGTTATCGCGATCTGATCAAGGACAAAGAGGTAGCGATTTCGCTCGAACAACAGAGCCGGATGAAATTGACCGGCGAATCGCTCGATCAACAGATCGCGGAAACGTATGGTCGCCACCAGGCGGAGCCGGCGAATATCGATCTTGCGCGACGCCTGGGCGCATTAAATGAGCAGAAGGACGATCTGGAGTTAGCCATCGGCTGGTATCAATATGCCGCCGATCTGACAAAAGGCGCCGACGCCGGATTGGTTCGAAAAGTTTCCGATTTGAAAATCAAACGCCTGGAGCGTGAGATTGCTGCGCACGAAGAATTTCTCTCTACGCACGCTGCGGATCATGAGTTGCATGCAAAAAAGACTGAGGAGTTAAAGGCCGCGAAAAAGAACCGGGCAGAAATTCTGCTCGATGACGCGCGCAAACGTCTGGAACGGAACCCGACCGACTTGCAGCTTCGGTTTGAACTTGGCGAGTTGCTTGTGAACGCGGATCGTTTTCGAGAAGCCGTGCCAGAGCTGCAACGGGCGCGACAAAATCCAAATGCGCGTTTAAAGGCGATGAACCTGGTCGGTCGCTGTTATGGCGAGCTTGGAATGTTTGATCTGGCAATGAAGCAACTCGAAGAAGCGTCGAAGGAAATTTTGTCGATGGACGCGATGAAGAAGGAGATTGTTTACAATTTAGGGCTTGTTTACGAGCGGATGGGCGAGCGCGACAAATCGCTTAACTGCATGAAGCAGATTTACGAAGCTGATTACGGCTACAAGGACGTAGCGACGCGCGTGGAGAGTTCCTACCAACAGAACGTCTCCCAAACCTGATCGGTCCAGGAGGTCCCGCCTTCGTCCGACAGCTTGCGGCATGGCAGGCAGATTCCCGAAGCAGAGATCGGAATTTGCCACGTCCAGAAGGACGCGAATTTTCGATTCTTAATTGTCGGAGTGCTCCGACGTACCTCCACGGGAAAAGCTATGAAGAACAAACTAACTACTAGTTCGAGCATCTGCATTCTCGCTCTCGCAGTCGCATCTTTCAGTTTCGCCGGGCTGGCGATGGCACAGGATTCTCCAACGGCCAAGAGTTCCTCGCTTAGCGTAAAGGACAAGACTTTCATGAAGAAAGCCGCCAGAGGCGGAATGATGGAGGTCGCGATGGGAAAGTTGGCTGAGCAGAACGGTCAAAGCGATGACGTGAAATCATTCGGCAAACGAATGGTCACCGATCACAGCAAGGCCAATGACGAGCTGAAATCGATCGCCGCGAAAAAAGGCGTCAAACTGCCGAGCAAGGAACCGACTGAAAAGTGGAGCTCGGATAAAGCTTATATAAACATGATGGTGAAGGATCACGAAAAAGATCTGGCCGAATTTCAGGAGGAGGCAAACAACGGCAGTGATCCCGACGTAAAGAAATTCGCGGAGGACACGGCCAAGGTGGTTCAGGAACATCTTGACCTCGCCAAGCAAACTCAAAGCAAGCTGCAATAGAAACACTTACTGCGCGATAATGGCGGCACGTCTGGGAAAGGCGCTCCGCATTTTTTTTGCTATTTAGCAGTGGCTTCTAAAAGTGCCTTGCTTTTCCGCGGTCAGATCGAATCCTCCTCGTGGATGCGTAAGACCAAGATCATCTGCACGCTCGGCCCCGCCACACAACAACCCGACGTGTTGCGCCAATTAATCCAGAAAGGAGCGGATGTTCTTCGATTGAACATGAGCCATGCCGATCACGGCTCCGTGCGCGAAATTGTGCCGCGAATTCGCGCGCTCGCAGAAGAGGCCCGCCGATCCATCGGAGTTCTGCTCGATACGCAGGGCTCCGCCATTCGCACAGGAGACTTGGAAACCGATCTCCAGTTGAAGCAGGACGACATTTTGGAACTCACCGTAGCGGGCGCCCAAAGCCAGGAGCCGTATTCGGTCAGTGTGAATTACGACGGACTGGTAGATGATGTCTCCGTTGGCGACAACATCCTGGTGGACAACGGCATGATCAGGCTGACGGTCCTTGAAAAACGCGGAGGACGGGTCCGCACCAGAGTCATTACTCCTGGGAGACTCGGCTCGCGGCGTCACATCAATCTGCCCGGTGTGCATGTAAATTTGCCGCCGCTTACCGAAAAGGATCTTGCTGATATTTCACTCGGCGCAGAACTCGGCGCCGATTTCGTCGCGCTGAGTTTTGTGCGTCAGAAAAGCGATCTGGATGAACTGCGCGGCGTTCTTGTCGATAATCGGAGCAACGCTTTGATCATCGCTAAGATCGAGGACCACCTCGCCGTCCGGGCAATTGGCGACATGATCGAAGGCGCAGATGTCATTATGATTGCCCGGGGCGACCTGGGAATCGAATGCCCAATGGAAGAACTGCCCATCATCCAGCGGCGGATTGTGAAATCCTGTCTTCGGCTGGGTAAGCCGGTCATTGTCGCCACACAAATGCTCGAATCGATGATCACGAATCCGCTGCCCACCCGGGCTGAAATTACCGACGTGGCAAATGCCGTTTTTGAGCAGACGGATGCCATCATGCTCAGCGGTGAAACAAGTCTGGGGCGTTATCCAGTGGAATGCGTCCGAGTGTTGAACCGCGTGGCCGTGCGCATTGAGCGCAGTGGAGGGGCCGGTTACGCGGAATCCGCAATTCTCGAGGACAACCGGCAAAAAACAGTTGCTGCTGGCGTGCTCCTGGCCAATTCGCTGGCGAATTCAAAGATTATTGTGTTCACCCGGCATGGCGCGATGGCGCGCAACGTTTCAAAACTTCGTCCGGAGAACACGCCCATATTTGCCTTTACGTCGAGCGAAGAAGTGTATCGCCAAATGTCAATTTACTGGGGCGTTTATCCAACGAAAATCGACTTCACCGACGACCCGAACGCGACCATCGAGGCTGCAGAAAGGTTTTTGCGCCGAACCAAGCTGACCGCGCCGGGTGATCAATTAGTGATCATCGGCGATCTACGCGCGGGCGAGGAACGCATCGATTCCGTGCAACTTCGAACGGCAAAATAACGGAACCCAGCGGGTTACAAACCCGCTGGCCGCACAGACTGTAAGTCTACGTTCCGGCGCTTACGCTTCGACCGGCAATTCAACCTCGACTGGACGTTCCTTTTTGCTCAGCGCGCGGCGAAGTTTCGACAGCGCGATGTTCTGCAACTGCCGGATGCGCTCCCGCGTCACGCCGAATTTCTTCCCAACTTCCTCGAGCGTTTTCGGTTTGCCACCGTCCAGCCCGAAGCGTTGGAAAATGATCTTCTTTTCGCGGTCGTCAAGCACGTCAAGCAAACCGCCGACTTCATTGCGCAGATTCTTGTCACGCAAAAGTTCGAAGGGCGTCTGAGCCTCTTCATCCCCGACGATTTCGCCGAACTCAGTGGAATCGTCGTCGCTGATCGGCGCATCGAGCGAAGCTGGACGAATCGACACCGTCTTCAGCTGCGAGACTTTCCCGCTCGCAATCCCGATCTCATCGCCAAGCTCTTCATCGGTGGGTTCACGGCCAAGTTCCTCGCTCATTTGCAAGGAAACCCGGCGCATCTTGGAAATCTTGTCCACCAGATGAACGGGCAGACGGATCGTCTTACTCTGATTCGCCAGCGCCCGCTTGATGGACTGCTTGATCCACCACGCGGCATACGTGCTGAGCTTCCCGCCTTTCGCTGGATCAAAACGTTCGACCGCCTTCATCAGGCCGATGTTTCCTTCTGAGATCAGGTCGAGAAGCGGCAGGCCCAGATTCGCGTAATCGTGCGCGATCTTGACGACCAGGCGCAAATTCGAACGAATCATGAGCGCTCGCGCCTCGCGATCGCCCTTCTTGATCTTCGCGGCCAGTTCGATTTCCTGATCCGGCGTCAAAAGCGGGATTTGCCCGATCTCGCGCAGGTAAATCTTAATTCCGGTATCGCTATCCTCGGCAGCCATATAACTCTTTTTCATCAATTACTTGGGGGGTTTGTGTCGACAGTTCACCCCAAATAGAATTCGATGGGGCCTTGTCGATCACGCGTTGTAGCATTCTCAAAAGTATTTAACAAGGTTAAATATTCGAATTTGTGACAGTGCCCGGACGCCCCTTGTTCAATCTTTTTCGGAGGCTCCTATAGGCTCCCTTTTCCAGGGCTGTCTGAGCAAAGTCCGATAAATATCTGACCACATTTGCGGGCATGGGTGGTATCCCACTTTAGAGGGATATTTGACGCTTTTCCGCGTTACGATTTTCTGCGACTCTGGCACGGTAATGCTGGCGAAAATTTATTCCGCCGCGGTTTACGGCGTGGACGCGTATGAAGTGGAGATAGAGGTTAACGGCGCCGGCGGCGATCCGAATATTGTCATCGTCGGATTGCCGGACGCCGCCGTGAAGGAGAGCCGCGACCGTGTCACGACGGCGATTGCAAATAGCGGATATTTTTGGCCACGCGGCCGCACCACGATCAATCTTGCCCCGGCGGATATCAAAAAGGAGGGCCCGAGCTTCGACTTACCGATTGCGCTTGGTATGATCGCGGTGACCGAAGGATTGGACAGTTCGCCGTTCGAAAACTTCAGCTTCGTGGGTGAACTCGCTTTAGATGGCACGGTCCGGGCCGTGAAAGGCGTGCTGCCAGTGGCATTGGAAGCGCGACGCCGGGGCAGGCGCGCACTCTTTGTCCCAGAAGCCAATGCGCTTGAAGCCGCCATGGTCGATAACATCGACATCTACGGCGTGCAAAATTTGCGGCAAACATTTGCTTTTTTGCGCGGCGAAACTGCGCTTCTGCCCACACGCGCTGATCTGACCGGATTTTTTGCGACGCACCAAACCTACGACGTCGATTTTAGCGACGTAAAAGGTCAGGGCCACGTCAAACGCGCCATCGAAGTGGCGGTGGCTGGCGGTCACAACGTCTTGATGATCGGACCCCCGGGTTCAGGCAAATCGATGCTTGCAAAACGCATTCCCACCATCATTCCGCCCATGGCGCTTGAGGAAGCGATTGAAACAACGAAGATCCATAGCATCGCCGGCTTTCTGAATGGCGAGCGCTCTTTCGTTTCCACAAGGCCGTTCCGCTCGCCGCATCACACCATCAGCGACATTGGTTTGCTCGGCGGCGGCACATTTCCAAATCCGGGCGAAGTCAGTCTCGCGCACAACGGCGTCCTCTTTCTCGATGAGCTGCCCGAGTTCAAACGATCGGCGCTGGAAGTAATGCGCCAGCCGATCGAAGACGGGAGGGTGACAATTTCGCGCGCTGCCGGCAGCCTCACGTTTCCAGCCGAGTTCATGCTGGTGGCGGCGATGAACCCCTGCCCATGCGGATATTTTGGCGATTTAAAACGCGAATGCCGTTGCGGCCCCGTTCAAGTTCAGCGCTATCGTCAGCGAATCTCCGGGCCATTGCTCGATCGCATTGACCTGCACATTGAAGTGCCGGCGGTCGAATACCGCGACGTCGCCAGCGAGCGCGCCGAAGAAAGCTCGACTGCGATTCGCGGCCGGGTCATGCGGGGACGTGAACACCAGCAAGAGCGTTTTCGCAATGACCCGAAAGTAACCTGTAACGCACGGATGGCCACGCGACATCTCAAGCAACATTGCAGGCTCGAACAGGATTCGCAGGACCTGATTCGTGTGGCAATGAACGAATTGAATCTCAGCGCTCGTGCTTACGATCGCATTCTAAAGGTTTCGCGCACCGTTGCCGATCTCGACGACAAGATCGACATCTCACCAGAACACGTCAGCGAGGCGATCCAATATCGCACATTCGATCGGACGTTATGGGTGTGAGCGCCGAAGTGAGCTCTGGCGGCGATTTCTCGGTTGGCGATAAACGCGGGACATCCCCGGCGCCCTGTGATGCGAGTTTCTGAACCTGGCCCGCGGTGGCCAGGCAAAGTTCTTACACGGCGATAAATTTTGAATCCATTCGGGATGCGCGGCGCATCTCATAGGAAACAACAAACTATTGAAATTATGAAACCAACACCATTAACCCCTCGCGGAAATCGCTGCTTGCCGTTGACGGATTACAATTATCGTCCTGTTGCACTGGACAGTTTTAACTCGAATTATGTGCGTTGCTCAGCACGATCGTTTTGGAATATCACGGGCGACTATCTCAAAAAAGAAGCGCGCCGCGCGTTTTGGGGTGAAGCCGCACTTTTTGCGGTCTTGGCCGTCACCGCACTTCTTCCCTTGATTAGCAACGCACATGCGCTGATGGAATTTGTTCGTGCGACCAGCAACTATTAATAGGCAAGGCTTTCGCCTCATACTCACCGCATTATTATCTTCGCTTACGAGTTGCGGCTCCGCGACAGACCGCACGTTGGAGGAGATTTTCGAGCAATCCTACGCGATTGAACCCGCCGCAAACGTCACAATTAAAAATGGAGATGGCGCAATTTGTGTTTACGGTTCGGCCGCGAACGAAATACGAGTGCGAGCGATCAAAAAAGCCTATACCTACGATCGCCTGAAACAGATCGCGATCAATGTTTCCGCGCAGCCAGGCTCGGTGTCTATCGAAACAAATTTTCCCCCGAAGCAGACCTGGGGCTTGTTTGACCGCTCCGGTACGGTCGATTACACCATCGTCGTGCCACAAACCGCTAACATATCGCGCCTGGAATTAGATAACGGCGAAGTGCTCGTGGATGGAATGCATGGCCAGACCATTCACGCCCGTCTGGGAAGCGGCCAAATGTTCGAGCACAACTGCTTCAGTGATGCGGCCTTTTTGGTGGGCCGCGGCACGCTCGCGTTGACCTACGAGTGGTGGGAGCCGAGCAGGTTTTCCATCCGGGCAGACATCGCACATGGAAATGCGCTGGCCTACCTTCCAAGTGACGCCGCTTTTCATCTGAATGCTGAAGCTGTCGATGGAAAGATTGCGAACGATTTCGGCGAACAAGACGAGCGCGGTGCCGAAGGAATATCGAATGTGGACATGCTCGTCCGCAACGGGGGCGACGCCACAATTAAAATGCATGTAACGGAAGGCAACATTAAAATCGTGGAAGCTAATCCGTAACGCGAAATCGTTTGCTCAATCTCAAATCCACAATCTAAAATCCGCAATCGCAGATGCCCTCGTTCGACATCGTTTCTGAAATAGACAAGCAGGAACTCGATAATGCGATCAATCAGGCGCGCAAAGAGCTTGCCACCCGATTCGATTTCAAAGGCACAACTGCTGAAATTCTTGCCGAGAAAGAGAAAATTACGCTCACTGCCGAAGATGCCGCCCGCCTCCGAGGCCTGCGCGAAATTATGATCGGTAAACTTTCGAAGCGCAGCGTCGATCTCCGAAACGTCGAGCAGGCCGATCCGGAAATCTCATCCATCGGTCATGCCCGGCAGGAATTAAAAATTCGGCAAGGACTCGAAGGAAACAAAGCCAAGGAAATCATTCAGGCGATCAAGTCGCAGGGTTTCAAGGTGCAAAGCCAGTTGCAAGATCAACAAATTCGCGTCACCGGAAAAAAGAAAGACGACTTGCAAGCTGTTATTCAATTCGTGAAGAGCCGCGACTTCGGCGTCGCGACCAATTTCAAGAATTTCCGCGACTGATTCGGTAGCCACTTTCGCTGTGCGAAGCGCGACGCCGACGTGCTAAACATACGCGCATCACACCGCAAGGCGGCGGGTACAGCTATCCCCCTTGTACCGGCGGCATTATTGAAATCTCCTCGCCAGGCTTAGGTCTGTACTTGCGATCCACAAATTCCACGCCGACGCCAATCAAAATGCTCTTGTCATGTGTGCGAAGCGCAGGGTGTTGCACATAAATTTGGTCAAGCAAGTCGCCAACGGTTGATCCCTCGGCAAGATCGAAATCCTGCTCGCGGATTCCAGCCAGATCGCGCAATTGCGCGTAAAACTGCATTCGCACTTTCATCGCATTTATGTTCGTCCGCCTCTACCCTTTCTCAAGCGGGGAGAGGATTGAGGTGAGGCGGTTTGTGACGCGACATTCGAAACAGTCCAAAATGCCAGCAAGATTGCTCTCATCGCCGCGTTGGATAACAGTGCGCCCAATGCGCGTACACCACGACCGACTCGAAGTCCGCACCAGTCGCAAGGGGATGTACGAAATCAGCGACGAGATCCAGGCGAAGATCGACAACTCCGGCCTGCGCAATGGAACGGTGACCGTGTTTGTTCAGCACACCAGTTGCAGCGTGATCATCATGGAGAACGCCGATCCAACCGCGCGACATGATCTCCAGGAATTCTTCAATCGCCTGGTACCGGAAGATGCTGATTACTTTACTCACGGCTCGGAGGGCAGCGATGACATGCCATCGCACATCCGCATGGTCCTGACGCGCACAAGCGAGACTGTGCCGATTGTTAAAGGAAGGATGCAGCTCGGGACTTGGCAGGGCATTTTCCTGTTCGAGCATCGTCACGCGCAGCATCGCCGAAAAATTTGGATCACAATGATCGGTGAAATGTAGCCGCTTCGCTCTGCGAAGCGCGACGCGCGCATTTCTATCTCGTCTGCGTTGCGCGCCTCACAGAGGCGCGGCTACAATAAATCGCGTCCACGAGCCGCAGCGATTTCTCGTTAGGCAGCAGCGATTGCTCCATTTGATTCATCACGTAAGCGAACGCGATCTTGTTTTCCGGATCGGCAAAGGCATGGCTGCCGCCCGCACCGGGATGTCCAAAGGCGCTCGGCGATCTGCCGAAGATTCTTCGCGTCGCGGTCCGTGCATCTTTCATAAATCCCGCAGAAAATGCTGTCGGTATTTGAAAAACGCGGTCAATGCCATCCGTTAGCGTCGTCGTCATCCATTCGATCGTTTTCTCTGAGAAAAAGACGCGACCATCGAATTTTCCGCCATTGGCGAGCATGCAATAGAATCTTGCCAGGGCCGCGGCGCTGCCGATTCCACCGAAGGAGACAATCGGCTGCGCGCGGACCGAAATGTCGTTCATCGCGCTGACCGCGTGCAATCCATGAGGGGAAGTGAAAGTTTTGCGCGCCAGCGTGCCGGGCGTCGTTAGATCCACACAAAATTGTCTCGGCTCCGGCGCTCTACCTGCTTTTGCGGCATACATCGTCGCCACGCGAGGATTCTCTTTTTCCGGCAAGCCAATCCAAAAATCGAGCTTGAGAGGCTCGCCAAAAATCTGTCGCCAGTAATCTGCCAGTGGTTTCCCAGCGATGCGACGCACAAGTTCGTCCAGAAGAAAACCGAACGTGCGGGCATGATAACCATGTGCGGTTCCGGGCGGCCACAACGACCTTTGCGCTTCAAGAGCTCGAACGACTGCATCGTAGTCGAGCACATCGACTGGTCGATCTAAAGCGCAAAGCCCAGCCTGATGCGAAAGCAGTTGCGCAAGTGTGATTTTGTCTTTGCCCGCTCGCGCAAACTCGGGCCAGAACTCGGCCACGCATCGGTCGATGTCGATCTTATTTTCCTGCAAGACATGCAACACGCAGGCGCTACCGATTCCTTTCGTTGCCGACCAGACGAGAACGATCGTATCCGTCGTCCATGGATGTTGGCGACGCGTGTCGCGAAAGCCGCCGTAAAGATCGACAAGCGGTTTTCCATCGTGCCAAATGGAAACCGACGCGCCGAGTTCCCCAAGTTTTTCAAAATTTTCGCGAAAGAGCGGGTCCAAGCGCTCGCGAAGTTCGCCTGGGGTCAATTGCATCGAAGCAGATTAACCAGGGAGGGACGTCTTCCAAGCCGGCCTTTTCGGCGGAGTGGAGACCGCCGATCCTTGGGTCCCTGGATTCTACAGCAGAAGCGCTTCGAGCTCCTCCAGGCGCCGCTCAAATAATCGCAGCGTGCTCTCGATCGGCGCCGGTGTTGCCATGTCTACGCCCGCGATTTTGAGCGCTTCGAGCGGGAACTTCGAGCCCCCCGAGCGGAGGAAATTAAGGTAGGCCTCCACGCTTCGATGTTCACCGGAAAGCACGCGTTCCGAAAGCGCAACCGCGGCAGATATGCCAGTCGCATATTTATAGACGTAGAACGCATGGTAGAAATGCGGGATGCGCAGGCATTCAAGATCGAGCTCGGGATCGAGCACGAAATTCTCAGCAAAATACGTTTCGAGGAGCTTGTGATATTCCGATTTGAAAACATCGAGCGTAAGCGCGTCGCCGCTTTCCTCGATCGAGTGAATGATTTTCTCGAACTCAGCAAACATCGTCTGCCGGAAAAGTGTGCCGCGCAGATCGTCGATCTGTCGATTGATGATATAGGCGCGCATCTTCCGATCGCTCGTTTGCTCGAGTAGATGATGCGTAAGCAGCTCTTCGTTGAACGTCGATGCAACCTCCGCCAGGAAAATCGGGTACTCGTGATCCTGAAACAGTTGGGATTCTTGCGCGAACCAGGTATGCATCGAGTGACCAGTTTCGTGCGCCAGCGTGTAAACATCGGCGAAGACATCCTCCTTGTAATTCATCAGGATGTAGGGCGGCGCGCCGTAGCTTCCGGATGAAAACGCGCCGCTGCGCTTGCCTTTCGTTTCGTAACGATCACACCAGCGCCCCCGCAGGCCTTCCTTTAAGGTATCGACATACTCTTTCCCCAGCGGGGCCACCGCAGCGAGAACCATTTCCGCTGCCCGATCAAAAGTAAATCGCGTTTCGATTTCCGGAACCAGCGGCACATACGTGTCGTAATGATGCAGCTCGCCCAACCCCAGCGCGCGCCGGCGCAAATCGAAGTAGCGAAAAAGTGGATCGCGGTTGTTGCGGACAGACGCAACCAATCCGTCATACATGGCGACCGGTACATCATCGGGAAAGAGCGCCGCCTCCAACGCAGATGAATAATGTCTCGCGTGCGCCTGAAACACATCCGCCTTAACCGAGTAGGCGAGTGACGCGGCCAGCGTGTACTGATGGTCCTGAAATTCCGCGTAGAATTGATGGAAGGCGCGCTTGCGCAGTTCGTGATCGCGCTTAACCAGAAACGAACTGAACGAACTTTGCGTAAGCGGTGCCGCGCGACCGGTCTCGTCGGTCAAGACGCCGAATTTCATGTCCACATCGGTAAGCTGCGAAAATGCGTCGTCGTAACCGCTGAGCGCGATACTACTCAGCGCGAGAAGGCGTTCCTCGGGTACGGAAAGCACATACGGCTTCATCCTGCGAATTTTGTGCAACTTGATCCGCCAATCGGCCAGCGCTGGATCGACAAGAAACTTCGCGAAAGTGGCGTCGTCGATTGCCTGTATTTCGGGGACAATAAACGCGCCCGCTTCACCAATCTTGGTGAGCAGATTTTGAACCTGTCCGATCCGCGCCAAGTATTCGTTATTCGTGCTGTTCTCGGCCAGTTGCAGCGAGGCGTAGTGATAGACGCGTTCGATTTTCAGCTCGAGCGACTTTTCAAACTCAAGTACTTCGGCAAGCGTTTGCGCCGACTCCCCTACTCTACCCTTCCAACTTTCGAGTTTCGGATACGTCCGCTGAAGCCAGCCAAAATCCTCCTGCCACTTGCCGACATCCGTAAAGAGCTGCGTCAGGTCCCATTTGTCGGACTCGGGAATCTCCGCGCGGGTTGGAATATGACTGGAAGACATTTGCAAACTTTCAACGTTCGACGCTCAACTTTCAACGCCCCAAATGTGCTGTAGCACACGGCATTTCACAGAGATGTCCTACAATTTTGTCCCTAACGCGCGCATCGCCGGGTGGCGCGCGATTTTGCGCATGGCTTTTTCGAGCAATTCCTTTCCCGGTGAAATTTTGTGCCACGGAGATGCGCCTGAGGGATGCGGCAGCGGAATTAGATCAACGCGATGACCTGCCCGCTCGACGCGAAATCCGCGGCCGATCACTTCTTCCAGCTTCCTGCAATCGATAAGCTGCGCGATGGCCAAACGGCCAACCGGAATTATTAGGCGCGGCTTTAAAATTTTGATCTCCTCATCCATCCATGAGGAACAATTCTGGATTTCATCGGGTGCCGGCACACGATCGCCTCCGGACGAAGTTTTGCCGGGGAAACACCGGCAGACCGCTGCGAAATAAATTGTCGATCTTACGGCAGCTTCGTTCAGACCACAGAATTGCTCGAACCAGCGAAACATCGTTTTACCCGCGGTGTGCGCGAAAGGGCGCTGCAATACCGGCTCACGCGGGCCCGGCGCCTGGCCGATCAACATGACATTGCTCAGGACCGCCTCACCCGAAACCGGGGTCGATTGCATCCGCAGGCAACGCCGGCAACGCAGGAGATGAGTGACATGGTCATCAAGCCGAGTTTGAATGCGTGATTGGCTGACCATTTGAAAATGGTCAGCGTCGGAAGATCGACAGAAGCAAGCTGAGCACGATGCTGAGGATGATGCAGGTAACGATTGGGAAATAAAATGCGGAATGCTCGCGCTCGATTCGGATGTCGCCGGGCAATCGTCCCAGCCATTTCGGTGCGAAGCCGCTCCACATTACCAGTCCCACCAGCGTCATGATTATGCCGATGATGACCACGAATTTTCCGAGCTCACGCATCGAGTGAAGGTTGCGCGAATCGCGCGGAGGCACAAGGTTGAGAGCCGATGGCGGTCCAGTTCAGAGATTATTACGAAACTCTCGGGGTCCCGAAGACGGCCTCTGAGGATGAAATTCGCACGGCGTTTCGCAAGCTGGCGCGGAAACATCATCCCGATGTGGCCAAGGACAAAAAGGCCGCCGAGGAAAAGTTTAAGGAGATCAATGAAGCCTACGAGGTCTTGAGCGATGCGGAGAAGCGCAAGAAGTACGATCAACTCGGCGCGGGTTGGAACCAGCCGGGCGGATTTCAACCGCCACCCGGCTGGGGAGCGCAGCAGCCAGGCGGCGGGTTCCAGCAATGGCAATGGGGCGGTGGCGAAAATGGCGGAGTTGAATTCGAGTTTGGCGGAACTGGGTTTAGCGATTTTTTCGAGGCGTTTTTCGGCGGCGGTCGCGGCCGCTCTGCTTTCGGAGGATTCGGCGGGCGTCAGGCGACGGCCGAACGCGGGGCCGACGTGGAAGCCGACATCATGGTCACGCTGGAAGAAGCTCTTCATGGTTCGACCAGGACAGTTTCGTTGCGCCGCGCCGGTTCAAACAAAGTGGAAAATTATCAGGTCAAAATCCCGCGCGGCGTTCACGAAGGGCAACGAATCCGCCTCGCGGGCCAAGGCGAAGCGGGCGTGCGCGGAGGGAAAAGTGGCGATCTCTTTTTGCGGGTGCGTTTGGCGAAACATCCCGACTTTTCGGTCGAGGGCAGCGATCTGGTTCACGAGGTGAAGATTGAACCCTGGCAGGCGGTGCTGGGCAGCGAATTGCTCGTACCGACTCTCGAAGGGAACGTGCGCCTGAAAATTCCGCCAGGCACCCACGGCGGACAGCGATTTCGGTTACGGGGACGCGGACTTCCGAGCACCTCGGGAACACGCGGAAATCTTTATGTCGATGTTCAGATCAACGTGCCAAAGAAACTAACCGAGCGTGAACGAGAGGTTTGGCGCGAACTGGCAAAGTTACACGGCGGTTAGGCCGCAAGCCTTGCGGAAAATTGAAGGGGAATATTTACTCGTCCGTTCAGCGCGAGGAATTGTCTCTGTCATGTCGAGCGGAGTCGAGACATCTCTATCTGTTTACTCTTTCGATTTTCGGATCAATGCGTGACAAGAGGTGGTAGCCCTCGACAACGACCGCGCACCTCGGGTAATAAATTCATCACATGAAAATTTCGCTCGGCACGGATCACGCCGGTTTTCGCTACAAGGAAAAGGTGAAGGAGTTGCTCGGCTCACTCGGACACGACGTAAACGACTTCGGCACCTTTAATGAGGAACCCGTAGATTATCCGCTTTTCATTCGTCCGGCGGCGGAAGCGGTAGCGCGCGGCGAATGCGAGCGTGGAATTGTCTTCGGCGGCTCGGGCAACGGCGAAGCGATGGTGGCGAACAAAGTGCATGGTGTGCGTTGTGCGCTTTGCTGGAATGAAGAGTCGGCCCGGCTTTCACGGCAACACAATGACGCCAATGTCCTTTCCATCGGTGAGCGTCTTATTTCCGAAGATTTGGTGCTAAAGATTGTGCGGATCTGGCTCGAAACCGCTTTCGAAGGGGGCCACCACGAGAGACGCGTCGCACAGTTAAACGCGATGTGATCTCATTAACACCCTAACATTCACCTTAGCGACGTGTCAGGATGCGTCGCTGTTTTTCAGTAATCTAAATTTTGGCTTGATTGGAAGATACGAAAACTGCAAAAACACTCATGAGAAAGACACGCTTCATATCGTTTTTTGTTATCGCCGCTCTGCTTGGCGCAAATCAATTTGCCGCGGCTGCGGATCCCGGCGCTGCCAACAAGCCGATTGTCTCCCCGGCTGAGGCAATGTCCCGGCTGAAAGAAGGGAATGAACGCTACACCAGCGGCAATCAGCAGCACCCGCGCCAGTCAGGCGAAGAAAGGACGCAATTGAGCAAGAGTCAGCACCCGTTTGCGATCGCTGTCGGTTGCGCTGATTCGCGCGTTCCGCCCGAGATCGTGTTTGATCAAGGACTCGGCGATCTATTTGTGTGCCGCGTGGCAGGTAACGTGATCGACGATCATAGCCTGGGCAGTATCGAATACGCGGTTGATCATTTGGGCGTGCACCTGATCGTGGTACTCGGGCATCAGGACTGCGGCGCTGTTAAAGCGGCAAAGGAAACAATCGCGGCAAAAGGCAAGGCACCTGGGCATATCCAATCGCTGGTAACAGCGATCCGGCCCGCAGTGGAAGCCACCGTCAAAGATGACCTCAAAGCAACCGTCGAGGCAAACGTCAAAAACGTCGTACAAGCGCTGCGTTCATCTACGGCAATCCTCAAACCCAAAGTTGATTCCGGCGAGGTCCGTGTGGTCGGCGCGTATTACAGTCTCGATACGGGTGCCGTTAATTTTCTGGAACAGATGTAAGCCTTTTCGAGAAACGAACGCAGCCGCGGGCTTCGCCGCAATCACTCGGTTGCATTTTGCGCCATGCCTATCTTTGCGCGAGATGAATGCTCGTTATGCAGGACGGCGAAACGATTGAATCGCGCGTACCCGCGCGGCTGGACCGGATGCCGTGGAGCCGATGGCACTGGCTGATCGTTGTCTCACTCGGCGCAACCTGGATTCTTGATGGCCTTGAAGTCACGCTCGCCGGGTCGTTAGGCGGAATTCTTACACGCCGCGAGACTCTCGGGCTCACCGATACGCAGGTCGGCGCCAGCGCAACCTTTTACCTCGCCGGCGCAGTGCTCGGCGCGCTGCTTTTCGGCTACGGCACCGACCGGCTGGGGCGAAAGAAATTGTTCTTCGTCACGGTAGCGGTCTATCTCGTCGCAACGGGATTGACGGCGTTTTCCTGGAATTTCGCGAGCTACGCTTTTTTTCGCGCGCTAACGGGCGCCGGCATTGGCGGCGAATACGCGGCGATTAATTCTGCCATCGACGAATTGATTCCGGCGCGCGTGCGCGGGCGCGCCGATTTGATGATCAACGGTTCCTACTGGCTGGGCGCGGCGCTGGGTGCGGGCGCTACGATTTTCCTGCTTGATCCGCGCCGCCTGCCGATCTGGCTGGGTTGGCGCTGCGCATTTGGGATCGGCGCGATGCTTGGTTTGGTCATAATTTTCTTTCGCCGATGGATTCCGGAAAGTCCGCGCTGGCTCATGATTCACGGAAGAAATCAGGAGGCGGAAAGAATCGTTGGTGAGGTCGAACGAACGATCGTGGGATCGAATGCAGCCGGGATCACCGATCCGGGCTACAGCGATGCGCCGCCCACGCGCATTCGAACGCGCACGCACACGCCATGGCACGAAATTTGGGATGCGATCGTCCACGAACATCGGCGGCGTTCATTTCTCGGTCTTGTCCTAATGTTGACACAAGCCTTCTTTTATAACGCAATCTTTTTCACCTATGCCCTTGTGTTGATCCGGTTTTACTCGGTGCCGGCGAAAGATGTGGGCGGTTATTTGCTCTTCTTCGCGCTGGGAAATATGCTCGGTCCGTTCTTGCTCGGGCATCTCTTCGACACCATCGGTCGCAAGAAAATGATCGCTGCTACCTATGGTCTCGCCGGGATTTTGCTCGCGCTGACGGGGTGGCTCTTTCACGCGGGACTATTGACTGCTCAGACACAAACACTGGCTTGGACGATTATTTTCTTTATTGCGTCGGCCGCAGCGAGCTCGGCTTACTTGACGGTGAGCGAAATTTTTCCGCTGGAAATTCGGGCGCTGGCAATCGCAATCTTCTACGCGATCGGAACATTGGCGGGCGGAGTGGGCGCGCCGACGTTATTCGGATGGATCATCGGTACTGGGTCGATCACGGCATTGTTCATAGGATATCTGGTGGCGGCCGCGCTCATGATTTTTGGCGCATTAGTCGAAGCATGGATCGGCGTGCCAGCCGAAAGGCGGTCGCTCGAGGACGTGGCTGCGCCGCTCTCGAGCCGGAATCTGTAGCGGCGCTCTGCCTGCCGCGTCGTAACCATGCGAAGACGGGTGAGCGTCGCATTATTCGCGGCAACCGACGCTGAGCTCGCGCGTGTGAATCGGACCCGCGGGCGTCAGCGTACTAGAATAGAGATGAAACGAATCAACGCGGATCATTCCGGCATCAAGATCGACATTCGATTTGAGAAACTCTCGCACTGATTGCGGTGCGACGTCGCGACATCGCGCGATCGTGATATGCGGATGCCAGGGGCGAAGATCGGGTTCGAGGTCCGACGCGATTGCAGCGTCGCTCACCCGTTTGTGCAATTGGAAAAGATGCGGATGCCCGCGACCAACGCCGATCCAGATCACCTTCGGCCAGCCTCTCGACGGAAACGCGCCCACGCCGATAATGGGTAGAAAAAAAGCACCGAAATCAATTCCATTCAGTTTTTCACGAAACGCCGGATTGATCTCTTCCCGGACGTCGGCAAAGAAACCAAGTGTGAGGTGCATTTGTTCGGCATCCACCCAACGCACTCCGCGAATGTGGGGGTCGAGGTTAGAGAGGAGCTCACGTGTCGATTCCGGCAGATCGACGGCAACGAAGAGACGTTTGCTCACAAGCTAATAACCGGGCGTTTACCGCAGGGCAAAATGTTTGGCTATGACGGGGAACCCCTCGCCCTATTGTTTCCATTGGAACGGAAGAGGCGGAGGGCAAGCAAGTACTATCAAGTCGGGCGGTCCTCGTTGTTGCGAATCGTCGCACGATCGGCCAGACGCGTAAGCCACGTCGGATTCAGTCGGCGGAGCTGCGACCCAGCACGTAATTGATTGCCTCCTTCATCGCCTGCTCCGGGAAGAAATCGATTCACCACCTTCATCATGTAGCCGGTGAGATTTGGAAAGAGGGCGTTGCCGAGAATCGCCATGCGCGCGGAAAACGTGAGGGTGAGCGATGGCTGGCCGCGACGACAGGCGGCAAGAATTTTTCGGGCCGCGCGGTCTGCATTCGTGGATATCAGTGGCGCTCCGGCCGAGGCACCGAACCAGGCGAATTCGGAGTCGTGTTTGCCTTTGAATTTTGCGTTTACGTGCGAGCCGGTGCGCATCATTCCCGGCGCGACGGTTGTCACATAAATATTGTCGCGTGCGAGCTCGGCACGAAACGCGTCGGAGAGACCGGTGAGCGCAAATTTACTCGCACTATAAGGTGCGAGATGCGGTATTGCGACCTTACCGCCAATGGAAGAAATGTTGACGATGCGACCGCCTCCCCATGTGCGCATTTCGGGAACGATCTGTGAAATCAATTCGAAGGGCGCCCAAAAATGCAATCGCATTGCCCGCTCGAAATCTTCCCGTGTCATATGATCGAGTGGGCCGACCTCGATAATGCCGGCGTTGTTGATCAAGACGTCAATCTTGCCGAAGCGATCAATGATTTCCCGGATAGCCGGCTGAACTTGTCCGGCATCCAGCAAATCGCATTGGATGGTCAGCACGGTGCCACCGCGCCGGGCGAGATCAGCTTTTGCGCGCGCGAGTTCCGCCGCATCCCGTGCAAGCAACGCGACCTGACCGCCTGCGGCGCAAATTTGCCGCGCAAGCACGAGCCCAAGTCCGCGTGATCCGCCCGTAATGAGGACAACGCTGTCCTGTAACGAAAAGCGGTGTGTTCGGACCAGGCGCAGAACTAACCATGCGATGAACAGGAGGACTACTGCGAGTAGCAGGACCCGAAGCATGATCTCCAGATTACGCAGATTAGGACAGATTAAAACTGAAGCGCCGCTCCGTGAGGGCCGCTACAAATTGAACTAGCCGTGTTTGCGATTAAAGCGCGCGACTTCGCGTGCCGTTTCGCGATCGATGGCGCGCTTCTTCAAATCCGCGCGCTTATCGCGCGCGACTTTGCCTTGGGCCACGCCAAGCTCGGCTTTGAGCTTGCCGTTTTTCCAATAGAGTTTGAGAACGACCAATGCACGACCTGCCACTTGCGTTTCGCCGTAAAGCTTGTCGATCTCCTGGCGGTGCAACAAGAGTTTGCGCACACGTTTGGCGGCAGGAATTTCGTGACTCGCCTGTGCGTACGGCTGGATATCAGCGTTATAGAGAAAGGCTTCGCCATTTTCGATTCGCGCAAAAGCGTCGCTGATATTTGCCTTGCCAGCGCGGATGGACTTAACCTCGCTACCCTTCAACTCGATGCCGGCCTCGTAGCGCTCGAGAACGTGATAGTCGTGCAGCGCCTTGCGATTGACGATCGACTCAGCCGTCATATTGCACAGTCGCCGCGCGGGCGACCAGGCATGTGTCGCCCGGCTACGCGCCGTCCGCCGACTCGTGAAGCAGCTCGTACGTTAATTTGCCTGCGACAATTTCCTTAAGCGCAATATCGGTGAGCGACATGCGAGGAGTTATCTCCACCATGGGTCGATGTCCCAAACCGAGCTGGCGCACGCGCTTGGAGACAACGTTGATCAGAACTTGCTGATTTGGGATCACTTGGGCTGCTTCCTGGAGAAGTTGAGTCGTCATATGGCGCAAGAAACGAACGGGGCGGGATGCTTCCGTCGGGAATTGAAGAATGGTCGGTAAGCTGCCTGCGAGAGCGGATGGGGTAAGTTGCGGGACAAGCATGATGAAAAACGAGTTTTGACTTTCCAAGTGGAGCGGCTGCTTGTCAACGGATTTGTTAGCGCCATCGCGAATCCCTTCCAGATCGAAGAGTACGCCACGCTGTCGAGAAATTTTCAGCGGGTAGCCGTTAGCACGACTCATTTCGGGCGCCACTGGCCGATCCAAGTGCCCCATCCGTAATATCCAAAGGGGACGATCCTTCCAGCGGATACGAGTTCATCGACTTGCGCCCGGACCGGCGCTGCTTTCGCCGGTCCGAAATAATCATCAATCACGAGCCAGCAACGATCGCTCAGTAGGTCGCCGTAACAGTCCAGGTCGCGGCGTACGTTGTTATCAGCATCAAACATAAATAGACCCACCTCGCCCGCGCGCAGCATCTGCCCGACCGCCGACTTCGTCGTCTCCTCAAAAGAGCGACCGTTGATCAAAGTGACATTCTCGAGCACGCCGAATCGCGCCAGGTTCTTTTTCAGATCTTTGAAGATATGCCTGCTCGGTATTCGAAAGTGTTCCAATCGTCCTCCGGCTTCGATGCTAACGATCTTTTTGGGCGTGCCGGAGTCGCGCACGCCAAATGCGGCGGCGATCGTGGAACCGCCAATGTAGGGGCCGATTTCGAGGATATTTCCCGGGCCGAACCTGGCAAAGTGATAGATGAGAAGCAAGACATCCATGTGCAACATGGATGCGGCGCGGCCGACTTTTTCAAGCCGATGGCGTATCTCATGACTGCGATATTCCATGAGCTTGTACATCAGCTCGAGCATTTGGCCGGCGTGCGCAGAGTCGGTCAAAGCAGAATCGGGTTGAGAAAGCACGGGCCGATCTTACTGACACGATATGACAGCGCAAGCTGAGTGGCACGCGCATGCGGGGACACGCGAGCAATTCGGTCTGCTTCACCGATAATTGGATGCCACGGAAGACTGAATCGCTTGCCATGCGTCGCAAAATACGCGAAGTAAGGACGCGCGCCACCTTGGCGTGGCAGATCTGACGAGCAATTCGGGCTGTAGCGAAGCTTGGTATCGCGCCTGGTTCGGGACCAGGAGGCCGTGGGTTCAAATCCCACCAGCCCGATTGAATAATTTCACAGCGCAAACTCAGAGAACATTTAGCCGTGCTGTTCTAAGTCCCGACTGAACGGCAGCGCATCAGAGATGCGATCTCGTCGGGGAGATCAATCGCCAAAAAACCCGACGTTTGTGACTTTTATTTGTTTTCCCGTTTCCCGCCTCCGAGCCGAGTGGCCAATAAAAACAATTCTACGGCACGCCTGCACACGGCATTTGTGGTTGTCGCAACGCGTCGTTGAGGCGGGAAAGTCCAGATTCAAACCCCGAATCTATCGCGATGAGATTCCCTTCAGTAAAGGTTTTTCTGCCCCAGAATTTCTTAATCTTCTCTTTTGCGTCTGACGCGTGCGGGCTGACAATGAACATTCGTTTCTTTTGCCACTCTCTAGTGTTCATGAAGCTACTTACGATCAACCAGAGATAACTATCTTCAGGACGTAGTCCGCATCCAATGATGATGAGGTTTCTTGCGCTCTCTGCACCTCGAATTGCTTCCACAAGGAGGAATTGAAGGTCCACCATGAATTGCTTCATAAATGACGGGGCAATCACATATGGGCCAGCATCACCGCGGTATCTGAAATGTTTATTCTTTCCCGACGTAGGAAATAATTGCTCGTTGATTTCCGCGCCCACGCTCATTGACTCTGGCTCGTTTTCAAATCGAACCAGGCGAAAGCTCTCGGAACCGTGAATCTTGAGGATTCGAATGCCGCGTGGATTATCGAGAAGCGAATCATCCAAACCATCCATCGCATTTTGGATAACGCCATAGCCACCCTTCGGGCTCCAAGCCCCGTGAACATCAAGAAAGCCTTCTAGAAAACAGTCGTAATTTAGGGAAATGATGACGTCCTTGTCTGAGATGATTTGAAGAAACGGATGAAGCCATTCCACATCTTTCTGAAATCTAAAACGCTTAACAAAGTCTGCGATCTCAGCGCTAATGGCGTCTCGGTCTGCTTTGCTAAAGCAGCTGCTTTTGGTCATTAAATCGAGATCGAAGCGGGTAAGTAGCATTTCGATATCGATCTCTGTGGATCCATACTCTGCCCAAACCCGCCCAAGGGTGGAATTGTTTTTTGAACCAACGACTTGACACAGGAGTTCGTTATTTAGCGGCGCAGCAGGAAATACAGCCCTTGTGAAGCCTGCTCCGATGATAAAAAGATTCGAAATCATCATGATGTCTCGCGCGATCCAATTCTAGCAACAACCGAAATCAGCCAACGTCGTCACCCACCTGCTGCTTTTCAGTTCCACACTGCAATGAAAAAGTGATATGAAGCACGCGGAAATGACGAAAGACTCAAATCAAAATGATGACGTCGCACATTGTTCAATCTGTGGTGACTTGCTAGCGATACCAGTGCCAAAACCAGATCGAAAATCTGGCGACATGTGGTTTTGCGGGCAATGTGCATTCACTAAGCGTTGGCTAGAGAAAAACCTAGACGAGTTGGGAAAGGTCCCAGAAGAGAATTTGATGGATTGGATGAAAAAGCATCCAGATATGTCTCCACGACTTGAGAAAGTTCTGAAATTTGTGCTTAATACACAACGTTGGTGAGAAATGAAACTACAAGAAATAATCTACGACAAAGACTGTTACGTCTATTCCACCAGCTACAGGTTCTGCATTTCCCCGTTCGCGTTCGCGCCCTCCACCACGATTGGCCCGACGGATGGGGATTTCAGCAGGGCGGTCAATATCACATGGGATCGGAGAGTCAGAAATCTTCTCCCGTCGCTGCACAACGAAGTGTGTGAAGCAGCCCGTAAATGGGGACTCGACCGGCTTCACCGATTGGCGGTGCTGACTTTCGCATACCCGAAGGGACGGCCGCACAACGGGCTGGAATATCTGGCCGAGGGCGCAAGGCAGTCGCGCGACGACTTTCCGTTTTTGACGACCACGATAATGTTCATGCGGTCGTTCGTGCCAACAAAATGGCCTAGCGCCAATCAACTTCAAGAGGCACGCAACGTTTGGGCGCGCGGAATTGCGCATGGGAGGGTCGCCGATACGACAAATAAAACGTGATGACGAGCGAAATACCTCAAGAGGAACGCGACCGCGAAATTGGCATTAAACCCGACGAACTTCTCGGACTCTTCCAGATTTCGTCACAGATTCACCATGGAATAAACGGTTGGTTAAATCCCCCGTCTGGTGCGACTCCAAAGTCCGGAATAGAGCTCTGTGACAATCTGATCGCCCAACTGCCCAAGCTCTCGTCTGGACTTACGGCGTTGCGCGACAGAATCCAGGAAATATGGGATAGGGCAGGATTCGACTACAAAATAATCGACAGCAAAATCCCCCGCGACCAAATCCGAGTTAAATGCGGCGAACTTCTCAGCCTTGCCCAAATGAGGGCACAAATTTCAACTGAACTCAATCAATGGGTGCATCCCGAGAGGATTGTCCCGAAGGAAGGAAAAGATAAGTTGGGCCACCTTTTAGATCGCATGGACATATTCACGCAGACACTAAAGTCGATTCAAGCCACACTTGAGGAAATTGAGGAGAGAAACCTCGGAGAAAGCACCGAATGAAAACAGTGAAAAGTGTTCACGGGTCTCTTCACGTGTCTGAATTTCGTTTCCTGAGAGTCCTCGACGGTTCTCTACGAGGGAAAAACAAATCTTCGCTCTCAGTGCTCGTTCGTCCCGAACCAGGCGCTCTACCAAGCTGAGCCACAGCCCGAAGTAATCAGTCGATCTTGCCTGCCAAGCCGTCGCGCCACTACTTCGCGTATTCTATTGCAGATGGCAAGGAGATTGAGTCCCTGCCAGAGCGAAGTGTAGCGGTGCTTGTATCAAGCACCGAAATCAAATAAACAGGCGTTTGGCACAAACGCCTCTACAACATGGCCGTCCAAAATCCTTTTCCGCCGACGCACTTCTCCGTCGCAATTGTTGGAGCGCTCATTGGCATCGTAATTCTATTATTCGGTCGAAAGTTGTTTTGGCTGTGCGTCGCGGCGGTCGGATTCGCGGCAGGCGTCGAGATCGCACCGCACCTTGTGAACGAGCCGTCCCCGCTGTTAGCGCTAACCATCGCGCTTGTTCTTGGTTTAATAGGGGCTTTGCTCGCGCTGTTCCTTCAGAAAGTCGCCGTCGCAGTTCTTGGTTTTCTGGCTGGCGGCAAATTAGCGGGGGCGATCGCTGCGGCATTTTTTGTTCACTATGCGCAATACTCTACCATCATCTTTCTGGTTGGCGGAGTTGTGGGCGCGATTCTCCTGCTCGCTGTGTTTGATTGGGCGCTCATCGTTGTGTCTTCATTCATCGGCGCACATCTGATTCAAAGCGCGATCGTCCTTCCGGCGTCAGGATCGACCATCGTGTTTATTGGCCTCGCGGTCCTTGGTATCCTGGTACAAGCCGCGTCTCTGCGCGGGAGTCGTGGCACGATCCCGTAACGAGCGATTGTCGTCACATCTGCGAGACGTGCTTCGACGGGGCATGCCACTATTGAGAAGTTCGCCACTACAGTCGTATTTCTTACTGACAAATTGAAACGCCCCAGCAACAATGCGCGCATGAATTCGCCCACAACTGGATTACGCGTCGCGAGCATCATTTTCGCCCTTTTTGCCATTGGTCATCTCCTGCGACTGATCAAACACGCCCAAGTCATTGTCGGGAGCCATACAATTCCAATGGGCGTAAGCTGGGTCGCGCTTATCGTTGCCGCCATTCTCTGTATTTGGATGTGGCGACTCTCTTCGAGCCGAGGAATCTGATAACGCGCCTTCAGTTAGTTCCTCACGTAACTAGCCGCATCACTCACGTGGCCAATCCGCTGGCACGTCTATGTAGGATTGGTCCAGCTCAGCGATTGCCGCGCATCCGAGTAGTTTGAGAGTGCGAACGAGATCGGCACGTAGAATCTCGACCGCTCGCGCAACCCCCGCCTCGCCGGCGGCGCCGAGTCCGTACGCGTAAGCGCGTCCGGCCAGTACAGCTCGCGCGCCGAGACACAACGCCTTCACAATGTCGCTGCCGCGGCGGATCCCACCGTCCAGCAGCACTTCGATGCGATCATCCACGGCAGCTAACACTTCAGGTAATATGCATAGAGTTGGCGCGACGCCGTCGAGTTGCCGGCCCCCGTGATTGGACACCACCAGCGCGTCCGCCCCGGCATCTACCGCGCGCCGGGCGTCGTCTCCGGTATGAACGCCTTTGATGACGATGGGCCCGCTCCAAGCCTCGCGAATCCAGCCGAGATCTTGCCAACTCACCATCGACTGCTCGAGCGCGGTGGTAACGTCCGCGTACGTCATTGGGCCCTCTCCAGGAATAACGACATTCGGAAACTTCATCAACCCGCCATCAGCAAGAAAGCTCATCAGCCAGCGAGGTTTTGTCAGCAACTGCCCCACAAATGGCAGCATCGGCCCAAGTTTGCCGCTCAGCAGCTCCTTGACGCCGTTTCGAAAATCGCGTTCCCGCATGCCTGCCACAGCTGTATCGATCGTAACAACAAGCGCTGAAAATCCGGAACTTCCTGCGCGTTCGATCGCTGACAGGGCGCAGTCGCGTCCTCCCACCAGATAAAGCTGATACCAGACCGGCCCCTTCGACGCGGCGGCCACATCCTCCAGGCGGCAGCCCGAGAGAGTTGAAAGGGCATATGCGATTCCGGCGGCGCCGGCTGCGCGTGCGGCAACTTCTTCTCCCCGCGGATAGATGAGCCGGCTGCTCCCAACAGGCGCAAGGATCAGCGGCATGGAGAGAGGTGTGCCGAGCACAGTGGTGCGCAGATCGCACGCTGGCGTCGCAACCGCGCAACGCGGCCGGAATGTCACCACCTCGAAGGCGCGGCAGTTCGCGCGCAACGTTAGCTCGGCTTCCGCGCCGCCGTCGATGTAGTCAAATACCACGCGGGGAAGTCGCCGTTTCGCGGCACGCCGCAGATCCTCGATGTTAAGCACGCGCGGAGGTTGAACCGATCGAGGCATGCGTCTTACGCGATGGAATCTTAATGGCGAAAATGGCGAATACCGGTGAAGATCATTGCCATGTTGCGCTCATTGGCGGCGGCAATCACTTCTTCGTCGCGGACTGATCCACCCGGCTGAATGGCGCAGGTCGCGCCGGCGTCAGCGGCGGCAATCAATCCATCCGGGAACGGAAAAAAAGCGTCGCTCGCCACCGCGCTGCCTTTGAGCAAGAGCCCGGCTTCTTTCGCTTTCCAAATTGCAATGCGCGAAGCATCGATACGCGACATCTGCCCGGCGCCAATCCCAAGCGTCCGATCCGCCATGGCGTAAACGATCGCATTCGATTTCACATGCTTGACGACCCGCCAGCCGAACAACATGGCATTCAGTTCCGTTTTGGTCGGTCGCCTCTTGGTGACGACGTTTCGCGCGATTTCCCCCGCGACATCCGCGTCCTGGACGAGCACGCCACCACAAACCGAGCGCATATCGATTGCCGATCTTGCCCCGAGCGCTTTCGGGGTCGCCAGTCGAATAAGGCGCAGGTTTTTTTTCTTCTGCAAAATGCTCCGCGCCTCGGCTTCAAAATCCGGCGCGATAATCACTTCACTGAAAATTTCGCCAATGACTTTGGCCAGCGGCTCACTAACCGGACGATTGCAAATGATGATCCCGCCAAAGGGCGCTTGTTTGTCCGTCGCGAACGCTTTGTCCCACGCCTTGCGAAGATCCGCATCAGACCCTATACCGCACGGATTGGTATGTTTGAGAATCGCAACGGTCGGCTCCTCGAATTCGCCGATCAAATTCGTCGCGGCGCTGATATCGAGAATGTTATTAAAGGAAAGTTCTTTGCCGTGAAGTTTTTCGAAATGTCTATCGAAATCGCCATAAAGCGCGGCGCTTTGATGCGGATTTTCGCCATAACGCAGCCGCGTCACCAGTGGAAGGGAAAGTGAAAACGACGCATCTGTTGCCTGCTCCTTGTTCAGGAAGGTGCCGATCACGCGATCATATTCAGCGGTTCTAATGAAGGCTTTGATGGCGAGGCGCTCGCGCAATTTTAGCGTCGTTTCACCATTATTATCGCGCATGTTCTCAAGCACCGCTTCGTAATCGGCCGGATCGACAACCACCGTCACCGACTCATAATTTTTTGCGGCGCTGCGAATCATCGACGGTCCCCCGATGTCGATGTTCTCGATCGCTTCGGCCAGTGTTACGTCCGGCTTGGCAATTGTAGCTTCGAAAGGATAAAGATTGACCACCACCAAATCGATCGGCTCGAACCCGCATTCGCGCGCTTCCGCCTCATGTTTCGGGTTACCTCGTTTGTAGAGAAGGCCGCCGTGGACGCGCGGATGCAAAGTCTTAACGCGCCCCTCGAGCACTTCCGGAAATGCGGTGAAACTGGAAATCTCGCGCACAGGGATTTTTTCTTTTCGCAGCAACTCCGCCGTGCCGCCGGTAGAGATGATGTCCACGCCCTGGTGTTCAAGCATTCGCGCGAACGCTGCGACACCGGTCTTATCGGAAACGGAAATGAGCGCGCGGGTGATTTTCATTAAGCTTAAAAAGGTTACAAAGTTACAATGTTAAAACGATGTAACGGTTGTAACCATGTAACCTTTGTAACGTTGTAACGTGATCGCGTCAGCGATCGAGAATCACGTTTTTCGCCGCGGGATAAAGCACTGGGCAGCACCCGATCGTTTCGCAAAACGCTTTGCTAAAATGACTCAGGCTCGAGTATCCCACTTCCGTCGCGGCTTCGGTCACGTTGTAGCGTCCGGTCCGCAACAGTTCCGCCGCACGTTCCATCCTCAGATTGCGCAGGTATTGAGGGATGGTAAGGCCCACTTCGCGCGAAAAAATTCGACTAAGATAAAATGGGCTGCAACCGACCTCGTGGCCGAGCATTTCCAGCGTCGGGGGATTGGCTAGATCGCGTGCCAGTAACTCTTTTGTCCGCTCGACGCGTTCGCGCGCGACGCGCTTTTGCCGCATGCAAAAAAACTCCGGGTCCTTTGGCGCGAAAAGGAAATGCGCCATGAGTTCGAGCGCCTTGCTTTGATACCAAAGGATCTGCGCCGCTTTCGCCACAGGCGGTTCGGCCAGACTCGCCACTACCGCACGCTGTTCGACCGTCATCGGACGCGCCGGCGCGATCACGCTTTCCTTCTTCCCGTCAAAAACGATCTGGCGGATATCGGACTCGAGGTCCGCTTCATTCTGCACCAACTGCTTCTGCAAATGTTCCCGGGAAAATTCGAGAGTCACAAATTGATGATGATCGCGCGCTCGCCGCGACGCCGGCAGCGGTTCGTCGGCAATGGCGTAGTAACCGGAATTGCCGGGAAGATAATCACTGCGCCCCTGATCCGCTGCGCCTACTGCTCCGTGTCCGTTAAGATTCAAACAAAACTCCAGGCTGCGCGGATGAAAACTGCGGCCCCAGTCGAGCGCGCGTTGCGTTCGAAAGTCATGCCACTCGATGCTTAAGCCGAGTCGATCGAAGTCTCCGTAAAGCTGACGCCAGCCGGGGGCCACCTCTTCCCAGGCGCCTTGCTCGGCATGCGCTACCTTATTCGAGACCATGGCGTCTAATTACGAGTGCGGCCGTGGGGAATGCAAGGATGGTTTGACTTCTTCCAAAGCATTACGGTCCCACCTGCCCAGCTTTGAAGCGGCGTCGTAGGTGCTCTGCGCAAAATCGAGAAGGACTTCATCGGGTGATTCGGCAGTGCGCACCGCGTCATAAGGAAGGATGAACTCGCGTAGTCCTGGCTGGTATGAGGCCGCCTCTGGCTGAATTTTCGCATCCGCGAATCCCGGCGGTTCCGGATAGGCATAAGAATAAAAGATCGGCATCGGCGCCGCGGCGTTGCCCGGCCAGAAACCCAGGCTGCTCACTTCCTGCGAGTAAGCCTCGCGCGCGATCGCATCCGGAAGATGCGGGACGCCCCCGGGATGCGGAGGGGCTGGGCGCCCGGAGAAGCGAGTGACCGCGAGGTCAAAGCTGCCCCAGAAAAAATGGACCGGACTGCATTTCCCGCAGAAACGCGAGCGGAATTCTTTAAATACGCGATCAGCCTGAACGAGCACGCGCCAGAACCGATTTGCATATTGGCGATCGTAGGATCGATGGTCTTCGTCGCGATCAAATGCGATTGGATTCTCAATTTCGTTGGGCATGGTATTGATGCTCACAGATAGATCGAGATCGGCAAGCGCCTCCATTACGATCCGATAAAACTCCGCAACCGAACGCGGTTTTAGTTCGATTGTGCGGCGGGCGCCATCGCTTTTCTCGATCTGCAATTGATGATCAATAAAATCGAACACGATCTCGAATGTGAAAAGGCCATATGGGATCGGTGAAGTCGTTAAGCCGCGGGAAGTCACGTACAGAGTGACGTGCCATGAATGATTGACCCATGGGGTTTGGGTCAGGCGAATCTTGCCGACAATCTGCGTCCACATATGTAGGGTGACCGCTGTTTCTCTCCACTCTGCAAAAGGCAGCGCCGGCCAAACCTCATCGCGTTTGTTTATGGTAATCTTCACTTGAAACGAGCTTCTTCCGCTGCACTTGAGCTGCGCGTTACCTCACAGATTACAGGCGACGCATTTAAATGCTAATACAGAGAACGGGCGTTCCATATTTCGCGCATGCAAGCTTTTGTCGTATATGCAACAAAAGTTCGTCATGCGCTTGGACTTAATTTCGCTGCTACAAGCGCTCCGCTCACGCGCGCCCTCGCACACACGCTGGTGTAGATTTGGCGCGCAGCGGGGAAAGGGCTGCTACTCCCGGTTGATGAAATCGGAAAACGAGCGTTTCACTCTCTCAAACATGCCTCGCGCTTCTTCCTGGGTCCGATGGAAGGCGTGCGAGATCCGCGATTTGACGCTGCCAATAATCCCCCCTTCATCTTCTCTGTCGTAGTCGTTTTCCACGTCTTCCATGGTCGCACCGGCAAACATTCCTTCCGTGCGCCTGACCACGCCGCGAGTCGCGCCGATATAGATCGTGCCGACCGGACGCGACGATTTATTTAGAAGAGTGACGATCCAGATGGGCTCACCACGCTCGTCGGTGCGCAAGGTGTAATCGGCTGTTTCGAAACGCGTATTCGATTTGTCCGCCGTGTGACTCGCCAGGGCGTAGGCGCCGCTAGAATCCAAGTTTAAGCGAGCAGTATCGAGCGTTGCTCCCTCAGTGGAACCAGTAACCGAGCGGCCGGGCGGCCGGTCGGAAGAAATGCGCCCGTCGGCGATCTCCACTTCGCGCACACCACCGCGCGCACCTGGATTCTCCAGAATGATTTTCCATTTCTCCGGCTGTGGCTCGCCTCTGACGCCAGTGATCGACACAATATGGTTAAGAACTCCGCGGCCAAATTGACTGCCAACAACACGCAAAGCTTCATAGGCGGTAGCGTTCTCCTGCGCCAGCGCGGGCGTAACCAAAAGCAGAAGCGAAACAAACGATCTCCACATAACGCAAAATTGAACAGTGGTTTCAGCAAGTGTCCATCGCGTTTTCACGCGTGTACGATTATCGATCTTGCAAGGCATGGGACGCATGCGACCTGTAAGACACATAAGACCTATGCGCTCCGCGCTTGAATGAACGCCGGAAATCCGTTCAGCTTACCGGTGCTGCCGATGAAGAAAAAGACCGTTGAATTCAGCAGCCATACAGGAAACCTTGCCCTGATGCGCTGCTGCGTCCGCGATTTTCTCAATGGCTACCCATTCTCCGAGAAGGAACGTTTGCTGATGGTGCTTGGTGTGGATGAAGCATGCACAAACATCATCCGCTACGCGTACCGTTTGCGTGAGGATCAACCGATTGCGTTGTCGATGGAAGGATTGCGCAAATGCGTGCGCATGCGTTTGCGCGATTACGGTGAACAGGTTCTCCCGCACGAAATGAAGGGTCGCGCCCATGACATAATCAAACCGGGCGGGCTCGGTTTATATCTCATCCGCCGGGCCTTTGATGATGTGGATTACCTGCACAAACGTCGCGGCACAGAGCTGGTGCTCACGAAAAACTTGGATGGCGTAACAAGTTGACGATTTTTCGTGGGAGCACCGGCCTACTGCGCGCGCTTTCCAACGCAACTTCTGGAAATCTGCGTTTCATCTGTGTAAATCTGTGGCTGACTCTTTCCCATGGCGTAACAAGTTGACGATTTTTCGTGGGAGCACCGGCCTACTGCGCGCGCTTTCCAACGCAACTTCTGGAAATCTGCGTTTCATCTGTGTAAATCTGTGGCTGACTCTTTCCCATGAAACCGCCTGAACCAGATGCCGCCTTTGAAATCTCGCTGCGACCGCCAGCATTCAGCGAGTTCACCGGCCAGGTGAAAGTACGCGAGCGGTTGGAATTGATGGTGGAAGCGGCGAAAAAGCGCGGTGACGTGCTCGAACACATTTTGCTAAGTGGCCCGTCCGGCCTGGGCAAGACGACACTGGCTTACATCATCGCCAACGCGATGAGTGTAAACATCAAGAACACCAGTGGCCCCGTGATTGAGAAGGCCGGTGAGCTAGCCGGTCTCCTAACAAGCCTCGAAAAAGGCGACGTGCTCTTCATTGACGAGATCCATCGGCTGCAACCCACCATCGAAGAAT
>WNGL01001419.1_pt1 | contig 54294 bp, 44 predicted proteins | sample 5400591 | NCBI WGS metagenome assembly WNGL01 (sample SAMN13153377, study PRJNA577476) | soil metagenome | isolation source: 80 cm soil or saprolite under Garry oak tree replicate 1 | place: USA:California | collected 2016-06-15 | reverse complement strand
GTCCCGAGCGCCAGCCGCGCCGCGCCGAGATCCACGGTGAGTCGGCGGACGGCCGCGACGATCCGCGCTCCCGGCGCTCCCTTCGTCGCGCCTTCCAACGCGCGTTGGATCAGGGGCTCGACAGGAAGGCCGTCGCCACGCGCCGAATCGACGACGGCGCTGACGGCTGACCGCGTGCCCGGATCGAGGCGCTCGAGACGGGGGTCCTGGGCGGCAACCTGCACAACCATGAGCAGCGCGGCGAGAATCATGATCCTCTCCCTCCGACCGTCACCACCGAGCTCGCCGTGCCGAACTCATCGTCGCGCGCGGTCGGCGCGCCGGGGTCGGCGCGCCAGTCGACGCCGTTTACGAGAAACGCGTAGCGGTAACGCCCGGGCGCGAGCCGCACCGCAGTCGCCCAGACGCCCTGCGCCGTCTGCATCGGAGAGCGCGCCGGGTCCCAATCGTTGAAGTCTCCGACGAGCGAAACCGACGCCGCCTGCGGTGCGACGAACACGAACTGCAGGAGATCAGACCGGTTGGTCTCATCTCGGGACCACGGTCGTGCGATCAGGATCGCGCCGAGCACAGCCGCGGCGGCCAGCGCAGACCAGAGCGGCCAGCCGCGCCGGTTCGTGGGCGGCGCCTGCGCAATCTCTCGCAGCACGCGTGCATCCAGTCCCGGGTCGATCGCCACGGGACGGCGCAGGTGCTGAATCACGCGTTCGACAACGTCGTCTGCTCGCTCAAACATGCTCGGCCTCTCGGAGGTACAGCTGCAGCTGCTCGCGGGCGCGCTTGACTCTCATCTTGAGCGCCGACACGCCGGCGCCGGTCAGCTCGGCGATCGCTTCGTACTCGAGGTCCTCGACGTGCTTCAGGAGAAACGCCTCGCGGTACTCGGGCGCCAGTCGCGCCAACGCCCGCTCGATGGCGTCCGTCCACTCGACGCGATCGGCCTGGTCGCCATGCGCGGCGCCGTTCAACGCGTCGGCGTCACGCACGAACATCCGATGGCGACGCGCGGCGCGGGCGCCGGTCGTGCGACAGCGGTTCACCAAAATGCCATACAGCCACGCGCCAAAGCGCGCGGGGTCGTAACAGCGCGCCAGCGACCGGTACGCGCGCACGAAACTGTCTTGCAGCGCCTCTTCGGCGTCCTCATGATCACCGATCATGTGTACGGCGTAGCGCCCCAAGCGATCGCGATAGCGCGAAACCAGCGCGCCGTAGGCGCCGATGTCGCCGGCCCGGACCCGGCGCACCAGCTCTGCGTCGCTTGATTCCACTCTCTCTATACCCATCGGCTAAGTCGTCGCGTCACAACGTGAAAGGTGGTCGCGGCTGTGACGCCGCGTAGTGGCATATGGGTATTCAATGCAATAGCGCCGTCCGCGCAACACCCCCAGGAGGAATTTGACGATGTCGAGACCGACCCTCGCCCTGCTGGCCGTCGCAACGATCGCCGTCGGCTGTTATAAGGACGATGTCCGGGCCCTCGGCGGTCCCGCTAGCCGTATGCCCATGGCGAAGGTCCTCCTCACCGACGACCCGTTCCCCTTCGACTCGGTGCAGAGCGTGCAGGTCTACATCGTCAGCATCGCCGTTTCGACCCATCCCGACACCGGTACCTCGGCCGACAGCATGCACTGGGTCACGGTTGCTGCGCCGCATCGGCAGGTCGATTTGTTGACGTTGCAACAAGGGCTGACCGATTCCCTCGGCGTCGGCGAGGTGACGGCGGATCAGTACAAGGCGGTGCTCGTCACGATCAACGTCGACTCCTCGGCGGGCATTCGCTTCAAGAACGGATCGCCGGCAGTCGTGCGCTGGAACGGCTCGGGCCAGGAGTCGTATGGCGTGTTCGTCGAAGCCCCGATCAACATCCCCGATACCGGGGCGGTCATCGTTATCGACTTCGATGTGGGACGCAGCTTTGTCTACAATCAGCTGGGCGATGGCGCTTTCGATTTCTTCGCGGCGATCCGCGCGGTCAACAGAGCGGCAACGGGCAACATCTCAGGCGCGGTCACGCACGATACGAGCGCCGGACCCGCCGGCCCGGTCGCGGACGCAACCGTCAGCGCCTGGGGTGGTGGACCGAACAACTGGTACATCCTGTCGACCGGCAAGACGGATGCGGCCGGACACTATCGCCTCGCGTACCTGCTGCCCGGCACCTACATCGTCGGCGTGATCCCGCCCACCCCGTCGGCAAGCAACTATGCGTCGGCAGTCGATTCGAACGTAGCCGTCAATGCCGGTGCCGAAACCACGCACAACGTGACGCTCTCGGTGTTCCGGGGTTCCGTACTCATTCAGGGTGCGGCCTCGATGCTCGTGAATCACACGAATCGTTTGGAAGCGTTCGTCGTCAATGCACAGCACCAACAGGATACCAGTGCGTCGGTGGTCTGGCAGAACCTGGACACGACAGTGCTCGGACTTGTCACCTATGTCGACAGCACGCGCGTGGCGCGCGTGACGTCCAAAGCAGTGGGAACGGGTCGCATCGTTGCAGCGAGCGGCGGCCTGGCCGATACGCTCGTCATTCATGTAGCTCCCGACAGTACGCCGTAAGCGCCCTCCGAGTCACGGCGCGGCTATATTGCGCGCCGTGACGCCGCCCGAGCTCCCATCACATCACCGCCCCGGCGGCGGTTTCCGCAATCCATGGGTTGCCAAAGCCGTCCCGGGTTTCGGCAGTCTGCTCAAATGGATGCTCGTGCATCGCACGACGCGGCCGCGGCCGAAGGATCCCGATCCCTCCGTGTTCGTGCGCGTCCCGCCGTCCTTCGTCGCGCCACGCGCGCCGGCTTCGCAACTCACGGTGACTTGGGTGGGTCACTCGAGCCTGCTCGTCCAGATCAACGGGCGCAACATCCTCACCGACCCGATGTGGAGTGACCGCGCCTCGCCGGTTCGATTCGCCGGTCCACGCCGCTGGGTCGGCCCGGGGATTGCCTTCAACGATCTGCCGCCGCTCGATGTCGTGTTGCAATCACACAATCATTACGACCATCTCGACGATGGAACGGTGCGGCGCTTGGCGCGGGCCCATCCGCATGCCGCGTGGATCGTCCCCCTGGGTCTCGCGTCCTTCGTGCGCCCGCGCGGTGGGCGCAACCTGGTCGAGCTGGATTGGTGGGAGGAGTATGAGATTGGAGGGCTGCGCGTCGCCGCCACGCCGGCGCTGCACTTCAGCAGCCGGGGCATTGGCGACCGCGGCGACACACTGTGGTGCGGGTTTGCGCTCACGGCGGCGAACGGGCGTCGCGTGTTCTTCGCCGGGGACACCGGATATCATCCCGACTTCGGACTGATCGGCGCACGCTACGGCCCGTTCGACGTCGCACTTATTCCGATCGGCGCATACGAGCCGCGCTGGTTCATGCGCTATCTCCACATGAACCCGGAAGAGGCCGTGGAAGCATTCCGCGCGTTGAACGCCCGCGTGATGGTGCCGATCCACTGGGGCACGTTCAAGCTCACCGACGAGGCGATGGACGAACCGCCGGTCCGCGCGCGGGCGGCGTGGCAGGCCGCCGGGCTGCCACGCGAGGGCTATCGCCAACTCGCGCATGGCGAGACCCTGGTGCTAGACTAACGCGTGAAGCGTCCAGTCCTGTTACTGCTGTTTGGTACCGCAGCATGCGCGCATCGAGCCATGCCGCCGCTTGCGGGTCCTTCGTCCGCGCCGGTGCTGGAAACTCCGGCACGGGTGGCGCTAATGACGGCACCCGGCGATGCCGAGTGGAAGGTGTTGGGCGACGAGGCGACCGCGTTGCTGTCTCAGTACCTGCGGATCAACACGACCAATCCGCCGGGCAACGAGATCGCGGCCGCACGCTGGCTGGCGGATGTGCTCCGGCGCGACGGCATCGAGGCGCGGATCTTCGAGCCGGCACCCGGCAAGGCCAATCTGTACGCCCGGCTTTCCGGCGACGGCAGCGCCCGCCCGCTGATTCTGCTGAACCACATGGATGTCGTGCTCGCATCGCGGGAGTACTGGACTGTCGATCCGTTCAGCGGCCTGATCAAGGACGGCTACGTCTGGGGGCGCGGCGCGCTCGACATGAAGGGCGAAGCGATCGCGCAGCTCATGACGATGCTGATCCTGAAGCGTGCCCACGTCCCCCTCAAACGCGACATCATCTTCCTGGCGACAGCGGACGAGGAGATCGGTGCGGGGGTCGGCGCGGCCTGGATCATCGACCATCAGGCCGACCTCGTGAAGAACGCCGAGGTCTTGCTGAACGAGGGCGGGCTGACACGCGCCGACGGCCGCGGTGGAGTGGAGTTCTACGGCATCGGGACCACCGAGAAGTCGCCCTTCTGGCTGGATGTGACGGCCCGCGGCACGGCGGGCCACGGCTCCCGCCCCACGCCGGACAATCCCGTCCACCGGCTGATTCGCGCGCTGAATCGCATTGCCGAGTGGCGGACGCCGCTCACCGTGACGCCGGCCGTCGAGCGATCGTTCCGCGATCTTGCAACGATCGAGCGCGATTCGACGGCGCGCCGTTGGCTCGGCGACATCCGCACGGCGCTACGCGATTCGGTTGCGGTCCGCGCGATCACGGCCGACCTCACGTACAACGCACTGCTGCGCAACACGATCTCGATCACGGGACTACGGGGGAGCGATAAGACGAACGTCATTCCGCCGATCGCGACGGCGGCCATCGACGTCCGGCTCCTGCCCGGCCAGGATCCGGCGGTTTTTCTGGCGGACCTGACGCGGGTGATCGGCGACAGCGCCGTCTCGGTACGCCCGCAGGGACCGAATTGGCCCGCGACCGAAAGCTCGACCGAGACGGAGATGTTTCGCGCGATCACCGACGTCGCGCATGCGCGCCACCCCAACGCGCTCGTCACGACGCTGATGCTGGCGGGGTTTACCGACAGCCATTACTTCCGGCGCATGGGCATCGCGAGCTACGGCCTGGGGCCGTTCCCGCTCACGCAGGGTGATTCGCGCGGCGTCCACGGCAACGACGAGCGTGTCAGCATCGATGCGCTGCGGTCCGGCGTGCGCTTCTATTACGACGTCGTCGCGCGCGTCGCCGCGAAGTAGCTATTTGAGCGGGACGACGAACCGCACGGTGATCTGCTCGGCCGTCTGGGGACTGACGGTGCAAGAACAATCACGCCCGATGATGCGCTTGACACCGAGCACCTCGGCGTCGGCGATGCCGGCGACGTCGCGATAGGTGATCTCCAGCATCTGGCCGTCGATCACGCGATAGCTCACCGGCCGTCCCTGCAGCCGATGATGCGGGTCGATCTGCGCGAGCCCATTGGCGAGCCTGCGCTGCAGCTCGGTGATCGTCTCGGTCGCCGTCATACGTCGAGCAGCGCCGCCGCATTGCGCCGCATCCCACGGTGTCCGGGACGGGTGAAGGGCGTGCTGCCGTAGCGACGCTGAAAGTCGCTCTCGTCGGCGGTCGCAAGCGCGCGGACGTCGGGTCGGGCGACCTCGGGCCGCGGCGCGAACGCCGGATCGGGCGTGGGGCGCGCAAAACTCTCATTCCAGGGGCAGACGTCCTGACAGACGTCGCAGCCGAACAGCCAGTCGCCGACCTGCGCGCGCTGCTTTGTATCGAACTCCCCGCGATGCTCGATCGTGAGATACGAGATGCACGCCCGCGCGTCGAGATCGCGGGGCCCCACGAACGCCTGGGTAGGACACGCATCGAGACACCGCCGGCAGGTCCCGCAGCGGTCGGCTTCGAACGGGAGGTCGGGCGCGAGATCGGCGTCGGTGAGTACGACGCCGATGAACGTGAACGAGCCGATCTCCGGGTGAATCAGCATCATGTTCTTGCCAATCCAGCCGAGGCCAGCAAGCTGCGCCAGTTCCCTCTCGGGTACGGGTCCCGCGTCGACGTAGCAGCGCGTCGTGGCACCCGGCGCGAGCTCGCGGATCGCCGTGGCGAGCTGCTCCAGTCGTTCGCCGAGGACGTCGTGATAGTCGGAGGACCAGGCGTACTGCGCGACTCGCGGGACTCGGGGCTCGGGGTTCGGGATTCGGTCGCCGTGGAAATAGTTCGTGAGCGTCACAACGGCTGTCTTCGCGCCGGGCATCACCAGACGCGGATCCTTCCGCTTCTCCGCTTGCCGATTGAGGTACGTCATCGTGCCGGCGTGACCGTCCGCGAGCCAGCGGTCCAGCTCGGCCGCGTGCGGATTGCGATCGAGCCGGGCGATCCCGGTTGCGGTGAAGCCCAGCTCGGCGGCGCGACGTTTGATCTCGATCACAGTCCCATCGTCTCGCGCCGCCAGCGCGCGAAGTTCACGACGTCGCGGGCGGAGGGGACGGCCGCTTCATCGCCGTACGCCGTGAACATGCGCCAGCGCATGTAGTCGCGCGGCGGAAGGGGCAGAAACGGGGGGCGCCGATACCAGTCGCGGGCGCGAAAACTCCAGGTGAGGCGCAACAAATCGAGGGCGAGTCGCGGACTCACCAACGCCCGCAACGTCAAACGCAAATAGAGCGCCGACCAACTCGCGATACGCTGCATTCCTTCTGTATATTCCCGGCCTATGACGCTCGCAAGCAGCCTAACACCGCGCGCGCTTGGACTCGCCAGCTATCGCGGCGAGTTTCCCATCTTCAGGGACAGCGTCTATCTCAACACCTGCTCGCTGGGAGCCCTGGGCGAGCGGTCTCGACGCAAGGTAGCAGAATTCCTCGATCTGTGGCAGAGTCGCGGCGCCTCCGCATGGTACGACGTGTGGTGGCAGGCGCTGGGAGATCTGCGGGCGCGCTATGGCCGCATCATCAACGCCGCGCCGAACGACATCGCCCTGGCGCCGAGCATTTCGGTCGCGCTCAGCGCCGTGGCCGAATCGCTCGACTATCGCCGCCGTCCCAAGATCGTCATCACCTCGCTCGATTTCCCCACCGTCGCGTATCAGTGGCTCGCGAAGGCTCGGACCGGCGTCGAGCTCGTCGTCGTCGAGAGCCCCGATCGCGTCAGCGTGCCCGTCGAGGCGATCGCCCGAGCCGTCGATGACCGCACGGCGCTGGTCGTCACGTCGCACGTGTACTTCACGACCGGCGCGATCCAGGATATCAAGCAGGTCGCGGCGGCCGCGCACGCACACGGCGCGCTCTGCCTGATCGATGCCTACCAATCGGTCGGCCAGCTTCCGGTAGACGTCCAGGACACCGGCGTCGACGCCCTGGTGGCCGGCGGGCTCAAGTGGCTGCTCGGCGGCCCGGGGATCGTGTTCCTGTACGTGCGCGAAGCGGTCGCACGCCGGCTCGAACCGCGGATTTCCGGATGGTTCGGCCAGCGCGAACAGTTCGCCTTCGACCCCAGAGCGTTGACGTTCCACGACGACGCGCGGCGCTTCGAGATGGGCACGCCGTCCCTCGCGGCGGTCTACGCGCAGCTGGGCGGGCTCGAGTACATCGACGAGATCGGCGTTCCACGGATCCGCGAGGTGACGGCCGCACTGACCGAGGATCTCATCGCCACGGTGCGCGCCGCCGGGTTCACGCCCAAGGTGGCCGCCGAGCCGGAGCGGCGCTCGGCGATCGTGATGATTCCCATGCCCGATCCCGCGGCGGCCGTGCGGCACCTCGCGGCCGGTGGCGTGATCGCCGATAGCCGGCCCGGCCATGTCCGATTCTCGCCTTTCTTCTATAACGTGCAGGATGACCATGTCAGAGCAACCGAGCGCCTCGCCGCGCAGCCCGCTCACTGAGGACGAACAACTCCTCACCCCGCCGCAGGTCATGCCGATCGAGCGGCGGGCCTCCTTCACGAGCACCGACCCCTGGCGCGTGCTGCGCATCATGGGCGAGTTCGTCGAGGGCTTCGATACGCTGTCCGACGTCCGCAACGCGGTGACGGTCTTCGGCTCGGCGCGGACGGTGGAGGGCGATCGCTACTACGCGGCGGCGCAGGAGACGTCGCGCATGCTCGCCAAGGAAGGCTTCGCGATCATTACGGGCGGCGGACCGGGTATCATGGAAGCGGCCAATCGCGGCGCCAAAGAGGGCGGCGGCCTCTCGATCGGCTGCAACATCGAGCTGCCGTTCGAGCAGGGGACGAACCAGTGGGTGGAGCGCTCGATCAACTTCCGGTACTTCTTTGTCCGCAAGACGATGTTCGTGAAGTATTCGACGGCATTCATCGCCTTCCCTGGAGGCTACGGCACGATGGACGAGTTGTTCGAAGCGCTGACGCTCGTGCAGACGGGCAAGGTGAAGCAGTTCCCCGTCGTGCTGTTCGGTCGCGAGTACTGGCGGGGTCTGGCCGAGTGGCTCAAGGAACGGGTCGCCGGCGAGGGAAAGATCTCGCCGGAAGACCTGAATCTCTTCCTGGTCACCGACGAGCCGAAGGAAACCCTCCGCTGGATCATCGAGGCCCGCGAGCGCCGGACGCGCGCCTTCCGGGCGATGAGCACGGCGCAGGCGCCACGATGACGCAAAACGAATTCCTGCGCGGACCGCGGATCAATCCGAAGCCGGTCACCGGGAAGGAAACGGTCGCCGACCTCGTCGATAACGCGTTCCTGGCCTACAACGCCGGCCGCCTGGCGGAAGGATGCCGGCTCTTCGCCGAGCGCATGCTGGAAGACGATGTGACGGTCGGGATGAGCCTGACCGGCGCGATGACGCCGGCCGGGTTGGGAATGTCGACGATCATTCCGCTCATCGAAGCGGGATTCGTGGACTGGATCGTGTCGACCGGCGCGAATCTCTATCACGACGCGCACTTCGGGCTGGGCATGGCGATGCACCGCGGCACGCCGTTCGCCGACGACGTCGTCCTGCGCGAGGAGGGCGTCGTCCGGATCTACGACATTTTCTTCGACTACGACGTCCTGCTCTCCACCGATCGCTTCGTGCGCGAGGTCTCGGCCCGGGAGGAATTCCAGCGGCCGATGAGCACCGCCGAGTATCACTATCTGCTCGGCGGCTACGTGCTGGAGCGCGAGAAGGCGCTGGGCCTGTCCCGCAAATCGGTGCTGGGCGCGGCGCACGCCGCCGCCGTGCCGATTTACACGTCCTCACCCGGCGACTCGTCCATCGGTATGAACGTCGCCGAGCAGGCGCTCTCGGGCAGCAAGCTGCGCTTCGACGTGAGCGCCGATGTGAACGAGACGTCGTCGATCGTCTTCTCCGCGAAGGTGGCGGGCGGGAAAAGCGGCGTGCTGATCATCGGGGGCGGGAGTCCCAAGAACTTCGTGCTCCAGACCGAGCCGCAGATTCAGGAGGTGCTCGGCATCAGCGAGAAGGGGCACGACTACTACCTGCAGCTGACCGATGCGCGTCCCGATACGGGCGGCTTGTCGGGCGCGACGCCGTCGGAAGCGGTGAGCTGGGGCAAGGTCGATCCGGACAAGCTGCCGGGCACGGTCGTGGCCTATCTGGACAACACCGTCGCCTTTCCCGTTCTCGCGGCGTACGCGCTGGCCCGGCGCAAACCCCGCAAGCTGAAGCGCCTCTATGACCGGCGCGGAGACATGATGCGCGAGCTGACCGATTCCTATCTCGAGGCAAAAGCGGATCGCGACGCACGCGCCGAGGCGGCAACTGGCGGCCGAGCGACCTGATACCCGGAAGGTCGCTGCCCCCACCAGGGCGTACGCCGTTTACGTCCTGGCGTTGTTGACGCTCGTCAATCTTCTCAACTATCTCGACCGCAACGTCGTCTATGCGGTGTTCGAGCCGATCAAAACCGACCTCAAGCTCTCGGACGCGCAGCTCGGCTGGCTCGGCTCCGCGTACATCGTCGTGCTGTCGCTTGCCGCCTTGCCGCTGGGTGTGATCGGCGACCTGCGCTCGCGCCGCAGCGTGATTACCTGGGGCGTGACGGTCTGGAGTGCATCGACGGCGGCCGGCGGATTTGTCCGAAAGTTCTGGCAGCTGTTCACCTGCCGGGCGCTGGTCGGGTTTGGGGAAGCGGGCTACGGTCCCGCGTCGCAGGCGATCATCGCGCAGTACTACCGGGGGCGGCGCCGGGCGTTCGCGATCGGCGTGTATTCGGTCGGCATGGCGCTCGGCGGTGTCCTCGGCATCTGGCTCGGCGGCGTCATCGCGGAAAAGTACGGGTGGCGCTGGGCGTTCATCTGGATGGGATTCCCCGGACTCGTGCTCGCGCTGCTCGCGTCACGCCTGCGCGAGCTCGATCGTCGCCCGCCGCCGCCGGTCGTGGACACGCTGCGCCAGTGGTGGCAGCACGGCAAGCACGGCGTCACGCGCTACGTCATGCCGCTGGCGATCTGCACGGGCGTCGGCGCATTGCTCGCCGGCTTTCTTTCGTTATTCGAAGGCATTCCATCGCAATTCGGGACCGCCGTGTTCGGCGTCGCGATGAGCACCGGGATCGCGTGGACGGTGTGGCGCCTCGTGCCGCTGGCGGTACGCCGCACGACGGAAGCGGGGGCGGTCGCGGCCGGTGCGTTCGACGATTTCCAGGATGCGGCGATCCTCGTGCTGCGGACGCCGACACTGATCTGGGTGTTTCTGGGCGGCGCGATGGTGACGTTTGCCGTGAATGGACTGATCGCGTGGGCGGCGGCATTCATGCAGCGGATCCACGGGCTTTCGGTGGCACGCGTCGGCGCCGAATTCGGCGTGTGGGCGCTCACGGGCGGAGTGCTGGGAGCGCTGGTGGGCGGCCGGCTCGCGGACCGTCTGCAGCAGCGCTGGCACGGCGGCCGCGTGCTCGCCTCTGGTGCGGGATTCGTCCTGGGCGCTCCGGTATGCGCGGCATTGTTGCTGGTGCAGGATCTGCGCTGGTTCGCCCCGCTCATTCTGGCGACGTATTTCCTGTACACCTGGTACAACGGGCCACTGGCCGCGGTCATTCTGGACGTCGTGCCGCCAGCGGTCCAGGCGTCCGTGCTCGGCGCGTTCGTGCTGTTCTCGCACCTGGCCGGGGATGCCCTCGCGCCGCCGCTGATCGGCTATCTGTCGGACCGGACCGGCAATCTGCGGACGGCGATGCTCCTGCTGCCCGCGGTCGGCCTGCTCGGTGGCCTGGTGATTCTGATCGCGTTACGGACGGTGGCGCGCGACATGCGGCGCGTGATCGCGCTCGACATCCATGTGTCCGGCTCAGGGTGAGGTGGGGTCATGAAGATCGCGGTGATCTTCGATTCGCTGCACCCTGAGTGGGAGGATGCGGCGTTCAAGCGCGAGGTCGAGGAAAAGGCCGAGGAGGCGGAGTACGACGTCGCGCGCGCGCTGATGGCCGGCGGCCACGACGTCTCCATGATCGGCATCGGCGACGATGTCGCGCCATTGCTCGCGAAACTCGCGGACATCCAGCCCAAACTGGTGTTCAACGGCTGCGAGGGCTTTCGCAAGAACGCGCGTCACGAGTACGCGATCGCCGCGCTGCTCGACATGTACGGCTACCGCTACACCGGGTCCCCGCCGACGGCGTTACTCGTCGCCCGCAACAAGTCGCTGACCAAGAAGGTGCTCGCGTATCACGGCATCCGCGTGCCCGCGTTTGCGGAGTTCCACGAGGGCGACAAGCTGGTGCGGCCGTCGGAGCTGCGTTTCCCGCTCATCGTGAAGCCGCTGCTCGAGGACGCGTCGATCGGGATCGCCCAGGCCTCGGTGGTCGAAGACGACGCATCGTTGTCGCAGCGCGTGGAGTTCATCCACACGAAATACCATCAGGCCGCGATCGTGGAGGAACTGGTCGAGGGGCGTGAGGTCTACGTCGGGCTGATCGGCAACGACGATCTGGAAGTCCTCCCGTTGACCGAGATGACGTTCGGTGAGCCGGAAACCGCCGAGCATCGCATCGCCACCTACAAAGCCAAGTGGGACGAGGATTACCGCAAGAAAAAGAAGATCAAGAACGTGTTTGCCAAAGGCGTGTCGGATGAGCTGACGCACCGCATCGGCGAGATCTGCACCACGGCCTTTCACGCCTTGTGGCTGCAGGACTATGGCCGCGTTGACGTGCGGTTGGCGCACGACAACGAAGTGTATGTGCTCGAAGTGAACCCCAACCCGTTCATCGCCGCCGAGCACGAGCTGGCCGAGGCGGCGGAGAAGTCGGGCCTCAAATACAACGCGTTCATCCAACGCATCGTCGACGAGGCGCTGGCGCGGTGAGCCGACGCGAAGTCCCCACTCCCGAGCTGCGCTGCCCGCGCTGTCATACCGAGCTGGAGCGGTTCTGGAGCTACTGTCCGAGCTGCAGCCGGCGCCTCGAGTGGCGCGACACCCTGCGCGAGACCAACGCGGAATGCGCCTACTGCGGCTGGATCGTGTCGGATGCATCGTCGTTCTGCCCCTGGTGCGGGCGCAACATCCAGGACGACGACTCCAGCGACGAGCCGCTCAAAGCGCCCAAAGGGTTCAAGTTCCACGCCCGCTGCGATTGGGGCTGCGGCGGCGGCGTCATGTATCCGATGCGGTTCTGTCCCTGGTGCGGGCGAGCGCAGACGTGGCGCTACGATCACTTCCAGAACGCCTGCCCGCACTGCGACCGCGGCGTGGACGATTGGATGGCGACCTGCCCCTGGTGCGGCGAGGACGCCACCGGCGGTGATCTCATCCCCCGCGCGTTGCGGCGGGCGCGACGCCTGCTCATCGTCTCCCGAATCCGCGATTGGCATTACCGCGTGGCCCTGCGGCCCGGCGTCTCCGGTGTCGCACCGCGCGCGCCGAAGGTGATCGAGCTTGACCGCCGCTATGTGACCGGCAAGCGCCGCCGCGACGAGATCTCCTGGAACATGCTCACCGGCCTGCTGCTCCACGAGCTCGGCCACTCGTTCCTCTACCATCATTGGGCGTGGACGAGCACCGGCCGGTTCCGCCGTGCCTTCGGGGAAGTGCGCAAGGCGTATCGCGTGGCCGATGAGCACTGGGTGGATTTCGAACGGCGGCGCATCGCGACGACGTTGACCGATTACGTCAGCGCCTACGCGGCGACACACCCGCAGGAGGATTTTGCCGAGACGTTCCGCTTCTACGTCGCGCGGCGCGGCCGGCTGCGCGAGTTGTTCGCCGAGTTCGGGCGCAAGCGGAAAGGCGTTCCGCTCTACGAGAAGTTTTTGGTGCTCCACGATTTCGTGCGGAGTCTGAGGGGCTGGAAGTAGGGGCGCAGCATGCTGCGCCCCTACCCACGTCATCACATCATCCAGCGAAGCAGTACGCGCAGCCCTTCTCCTGCGACCGGGCCACCGCGAGCACGCCCGACGGCACGACTTGTATGCCGGGGAGCAGTGCCGCGACCCACTCCGCTTTCACCGCGGCTGCATCCATGCTCATCTTCTGCGCCACCATGCCGCTGTAAACCATGAGCGCCACGTTGCAGCAGCCGATCTGCGCGCCGCTCGCGAGCAAGGCCTCAGTACCGGTGCCCGGCAGCGGCAGGGGTAGCGGTTTGGCAAAGATGTTGCGAACGGCGGGGGCATCCCCGTCTTTGATCCCGAAGACTTCACCGAGTTTGTATTTCGCCCACACCGCGTCCTGCATCGCGATGGGAATCGCCGCGTGTCGCAGCACGATGACCGCCGAGTTGTCGGCGTCCTTCGTGCCGTAGTTCTCGTTATTGCCGTTGAGCCACACGCGCGGCCACACCACCGGCATCCCGCTGTTGGGCTCGGGTGCATCGAAGATCATCTTGTGCTTCCCATTGATCCGGTTGAGCCAGGTCTCAAACGACGGGTCGGCGGCTCCCAGAATCGGATCGTGCCGCGACGGCTGTGCTTCCAGCCGAAGCGGCGTCAGCCCTGCGACTCCAGCGGCCGCCGTGGCGGCAAGACGACCAAGAAACCCACGCCTGTACATACAGCCTCCTCAGTGGTGAGACCGTGTTGGATATGCGACATCAGATGGTGGATCACCGTTAGGCCAATCGTTTTCCTTCCCCCGATAGTCGGGCCGGGGGTGCGCGTTGACGTACGCGGCGACATTGAACGCCTGGCTGTCGCTCAGCGTGCCCGGTGCGTCGAACGGCATGTTGCGACTGATGAATTCGGCGGCGGTACGGACGCGCGACATCCCGGCGCCGACGTTGTACGACTCGGGCCCCCACAGCGGCGGCGCGCCCCCCCCCGGCATCCCCTCGCCGACTGCGCCATGACATTTGGCGCACGCAGCGGCGAACACGCGCGCGCCGGCCGCCGTATCCGCGGTGAACGCTGCCCACTTCTGCAGCCGCGTGTTGGGGCCCGGAGGTGAGACCGCGATGCCGCGCGAGAGAAACGCGAGGTAGGCGACGATGTCCCGCATGTCCGGTCCCGCGGCGTCGAGCGCGGTCCCGTTCATGCTGCGGCGAAAACAGTCGTTGACGCGATACTCGATCGTCTCGACCATGCCGCTCCGCGCGCGGTACTGTGGATAGCGCGCGAACGCCCCTATCCACGAGCCGGTCTCCCGCCTGCCCGCATCGAGATGGCAGCTCGTGCAGCGGAGCTTGTTGCCCACGTGACTCGGCAAGCTGTCGCGCGTCGCGATGAGCAGCGCGCGGCCGCGTCGCACCGCGGCGCCGTAGGGACCCTCTGGGATGACCGAATCAGCGGCGGCCGTTGCCCGGGACGGAGCGGGCTGGGAGCAGCCAGCGATGCAGGTGATGCATACTAGAAGAGCCGACCAGCTGGGGCACACGGGGCGAGATAATACCGGCATTTCCCAAGGCGGCAACCTTTCGGGCGCTCTCCCTATCCAAACGGCGTATCCTCCACCCGGGAATTCTATGATCGCGCCGCTGCTCGCTACGCTGCTGCTCGTCGTGCAAAGCCGTCCCCCGCTCGATTCGGCAACCGTCACGCGGGTTCTCAATCAGCTCAAGACCAGCGATTCGACGGTCTGCGCGCTGGCCGGCGAGGCGCTGACCAACTACGGCGGGTTCTGGGGTCACGCCTTTGCCGATCCCGGCATGCCGATGCCGCAGCCGATGCCGACTCCCATGCCGATGCCGGGCGGCGCAGGAGGCATGCATGTCGACATGCACGAGACCAGGCACGAGACGGATCCCGCGGTGTTACGCGCCTTCCGCGCGTTCATTCGCGACGACAACCGGTGCGTGCGCAACATTGGCGCGCGCGTCCTCGGAAACCATCGCGGCTCGGAGAGCTACAATCTCTTCATCGGAATGCTGAAGGACGCGCGCGCCGACTTCCGCGAAACCGGCGCGCTCGGCCTCGGCGAGCTCGAGGATTCGCGTGCCATCAATCCCCTGGTCGCTGCCCTGACCGATGATGACAGTCCAGTCGTGCGGATGACCGCGGCGTGGGCGCTCGGAGAGATCGAAGAGAAGACCGCGATCGATCCCCTGGCCCGCGCACTCGGTGATCGTGCGCCGGAAGTACGGCGCACCGCTGCCTGGGCGTTAGGCGAAATCGAGGACAAACGTGCCGTGCGGCCGCTCAGTGCGGCGCTCAACGACGCCGTCATCGAGGTGCGTCTCATCGCCGTATGGGCGCTGGGGGAGATCGAAGACGCGTCGGCGGTGCCGCTGCTCGCCACCGCGACGAAAGACCGCGACCCCCGCGTGCGTCAGCAGGCCGCGTGGGCGCTGGGCGAGATCGAAGACGCGCAGGGAATCGGTTCGCTCGAGACGTTGATGCGTGATCCCGTGGCCGATGTCCGCAAGACGGCGATCTGGGCGTTGGGCGAAATCGAGGACGGTGGCGCCGTCGCGGCGCTCGCCGTCGCGCTGAAGGACACCGACCCCGAAGTGCGCGTCCTGACCGCGTGGGCCCTCGGCGAAATCGAGGATGATCGGGCGGTGGAGCCGCTGGTGGGCGCCTTGAAGGATAGCGACGAGGACGTCCGTGCGACCGCGGCCTGGGCGCTCGGCGAAATCGAGAGCCCGCGTGCCCGCGAGGGGCTGACGGCGGCGCAACGAGACGAAGTCGGCTCGGTCCGGCATGCGGCGTCGTGGGCACTGCGGCAGATCGACGACAACGACGACGTACACGTGCGCGTGCGGCCGCGCGTGAAGGTCAAGCCCTGACCCGACCCCGCTCGACCACCTGAAAGTAGTCGCGCAACTCCTCGGCCAGCCGGGTGTCGTCCCAGCCGAGGAGTTGCTGCATTCGGGCGCTGACCTTGGGAGTTACTGCCTTGGCATGATCAGGCGTTTCGTAGAATAGATGCAGCCGGCGGATCAAGACGTCCTGCACCCTGACCGCCAGTTCTCGCTCGACCGCGTAGGTGATCTCGGCCCAAATCTCCGGACGGCCTCGGGCGATCGGTGTGCCGAGCGGACGGTCGCGATCCACGAGATTGAGCACCGCGGCTGCCTCGCTGCCGTAATTCGCGACGAGATGACGGGCCGTGGCTTCGGTGGCGCCGCGGGCCCGCGCGGCCTCCACCAGCACCTCGAGCTCGGCGGCTTCTCCGCCGGGCAACGGTTGGCGATCCGTGGGGGCGCGCGGCGCGAGCGGACGGCCATCGAGCTCGTGCAACCGCCTCGCCACACGATCCACGACATCCCGCGCCATCACCCGATACGTCGTCAGCTTGCCACCCACGATGGAAATCAGACCGTGCGGGCTCTCCAGCACTCGATGCTCGCGCGTGACCTGCGATGGACTCCCGTGATCCTGGCGGAGCAAGGGACGGAGACCCACCCAGGCCGACACGACGTCGTTCGAGCCCAGGTGCGCATCGGGGAACGCCGCGTTGGCGGAGCGCAGGAGATAGGTCACATCGGCGCCCGTCACGCGCAGGGCGTCCGGAGACGAGTCCGCGTCGGTGTCGGTCGTGCCGATGTACGCGAGGTCTCCCCACGGCAACACGAACATCACGCGTCCATCGATCTGCGACAGCAGCGTGACGGCGTGCTCGTTCGCCACGCGCTTGCGCGGCACCGTGACATGCGCGCCTTTGGTGAGCCGCATGATCGGCTCGGCGTCCGGATCGTCGAGCCGGCGGAGAGTGTCCGACCACGGGCCCGTGGCGTTGACGACGACGTTGGCGCGGATGGTCGCAGTCTCGCCGGTCAGGACGTCGCGCACGACCGCGCCGCGGACGCGTCCGTCGGGCTTGAGCAGCGCCGTCGTCTCGACGTAGTTCGCGGCCAGCGTCCCGGCTCGCATGGCGCTGCGCACCGTGGCGATGACCAGCCGCGCATCGTCGGCTTGCGCGTCGTAGTACAGCGCCGCGCCGACCAGGCCCCGCTCGCGCAGCCCCGGCTCGACGCGCCGCACGTTCTTCGCGCTCAGCCAGCGGTGCCAACGCACGTTGCGGAATGAAGACAGCAGATCGTATAGCCACATGCCGGCGCGCAGTTTCCACGCGGGAATGCGGCCGCCGCGATAGACGGGAAAGAGAAACGCCAGCGGCCGTACCAGGTGCGGCGCGATCCTGAGCAGCACCCGGCGTTCGTGGCTTGCCTCAAAGACCAGGCGGAACGCGCCCTGTTCGAGGTAGCGGATGCCGCCGTGAATCAGCCGCGAGGAGTGGGACGAGGTGCCCGCGCCGAAGTCGGATTTATCGACGAGCGCCGTGCGGAAGCCGCGTAACGCGGCGTCGCGCGCAATTCCTGCCCCGGTGATGCCGCCACCGATCACGAGCACGTCCACAGGTGTCAGGGCCATGGACGCCAGGGCTGCGGCTCGCGTTTGCTCCAACTCCCCTCCACTTGGGGCTGGTGGTAGGTTTCCAATCTCACCCGAACTCGAGAATGCGTTCCCCCTCTCCACACTGTGGAGAGGGGGTCAGGGGGTGAGGCGAAGGAGGGAGAATCTAATGCCCGGTCTCAACGGTCGTCGCGTGGCAGTCGTCGCCGGCGTCCGGACGCCCTTCACCAAAGCGGGCACGGCGCTCAAGGACGCGCGTGCCGTGGATCTGGCGCGCTATGCCGCCCGCGAGCTGCTCGAGCGTACCAATCTGGACGGGACCGAGGTCGACGAGGTCATCTTCGGCCAGGTCGTCCCGTCGGCGCTGGTGCCGAACGTCGGGCGTGAGGTGAGCCTGCTGCCGCAGCTGCCCAAAGAAATCCCCGCCTACTCATTGAACCGCGCCTGCGCCTCGGCCAATCAGGCGATAACCGCCGCGCAAGATCAGATCGTGCTCGGCCACTCCAACGTCATCATCGCCGGAGGGGCAGAGGCGCTTTCAGATATTCCGATTCTCGCCTCGCGACGGTTGGCAGACATTCTCGTGGAGGCCAGTAAAGCCAAGTCGCTTGGCGCCCGCCTCAGGACGTTCGCCAAGATCCGCCCGCGCGACCTCGTGCCGGTCGCTCCCGCGATCGCCGAGCCGTCGACCGGTGAGTCGATGGGCCAGTCCGCGGAGAAGATGGCCAAGGAGAATCACATTTCGCGCGAGGCGCAGGACCGCTGGGCGCTGCGCAGTCACACCCTCGCCGCGCAAGGCACGGCCGACGGCCGCCTGACCGCCGAGATCGCGCCATGGCTCTCCGGCCGCCCGGGCGACCCCATCGTGAAGCAGGACAACGGCATCAGAACCGACACGTCGCTCGAGCAGATGGCGAAGCTCAAACCCGTGTTCGACCGGCGCTACGGCACCGTCACCGCCGCGAATTCGTCGCCCCTCACCGACGGCGCATCCGCGGTGCTGCTGATGAGCGACGAGGCCGCGCGCGCACTCGGCTATGAGCCGCTGACCTACATCCGTTCGTACGCGGTCGCGGCGGTCGATCCCGGCTGGCAGCTGCTCCAGGCGCCGATCTTTGCGGTACCCAAGGCGCTCGAGCGCGCGGGGATCCAATGGAAGGACCTGGGCTTGATCGAGATTCACGAGGCATTCGCATCGCAAGTCCTTTCGAATCTCCAGGGCTTCGCCGCCAAAGGGTGGGAGATCAACGAGGACATCATCAACGTCATGGGCGGCTCGATCGCGATCGGCCATCCCTTCGGCGCGACCGGCGGCCGGCTCGTCACGACGCTCTCCAACGAGATGCGCCGCCGCGACGTGCAGTTCGGTCTGATCTCCGTATGCGCCCAGGGCGGCATGGGGTTCGCCATGGTGCTGGAACGCCGCTAGTGGCGACGCTCGCACCACCCCGCACCGCGCCCGCCGTCACGTGGGAGATCAGCGACGGCATCGCGACCGTCGTGCTCGATCTCAAAGGGCAGGCGGTCAACGTCATTTCCCGGGCCGTGAAGGACGAGTTCCTGGCCTGCTTCGCCGCGCTGGCCGACGATCCGAGCGTGCGCGCCGTCGCCTTTTTGTCCGGCAAGCCCGACAACTTCATCGCCGGCGCCGACATCGAGGAGTTTGTCGCACTCAGCTCGGCCGCCGAAGCGGAACGCCTGTCTGCCGACGGTCAGGACATGCTGGATCGCGTGGCCCGCTTTCCCAAGCCGATCGCCGTCGGAATTCACGGCTCCTGCCTCGGCGGCGGATTCGAATTCGCGCTCGCGTGCCACTACCGCATCGCCACCGATCACCCGAAGACTCAGATCGGGTTGCCGGAAGTCCAGCTCGGTATTCTGCCGGGGGCCGGCGGCTGCCAACGGCTGCCACGCCTCGTCGGCGCCCGGGCGGCGCTCGACATGATTCTCGCCGGCAAGAGCGAGCGCGCCGCGAAGGCGTTTCGCCTGGGAATGGTCGACGAGCTCGTCGCACCGCCCATCCTCGCCGAGATCACGCTCGGCGCGGCGAAGCGCCTGGCGGGCGGCTGGCGACCGAAGCGCAAGCGGCGCGGCGGACTGCTCGGCTTTCTGCGCGACGGCAATCCCCTGGGCCGTCGTCTCGTGTTCTGGATGGCACGCAAGCAGGTGCTCGAGCGCACCGGCGGGAACTACCCGGCCCCACTCGCCGCGCTCGAGGCAGTCGAGTACGGACTGCGGCACGGCATCAACGAAGGACTGAGGCGCGAAGCCCAGCTGTTTGGGCAGCTCGCGGTGACGGACGTCTCCCGCAAGCTCGTCCAGATCTTTTTCGCGACGAATCAACTCAAGAAGGACCCGGGGGTCGCCAACGCGCCGCCGCCCGTGCGCGTGCAGCGGCTCGGGATCATCGGCTCCGGGTTCATGGGCTCCGGAATCGCGGGTACCGCCGTGGCCCAGGCGGAGGTCGACGTGCGGATGAAAGACGCCGACCTGGCCCGAGTCGCTCAGGGTATTCTCGCAGCACGCGCGATCCTCGATGACCGGCTCAAGCGGCGCCGCATCACGAAATTCGAGTACGCGCGCCTCGTCGCGCTGCTGTCGGGCGGTGATACCTACGCCGGGTTCGGCCGAGCGGAGCTGACGATCGAAGCGGTCTTTGAAGAGCTCGGCGTCAAACAGCAGGTGCTGCGTGAGGTCGAGGCGGTGCTCCCGGCGTCAGGCGTATTCGCGTCCAACACCTCGACGATTCCGATCACGCGCATCGCCGAAGCGGCGCGCGCCCCCGAGCGCGTCATCGGGATGCACTTCTTTTCGCCGGTCGCCAAGATGCCGCTCCTCGAGGTCATCCCCGGCGCGCGCACCGAGCCACAGACGGTCAGCACGGCGGTCGCCTTCGGCCGGAGAATGGGAAAGACGGTGATTGTCGTACAGGACAGCCCGGGCTTCTGGGTAAACCGGATTCTCGCACCGTATGCCAATGAAGTCGGCCACCTCCTCGCCGAGGGCGCGTCGATCGAAGACATCGACAGCATGGCGGTGCGCTTCGGATTCCCCGTGGGCCCGGTGACACTGCTCGACGAGGTCGGGCTCGATGTCGCCATCAAAGTCGCCGGGGTGATGCAGGAGGCCTACGGCGACCACATTCAGCCGGCGCCTGGCGCCGGTGTCGCGGCGCTCGTCAAAGCGGGCCGTCTGGGCCGCAAGTCGGGCCGTGGCTTCTACATCTACGAGGGCGGCAAGAAGCGCGGCGTGGACGAGAGCGTGTACGGCCTGCTTGGCGTCCATCCCAACGGGGGGCCCCGCCCCGCGGAGATCCTGCAGCGGCTCGTCCTCGGCATGGTCAATGAAGCCGCGCGCGCGCTGGGCGAAGGCGTGGTGCACAGTCCGCGCGACGGCGACATCGGGGCGATTTTCGGATTTGGCTTCCCGCCGTTCCGGGGCGGCCCGCTGCGGTACGCGGACGACCTGGGTGCTGAACGCATCGTCACCGATCTCGAGCGGCTCGCCGAGCGCCACGGTGCGCGCTTCGCGCCCTGCGAGGTGTTGCGGGAGCATGCCCGCGCCGGGACCAAGTTCTACGCCTGATGCTGCGCGCGGCGTTTCTATGTACCGTTCGGCACGCATTGGTATCCGTACTTGATGCGTCGCCTGGCCGAGCGCCCGCCAACATCGCGTTCCTCACGACCAACATCCTCAAAGAATCGGTGCACCGGCGCCGCTGATGGACGACACGACGTTGGGCGGCTATCAGCAGGTGCACGGTCGTCCGCCGGCGTTCGGCGCCGCCGACGGCCAGGCCTATTCCGTGGCCACATTCGCCGATGATGCTGCGGAGGAAGGACGCTACGGAGCGGCGCTCCTGTTTGTCCGTTGGGGCGAAGGGGAAAAACCGGTTGGCCACCTGGAAACCGATTACCTCGCCTTCGGTGCGACGCCTGACGAAGCGCTCGCGCCCGTGCTGGCTCTGACGTTGGAGCAGGTGAAGGCGCATCTCGATCAGTGTGTCGCGCGGAGCGGTGCGTGACCGCCACGAGTGGCGTGGTGCTGGCGCGCACGGCCGGCGGCTATCGGGTTCATACCGACGCCGGCGAAATCACCGCCACACTCCGCGGCAAGCTCAAGCATCGGGACTCGGATCGCGTCGTTCCGGGCGACGTGGTTGTCCTCGAGGGATCGACGATCGCCGAGATCCGGCCGCGCCGTTCGGTGCTCGCGCGACGGGCGGCGCAAGGGAGCAGCGGCGCGGGTCCGCGGCGCGCGCAGCCGGTGGCGGCCAACGTCGATCAGGTGATCGTCGTGAGCTCGGCCCGGGATCCGGAGCCGAGCCCCCGGATGATCGATCGTTTCCTCGTCATTGCGGAAGCGAACGGACTTCCGGCGGCGGTGGTCCTGAACAAGATCGAACTCGACCGCGCGATCGAGGAGACGCTGGCACGCCGCTTCAAGACCGCCGGCTATCAACTGCTGGGAACGTCTGTGAAGGCGGACGAAGGCCTCCCCGCGCTGCGCGACTTGCTGCGCGGCCGGCACTCGGTTTTTACGGGAGCATCGGGCGCGGGGAAGTCGAGTCTGCTCAATGCCCTCGAGCCTGGGCTCAAGCTGCGTGTCGGCGCGATCAGCGAGAAATGGCGAACCGGCAAGCACACCACCACCGCCGCAGAGTTGGTGCCTGTTGCCGGCGTCGGCTACGTCGTCGACACGCCCGGGCTCCGGGAAATCGGTGCCTGGGGCATCGATCCCAATGAGCTGGGCGCGTGCTTTCCGGAATTCCGTCCCTATCTCGATCAATGTCGCTTCGATAACTGCCGGCACCTCGCCGAGCCGGGGTGCGCCGTGCGCGGTGCGCCGGCCGGCGCGATCGATCCCGACCGGCTGGTGTCTTACGAACGGATCTACGAAGAAGTCAGCGAGCCTTCCTGGTCCAGCGGCCGGCGTCGCGGGAGGTGACTTTGGCCATCATCTGCGCGAAGGCATCGTCGAGATCGATGTGCTGGGAGTTGGCGATGCAGATCACGACGAAGAGGATGTCGGCCAGCTCCATGGGAATGGACCCCGGCTCCTCATCGGGTTTCCTGGGCTTGGGGCCGAATTGGTGATTGACGTCGCGGGCCAGCTCGCCGACTTCTTCGGCGAGCCGCGCCACGTTCGCGAGCGGCGGGAAGTACCCCTGCTCGAACTGGCCGACCCATTGATCGACGGCGTGCTGCGCCTCACGAAAGCTCATGACTGACCTCGTCGCGCCTTTTCAGGGTGAGCGGTATGCGGCCGTGGAGCGGCTCAGCGTCTTGATCGCGCCTCCCTACGATGTCATCGATCCGACAGAACGGGCGCGGTACGCTGCGCTCGACCGAGACAATATCGTCCACGTCATGCTGCCGGAAGCGCCGCCGGGAGGGCCCGACGACGACCGCTACCGCGTCGCGGCGGAGCGGCTGGCCGCCTGGCGCGGCAGCGGCGTGCTGCGGCGTGATCCGCAGCCCGTGTTATACGTGCTGGCGCAGGACTTCACCGTGCCCACCGGAGAGCGGCGCACGCGGCGCGGCGTGTTCGCCGCGGTTGCTGCGGAGGGCTACGAGCCGCGGCGCATCCGCCCGCACGAGCGGACGCACGCGGGCCCGAAGGCCGATCGCCTGGCGCTGCTGCGCGCGACCGCGACGAATATCGAATCGATCTTCTTGCTCGCGCCCGACCCCGATCGCGCGCTGGCGAACGCTGTGGCCCGGGCCTCGCAGGGAACGCCCGACGCGACCGCCGAATTGAACGGTGTCGGCATTCGTCTCTGGATCGTGCGCGACCCTTCGCGTTTCCCCCTTCCCCAGTCCCCGCTGTACATCGCGGACGGTCATCATCGCTACGAGACCGCGAGCGCCTACGCGCTGGAGAATCGGTCCGCTGATCGCGTGCTGGCGTTGATCGTGTCGGCACAGGATCCCGGTCTCGCGGTCCTGCCCACGCATCGCGTGATCTTCGGTACGGGCCGGGAGCTGGAGCGCATGCTGCCGCGGTGGCGCGACTGGTTCGACGTCCAGTCACTCGCCGGGGGCCACGATCCCGTGAGCGTGCTGGCGTCGCTGGGTCGCGGTCGGACCGCGTGCCTCGTGGCGGACCGTTCGCGCGTCCTCGTCCTGCTGCTCAAGGACGGCGCACTGCCCGACCGGTTGCCGAGCCTCGCGCAAAGCACCGCAGTGCGCGAGCTCGATGTCGCCCGAATCGAGTCGCTGGTCGTGAAGGAAATCCTCGGCGCGGCGACATCGACGCCGATCGTTCGCTATGTGGCCGACGCGAAAGAAGCGCTCGGGACGGTGCAACACGGCGGCGCGGCGGTCGCCGTGCTGCTGAATCCAACGAAGGTGGAACAGGTATTCGCTGTGGCGGACGCCGCCGATGTGATGCCGCCGAAGTCGACGTATTTCATCCCGAAGGTGCCGAGTGGTCTAGTCCTGCGGCCCCTGTCGTAGCGCGGCGATCAGGGCTTTGCAGAACTGCGGCAAGTCGGCCGGTGTACGGGAGGAAATCAGATTACCGTCGACGACGACCGCACTGTCCTCCCACACGACGCCGGCGTTTTCCATATCGTCCTTGATGGCGCGGACGCTCGTCGCACGCTTGCCCTTAAGAATCTTCGCGGAGATCGGCACCCAGCCGGCGTGACAGATGAACGCCACCGGCTTCCCTGCCTGATAGATCTCACGCGTCAGTCGCAGAACTTTTTCGGAGCGCCGCAGCTGGTCGGGCGCGAATCCTCCCGGAATCACGAGGGCGTCGTAGGCTCCGGCATCGACTTTGTCGACGTCGGTGTCAACGGTGACGGGATAGCCGCGTTTTCCCGGGTAGGTGCGCTCCCCCATCCCCGCGACCGTTGTGACCGCTCCTTCTTCCTCGAGCCGAATCTTCGGATACCAAAGCTCAAGATCCTCGTAGGCGGCCGCTGCGAAGAAGAGAATGCGTTTGCCTTTGAGAGACATGCCCGGAACCTATATCTTTCGCCCCTGTGAGGCCACGCCAGCAGATTCTGGACAATCTCGATACGGTCTACCGTGAGGCCTACGATCGCGCCAAGGCGCTGAAGGACGAGCGCCGCATGGCCGATCTCGACGCCGCCTACCAGCGCGAACAACTGCTGCTCGAAGTGTTGCTCGATATTCGCGACGGGATCAGTGGCTCAGCGAAGCCAAAGCCTCCGTCCGATGCGGGCCCCAGTCCCATGGCCGCCCTCGATACCATTCGCCGCATCGCGCGGCTCCGTTAGGAGGTCCGTCGTGCGTCGTGCGTCATTCGTCGCCGCGCTCGCGCTCGTCGCAGCGTGTGGCTCCGAAGCAGACATCGTCATCCAGGGCGGTCCGGTCTGGACCGGCCTCTCGACGGGGCGCGGCCGGCCCGGCGCGGTCGCGATCGCGGCCGGCAAGATCCTCGCCGTCGGGGACTCCGCGGAGATCGCCCGCTACGTCGGCCCCCGGACCAGCGTCCTGGACGCGCGGGGCGGTCTGATCATGCCGGGATTCGCGGATGGACACACGCATTTCATCGACGGCGGCTTTCAGCTCGCTTCAGTCAACTTGCGCGACGCGGCGACACCACAGGAGTTCGTGCGCCGCCTGAAGGAATACGCCGTGCACTTGAAACCGGGCGAGTGGATCCTGGGTGGCGATTGGGATCACACACTCTGGCGTGGGGCGCCGTTGCCGCGGCACGAGTGGATCGATTCGGTCACGCCGAAAAACCCAGTCTTCATCAGCCGTCTGGACGGGCACATGGCGTTGGCCAACAGCGCCGCGATGCGCGCGGCGAAGGTCACAAGCGCGACGCGCGTGCCCATCGGCGGCGAAATGCCCCGCGATGGGCGTGGTGACCCGATCGGCATTTTCAAGGACAACGCCGAGGATCTGATCGGCGCGGCTATCCCGGCTCCCTCCGCCGAGCAGGAAGATTCCGCCTTGGCGCGCGCGCTGGCCTATGCGGCAGCGCTGGGCGTCACCGCGACCGGAAACATGTCGGCCTCCTGGGCGAATCTTGCCGCCTACAAGCGCATGGAGCGCGCCGGCCGGATGACGGCCCGGGTGTTTCTCTATCTCCCGATCGACCAGTGGCACACCGTCGCCGATAGCGTGCGCAACGGGGCGGGCGACGATTGGGTGCGCATCGGCGGCGTGAAGGGATACATGGACGGCTCGGCGGGGTCGCGGACCGCGTTCTTCTTTGAACCGTTCTCGGATTCAGCGGGATATTACGGATTGATACGTCAACCGGAAGCCGAAATGCGGGCGTGGGTCGGCGCAGCGGACTCGGCCGGTCTCCAGATCGCCGTGCACGCGATCGGCGATCGTGCCAACGCGATCATTCTCGCGATCTACGACAGCGTCACGCATGCGCACGGCGCGCGCGACCGGCGCTTCCGCGTGGAGCACGCGCAGCATCTGCGGCCCCAGGAGATCCCCCTCTTTGGTCGCCGGCGCGTCGTGCCGTCGATGCAGCCCTACCACGCGATCGACGACGGCCGCTGGGTCGAGCAGCGCATCGGGCCGGTGCGCATCAAGACGACATATGCGTTCCGGACGCTGCTCGATGCGGACGCGCCGCTGGCCTTCGGCTCCGACTGGACCGTCGCACCGCTCGATCCGATGCTCGGCGTGTACGCCGCGGTGACCAGGCGGACGCTGGACGACAAGAATCCGGGCGGATGGGTGCCGGAGCAAAAGATCACAGTCGGAGAAGCGCTACGCGCCTACACCTATGGCAACGCGTGGGCCACGTTCAACGAACAGAAATGGGGCACACTGGCGGCTGGCCGATTCGCGGACATCGTGGTGCTCGATCACGATCCGTTTGCGGTGGCGCCGGAATCGCTCGGAACGATCAAGCCGCGTTTCACCATAGTCGGCGGAAAGGTGGTTTACCGGCGACCATGATGCGCCGCATGTCGCTCGTACTTGCGCTGTGCTGTGGTGCCGCTCCCGCGCCCGCGCAAGAGCTTCCGTTCCTGAAACGGAGTATCAAGGAGCTGGAGGCGTGGGTGCGCGAGGACACGAACGACTCGCAGCGGCAATACGCCCTCGCGCTCGCTCACTGGAAGCATCACGACTGGCGCCAGACGGACAGCTTGCTGCGGCTCGCATTGCGGCTCGATCCGCGCTACGCCGATGCCTATCTCGCCCTGGGGCGCCTCCCCTACACCCGCCGGCCATCGCTGGTGGACGAAGAGATCCGGCACGCAGTGCCCAAGGACTGGCAGCCCATCGTCGAGGAAGCCGATCGCTTCTATAAGCGCGCGTTTCGGACCGATCCCATGGTCGGCCTCCAGGTCATGAGTCTCGTGAACGACATGGACGAGCCGCAGGTAAGCGACTTCACGCCGAGTGGCTGGTTGGCATACCAGCGCTGCTGCGCCTGGTATTTCGATCTCGGCCTGGGCCGGTATCGCTTGGCCAGCGACCGTCTGACCAAGCTCGCCCAGAATGAGTTCGACGAAGCAAAGCACCCCGATGACGTTCCGGACTTCATCCTCTGGTACCGCGGGCTTGCCGCGGCGCACAGTCTCCGGTACGGACCGGCGATTGCCGACTTCCGTGTCCTGCTCGACCGAAGCATCAAGAAGACGCAGCGTGACGAGATCGTGCACGTGCCGCTGGATGACAACGAGTATCGTTTTGTTCTCGCGACGCTGCATCACCTCGTGGGTGAGTCCGACAGCGCCATCGCATTGTACCAGGAGTCGCTCGAGCACGATCTGGGGCTGGTCATGGCACACACCTACTTGGCGAACATTTACGAGGAGACCGGGCGCGCGGCGGACGCGCTGCTCGAACGCCGCCGGGCGACGGAAGTCAGCGAAGATGACCCCAGCGCGTGGTTCGATCTCGCGGTGTCGCTGTTCAACACCGGACAAACGGTGGCGGCGGACGAGCCGTTACGTCGCGCGATCTCGCTGAACGCACGCTTTGCCCCGCCATACTACCTGCTGGGCCGAGTCACCGAGGAGCTGGGCCTTCCGGACGAGGCGCGCGAGCACTACACCAGGTTCCTGGCACTTGCGCCGCTGCGCCTCGAGACTCTGCGCGCGGACGCGCAACAACGGCTGGAGAAGCTTCCGAAGTGAGCGCCTCACCCCGAATACTTGAAACCCGCTTCCCGCATCGTCAGGGGCTCGCCGTCGTGCTCCACCCCCGCCGCCACGACTTCGCCGAGGACGAGGGTGTGATCGCCTGATGGGAGCGTCGCCACGACACGACACTCCACCCAACCCAGACAGTCGGCGAGTACCGGCGTTCCGGACACCGGCCCCGGTTTGGTCTTGATGCCCTTGAGCTTCTGCGGCGTCTGCTCCGAGCTCCGTCCTAACTTGCCCGCGAGCTCGCGCTGGCTGTCGAGTACAACGTTGACCGCAAAGTGGCGGGAGTCCCGGACCATGCCGAGTGTCTTCGAGGTGTTCTCGAGCGCGACAACCACCATCGGCGGCTCGAAGGCCGCTTGCATGACCCAGTTGGCCGTCATGCCGTGGTCCTCGCCGCTGCCCGACGCGACCGTGACGACGTAGAGGCCATAGGGAAAGTGGCGCAGGATGGTCTTCTTGGCGGCTTCGTCCATGAAGGTGAAGTAATATGCTGGCTCTGAGTCAGGAATGAGATACCTTCTCGCCATAGAACTCGCCATGAGCAACTCGTTGCGATCGGTCAGAACTCTCACGGCGCTGTGCGGTGCCGTGCTGCTGTGGTCAGCTCCAGCGCGCGAAGCCGCCGCGCAGACGCCACCACGCTCGGCCTACGAAGAGCTACAGACCTTTTCCGGTGTGCTCAATCACATCCGGATCAACTACCCTGATTCGGTCAGCTACTCCGAGCTGGTCGCCGCCGCCATTCGGGGCGTCCTGCGATCATTGGATCCGCACAGCTCGTATCACTCTCGATTGGAATGGGAGCGGAGCACGGCCCTGGAACGCGGCGAGCTCGTGTCGGTGGGTATCGCACTCGAGGAAGTCGAAGACGCCGCCACCGTGCTCGCGGTCGCCCCGCGCAGCCCGGCAGCCAAAGGCGGCATCGTGGCGGGCGATCGCCTCGTGACCGTGAACGACACCTCCGTGTCGGGAATCGACATGCGAACGCTGCAGCTGCGCCTGGCCGGGGAAAAAGGGTCCAAGGTGCGCCTGCGGCTGGAGCGGGGACCACGCCTCGAGCCGGACACGTTCAGTGTGACGCTGAAACGCAATCCATTCGAGGTTCGCACGGTGTCGCTCGTCCGGTTGGTCGACTCGATCACCGGCTACCTGCGGCTCGAAGACTTTTTGGGCCGCGCTCCCGACGAGGTGCACGACGCGCTGCAGCGGCTGCGCGGTTTGCATGCCAAGCAAGTCATTCTGGATCTGCGCGCCAATCCGGGCGGGATCGTGACATATGCCGTCCAGATCGCCGGCGAGTTTCTCCCCAAGAACACGGTCGTGTTTCGCACCCGCGGCCGCAAACGCGATGTCGACACCACCTATGTCACGAAACGCGATGGCGACTTCCGCGACCTTCCGCTCGTGGTGTTGATCGACGAGCGGAGCGCGAGCGCGGCGGAAGCACTGGCGGGCTCGCTTCAGGATCACGATCGCGCGCTCCTCGTGGGCCGGCGCAGCTTCGGCAAGGCACTGATTCAGTCGTTCTTCCTGCTGCCATCCGGCGACGTGATCTGGCTGACGGTCGGACACGTCGTCACACCCAGCGGCCGCGTCATTCAACGCCGCTATCACGGGCTCGGCTACGAACAATACCTGAGCTTCGCCGGAAAGTCGGGCGCTGAAGCGGATACGATAGCCGTGTTCAAGACCGACGCGGGCCGTCCGAGTGCGGCCGCCGATTCGGGATTCGATGACGCGGTGTCGGACAGCGTGGCGCAGACACTCCCCGCGACGCCGGCGGCGCGGGCGGCCTGGCTGAAAGCGTCGACCGAATGGCGGGATAAGCTCGTGCCCCCGTTTCTTGCGCGCGTCCGCAGCAGACTGGGTGTGACGGCCGCGGCGGACAACCTGCTCGAGCGCCGGCTGGCGCTGATTCTCGCCCTCCGCGTCGCGGAAGTGCGCTGGGGGCCGGACGCGCGGGAGGAATTCGTGGTCCGGAACGACGGCACCATTCGTCTCGCCACGGAACAGTTTCCGCGGCTCCGCGAGTTACTGGCTCCGCCCAAGTAGGCTATTTTCCCGTATGGCAACTCGCGCGCGGGCCGCCACCAAGACGGCGAAGCCTTCCACGACGCTCTCCAAGGCCGATCTGCTTGACGTGTACCGGCTGATCCTCTTGTCGCGCCGCATCGACGACAAGGAGATCCAGCTCAAGCGGCAGAACAAGATCTTTTTTCAAATCTCGGGCGCGGGCCATGAGGCCGTCCTCGTCGCGGCGGGCAAAGTGTTGCGGCCGGCGTACGACTGGTTCTATCCCTACTACCGCGACCGGGCCCTCTGCCTCACCCTCGGCATGACCCCGACGGAAATGCTGCTCGCCGCGGTGGGCGCCGCCGACGACCCAAACTCCGGCGGCCGGCAGATGCCGTCCCACTGGGGTCACAAGCAGCTCAACATCGTCAGCCAGTCGAGTCCCACCGGCACGCAATTCCTCCAGTCGGTGGGTTGTGCCGAGGCCTGGCTCCGGTACGACCGCATCGACGATCTCAAAGAGAAGCCGATCCACGGCGACGAGGTCGTGTATTGCTCCGCCGGCGATGGGACCACCAGCGAAGGCGAGTGGTGGGAAGCGCTGAATAGCGCCAGCAACCTCAAGCTGCCGGTCTTGTTCCTGATCGAGGACAACAAGTACGCGATCTCGGTGCCGATCGAGGTGCAGACCGCCGGTGGGTCGGTGTCGAAGCTCGTCGCGAACTTCCCGAATCTGTTGATCGAGGAAGTCGACGGCTGCGACCCGATCGCGTCCTACGCGGCCCTTACCCGTGCCGCTGACTGGTGCCGCCAGCGCAAAGGCCCCGCGCTCGTCCACGCCCACGTGATCCGCCCCTATTCGCACTCTCTGTCCGACGACGAAATCCTCTACAAGCCGCCGCGCGAGCGCGAGGCTGAGGCGAAGCGCGACGCCGTGACCGCGTTCCCGAAGCGGTTGCTCGATGAGGGTGTGGCGACTGAGGCGGAGATCGAGGCGATCAAGGGGCAGGTCGACGAGGACATCCAGGTCGCCACCGACATGGCGCTCGCGTCGCCGCAACCCAAACCGGAAACCGCGCTGCTGTGGGTGTACTCGCCGGACGTCGATCCGACATCGGAGCAGTTCGACACGGAGGACGACCCGCATTTCACCGGTGAGCCCACGACGATGGTGGACCTGCTCAATGCCTGCATGAAGGACGAGATGGCGCGCGATCCGCGCATTCTCGTCTTCGGCGAAGACGTCGCCGACGTCAGCCGCGAGCAGTACCTGAAAGAAGTGAAGGGCAAGGGCGGCGTCTTCAAGGTGACGTGGGGACTGCAGCGCCAGTTCGGCAGCGACCGGGTCTACAACTCGCCGCTCGCCGAAGCCAATATCGCCGGGCGCGCGATCGGACTCGCGACGCGCGGGCTCAAGCCGGTCGTCGAGATTCAGTTCTTCGATTACATCTGGCCCGCGTATCACCAGCTGCGCAACGAGCTCGCCACGCTGCGCTGGCGCTCCGCCAACAACTTCAGTGCGCCTGTCGTGGTGCGCGTGACGTACGGCGGCTACCTCAAGGGCGGCTCGGTCTATCACTCGCAAACGGGCGCGGTCATCTTCACGTCCGTGCCGGGGCTGCGAGTCATCTGTCCGGCCACCGCCCTGGATGCGAATGGCCTGCTGCGCACCGCCATCCGCTGCGACGACCCCGTGCTCTTCCTCGAACACAAACACCTCTACCGCCAGACCTACAACAAAGCCCCCAACCCCGGCCCCAACTTCATGATTCCCTTCGGCAAGGCGAAGGTCGTGCGGGACGGGACGGCGGTGACGGTAGTGGCGTACGGTGCCGTCGTGCAGCGCGCACTCGTCGCGGCCAAGGAGCTCGAGGAAAAGGACGGCGTCAGCGTGGAAGTGATCGATCTCCGGTCGCTGTCGCCGGTGGACTGGGAAACGATCGAGGCATCGATTCGGAAGACCAACAAAGTGATCGTCGCGTACGAGGACGCCTTCTCGTGGGGATATGGCGCCGAGATCGCGGCCCGGATCGCCGATCAGTGCTTCCCGTGGCTCGACGCGCCGGTCAAGCGCGTCGCGTCCACCGATACCTTCGTCGGGTACGCGCCCGACCTCGAAGACTATATCCTGCCACAGGTGGAGGACCTCGCGCAGGCGATGCGCGAGCTGCATGCGTTCTAGGCAGGCGCTCCTGTACAGCTTCCTCTTTTTCCTTTCGGGCGCCACGGGCCTGATTTACGAGCTGCTCTGGGTCCGCGTCCTCTATCAATCGTTCGGCTCGACCATTCAATCGGTCACGACCGTGGTCGCCGCCTACATGGGCGGCCTCGGTCTGGGCGCCTGGCTATTCGGCCGGATCGTGGACCGTGCGCCACGGCCGGCGGTGCTGTACGGCCGGCTCGAGATCGCCATCGGGGTGTTCGGGATCATCTCACCACTCGTGCTCGGACTGGCGCACTGGGTCTACATCGTGACCGCGGGCCCGCTGGCCCTCGGCGGTGGCGCCAGCGTGGCGCTGCGGTTTGGACTGGCAGCCCTGGTCCTGCTCATCCCGACCACCCTGATGGGTGGCACACTGCCCGTCCTGACGCGCGCCCTCATGGGCGAAGACCGGGGATTGCTCAAGCCCTCGCTGGGCCGCCTGTACGGCCTGAACACACTCGGCGCGATGATCGGTACGGCACTGGCTGGCTTCTTCCTGATCGAGTTTGTCGGCGTGCGGGCTTCGCTCTGGGGAACCGCGGCGCTGAACCTCGCCATCGGTGCGGCCGCCATCCAGCTCGGGTGTCAGCAAGACACGTTGGAAGTCGGACACACGCCCGCTGAGGAGAACCTCCACCAACCTCCACCAACCTCCACCGCCCTCCACAACCTCGCTTTAGCGCTTCTTGCCCTCACCGCGTTCGCGTCCCTGCTCAACGAAATCGCCTGGACTCGCGTCTTGATCATGATCGTCGGCGGGTCCACCTACGCCTTTACGCTGATTCTGCTCGTGTTTCTCCTGGGCATCGGCCTCGGCAGCATCATGGTCGCCCGCCGCAGCGCGCCGCGCATCGATACCGCCGCCAATGCCGCGCTCGCCCAGGGGGTCAGCGGTATCGGCGCCGCGCTGCTGTTCGTGTTCTTCGGATTCCTGCCCTCCTACATCATCGCCGTGTTCCAGATTGCCGATCTGAGCGCCGCTGCGCGCCTCTTGCTGATGGGCGTCGCCGTCGGCGCGGTCGTCCTCGTCCCGGCAATCGGCATGGGGATGACGTTCCCCCTGCTCGCCGACCTCACCGCGCGTACTCGCGAGGCGCGCGGGTCGGACGTCGGTGCCGCCTACGCCCTCAACACGATCGGCAGCATCCTCGGCGCGGTGCTCACCGGCTTCGTGCTCATCGTGGCTCTGGGAACGCAGGCGACGCTGCGCCTCGGGCTGATCGTCAACGGCATCGCCGCGCTCGCGCTCGCGGTGCTTGCCGCGCGCGGCATCGCCGAGGGATCAGCGGAGGACCGGCGGATCCGGGTGCGGGTGTTGACGGGGGGAGCGTTGGGGACCGTCGTACTGCTGGCAGCCGCGGCGGCGCCGGGTTGGAGCACGCGCCTCATCGACCTCGGCCCCACGATCTACGCGCGCCAGCCGATGGACAAGGCGGCGCGGCAGCGGTTCCTCGAGCACCGCGGGGTGCGGCAGCTGGCTTTCCGGGAAGGTCCGAACGCCACGGTGAGTGTCTGGGAAGGCGAGAGCGGCCGCTCGCTGCGGGTGAACGGGAAGGTGGACGCGTCCGACCGCGGCGATATGGATACGCAGATCATGATCGGCCTCGCCCCGGTTGTGGCGCGCCCCGGTGCCCGATCGGCGTTCGTGATCGGCCAAGGGACGGGGGTGACGACGCACGTGCTCGCGACCGTGCCCGGCATCACACGCGTCAAGGTGGTCGAGATCGAGCCCGCCGTCCTGCAGATGGACAGCCTGTTTCAGCATGTGAACGATAGCGTGCTCGCGCGCCCCACCGTGCACGTAGTCGTAGACGACGCGCGCAGCGCGCTGCAACTCGACCGCGAGCGCTACGACGTGATCGTGTCCGAGCCCTCGAATCCGTGGGTCGCGGGTATCGCGACGCTGTACACGCCGGAATTCTTCCGCATCGCCAAGGCCCGGCTCGCCGATGATGGCGTCTTTTGCCAGTGGATCCAGCTGTACCAGCTGCCGCGGCCTATCGTCGCCGGCATCGTGCGATCGCTGCGCGAGGTGTTCCCCCACGTGCACGTGTGGTTCGGCGGCACCGCCGATCTCATCGTGCTCGCCTCGCCGCGCCCGATTACGTACGACCGGGCATGGCTCGCGCAGCTCCTTGGCCCAGGCGGTCAGCTGTACACGCTCGGCAGGGAGTGGCTCAACCTCGAATCGCAGGACCAATACTTTGGCCGGATGTTGTTGGGTGACTCCGGGGTGACGCGCCTCGTCGCGCGCGCAACGTTCGACCACCCATTCGCGCTGTTGCGCATTCTCGCCGCCCGCCGCAGCGATGCCGGCGTGCTTCCCTATCTCGATGCGGCCCGGCGCGCGCAGCCGGATGTGGCCGAATGGAGCGTGCGCACTGCCGCCGTTCGCCTGGCGCTGGGCGATACGGCACAGGCCGACTCGCTCCTCGGCGTGGTGATCGCCCGCCGTGGCGGAGCCGACGCGCTCCAGATGCGCGCCTTGCTCGCGGCCGCGCGGAGCCAGCCGCTCGCCGCGGCGGCGCTCCAGGGAGCACTGGTCGCCGGTGCCGACACCGCGCAGATACGCGCCGCGATGGCATTGGTGGCCGTGCGGGGATCTCGCTGGGGCGACGCCGCGTCCCAGGCGCGTGCGGCGTTGACCGCGGCGCAAGGGACGTTTCGCCATCCGTTCCCGGGCGAGTTTCTCACCCAGGCCCTTGGCCAGATCGCGTTGAATGCGCCGCCCGGCCTCGCCGACAGCCTGCTCACGTATGCCGTCGGCCGGCGTCCGGGATCGGCGCGCTATCGGGAATTTGCAGCGGTCGCCGCGCTACGCGCCGGGCGCTGCGAGGACGCGGCCGCGAGCTTTGTGGAGTTGTTGGACTTCGCGCTGCGGCGGGACAACGGTCCGGCGCTGGTGCGCGAGTGCTGGGCTGCGCAGGACTCTACGGCGAGGACCGGGGCCGCGGGCCGCGCGGGGGGGGCGAAGCGGGGGCCGGAGACGCATTGAGCATGTCGCGGATCTCGCCGGCTGCCTCGATGGCGTGATCGACGTCGCGCGACAGCGCCCGGGCCTGTTGCGTGGCATTCGTCAGATCGCTGAGCACCGCCGCCACTCCCGCCGACCGGAGTCGCAGCAGATCGAAGCGCACGTTCTGCATCGCCAGCATGCACGATTCGATTTGGTCCTCGACCCGCCTGCGCCGCGTCAACAGATCGCTCAATGCCTGGCGCTGCCGCTCCAGGAGACTGAGCTGACGTTCGCGCTCGGTTCCGTCTTCATGATGCTTCACCGCTTCGATGCGCATCTCGATCCGCGCCAGCGCGCCATCATCCACGTCCGCGCTCATGCCGTGCAGCATCCGCGCGAGCTCTTCGGCCCGTTTCAGCAGCGCGTCGACCGTGACGACCACGTCGGGGAGCAGCTTCCGCTCCGAAGAGGGGACGCGCTCCATGATCTTGAGAATTGCCTCCCGGTCGTTGCGTGCCAGGCGGACGGTGTCGACATGGCGGCCGAACTCGTCGGCCTTGGGCGGCCCCAGCGCGCGCCGCGGACCCCGGAGCGCCTCCTGGGCATCCGGTGCGGCCGGGCGGTTGAGCACATCGCGCCACGAATACCCGTTCTGCCAGAGCTTCATGTACTGCGGGAGCAGGCCAAAGCCCCCCCAAATAGCCGTCGGGAACAGCGACCAGCCGAGACCGTTGCCCATGATCAGATCGATGAACATCAGTCCGCCGCAGACGGACGCCCACGAGACGAAACTGTCGCGAAACTTCGCGACCATCTTCGACTCACCACTCGGCGTGAGATCGGACTTGGGATCCCGCTTGACCGGCCGCATCGTGCGCCGGCGCTCCGGCGGGCGACCGCCGCCCGACAACCTGGCCGGCGGCAGGCCCCCGCCCAGACGGGTCTCGCCGCGCGCCGCGGCGCCGCCGCTCGTGCGACGCGACGGCCGGTAGGGCGGCGCGCTGCGCGATTCCAGTGCGCGCCGCAATGCGTCGGCGGTCGGCCAGCGAGCCTCCGGCTCCTTCTCGAGCGAGCGCATGACGCAGGAGGCGAGATCGTCGGGACAGGTGGGCGTCTTGTCCTGGAGGTTTGGTGCCTGCTCGGTGATCTGTTTGAGCAGCAGCCCCGGAACCGTCGGCGCCGAGAACGGCAGCTCTCCGGCGAGCATCTGGTACCCCACGACACCCAGACTGTAGATGTCGGACCGCCCGTCGATCTCGCGATCGCCGGCCGCCTGCTCGGGACTCATGTAGTGCGGCGTGCCGATCGCGACGCCGGTGGCGGTCAGCGTGCCCGGCCCCGTCGTCGAGGTGAGCGCCTTGGCGATGCCGAAGTCGGTGAGGACCGTTCGGCCGCGGCTCCCCTCCAACAGGATGTTGTCGGGTTTGACGTCGCGATGGATGATGCCGAGGGCGTGCCCGGCGCCCAGTGCGTCCGCCGTTTCCATCATGATGCGCCGGGCTTCCTCTGGTGGCAGTCGCTCGCGGCGTTTGAGGCGCGCCGCGAGCGATTCACCATCCACATACGCCATGACGAAGTACACGAGTCCGTCGGGACCTTCGCCGACGGAATGAATCGGCACGATGTGCGGGTGCGAGAGGCGGGCCGCCGTTTCCGCCTCCCGCAGGAAGCGCATGCGGATCTCCTCACGGAAGGCCAGCTCGGGCGGGAGCACCTTGACTGCCACCGCCCGCTTGAGCCGCTCATCGCGGGCGTGATAGACGACGCCCATGCCGCCGCGGCCGATCTCCCCGTCGAGCGTGAAGGAGGACCCCAGGGCCTGACTCAGCCGCTGCGCCAGCGGATCGTTCATGCCGTTTTGCAATCCATTCGAGCACTAAGATTTAGCCGCAACCATCCGGCCTTGCAACACAGTCTCGGAGCGTCGTGTTGGCAGTCGCGCGCCGCTTTGGCGGCGCTTTTCGGAACGGACCTGCCGCCGGCGGCGTTTTTTCGTGGCATGGACGCTGCGTTCACTGTCCCAAACCGTTGGCCACGAAACTTACTATCGGAGAATCCATGTCAGACCGGATGAGTTTGCCCGTCCTGCCACTACGCGATGCCGTGCTGTTTCCCGGCGTTGCGACGCCGATTGGCGCGGGCCGTCCTGCGACATTGCGCGCCATAGAAGCCGCCCTCAAGCACCCCGACCGCAAAGTCTTCGCCGTCGCCCAGAAAGAAAACGTTGATCAGGTCACCCCCGGGGTGCTGTACACCACCGGGACGATCGCGCGGATCAGCCAGGTACAGCGCAATCTCGGTGGCGTGCAGCTGATCCTGCACGGAGACACCCGGGGCACGGCGGTCCATTACAGCGAGACGAACGGCTATCTGGAAGCGACCGTCCGCGAAGCGCCGGATCTCCCTCCTCTCAATGAGAAAGACCCGGCGTTCGTAGCGTTGCATCGCGAGGTCCGGGAGCGTGCCGCGGAGCTGGGGCAAAAGGCGGGGCTTCCCACGGAAGTCGTCCAGCAGGTTCTGCAGGGCGTCACCGACCCCGGCGCCCTCGCCGATCTGGTCGCCGGCCATCTCGACATCCAGTCGGTGGAGCGCCAGCAACTGCTCGAGACGCTCGCGGTCGAAGACCGGCTGCGTCGGGTGCTCGTCCACGTGCAGCGCCAGATTGCGGTCGTCGATGCGCAAGAAGACATCAAGTCGCAGGTCCAGGAAGAGCTCGGCGAGCGCCAGCGCGAGATGCTGCTCCGCGAGCAGATGAAAGCCATTCGCAAGGAGCTCGGTGAAGAGGAAGAGGCGGCCGAGGCCGATGATCTGAAGAAGCGGCTGGACGCGCTCGAGTTGCCGGAGGCCGCGCGCAAGGAAGTCGACCGCGAGCTGGCACGGCTGGAGCGTGCCGGCCGGGAGTCGATGGAAGCGCAGGTCATTCGTACCTATCTCGAGACCATCGCCGAGCTGCCGTGGAACAAGCGGACGGAAGAGTCGCTCGACCTGAAACGGGCGGCGGAAATCCTCGAGGAGGATCACTACGGGCTCCAGGATGTGAAAGATCAGGTGCTCGAGTTCCTCGCGGTGCGCCAGCTCCGTCAGCAGCAGCCCAAGGAAGAGGCGCCGGGAAACGAGGACGATCGCGCCGCGCGGGCGCCGACGCTGCTGTTCGTCGGACCGCCGGGCGTCGGCAAGACATCGATCGCCAAGTCCATCGCACGCGCGATGGGGCGGCCCTACGTCCGGATTTCACTCGGTGGGGCCCGCGACGAGGCCGACATTCGCGGCCACCGGCGCACCTACGTCGGGGCGATGCCCGGTCGGATCATCCAGGGCATGAAGCAGGCAGGTGCCAAGAACCCGATTTTCCTGCTCGACGAGGTCGATAAACTGGGCATTTCCTTCCAGGGAGACCCGGCCGCCGCACTGCTCGAAGTGCTCGATCCGGCGCAGAACGACACGTTCACGGACCACTATCTCGGCGTGCCGTTCGACCTCTCTGAGGTGTTATTCATCGCGACCGCCAACTTCCTGCAAGGCATTCCGGGGCCGCTGCTCGACCGGCTCGAGACGGTGAACTTCGCGGGCTACACCGAGCGCGAGAAGCTCGAGATCGCCAAGCGCTATCTCGTGCTGCGCCAAAACCGCGAGAACGGCCTGCGTGCCGATCAGCTCGAGCTGACCGACGCGGCTCTGGCCGAGATCATCGCGAGCTACACGCGCGAGGCGGGCGTGCGCCAGCTCGAGCGCGAAATCGGCAAGCTCGGCCGCAAGGTCGCGCGCAAGATTGCCGATGGCGCGACGCAGAAAGTGACGGTCACGCCCAAGGACATTCCCGACCTCATCGGGCGGCCGAAGGTCCATCCCGAGCGCATGGCCGGCGAGGATCAGGTTGGCGTGGCGACGGGGATGTATTACACGCCCGTGGGCGGCGATATCATGTTCGTCGAAGCCAGTGTGATGCCGGGCAAGGGCGAGCTGGTCCTCACGGGTCAGTTGGGCGACGTCATGAAGGAGTCCGCCCGCGCGGCGTTGACGTACGCCAAGTCACACGCTGATCTCCTGGGCATTCCGGCAGGCGCCTTCGTCGACACCGACATTCACGTGCACGTTCCCGCGGGCGCCATTCCGAAGGACGGCCCGTCGGCGGGCATCACGATGGCCACGGCACTCGTGTCGGCGCTGTCGCGGCGCCCGGCCCGCCACGACATTGCGATGACGGGCGAAATCACGCTGCGCGGACGGGTGCTCCCCATCGGCGGCGTGAAGGAAAAGGTGCTCGGCGCGGTGCGGGCCGGCATCAGGTCGGTGATCCTGCCGAAGGAGAACGAGCCCGACCTCGAGGATCTGCCTGAAGAGGTCCGCAAGACGCTCGACGTGCATCTCGTGGAGGAGTTGGGCGATGTGTTGAGCCTGGCCCTGCGCGGGGCGCGGTTTGAGTCGGGCCATCTGATCTTCGAAACGGAAGCGCCGATCGGCCTAGCTCGCGCTCACTCCGGCCACAACTAGATCGACGGCGGCTTCGCGCCAGCGCTCGCGGAGCGCTGGCTCGTCGGCACCCAGGGGCCGGGCGCTTGCCGCCACAACAGCTTCCATGCTGAGGTAGCCCACCATCAGGATCAGTGCCTGGGCGGCAGCGAGGTGCGGGTCGACATCGTCCCGCACCTGGCCCAGACCCTGACCCTCCGCCAGCAATACCACCAGCCGGTTGATCGCGGGCGCGAACGCGGCGCCTGAACGGGTCCCCTGCCCGATCAGGGCGACCACCTGCGGATGTTGGGCGAGAAACTCGAACTGCGCGGCGAGAGTGAGCCGCAGCCGCTCCAGCGGTCCGCCAGGCGGGTAGGCTAGTTCCGCCAGCGCCGCCTCCAGCTCGCCGGCGGATTGCGCGAGCACCGCTTGGAAGAGACCGCGCTTGGAGTGGTAGTAGTAGAACAACAGTTGCTTGTTGACGCCTGCCCGTCGCGCGATCTGCTCTACGCGCGCACCCGCGAAGCCACGCTTGGCAAACTCTTCGCGGGCGGCCGCCACGATTCGTAACGCTCTGTCATTACTAAGTTTAGGTGGCATTTGCTCGATTTCGTCAACCGTTTGGTTGACGAAATCTAAGGCCCATCCTCCGGCGCCGCCACTGCCCGCGCACTCGCCTTCGGCGCGCTGGGCCACGCGACCCCCAGATCATTCCAATTCAGAATCGTGTTGAACACCAGCGCAAAGCTTCCCTGCGTCTCCCACCGCCAGAACGGGCGGATCGCGAACATCACGACGTGCCCCTGACCGACCGGTGCGTCGAGCACGGCCGGCCTGCCCGCCAGCTCCTCGCCGCTGACCAGCAGGCCGGACAGCCTGAGCGAATCGCGCTTCTGGTCGAAGCTCAAGACGACTCGCGGCCGTGTGCGCGCCTGCTCGGCGGTCAGACCGGGATCTTGGTCCTCCGGCACATCGGTGCTCGTGTCCACCTGAAAGAGCGGCGATTGGTTGAAGTAGACCGCCAGGGTGTCCGCGTATCCGTACGCGATCGGACTGCGCGCGTCCTTCATGACGGCGCGGTAGATGCCGCCGGACGCACGCAGCTGCCGCGCCGGCGCGATGTCGACGCCGCGCGTCACGCCGTACTCCGTGAACACACCCGACGTCCCGCCCTCGGTAATCACCACACCGCCGGCCGCGATCCACTGATTGAGTGCGGCCATCCCCTCGAGGCCGATGCCGGGCCGCACGTCGTCGGTGGAATCCTGGCCGCCCAGGTTGGGTGTGAGCGCGCTGCGCCGCCACGGGATCGGCGGGCCGTTCATGGGCAGCCCGTTGACGATCTGCTGCGGGTTATTCGAGACGAACGGCAGCACCAGCACGTTGAATTGCCGCAGCAGATCGCGCCGGTTGAGCTGCTGCACACTCAGGTAGGTGTACGGAATCTTCAACACGTCGAACGCGTACCGCACCCATCCCTCGTTCTGCGTATTCAGCCAGGAGTGCACGAGCGCGATCCTCGGCAGGTCGAGCTCGTGCCGCGCGACCGGTGGCGTCGTCGGCACGCCGGCCACGTTGAGTCCGAGCGATTCGGCGGCTTGCCTGATTCGCCGCTCCACGCCCGCCGCGGCCGGGATGATCGTCGTGCCTCGCCCCCACGAGCGCTGGCCGACGGTAAACGAGTCCTCGCTCGCCCACATCCGTACATCGCGCAACGCGAGGCGGAATTGGATCAGGCCGCTCTCCGTCGTCGGCGCGATGAGATACGCGGTCGCCCCACTGGCAGTCGTGACTTCACCCTTCACGCGCGCGTCGGTCGTCAGTGGCGTCATCGGGGCGTGCAGCACCGTCGTGTCGTTGATCGGATGCAATGCAACGTTCCGCACGTACTGCAGCGTCCAACCGGTGTCGTCGTACGGTTGCGGGTCGTTGGCCCCGTAGTCTTGTTTGCTGAAGTAACTCTTCGCGAGCGGGCCGTACGGCTGATCGAGCGGCACGAGGTAATCGCCGGCCGCGACGTCCATGCCGCCGGCCTTGAACGCCTGGGTGGCCCGCTGGACCTCGATGCCATGGAACCGCAGCAGGTTTACGAGATTCGCCGCCTCGACGGCGCGGCCCTGATTCGCCGGGATATGGAACGCGTTGGGACCGTCCTTCGCGCGCCCGCGCTCGATGGCCCGCACGCCCTTGCGATAAAACTGATCGAGGTAGCGATGGCCATTGCGCGCCATGTAGTTCAGCGCGATGAGCAGCGCGGACTGCTGGTAGTTGATGTTGTTGCGAATGCACCACCGCACCCCGTTGAGCGGCGGATTGGGGCGGAACCATTCGACGGAAGTCTGGCGGTCGGGCAGCTTGACGGTATGGCAGTCGGCACCGCGCGACGTATACGTCTCGTAGAACCGGCCGATCGAGTTGTGGCCGTTCGCGACCCAGAACATGTAGTTGGGCGTCCAGCCGTCGTAGAAATCGTGCGTCCAGACGCCGGGCAGGCCGCGACTGGTCAGCGCCGTGATCTCCTGGAACGCGAGCTCATTCCATTCGCTGATGACGATCGGGTCGAGCTCGCGATTGTAGGGGCCCGTACCGGTGGACGTATAGAGGAACGGCACCGACTCGTGCAGATCGTGCAACACCGTGGGGTGCCAATCAAAGAACGCCTTCATCATCGTCCGGGTGAGGACTTGCGACATGACGATGCCGTCGCGGTTGTTGTCGTGGGCCGTGTATTTGCCCCAATAGATCAATCCCGGGCCGTTGTTCTTGTTGGCCTTCCGGTAGCGGTAGACGTCGACCATCCGGTCGCGCCCATCCACCTCGGTCACTGGCGTTATGAGTGTTATGACGCTGTCGCGAATTTGCCTGATGAACGGGGTGTCCTCGACAGCCAGGCGGTAGGCCAATTCCATCAGCATTTCCGGGGAGCCGGTCTCCGGTGAGTGGATCGAGCCGGTCAAGTAGTAGATCGGCTTTCCGGCCGCGATCAGCCGCCGCGCGGTGTCGGCGGCCAGCCGCCGGGGATCCGCGAGTGCAGCAGTGATGTCGCGATAGTGCTCGAGCTGCGTAATTGTGGCGGAGTCGGCGATCGCAGCGATGATCATGGGCCGCCCCCCGTCGCTCGTGCCGAGATCGAACACCTTCACGCGCGGCGACGCCTCATCGAGCGCGCGAAAGTAGCGCGTGATGTCGGCGACGTAGGAAAGCCGGCCGACGGTACCCGGGACATAGCCCAGGACCATCAGGGGACTCGGGACTCGGGAGTCGGTGGGGAGATGATCGGTGAGCTCGGTGTTGAAGCGCGGCTCGGTGGTCAGCTCACGGATCTTTGCGGTGTACGCAGAGTCTAGGGGTTGTTGGAGCGCCAGGAGCGCAGTGACGGTGATGACCATGCGACGTTCTCCGGAATGCGGGTCAGACCTTCTTTGAGAAAATCGAGCAGCAAACGATTGACCTGGTCGGGCGATTCCTCCGGTGCGTCGTGTCCGGTACGTGAGACGACCACGAACTCACTGCGTGGCAGCTCGCGCGCGAATCTGGTGCCATCACGCAAGGCGATCCACCGATCGTCGTCGCCCCAGAGGATCAGCGTGGGCGTCTGCACGGCACTCAGGCGTCCTCCGCCGAGGGTGTCGAACCTGAACTCCCGGAGCACGCCTCGCAAGGCGCGTCCATAGTCCGGATCCGGAACCGGCGCGTAATACTGATCGACGTCCGCCTCGGTGACTTTATCGGGATCGGCAAATGTCGAGCGCACAATTCGGCCGGTGATCCAGCGTCCGCGGAACGTGGTGGCAATCGCACCCAGAAATGGCCAGCGCGCCATCTTGAGGACGCCGGGCCAACGGATGCCATAGCCGGCGGCGTCGATCAGCACCATCCCGCGCACACGATCGGGATGTGCGAGCGCGACGTCCGCGGCGATTGCTCCGCCCATGGAGTGACCGACCAGCACGGCACTCGCGATGCCCAGCGAGTCGAGCAGCGACACGACGAGGTGCGTGTACGCCGCGTTGGTGTATCCGTGCGCCGGCTTGTCGGAGAACCCGAAGCCGCGATTGTCGAAGGCGACGACGCGATAGCCCGCCGCCACGACGGGCGCCAGCTGGGAGCGCCAGCCGTACAGCGAGGCGCCAATGCCGTGAATGAATACGACCGGCGTGCCGTTGCCGGTGTCGATCAGCCGCAGCCGTGTGCCATCCACGGTCCGATACTGCGCGCGGAACGGCGTGCCGGCGGGATAACGTTGCGTCTCGGGAATTGGAGACGCGCGGCACGCGGCGAGGACCAACGCGAGGCCGCACAGACTTAGAGCGCGCGTTGGGCCAGGACCACGATGAGGGGGTGAGAAGTCCAGAAGCCGGCGATCGCCTCGCCCTCGCCCGTCGTCATCACGAGCTGCGCCTCGTCGATCAGGAGTATCGTCGCATTGGGCGCGTCGTCCGTGGCGGGCTCGAGCCACGCCGGCGCGTCGGCGGGCATGCCGCCGCGCACCCGCACGGTCATGCGCGCGCGCTCCGCGGCGCGTCGCCAGGCGGGCAGCGTCGGCCGCCACAACTCGACCGCCATGATCCCTTTTACACTCCGCTCCGCCCGGGCGACCAACTGCATCACGAGATTCGCGACCGCGCGAATGCCGGCAACTTCCCGCGTGACCGGTTCGCCCGGTCGGGAGAAATCGCGCAGCGCGCGACCCAGCCGGTCCAACGCCTCCCCCTGCAACGTGGCGAGCTGCGCGATCAAGGCCTGGGGATCGGTCGGGCGATATCGCGCCGGGCGCTGGGGTGGCGGCGTGCGCGTGGCGGCGCCGCGCGAGACCAGGCCTTCCAGGGCGCCGTAGGCATTGGCTCGCGCCAGGCGAGCACCGCGCGCGACGGCGTAGCCGGTGGAAGGGCCGAGGCGCAAGAGCGTCGCGTAAACCAGCGACTCGGTGGGTGTAAAGCCAAAAGGCGTCAAATCGATTGGCACTGTAGTAGCAGATACTACTACTTAAGTTGGCAGGTCGCCATCCTTAAACGACGTTCAACGGCATTCCCAGCAGCCTCGCGATGAGCGCCAGGCGGAACGTGACGTCCGTCTGGCGCTGCGCGGGGCTTTTCCCCGGCCCTTCGAGCGGGAAATAGTGCGATATCACGGGGTTCGTCGACTTCGGCATGACCCGGAGACCAGCCGGGCTCCAGATCCCTTGGTCGTCACATTCGCTGTACAACCGGGCCAGAACCTTGGACGCGATCGACACCTGCCGCACGATCCCCAGCCGCGCCAGGAGCTCCAGCCAGTACACGGCGAACGCGACGTCGGTCACCCGGCCCTGGGCGTCGGCGTGCATCGGATCACCCAAGACCTCGAACAGCGGTCGGAACACCCTCTTGCCGGCCAGAATGAAGAACGAGCGACGGGGCGTCGGCAGCGAGAAGTATGCCGCCAGACGCTCGAGGAATCCCGCGCGCTCGCGCTGCACGGCTGGCATGAACGACAGCATTTCGATCGAGAATACCGTCGGCGGATAGGCGAGCGGGTCGAGCACCGTCTTCCCTTGAGCCTTCTTGAACGGCTTTTGGGCCAGCTCGCTCCGCAGGTACATCGAGATGTCGCTGGCGATACGATGGGCCGCGCCACGCAGGCGCGGGTCATCCTGGTGAGCGCCGCGCGCCAGCGCCGCCGCCGCTGCTTGCGCGCCCATGCTCCGCGCCCACAGCCCAAGGCCGGGATCGCTTTTGGCGACGCGTTGGAACTCGACGAGCAGCGCGGGATCGTCATCTCGTGACAGGAGCCGGAAGAGAAAGCGATCGGCGAACCGGAACGTGCGCCCGTCAGGCGCCCAGCCGAGCTCGAGCAGCCGCCGGTACTGAAAGACCGTCCCGACTTCCTTCCATCCCATCGCCTTCGAAGGCGCCGGCGCCAGCAGATTCGCTCCCCACAGCCCCGTGTCTTTTTGCTTGCGGACAATGGCGAGCGCTTCCTTGTAATGCAGCATCTCTTCGCGGAGCGACGCTAGCCGCTCGAAGTCGCGCGCCGGCTCAGGGACGACTTCGGTAAGTGTCCGATACTGGATGGGGAGACTGGCGGCCTCATACAACCACGACAGAGGCACCGTATGCGTGGAGGGAATCTCCAACCGCCGCTCCAATGGTACGAGGTCGGACCAGCAGGGGCTGCCGGGTGAAAAACGGGCGCAAACTTATCCGCCCCCCGGCCAATAGGCAATCGGCGCAGATTAACCCCTTGTCGCCCAAGATGTTCCGATAATCCTCCGAGCGTGCAATTCGTTGCACCTACGGCTGTGGCCGCTGGAACTCCGAGGACGGCAGCCACTTGGGCATCGCGACATCGTTGGCGATGGCGCGCGCGGTTCGCACCGTCACGCGAACCTCCTGCGCCATGCCGTCGTAGCGGAACGTGGGCTGATACTCGTCGCTCGGCTGATGATAGCGCTGCTGATTGTAGACATTCTCCTGCTCCTCGCCCCAACCCTTGGGACGCCCGACAAAATCGTCGCCGGCAAAGATCGATAGGGCCGGGACGCCGGCGCGCGCAAACGGGAAGTGATCGGAACGGAAGAACGACCCACGCACATCCGGCTTCGCCTCGAGGGTGAGTGTCTCGGCCTGCGCGGCTGCCGCAATCACCGGGCCCAGCGTCGATCGATCCCTGCCAAGGGCCCCGATGGTGCGGGTCGCGCCACGCACGTTCGTGACGTCGAGGTTCAACACCGCCGCGGTCTGGGCGAGCGGGACGAGCGGCCGCTGTACGTAGGCTTCGCTGCCGAGCAAGCCGCTCTCTTCGGCGGTGGTCGCGACGAATAGGATCGAGCGCGCAGTTCGCGGCAGCTGCGTGAGCGATTTGGCGACACCCAGGATCGCGGCAACACCCGATGCGTTGTCCTCGGCGCCGTTGTAAATGGAATCCCCGCGGATGGCGGGACCGATGCCTTTGTGATCCCAGTGCGCGGTGATCAGCACCGCCTGCGACGCGAGACGCGGATCGCGGCCCCCCCCCGCCCCCGCCGGCAGGCGTGCCGCCACGTTCTCCGATTCCACGCGCCGCAGTGCGCTGTGAATTTGCACCGACGCCGTGATCCCGGTGGCAACGGGGCGGAAGTCGCGCCGCGCTGCCGCCCGACTCAACGAGTCGAGATTCAATCCGGCGCCGGTGAGGGCAGCACGCGCGCTGGCCTCGGTCACCCAACCCGCGAACGCGATGCTGGGCGCATGCGGCTGATCGAGCTTGAACTGCTCCACCGACCATGACCCGCGGACGACCTCCCACGGGTAGGTCGCGCTCTCGGTCGTATGAATCAGAATCGCCCCCGCCGCGCCTTGCCGAGCTGCTTCCTCCAGTTTGTACGTCCAGCGGCCGTAGTACGTGAGGATCTTGCCGAGGAAGACAGTCGAATCCACGAGTCCCGGATCGTTGACGAGCATGAGCAGCACCTTCCCATGCAGATCGACGCCCTTGTAGTCATCCCACTGCCACTCGGGCGCACGAATACCGTAGCCGACGAAGACGACCTCGCCACTCGCCGAGATATCGGCTTCGGGCCGTTCCCCCCACGCGACGAATGCGTCGCGGTAGGCGAGGCTCTCGGGCGCGCTTCCCGCCCTGCCCCACGAAAACGTGGGCTGGGGCGTCATTCCAACCAACGCGACCGGCTGGAAGTACGTCCCGTTCGCGCCGGCGGGCTCGAGTCCGAGCGCCTGGAACTGCGCCGCGATGTATGCCGTCGCGAGCTTGCCGCCTCGCGTCGCGGGTGCGCGACCCTCGAGCAGGTCGCTCGCCAGGAAGCGCAAATGGGCGTCCATGGCGGCCGTGTCGACCGGAATCGCGGGGGACTGCTGCGCCGTCGCCGTGATCGCCACGAATACCAGCATCGCGGCAGCATGCCAACACTTGTTCGTCATTGGTTTCCGTGCTCCCGTGAAAGCCCACATGTGACGGTGTCGATGGTACCGGGACGTTGGCGGCCCGCTTCGCTCGTGAGGACGAACGTCGAGTCATCGAGAAAGTCGATCGCCTCACCGCCGATCTCGATGCCGGCAATGTTGCAGGGACGCTCGCGCGCCGGCACCAGCCGGCCGCCAATGCCGGGATAGAAAAGGTAGATCTCGGAGTAGGTCCGGAGCGCCACGAGCCGGCCGTCGGGGCGGACGGCGCCCGCCGTGACGAGACGGCCCGCCTCGGCGTTCGGGCGGATATCGAGGGTCTGCACCACCGTCGCCACGACAACGTCCAACGTGGTATCGGGCATGCGCCACGCGCTCCGGTCGACGCGATACAATCGAATCGCGCTGCCCCGCGTGGCGCCTTTGCTGACGAGATACACCGCCGTATCGCGCGGCGATACGTACACCGCCTCCACGTCGTGTACGCCGTCCGGATACCGCAGCCGCAGTACCGCCGGCGCCCGCGTGGTGCCCGCCGTATCGCTCGCGCGTTCCGGCGGTGCCGGTTCCGGAATCGCATAGATCGTGACGAACGGCCGGAACTCCAAGTTGTCGCCCGTATCGGCGAGATAGATGCAGGTTGGGGCGTTCGATCGGGGCGGGCGGGGTTGGAGGGGAAAGGCGACCGGGCAGGGGCCGAGCGACATGTCTTCCCAATCGATTGCCTGGGCTCCAGGGACGAGCAACGCGCCGCGGTCGGTGCCCCGCAGGTCCGTTGCGTAGAGGTACGGTCCATCGCCCGAGTCGTTGTGCGTCCACAGAACGCCGGGGTACGCGCGACTCACCGCCACGCCGGAGCTTTCGACGAGGCGCGGACTCTGGAACGTCGCTTGAAGCACGAGCAATGCGGTTGCGAACATGAGGCTCCAGGAAGATACTTCGCACATGCGCGACGCAAATGTCCGGCTGCACGGCCGGATCCTCTACCTCACCGAGGATCCGAGCTTTGTGCGCGCGCAGCTCGAGGGGAATGATCCGGCCTGGTCGCTGGCCAACAAGCTGCGCGACGACATCTCGACCGACGAAATCACGCCCGCCTACATCTGCTACTACTACGACGAAACACTCGGTGAATTCCCCTACCTCGGACTCAAGTGCCGCGATGAGTTCCCTATCACCCGCGGCGCCGTGAAGCGCGGCGGGTTCGTTGCGGCCGTAAGCGGCAAGCGTCGCGGCAAAGGATCGTCCCGCGAGCAGTCGCCCTATGCCGAGATGTGCGCCGGTATCAAGCTCGTCGTGGCGGAAAGCATCGAGCGCATCTACCGCGAGAACTGCCAGAACCTCGGCGTGCTGACGACGACCGACTTTGTGATGCTCGACAAAGTGCGGCGCGGGGAGGATATCCCGCTCTCGGCGTTCACCGCCGGCGAGGGCGAGATCACCCGCGGCATCATCGAGCACGGCGGGCTATTCAATTACAACATGGCGCGCCTGCGGGGCGAGGTCGTGCTCCATCCGCCGGAGACCACGCCGCGGGCGATGACGCTGGGCGAGAAGATTCTGGCGCGCCGCTGGGTCGTCGATCCGGCGAAGGGCAAGATCGGCGTGCCCGCGGTGAAGCCCGGTGACGAAGGGTTCGTACTCACCGACATCCGTTTCAGCCACGAGTACGTGACGCCGATGGCCGCGATCTTCTTCGAGCAGCTCGTGGGGAAAGACGCCAAGGTCAACGATCCCGGCTCGATCCTCATGTTCCGCGACCATCTCACGTTCCTGCCGGAGGCGATGACGCCGGAGCGCGTGAAGGAAGGGTTGCTCGACGTGGCGCTGCAGCTCGAGAAGAAGCAGCGCGAGTTTGCGACCGCCCAGGGGATCAAGCTCTACGGCGAGCTGCGCCTCGGCCACCACGGCTCCGAGGCGATCTGTCACTCGAAGATTCTCGAGGCGCACGCGCTCCCCGGTCAGGTGATCATCGGCTCCGATTCGCACACGCCGCACGCCGGCGCCGTGGGCTGCGTGGCGTTCGGCGTCGGCACGACCGCCATCTTCAACTCCTGGATCACCAGGGACGTCCGCCTGCAGGTGCCGGAGACGGTGAAGGTCGTGATCACCGGCCAGAAGCCCGACAACGTCACCGCCAAAGACTTCATGCTCGAGGTCCTGCGCCATCCGTACGTCAAAACCGGCAAGGCGATCGGCAAGCTGGTGGAGTACTGTGGCGATGCTGTCGAGGCGCTGTCGGTCGACGAACGCGCCACGATGACCAACATGACGGCCGAGGTGGGTGGGTTCACGGGCTACGTGGCCCCCGACGACAAGACCGTTGCATACCTGATGGACTACCGCCGGATGTCCCGCACCGAGGCCGAGCGGCTGTGCGCCGGGCTCACGAGCGACCCTGGCGCCGAGTACTGCGAGGTCATCGAGATCGATGCGGCGAGCATTCGCCCGATGATCGCGCTCCCGGGCGACCCGGGGAACGGGCTCCACATCGACGACGTCGCGCGCCGCATCAAGGTCGACATCGCATACGCGGGGTCCTGCACGGCCGGCAAGAAAGAAGACATGGACATGTACGCCCGGGTGCTCGCCGAGGCGGCGGGGCGCGGCGAGCGGGTGGCGCCGTGGGTGCGCTTCTTCATTCAGTGCGGGTCGCAGGATGTGAAGCGGTACTGCGAAGAGCGCGGCTACCTGGACGTCTTCCGGCAAGTGGGCGCCACGTTCCTCGAGCCCTCGTGTGGTGCCTGCATCAATGCGGGGCCGGGGGTGTCGAAGACGCGCGAAGAGGTGACGATCAGCGCGATCAACCGCAACTTCCCGGGGCGCTCAGGCCCCGGTCAGCTCTATCTCGCCAATCCGTACACGGTCGCGGCGTCGGCTATCACCGGCTACATCACTGTCTGGTCGCCTGGGATTGTCCTGGAGACTGCTCGCTAGGGCAGGGTTCCGCGGATCTGGACCTTCACAGCGCGTGCGCCGCTCCCAAAGTCCAGCGCCGATGTCACCGTCGTCGTCGAATCCGGAACCAATTTCGCGGTAATCGTCAAATCTCCGTTCAACGTGCCGCGAGCGACGTTGAACGTCGCTGTCCCGCGCGCGGTGCCATAGGCGCTCGAGGTCGTATGCAAATGCCCACCCCGCGAGAGCCAAGTCGTTACGGTCGAATCGGTGGCCTGGTGGATCACAAAACCGGTCCCCGTGCCCGCCGTGTCGAGCGTGAAGCGTGACCACAGCGAGTCCATGACCGGCGCGCGGCCCGACCCGAGCAGGAAGAACACGGTGTCCATCGTGTTCGTGGCGGCCTGGTAACCTTTCCAGGCCAGGATCGCGGTCAGATTGCTCGTCACGTGCGACCCGCCCTGCGTCGCATCGATGTCGAACTCTATTCCTACGACCCGGGTAGTGTCCGACCCCGCCGGGATGCGCGTTGCGCGATCCATGAAGGGGAAGACGAGGGCCGACATCAGCGCGTAGAGGCCAGAGTCACCGGTGAACGCCGGGTCCAGAGCGGTGTCGTGCACGAAAGCAGAGTCGAGCGCCATGCGGACGGCGATCAGCTCAGGTCCGGGAATCGCGTCGGGATCGACGCCGCCGGCATCCGAGCACGCAACGACAGCCCCGGCGCAGGCGAGGGAGAGCAACATTTTTCTCATGTGGGAGAATATGGCGCTACTGTGCGCCACCCGTAATGGTCACGACTTGATCGCGATACGGGCGCAGTGAGTCGCGCTGATACACGCTGCGGGGATTCCACAGCACCCACGTTCTGATGCCCAGCTCTTCGGCCGCGCGGATCTGCTCGCGGATCTCGTGCGGCGTGTAGCGCGGCTTGCGCCGGCCAAGCGTGAACGCCTGGAGGAAAGGACGAATCGTCGCGGCCCTGGCGAGCGGCCGCGAGCGCTCGAGCGCTTCGCTCAACGCATGGAAGACGACGCGATACGGCTCGCCGTTCGGCCACGCGAGGCCATAACTGCCCTTGTAGTAGTGGCTGGGGTACACCATCGGTAACACCACGTCGGCCACCGAGACGAAGTCTTCCCACACCTGGCCGATTCCCAGGTCACCGGTCGCGGCCGACGTCAGGCCAAAAATGTCGAACGTGACCGGGACGCCGAGGGGTTGAATCCGCTGGGTGAGAATGGCGATCCCCGCCTGCACACCCTCGCGCTGCGTCTCGCCCCGTTTGCGCGCGGCGAAGACCGCCTGCGCCAACGCTTCCTTGGGTTCGTCGGGGAACCGCACGTAGTCGAATTGCACCTCGTTGAAGCCGAGCCGTACTGCTTCCTGCGCGAGCTGCGCGGCGTAGATCCAGACCGAATCATTGAACGCGTCCACCCATGCGGTGCCGATCCGATCGCGCCACAACCCGCTCCCATCGCGATTCTGCACCGACCATTTGGGCCGGTGTTCGGCGAGCAGCGGATCCTTCGCGACGACGATGCGCGCAATGGCATAGATGTCGTGCGCGCGCAACGTGTCGAGCCGCGACTGCACGTCGCGCGTGCGCACGCACTTGGTGGCGCCGACCTCCTGCGCGACCTTGACCTCGGAGGGATACAGCAGGCAGCCCGTGTCGTCTTTCACGTCGACGACGAAGCCGTTGATCTCGGTGGAGTCTGCCAGCCGGACCAGCTGCGCGAGCTTGCCTGAGCCAAACGCCCACGCGTTCACATACAGCGCTTTGATCGGCTGCGCGGCTTGCGCATTCTCGAACAGGGGATCCGGCAGGACGTAGCGCAGCTCGACGCCGCGCAGCTGCATCGTCTCGGGCGACGTCGGCAACTGTTGGGCAAAAAGGCCGCGACTTGATGTCGCGGCCCAGAGCAAGATAGCGCTTGCTTGCCGAGCCAACTTCATAGGGGCAACCAACATAGGAAATTGACCCCTGACTGGGCAAGGATTGGTCTCACTTGAGACGTAAGCTGTTGAATAGCAGCGGGTAAGACGCGATGCTCTGGCCGCGATATTGCGGCCGGATCCCGAACAGGATGACGTGTCCCGTTCCTTGTTGCACATCGAGGATCGCGGCCTTTCCGGCGATGCGTTCGGGATGCAGTACCCAGCCCGAGAGCAAGACGCGCGTCGGATCTTCCGGCCAGCGACCGATCACGTGCGTCACGGTGGAGTCGAGCACTTCAAACGCCGGACCTCCTTGAAACCAGCCGACCGCTTCGCGCGGCATGCCGCGCGCGACCGCATGCGACGTGTCGAGCTCGAGCCGGAAGATCGACCCCGGTGCGTAGAAATCCTCGTCACTAATCGCTTCGAGCACGTTGCGCACCGGCAAGAGCAGCGCCTGAATCGCAAATCGGCTCGCCTCATTCAGCGCGATGAGCGTCCCGCCGTCCGTGACGAACTGTCGCAGTGCGTCGCTCCCGTCGGGACCGATGCCACCGGCGTACGGCGCGGGATAGCGCGGCGGCAACCCTTCGAGGATCTCGCTCGGGCGTTGATCCGGCAGGATGATCACGTCGAACTGGTCGCGCAGCTTGCCTGCGCGCACCACCGAATCGACGAGCGACGTGTACGGCACCTTCCAGGTGTCGAATACCCAGCGCGTCCACCCCTCATCGATCGTCGCGTCGTAGGATTTGTAGAGGCCGATACGGACCGCAGGCTCCAAGTCCGTTTCACGCAGCGGTGGGACGGGGGACACGATCCGCGGCGTGATCGGCGCGGACAACGGCACGCGTAACGAGTCGTTGGCCGCAATCGCGGTCACACCCATGAGCAACGGCAGGGTGTGCGCGGTGACGTCATACGGCCGCTCCGGCGGCCCGCCGGGATACTGCCGGCGGTCGGGGTAGTGCTGCACCTCGAGCAGTGTCTTGGCGAACGCCGCGTACGGTTGCCGTAACACGATGACATACGTTCCGGCTGCATGGCGCTGGCCCTGCAGGCTGAACGATTGCAGTGCGGTGCGAATCTCGACGCCGCCGCGCCGCAGGATCCCCAGCATCGCGCTCAGCGCGACCGAGTCCTGGCGGGCGGGGATGACGTAGGCGTACGGCCATTCCCGCCAGCCGCGGACGGCATGCGTCTCGACGTTGAAGAAGTTGGCAAGCCAGCGCTCGCGCTCGCGCGCCGCATGGACGAGCAGCGCGTAGGCGCCTTCCGTCTGATACGAGACGATGTCGCGCAACGACCAGCGGCCGCCGCGCCAGGGATTCGTGAAATTCCACGACCGCTCACGCGGGTTGTAGCCGCGCGCGCGCGCCTGCAACCGATCGAACGGGATGTCGACCGGCGTCGCAAGGTCCGCGCTCGCCGTCTCGGACAGAATCCGCACACCGCCGTGGTAGTGCTGATAGGCGCGAGCCGGCGTCCAGGCGTCGTACGTCGAGTTGATCGAAATCCCCGTCTTGCCCTGACCGGCGAGCTCCCACGCCATCGCGCTGCCGAGCGCGTTCACGCCGTCGATGAGCAGCGGATCGACGTTCGGTTCGACGGGGTCGAGGTAGGGCGGCAGAAACAGGCGGGCGCCGTTCGCATCCATTTGATGGATGTCATGCACGATCTGCGGATGCCACACGTTGTACAGCGAGTCGACGGTGAGCCGCGTTTCGACCTGGGTGAACGCGTACCAGTCGCGGTTGTTGTCGTGGCCGGCGTAGTGGTGGTACAGCTCCGGCGGTGCCGTGCCCTCGGCGGTGGTGCCGAGTGTGCGATTGTACCACTTGGCCACGATCGTGACCCCGTCAGGATTCAACGAGGGGACGAGCCAAAGAATCACATTGTCGAGAATGGCCCGCGTCGTGGCGCCCGTGTCGGTCGCCAGACGGTACGCGAGGGCCACCGGCGAGAGATGGCCGCCGACCTCCGTGGAATGGACGCTGGACGTGATGAGAACGATCGTCTTGCCCGCCTGCAGGGCGTCGCGCGCGGCGCGACTCGTCCGAAATGTGCGGGGATCGGCGAGGTTGGCGTTGAGCTGCCGGTAATAGTCGAGCCGCTTGAGGTTTTGTGGACTCGAGATCACGAGCGCGATGAACGGTGCGCCGAGTGTGGTCTTGCCGAGCTCCCGGTAGTCGACGCGATCACTCGCTTTGGCGAGCGCCTCGAAATAGCGCACCAGGACGGGCCATTCGACGAGCTTGCGATCGTCACCCGGCTCGAACCCGAGCACCGACCGCGGCGTCGGGATGACGGCGGCGGCGATGGGGCGGCGAGCGGCGGGGGC
>WNGL01000388.1_pt1 | contig 54351 bp, 58 predicted proteins | sample 5400591 | NCBI WGS metagenome assembly WNGL01 (sample SAMN13153377, study PRJNA577476) | soil metagenome | isolation source: 80 cm soil or saprolite under Garry oak tree replicate 1 | place: USA:California | collected 2016-06-15 | reverse complement strand
CATCCGACACCTACGACGAGTTCGCGACTCTACACACGATCGAGGATAACTGGGGCCTTGGAGCGCTCAGCAGTGCGGCCGACGCCCCCGTTACGAGCGACGTTTTCGGCACATCCCCGGGCCAGCCTTCCCAGCCGCCCAACAGCCAACCAGGGGGAGCATGCATAGTCTGCGGTCTAACAGATCTCACTCCAGCATTGTCTCTGCTGGTGCTGGGCCTCGTCCTTGGCGGGGGAATCACCGCTAGCATATTCTTTGCTAGGAACCATGCCCACAATCGGCGGCTATCCGCTATGCTTGCTGAGAGAGAAACTGAGGCGAGGGCTGGTATGATTCGCCAGCAAGCCTCAAGGCGCACTCGATCTGAGAGACTCCGTGAACCAGGTTATCGCTGAGCCCTTATCCCGTCAGACGTCTAATGGTCCCGTCTTGAGCACCATCATCATGGGCTCCAAGAGTTTCTCCAGAACTGATCCGAGAAGCTTCTCGACGGCAACGGCGCCGGTGAGAGCGATCGCGATTCCGAGCAGGACCCCTCCGACGACATCTAGTGGATAATGGACGCCTACGTAGACGCGCGAGTAGCAGACAAGCCCTGCCTCCACGGCCAACAATGCTGCCAGAGTCTTCCTGCGAAACCTTGCAAGGGCGAATGCTGCGCCGATCGAGACGATGAGCGCGTGGCCCGAAGGATAGGACGGATCCGGCTCGGCAGGAACCCGCAAGACAATGCCGCTCGCCAGGTCGGGTCTCGGCCTCTGGACCAGTATCTTGGCAAAATCACCGATCAATAATCCTATGATGAACAGTGCTGCCAGCTCCACTGCCAACAGCTTCGTCCGCTTGCTCCCAGCGAGGAACATTACGATTACCAGAAGACTCCAGACGACTTCTCGCCCGTAGCTGGTCACTAACACCATCAGGCTGGTACCGGAAGAGCCGAGATAGTAGCCGTTGACAAGCAAAGCGGCGTGTAGGTCCGCGCTCTGTGAGACTCCGGAGACGACGAGCGCTGTTATTATAGCGAAGGCCAGAAGGCACAATAGCCCGACTACAATGCCTGCGAGGTTTCTCTTCAAAGGAAAGGTCCTGAGGCGAGTCTCGAGCCGACCGTGTCTGACCCGTCCCTTTTAACGGCTGGTCGGCCAGAAGACAGGACAAGTCTTCGGCTCCCCGAGGGTTACAGTATCCTTTCATTCCATCCCCCGCAAGCTGTTGTTCCAGCTCAACCCGAGAGTGATGCTTGTCAAATGGGCGATGCAAAACCGAGCAGGGTCTGGGAACCCTTCTCGAAGATGATCAAGCTGCCAGAAGAGGACTGGGCGGTATTAGAGTCGGTCTACAACGACTATCGATACCGACAGGGGGATCTTCAGAGGATGGAGTTCGTCAAACGCCTCGTCGCCAAGGGCGTTACCTCCTACCTGTTCCAGCTAAAGTCCAGGACCCCAGAGGCGCTGGTCAGGATCGCCGAGGCTAGTGGTAGCCTCACCGCGAGAGCTTCGATGCGATAGCCTACCCCTGTCGCTGCTAGTCGGGTCTCTTCCTGAAAGACCGATAGGTGACAATAGCGACGATCACGATCGAGGCCAGACCCAGAGGCAGAAAATACGACTGTAGGATGCTGCTGATCTGAGCGCTGTTCTGGCCAGCCAGGAACCCGACATAGACGAGGGCAATGTCCCAGACGAGGATACCAACCGCTGAGTATGCTAGGAACCTTTTCGGCTCCATCCTGACTATGCCTGCGGGGAATGCGATGAGGGTCCTGAGCAGCGGGACGAACCTCGCTAGTAGAACGATGCTCGTGCCGTGTTGGCTGAACCATCTCTCCGTCGTCTCCAGCCGTTCGTGGCTAAACCGGACGATCCGTCCGTATCGCAGGACAGCGGGTCGCCCGAGATAGTAGCCGATGCCGTAGTCGAACATGGTGCCGATGAGGCTGCCCAGAGTCGCAACTGCTACGACAGACCAGAATTCCAGTTTACGTTGATAGACGAGGAATCCTCCGAGTGGCAGGACGACCTCGCTCGGCACTGGAAGAGTGGCGCTCTCCATGACCATCAAGACGAAGATTCCGGGATAGCCGAGCTGGGCGAACACGTTGACTAGGAGGGTGATGAGATCGGTAATCGCCATGGCTCTGTCAGCTTCTCTTCAGGCGTCTAAGACGGGAGTATTTCTGGACAATCATACGCAAGCCATTGGTTTGGCGAAGGTCAGCATCAATCATTAGTAAGGCTCCCTGTCAGCGAGCGGGAGATCTGGAGGCTGATGATCGAGAATGTTTCTGCTCGGGCATACCTGCTGGAGCTATCTCTTCTCGAAAGCCTCCGCCCGACAGTTCAAGATCACTATGCCCGCCTACCTCGCCCTACTCGCAGGAGTCCTACCCGACTTTGACATCTACTTCCAACCATTGGGCCTGGTACACCACACGTATACTCACTCCCTCCTGGTAATCATCCCGATAGCTGTCGTCCTGACCTACTTCCTCGGCCGTTTCGGATTGGCTTTCTCCATCGGAATACTCTCCCACCTCGCCGGAGACTCGCTCGTGGGGTCCATCCCGATACTCTATCCGGTCTATCCGGACTGGAATGTAGGATTGAACCTAGGAATCCCAAGCCTAGCGGATACAGTGCTCGAGATGGGAGCGTTTGGACTCGTAATGGTCTACGCGCTTCGAAACGGGGACTACAGACTGCTCCTCAAGCCGTCACGCGAGGGCCTCCTCCTCGGAATCCCGCTGGTAGCGATCGATACGCTGACGATATTGTTTGCTGGCGACAGGAACATTCCGCTGACCACGTTCGCGTTCTCAAGGAAGACCCTGACAGTCATCAGCCTCGGACACATCCTGCTCAGCGCGCTACTCGCCCTCGGTGTCTTGCAAGGTCTACTCTGGTACTACCGCTCTAGACCGAGGATGGGAGCCAGCGTAGACGGCAGTTCGGGTCCTAGCAGAGAGTAACTGGTCGACAAGCCAATTACAGGGTGCCTTCCTCCCGTTCAGGGAGACGATTTTCGTACGGAGGACTCGACGACGATCACTGGAGGTTAGAAGCATCTCTCAGACTGGGCTTCCGGATTCAATCGGCCTCGGACAAGCCTATGTCAACTCGAGCCTTCAGGGTGGAGGTTTTGCGATCGTGGCCGCAAGCAGTGTTGGGGTATTCTCGGCGATTGCGGCGGGATTGTTCATGAGGCTGCGACAGACCCGGCGAGAGCTGGCGCATCTGGCTGTGGCGGAGGATCCGGGCTTGGAGAGCCACGAGTCCGAGAGCGTTCTTGCTCCGCACGTCGAGCAGCACCTGATCAACATGATTAGAAAGACGACGCCCGCCGATACAGCGTCAGGATCATTGCATGTCTTGAAGAGAGAAGAGCCCAGCGGACAAGCACGATAGCACGATTAATTCTTCCTGGCAAGATTGCTAATGTAGGACTCCATCAGCCATCGCATCTTCCAATCCCAAGACCATCGCGGAATGACATGACGCACGAACTCGTCGCCCCGGAGACCCTTCCGCGTGCCGGACCGGATATTCCTATCCAGCTCTTCCAGGTACTTGATGAGACGCTTGACCCCTCTTGGGCCCGAAACGGGACCATGGCCTGGGACTATCCTGCGAGGGTTCAGTCTCAAGATCATCCTTAGAGCCTGGATCTGTCCTTGGACGTCCGCGTCCTCAAGGTTCGGATGATAGCCAACCCATAGCACATCACCGGCAAACACCACACGCTCTCGCGGGACGTGGACTATCGAGTCGCCGTCAGTATGCGCCCGGACCGGCGGATGGATAATCATAGCCTGAAGACCATCGTCCAAGTGGGCTGTGAGGCGGTCTTGGTAGGTGATGCTCGGATAGGCGATCCTCACGCCTTGGAGAAGTCTTGACAGTCGGCGGTCTCTCTTCCGATATATGGCGAGAAGGTCCTCTGATCTGGCATGCATGCTGCGACCACACTTTTCATGCGCGATGATCGCTGCTCCGGTCTCCGCAAAGATGCCGTTCCCGAAGATGTGATCCGAGTGATAATGAGTATTCACGACCAGCGTCGTCCTAGTTCTGGTCTGAACGTGGTGGAGGATTTCTCTGGCGACTGGGTTGTGGAATCCGCTGTCGACAATTATTCCAAGTCTTTTCCCCTCCACGAGTCCCTGGTTTGCGCCGTATGAATGGAAAATGTCATCGCCCTCACCTATCCCGGCCCAGGTATGTGGACCAACTCTTGAGAATCGCAAGTCTAGCAGTCCGGGCTGTCGCATGGATCAAATTCATAAAGTTCCTTCAACAGACCCAGCGCGGTTTGTCCGCTGACCCACGTCGTCACCATTGCCGGACCATTATGGGATATGCCCGTTTGTGTGCGGAATCTTCAAACCTCGTGATGACATCCTGTACTGTGTTGATTCCTACTCTCGTCTTCGCAGCGACTTCAGCAGCTGGCCTCGATTCGTCAAACAGCATCCGCAGTACATGGTCCAGCTGGTCATAGTCGAGTGGGATCTCATCCGTCGCTTTGTGACCAGGGTATAGCTGAGGACTGCTTGGTTTCATAACAATGCTGGGAGGCAATCCCAAGTGTTCTGCCAGCTTTCTCACCTGTGTCTTGTACAGGTGGCTTACTGGGAGAAAGTCTACTCCACCGTCTCCATATTTCGTAAAGTATCCAATCAGATCCTCGCTCCTATCCCCTGTCCCAGCGACCAGGTAGCTGTTTAGGTTGGCATAATAGTAGAGGATGACCATCCTCGTCCTCGAACGTACATTCGCGAGGGGAATCTTCGTTCCTTCAAGATCTCCCCTCGTCCGCAAGGCCTTTGCAAACATGTCTACGATCGGCTGAATGTCGACAATCTCAGACTTGATCTGAAGATCATTTGCCAACCATTTCGCATCGTCAATATCCTCCTCCGGAGTGAAACTCGTAGGCATCAAGACGCCGAGTACACGCTCTCTCCCCAGAGCGTTAACTAGAAGTTTGGCAACCAGACTGCTGTCTATCCCTCCGCTGAGCCCTACGACGCTACCATGTGCTCCGGCGGCTTTGACAGTATTCCGGATGAACGTGGTGATCTCGTCGACGACAGCTTCCCAGTCGAGATCGAACTCGGATGCCAGCACTCTCTCTACATCCTCAATACCATGGACCAGAACGATGGCGGTTTAACTACTCTACGTTGACTGTTGGTCTATCGGGCGGGTCGTTTCGAAGGCGAGAACCCTCGTTTTCTCAGTTCCAAGTCCTCAATGGACCGGGACGGGAACCCAAGACGGACTCCACCCGCTTGACAAGTATTTCCGAACTGCTCGAGGAGAGTCTCAACTACCACGGTGTGGAGTCGTTAATCCCAACGGCCAGATACCGAAGCTTTGGTTCAGCGTGAAACATTGAACGGTCAAGGATTCTCCAACAGTCGAGCACCGTTGGATGGCGCATCTTCTCGAGAAATATGGATGGAGGGAGGCTTCTGAACTCCTGCCAGGGTGTTGCTACCACGCAGAAGTCAGAACCCTCTAAACAATCCGATACGCCAGGGGCAAAATAAATCCTCTCGCCCAGACTTCTCTTCGCATGATCCATTCCGGTCGGATCATAACACTTCACCACAGCACCGTTGTCCACTAGAGACTTGGCAATATTGAGCGCCGCAGATTCTTCGACGACGAACGTGTTAGGCTTGTACGTCAAGCCCAGTATGGATATTTGCGGATTCTCTACACCGTGCAGGCTCTTGAGGATCCTGCCCGCCAATATCGTGGAGTGGTCCGTATTGATCTCATCAGTGGCCCGGCTCAGTTTGGCGTGACTTCCCAGCTTCTCAGCAATGTGGAGGAACGCCCGGTTGTCTCTCGGGAAGCATGGTCCCCCATAGCCGAGTCCGCCCTTGAGATACTTCGCTCCGATTCTAGAGTCTAGTCCGACCGCTCCTGAGACGACGTCTACATCTCCCCCAGGTATACGTTCGCACAAAGCCGCGAGAGTGTTCGCGAAGGAAATCTTCATGGTCACGTAGACGTTGACCGAGATCTTAGCGAGCTCCGCATTCCAGAGGCTCATCCTCACAATGGGAGGCTCGTTCTTACAGAACTTCCGATACATCCTAGAAAGGATCGTTCCGGAACGCGCGTCAGATTCGCCGATGAGGACAAAATCGGGATTGAGGAGCCCGCTGACTACCTCTCCGAGGGCTATGAATTCGGGATTGTAGCAGAGCCCAAAATCTCTTCCGCAAGTCTTCCCGGAGAACCTCTCCAAGAGAGGTCTCAAGAGAGAGTCAGAGGCTCCCGGGAGTACCGTGCTGACAATTGTAACTAGGTGAAAACTTCTCTTCTTGCCAATGGCTTTGCCGATAGGTTCGAGAACCTCTTCGATATAGCGTGTCGAATAGCCGCCACTGCTATCGCTTGGGGTCGGAACAACCACGAAGGACAAGTCTGACTGTGCTGTGGCTTCTTCAGGATCACTACTCGCGGTGAGCATTGAGCCTGCCCTCTTTAGCATGGACCCAACGGGGGGTTCGGCGTCGGGCATTTTTCCCGAGGCGAGAGATTGGAGAATTTCAGGTCTAACATCGACGCCGACTACTCGAAAGCCCCGGGCTGCCCAAGAGACAGCGAGCGGAAGTCCTAGCTTCCCAAGTCCGAACACGGAGATCGTGTCTGGCATCCTCAATGCTTCGCGACCTCTTCAGGCGACCCATGTTTCCGGATGCCAAACGCCGGGAGCCTATTCCGCATGATTACTAGGGCCGCGATCGTAATTAGTGATGTCGAGAAGAGTGCGATTGGTTGAAAGCTCTCAGACACGTAGCTTGCATTGATCCGCGCCGTATAATTTGCCATAGGAATATAGATCATGCCGGGACCTGCGTAATAATAGTTAAGCTGGCTTCCGGTTGTACCTGTTTCTGACCCGATTCTCCAAGACTGGCTATAGGTTTCCTTCCAGACCAAACCGTGGAACCCGCGGGGAACTGATTGAGCAATCATGTTCTCATTGTTTGTCCACTCCTCGTGAACAGCGGTTGTAGGTGATTGCGAGAACAAGTCGACAATGGGTGCGATTGGCCCGTTTCCCCCTACAGTAATAATCTCATCGAATTGTTCGTTCTCTTGCCCCCCGCTGAGACTTGCCAGCGTCGTAAGGCCGTTAGACTTATCGTTTGACAGAGCCAGGATCGCTGTTGATGAATTGGACTCGTTCAATAATCCGACGCCGGTTGCCCGCGTGTCATATTCCAAGACCCCATCACTAGATGCTGAGAGAGGCTCTGGAAACTTGGAGATCGTGTATGCGGCGGAAGCAAGGGACACGTTTGCAATCTGCAATATCACGTTGGGGTTTCCCCAGGGCAGATTGACCGCGAAAGTAAGATCTCTAGCTACACCAAACACGGCACTCGAATTGTGCCATTTGATGAACTGGGAAAATGGAACCTGAAAATTTACCCAGTCCCCGGTATTGACTTTTTGATCGATTGCCACATAGTTCTGACCGTACTCCCTGGCCGAACCAAAGCTGATGCCCAATGTGACGTTAGCCGTCGTCTGGACTGAGAATTTTAGCACCAAATCCTTGGAGAGCGGTACTAGGTCGGGTAGAAAGGATTGCACGTTGAACTGGGAGGGCTTACTCGTGTCGCTACTCGTGACGTTAAGGATTAAGGCATTCGGTCTGCTCTGGAGAGAGCCTTGGACGTTAGAGGTCCTGTAGGTCGCCGCCCAGCTACTTGGGCTCAGGACCGTGGCGCTCGCCGCGTAGTATGCTGATGCTGATGCGTTGAAGGAGTCGATTGGAATGACTTGTGTAGACCTAACAAAATAATACGCGCCCGCTTCTCTGCTGTCCACGAGTTGTGGGAAGGATATCGGTACATCGAAAAGGAGCCGAGACCCTTGATGATGGATGGTTGCACTCAGCCCAAGATTCCCGTCCGTAGACGACACAACAGCGATATCCGAGGTCTCGAACAGAGGCTGTAACGCTAGATCCTGTCGAGAATATGTGTAGGAATCCGTGACCAAGAGATTAATCGGGGATCCCAATACGTCACGAATCGACTGGAGGTATAGGGGAATTATGAAACGCGAGTTCAGGCCCAAGTCGCTTAGGATTGAGATAAGAGAACGGTACTCGTCCTGCGAATTTGCCGCTTCCGAATAGAAGCCGATTATGCTGGCATTGGTAGCCACCAAGATTGCGCTCGGACTCACGGGTTTTGCGATGACCTCAGTCACTGAGGAATCGGTGAGAGTTGATACGACGTGAAATAGAGAGGATCTAGCGGAATAGTTGCCTATAGTCTGCCGGAAAGCGTAGGAGTAGAATACTACTCCATTCACAGCGAACCAGTCAAGCCAGAATTTCTCCCCTGCAAAATTGTAGGCCGATTCAAGTAGAGAAGACACGTTTGCTGTGGGACGGTCTTCAATGTAATTTTCTCTTATTGAACCTAGATCGTTCTTGTAGAAGACACTTGTAGCGTACCAGTTATTAAAGAAGGGATTGGGATCCAAGTTTTCAACGCGGCCTCCGGTATCAAACCTATCAGGCTGATAGAAGAGGAAGGTCCTGGTGAGAAACCTGTTTTCCAAGGAGACACGATAATCGCTGGAGGCAGGGCCCATGACTCCATTGAGAGCTGTATTGAGTTGTTCTGAGAGCGGCCACCAGCTGACCGGCTTGACCGCCGGGAGAACAACCAGTGCATCAGAGATTACAAATAATAAAACGAAGGCAGTGAGGATGGTCACCAGCCTTCGGGAGCCAAGAGAAAACTGCAGCCCCGCCCTTATTCGTAGAAGAACCCTTCCTGAGCTATTGATCCGCTTTCGCAAGATAGCGAAGAGTAGGGGCAGTGCTATCAGGAAAATCCAGGCGAGATTCTCAATCGAGCTATCGGTCGCCATGAGCCTAGGAAGATACGGCCATAGTGACGGAAGCCAGCCCATTACGAACCAGTAAGCTCCCATTACAGAGAGCGAAACCAAGAGGGCACTCTGAGTCAACGATACTCGAGCTTTTGTTAGAACACACGCAACGGCCAACAAGAGGACCAAGGGAACGTACACATAGTTTAGTGTCGACACCCAAGTCGAACCAGGAAAGAACAGTGAGGTCCAGACGTTTGGACCAGTGTACTGGTTTCTGAACGGTTCCACAGCTACAGCTTGCTGTAGTATGGGGACAAGCTGCCATAGAGATAAGCCGAGCCCCGGGACGAGGATGGAGACGACCCGTTTCAGACCGGTAACAATACTGCGCCTTCCTGCTGACAAGAGTAGGAATGCGAGTCCCAGTGCAGCCCCAGCAATAGCGACAAAGATGTCTCCGACGTAGGCAAGTGTCCAGGCTGCCACACCGAGCCAATAATTGGATCCTTGAGCCTTCGCTGCGTTCATGCAACCGGCATATCGGTACGTCGCACCCATCGCAAGGAACAGAAACGGAATTGTAAAAGCCCTATTGTAGGCTCCTCCCCATATGGTGTTATTCCAATACGCGTTTGTTGACCATGCAAGAATCGACATTGAGAAAGAGACGAGTCTGCCCGAACCAACGCTCCTCGCCGAGTAGTAGACAGCTAGTCCGAAGAGTAAGAATACAGCGACAAATGATAGGTGAAATGAAGATATGGCGTCCAGGCCGATCCTGGCGAGTACGAAGGGCGCAAGAAATGTCAGCCAGCTCAAACCAATTGCCGGCATGTAACCGGCGAAGACGTGGGGATCCCATGCCAGAAAGGGGAAATTTGACGTGAGAGCCTTTACCGTTCCGATATAATAGATAGCGTCGTCCCCGAACGGGGTGGGATCTTGGAGAAATCCGATGGCAGCAGATATGCTGAGTCCGACGACGCATAGCGCACCTGCATCTCTGAACCTCCTCGCAAGAGGACTGTTTCGCTGGAACCTCACGACTTAGGCCTGTCCTGATTCGGGACATGTCTCGATTTTGTGTGGAGTCCAATCCGATATTCTTTCTCTGCACTTAGCCATCGAGATTTTCGAAGAAACCTGAACATGACGTCCACGATCATTGGAAGATGGTATCTGTTGAACCCCGCAATTCCAATCCTAGTCCTACGCCCCGACACGAAGATCAACGCGCCAAGATCGGGCCGAATCTTGAAGGTCTTTGAGAGTTGTCGCGACAAGGCACTATCGGCGTGTGCTGTATTCACAAAGCCCTCCGTATTACGGAACACGTGAGATCGCACAGCGAAGAAAGCCGTGCTAGCGTTCGCTTCCCTCGTTATCAAGAAGAGCAGGGTAGTCAGCACATACCAGAGCGTGAATTCGACTTTTGCCCAGAAGGCGCCATCATAAGGGTAGGTCGGGCAATAGACCCCGGCTAGTTCTGGATCTTTTTCGAATTTTGCTGCCACGGAACTCAACAAGTTTCGCGGCATGACCGTGTCCGCTCCCGTAAAGATGAGAATGGATCCTTTTGCGGCACTCGCCGCTACGTTTCTTGATGGATATTCGCCTATTCCGTTGTTTGTGATAAGTCTAGCGCCATAATCTCGGACTATCTTCCCGGTGAGGTCCGTACTGAAATCGTCGGCAACAATTACCTCATAGTCCTGAAGGGTCTGCTGACGGATCGATGCCAAGAGCTTGGGGAGGAGGACTTCCTCGTTGTAGGTTGGCACGATTATCGAGAATAGCGGTTCAGTGGGGTTCATTGCGGTTGCCAGCCCCCTCCTCGTTAATAGCTTCTGGGCAGATAACGCGGGGCCGCATTGCTCCTCTACACGTGATTGCGTTTACGCTCGCCAACCCTTTAGAAGCAAGAACGCACGGCTCCGGAACAAATGTCTTCCCCAGAGACTCGTCAACATCTTGAACGCTACCATGCAGAGAGATTGCAATAGGTGGTCAGCCTTTGGACTTTGGGGCGTTAGTAAACTCGGCACTCATGCTTCGAGGCACGTCCCGAAGCATCAACTTCAGGATTGACAATCGGCAATTCGAAGCCGTGGTGCCGGGAGACTCGGTATTCTTCAGCATCAAAGACATTCTCTTCAACCGTGAATACGAACTGTTTCCTCAATTCGAGCTCATGACCAGGCCTCGGCAGGTCGTCATCGATGCCGGTGCCCACGCCGGGCTCTATACAATCATCGCATCAATCCGGGCGAAGAAGGTTGTCGCACTTGAACCCGATGAGGACGTTTTCCAGACTCTCTCCGCGAATATTGAAAGGAATAGGCTAAGCAATGTCAGCCTTCTGAAGTCGGCTCTCTGGAAGGAGAACAGCCTCGTAAAATTCTACAGACGAGGGAACTCGCAACTGGGATCAATGAGAACTCGCAAGAACATTGAGCCCGTGATGGTCGAAGCGGTCTCCCTGGAGCAGCTACTCGTCAAGACCCTGCGAGGGCAAGGCGGACGTGTAGACTTACTCAAATTAGACATTGAGGGCACCGAGTTCGAGCTAATTTCAGGATCTGACGGAGAAACCCTCGAAAGGATCAGCCGAATCGTCGCGGAAATCCACACGGAACACGGAGACATTCGACTGCTGACGAACAAACTCAAAGAACGCGGTTTCAGCTACGTTCTCGCCAAACGTCCGATTAGGAAGCCCGGCTATACGCCCGTACACATAGTAGCCGACTACAAGATTAAACTCTTAATGAGATCCGTGAATCTAATCATCGATCTCTCGCGCTATTCAGACTGGAGTTCTCTACTCCTCTTCGCATCAAAGGACCCCGGGGATTTCCAGAACTTGGAGATCAACTCTCTGCGAGGAAGGATAATGGAAACCTCGCTCTAGAAACCAAAACGAATTCTTTTAAGGCCGATATCACGATCTAACGGTCTACCGATTTCCTCGAAAACGACTTTCCTCTAGTGGCCAAATATCTCACCATACATGCATATGCATCAACGAACTCTTGACTCTAGAGCCCAAGCCGTAAGAGAAGTGTGACATATCCGATTCCGCTCTTCACAAAGCTGAGCTTACTGGTTCCCCTCGGTCTGCGGGTGAACTTGATCGGAACCTCGATAATGGAGAATCCCTTCTTCTTGGCGCGTATGAGAAGCTCGGCGGTCACTTCAAAATTCTTTGCCACTAGTTCATCTCTCACGCTATCGATTGCCTTTGCAGAATAGAGTCTGAATCCTGACGTGATATCCCTCGATTCCATGCTGAAGGCGTTTCTCAGGACCCAGTTCGTGCTCGCGCTTACCATCCTCTTGAACCAGGGAAGCTCCTGGACCAGACCACGGGTCTTCGACCGACAACCCACTACGACATCTGCCACTTTCGAGGCGTCCAATAAGCGTATGATCTCTTCGGGGTCATGATTCAGATCAGAGTCCATTGTCAAGACGTAGGTCGACCTGGGATCAACCAGCCCGAGGCCTTTCTTCATCGCCTTTCCAAGGCCGAGCCTCTTAAGACTATAATCAACCCGGACTCTGGAATCCAGTCTAGAAAGCTCGGTGACCTTTTCAAGAGTCGCGTCCGCTCCTTCGACGACAAAAATGACCTCGTAATCGACGGTCAGCTCCCTTAATGCTTTGATTAGCCGGTCTGCAAACTCGTCGATCACCTCCTCCTCGTTATATAGCGGAATTACTGCGCTAATCTTCACACCGACTCACGAGTTCCACGACATTGCCATCGTATAATGTTAGTTGCCATGGCGTGAAGGCATCGGACTGGCTATCCCCGCCTTCACGTTGTCATCTCCCAAATCATGCTAAAGTCAACCCGAGACAATCACCGCTAGGACCGAGGGATTCGGTCATTCTCGAAAACGAGCATATCGAATATATTGGACGAGGGGTATCCCCTTGCGGGAGGTCGCTTCCGCCCAGTCATGTCGCTGACGGGGATTGTCTCCGTGCTCGCTATGTGCGTGGTCCTAGGGTACCCCCTCCAACCAATCTTGATGGCCTCACCAGTGCAACCTGACTTTACTATCGCAGCCAGCCCATCGTTCTTCTATTTCGATGATCTTGGAACTCTGACATCGAACATTACTGCCACCTCCATAGGCGGATTCTCGGGCACACTAAACTACACGTGGACGACCATTCCCGCGGACACTACCAATCCGACGGTTAGCTTTAACCCGTTCATAGTCAGCCTTGGAGCGGGGGAATCAGCGGTCTCAATGTTATCGGTGACAGCCGCAGGGCGTTATCCTTTACAGTTGCAGGATGGTAACTTGACGGTGACGATCACAGCCACGAGCGGTTCTCTATGGCACGCCGTTACGGTGACCGCTATCTCGGGCGGGGTTTTTGTGAGTTTTGGAACACCCGCCATGCTGTTTCCTGCTGGTAGTGGTTCTGCCGAGAGCAATGTAACCGTGAGGTCGGTCAACTATGGAGGAACCGTTCAACTCAGCCCTGAGATCGAAACGTACACCGACGGTTTCTCTTGCATGCGATTCCCCAACTTCGTTGCCTCAGGCTTCTCGACACGGCTCAGCAACTACTCTGTATCATTGCCCCGAAATGGATCAGTAAACGTTACGCTGACCGTTTCGGCGAACGCCAGCTCTCTTCCTGGAGAGTATCTAGTCATCGTCTCGGCCAGCCCACTCCCCGGAGTACCGGTAGATATTATGTTCGGAGTTGATGTGACGGTTCCTGGACTTGTTCTCTCAAGCGACGCGGTTGCCCCACCTGGGTGCGAACAACCGCCCGCTGTGCTCTCTATCTCCAGCGGGGGGACAGGCGCGACATTCGTTTATGCACACGAATTCAACTTCAGTTGCGATGTGACATTGGGGGTGAGCTCAGCGCTCGCGGGCATTAACGCAACGCTCACTCCATCAGTTCTTCGGTTTTTAGGGTCCTCGCGGGCCAACCTCTACATTTCCGTGAGCGGCACCATCCCGCCGGGAGCTTACAATATCTTGATAACCGGGACGAGCTGTGGCCGAACCGGTTCAACAACCGTGCCCGTGGTCGTTACAGGTCCGACTGTTGGCCTCGCGTTCCTGCTAGTCGTTGTTACCACTGCAGCAGCCGCGACGGGGATACCCGTCGCGATAAGTGCGATGGGGAAGTACCGCGCAGCATCAAGAAAGATAAAACCCTCTCAGACGAGCCCCACATAGCATCTTCCGCCTAATTCTCTCATGGAAATTTAATCGGGCAGAGGCTCCTAAACCAGTGGGTTATACCCTAGTCCATTCATGCAGGAATGAGGAGAGACGCTCTCACGAGCGTTGGTTGGAGCAGGGAGATAGTAGAAGTCCTTGCGAAGGTCTAACGGGATTTTCATGAGGCGTCTTGTAGGAGTCCTTGTCATCGGGCTCGTCCTCATTCTGGCTACCACGCCATTTACAACCGTCCTCTTTGACTCGATAAACCCTCCCACATCGACAGTCAATGTGACAAGAAACGGCGAAGAGGTGCTCATCGAAGGCAATATTGCCAAGGACTTCAGCGGGCCAATACTCTTCGGGCAATACACGTTCGAAGACGATAATCCGTCTGAATATCTCGTCACCCGGTTCAATTATACAATCGTGTACGGCGAGCTGGCTCCAAACGAGTCGGCGGAGAGCGATGTCTGCCTCGTAATGCTGCCTACAGATCAAGTGACGACGCTATCCAGCGGAGGAGAAATCCTGTGTTCACACCAGAGCCATGTTGGAAATGCTCCGGAAAACTTTTCCAACGTGACGATACCGGGCGAGGGGTTCGCTCTACATAGAGGCTACAAACTCAATATTGGAAGCGTATCACAGCTGTACCCGAGCCAGGTCAGCGCCCTAAGACTCAACTCCTACTTCCTATCACTCTCATTCTCTCTGAGTCTGCGGATCTCCGGGGACAACAACCTCCCAGGGACGTTCAGCGAGCGTTCGCCTTTCCGTGACAGAGAGTTCGTCCCAGACCCGGCCCGAGAATACGCGCCCTACACTGACTTCATGAACAATCATACAGCCCCGGTCGAAGTGTACTCGATCGCCGTCTTTCTCAGCAGCATTTCCCACTATTTCCAGAACCGTGCTACGGTCGAAGTCTGGAAGGATCACAGCCTGATCCTCTCCAAGACAATGTTCCTTCACGATCCGCGCCATTCGGACCCGCTTTCAAGCGCACTAATTCCTCTCAACCTGACACTAATGCCCGGGGAGAATATCAGTGTGAGAGGGAGGATAGCGGCAGGCATTTCCCAGGTCTATGACTTCGTCTCCTTCATCATGTCCAACAGCTCTCTGGCTCGAGTGAACGAGATAAGTCTCTTTCGAAACCGTGTCGACCTGAACGTCGATGGATACCCGGACTACATGGATTACGATGTACAGGGGACTATTTGGGCTGACATTACGAGACCGAACTTGCAGGGAGCCCACGATACCCAGTTCCAGTGGGCGAGGCTCATACCTCCATTTGCGAGCACAAGCATCTCTGATACGAGCGCAAGCATCCTGAGGATAACCACGGACAACGGCGCGTGCCTCAGCCTTGAGCGGAACGAGAACATTGTACACTACCAGTTTGTCATTCATTACTGCAACGAGGATAGCGTTCCCAAACCGTCGCCGAGTGACTGGGTGGCTTGGGGGGATTTTACCGGCGATGGATTTCTTGACCGACTCCGGATTGACTCGGTGAATTGGAACTTTTACGTTGCATCGGGCGGACCAACAGGTCTAAACGGAGAAACTCCCTGGTTCAATCTTGGGAAGACAGTCGACAAGCTCTTTGTTGAGCATGATTACGCGGCCAACAAGGATTTCGTGTACCTCGAATCAGGCGGTGTCCCAGCATTGTTTGCACAGGATGGAAATTCCCTCAGCTTCGAGCCGGCTGTGCTTCCTTATGGATTATGACAGTCCATCGGTCGACCGATACATCCTACCTTGGGTTAGGCGGAATGAGGAGTCTCATTGTGGATCTCGCCGTGACTCTTGCCGGATTTCGACTTCAGATTACGAAACCATCGGCGCCCAGAGATCGGCGGGAAGAAGTTTTCTAGCACGTATAGATAGTGACGGGTGAATCGTTTCATGCCCCAATTCGAAGCGCGTCTACCTGAAATGTATGCAATGACCTCATTGTCGAATAGCGTCTTGTGACGATCGACCAGATACCGTCCCATAATTCCATCCGCGTTAACATCATTGACCTTGAAACCGCCGGACTCTTCGAAGGTCTGTCTGCGCACTACCAAGAAATTGGTGCTTGAAGAGAAGGCTCTGAGGGGAGGAGGAAACTTTGAGAAGAGAAAGCGGAGAGTGTTGTATATACTGTAGATGACCCGAAGCGCGGGCCCACCATCATAGGGTACGTCTGGTCCCGTTAAAGCAGCGAGATCAGCATCATGTTGAAAGTGACGTAAGATCGAGTTCAGAGCGGTCGGAGGAAAAATGACGTCTGCACAGCTGAACATTAGGAGAGGGGCCCTAGAGTAAGCGACCGCGTAGTTCCGCGCTTCGAACTCCTTGGATCCTTGCAGGACAAAGACCCGCGCGCCGAGAGACGCTGCGACCTTGAGAGTGTCATCCTGGCTTCCACCATCTACCACAATGACCTCGAAGCCGTTCGTTGATTGGGAGTGAAGCGAGCCGAGAAGCTGGCTGATGTAAGCCTCCTCATTGAGGGTCGGAACTATTATGCTGAGTTCCACATTGTTTCGAGTAGATGCCAAGAGGTCTCTCGGAATGCTCAAGCCTAGCTGAAACGCTCGCTGAGCATGCCACTCCGGTAGAGTTTTCGCCTAAGTATGATGAGCGGGATCAAGCACGAGGCGGAGAAGGCGGGAAGTGCGATACCGTAGACTACGTTACTATAAGACATGTCAAGGCTTGCCAGTAGCCTGCCATTAAGCGGTATATAGATCATGCCGGGGCCCGCGAGAAAGTACGGCAACGACACGCCGTTACCCGTTCGATCTATTCCCAAGATATTCCAGTTACTCGTGAAAGTCTCCTTCCAAACCAACCCGCGGTAGTTCCCTTGCACCGCCTGCGTGTGTAAATGCTCGTTTGTCATCCAAACACCTCCCACTGATGTTTGGTTGGATCCCGTCAAAAGAGTAATTGTCGAAGCCTGGTTCGAGCCGGCTCCGATGGATAAGACCCTTGTGAATGTGTCATTCGCTTGACTCGTGAAATCTGCCAAAGGAAGAGTTGAGGGCACTAGGTTGCCAGCTGGGGCATACACGCCATCTCGGTCGCCTGTTACATCTGATAGAAGTATTTCGGCCCCGGATACCTGCCCGAGGAAGCCTGTTGACGATAACGGAACGGCTGTGGGGAGCTGATAGACACGGTAGCCGGGTTCTGAAAGAGAGGCGGAACTTAGTTGCACCGAAACATTCGTGTGACCCGGGGGAATGGTCAGGGCTAAGATGAACTCTGTGGCGGTAGCAAACTTTGACTGGGGGAAGTTCCATGTTGTGAAGTTGGTGAAGGGGACCGCGAGGTCAACCCATTCGTTGGGCGCTACGTAGGTGTTCGTCGCGACAAAATTGTCTGTGAAATTGTTCGATGTGAAGACAAGCCCCACCTTAGATTGCACATCAGTCTTTAGTCCGATTTGGGCCCCTAATCCGTCCCCGAGGACTACGGGATCCACCAGGCCTACGCCTATGTCGAACTGAGCTTCTTTTGTAGCGTCAGGGATGGTGATCGAGATTGTTAAGTTGTTGTTCTGGCCAACAGCCAAGCTCCCTTGAGCGTTTGTGTAGAACCCGATAGTCCAGTTCTGCGGCATAATCGTGAGCGTCTGTGACGGGAACGAGGATATCTCGCTGAGATTTTGTGTTTCGGATGAGATTAGTGGCGAAACGAGGCTGACCAGTTCTTGTGCACCTGTTGGCCCTTGGGCTTGTAGCTTGGCAAGAAGATCGGATTGAACAACCACGACTCTGGCACCTTGCTCTCGTAAGGAGCTTATTCCCGAGTTCGCTGTAGCGTTTGTGTATTGGTCGGTTATTATGGCATTGAATCCGTTCGGGTCGAAGTTGTGGAGAGATTGGAGATAGACCGGGACAACATATCTCGAATCTAGTCCCAGATAGCTCAGAAGAGCTAGAATGTCATTGTATTCAACCTTCGAGTCTGGCTGTTGAGAGTAGAAACCGATTGCCGATGCGTTGGTGGCTACTAAAGTCGGGCTAACTTCGGTGGGCTGTACAAAGACGAGGGTGCCATATTGAGTTGCGGCTGTCTTTGTTGAGAATATTGCTTGTCGTGCCGAGAAATTTCCTGCTGTATTTTGGACTGGGTAGAGGCCAGGGTCTAAGACGAGGGCCCCGACTCCGTACCAGTCGAGCCAGAACATCGTTGACGCAAAGTTCTGAGGGGCTCCGGCCAGTCCTGTGACTTTGATGGTAGGCTGGTCTTCAAGGTATACGCTGTTGAGTGTTGCGAGGTCGTCCTTGTAGAATACTTCGGTCTCATACCAACTCCTGTAAAAGGGATCCGAATCCAGTCCCAGAACGCGTCCTCCTGTCTGGTACGAGTCCGGGTAGTAATATGGGAACATGCGCGTCAGTGTCCTTCCTTGGAGTGACACTCTGTAGGCAGGGAGGGGGGCGAGATTTCCGCTCAAAGCCTGCGCGAATGTACTGTTCAATGGATTACGGTCGGGGATGGACCAGAGAGAGATTGTCCCGAAGGCGTTCACTGCCACGAGAACGATGAGAAGGACCTCGCGGTATCGCCTAAACGTTCGTCCAGGCAACGGTCTGAGCCTGAAGAACAGGCAGGCGACTACCGCAGGCAGGAGAAATGTGAGAACGTTTAACGAGTCGTAGGTTGCCCAGACCCTTGGAATATATGACCAGAGAGGAGTGATAGCTCCCATTATAAGAAAATAGACGCTGACTGCGTTCAATGAGAATAGTATGGCCAAGTACTCAGGTTTGAGAGGCGGGGCGGAGGATTTCCTTCGAAGGAAGACAATGACTGCACTTAGAACCGGCCCAGCCCAAAATAGTTGGGACGCGAGGTTCACACTCGATTCGGATGGTGGGGAGCCAACGCTCAAGATATGAGCGGCAAGGGGCACCCAGAACCAAGAGGTCAGAGCGAGAACGGGGAGTAGAACTACCGCAAGTCTGAAAACGCCCAGTCTTATGTTCTTCAAACCTGCCGATAGGATCAAGAATGGCATTGCGATCGCAACCGGCACAGCGGCTATGTAGACATCACCTAGAAGTGTCGAGACCCAGACCGCCAGTAGAAGCCAGTAGATGGTGCGAGTAGGTCTGCCTTCATTTTGTAGTTGTGCGTATCGGAATGTCAGGGCAAGCGCTGTGAAGACGAATGGAAGGGTGAACACTCGACTGTACGCGCCTCCCGCAATATATCCCCAACACCCGACGCTAGACCATACGGGAACTGAAACCGCTAGAGAAACAATCCTCTGCGCGCCAACGCAACGAGCGAAGTAGTAGGCGCTGGGTCCGATAGATAGGAAGTAGACAAGAAAGGTCGCGTGGAAAACTGCAATAGGATTTAAGCCGAGAAATACAAAGATGGCAGGCGGGCCGTACGACGCCCAAGCGTATCCCGTTGACGGCATGTAGCCATCGAAGGATCTCGGGTCCCATTGAAACTGGAAGAAGTTTCTCGAAAGATCGATTATCTTCTGAATGTGGACAAGTACGTCGTCTCCCAAAGGGGTCGGGTTGGTCAGCATTCCCAGCACCTGCAGGACCAACACCTGTAGGACTAACAGGAGAAAACAATCAAGAATCCAGCTGCGTTTTCTTGAAGAAATCCAGTTGGAGAATTTCGCCATAATGGTCTTAACCCTCCAAAGCACAACAGCCTTGAGGGCCAAATTGCTGGTAGACTCGTCGTGAAGTCGCTTCAACGAAGCAGCCGAAGCATTGTCCCTAATAATAATCTCATGAAGATTTCTGAAACAGAGGTACTCTCCAACTTCTTGACTTTGTAGTCACCAGTCTTAACGTAGAATTCGATGAAGACCCTACATTCGTCTTACAAGGGACCCGCTGGAATCCAGAGTGTTCTGGTGTCACGGTCCTAGAGACAAATTAGAGCTCGAGGGTTCGGATATGGTGTCGAGGGGATCAATGTCCGTTTGGAATCGTAGATACGATCTTTGAACAGCGGCTGTTCAGATTGATGTAACTTTCCTCGAGCATATTGAGGGAGAAAGGAGTTATACACGGAATAGGTCGCGAGCCGTAAGATTCCATATATGATGCATCTCACGTTGCTAACAGTGATCATATCATGAGTCGGATACTTGTAGCTGGGGGCGGCGGGTTCATCGGATCTCACCTGGCAAACCAGCTTCGCAGGCGGGGGAACCTTGTCAGGGTAGCAGATCTAGCGTTCAACGGACACGGACTGGGACGATACTGCGACGAGGAGCTTCTCTTGGATCTAAGAGACCCCGGAAACTGCCTCAGAGCCACTGAAGGTATGGACCTGGTGTACGATCTTGCTGCCAACATGGGAGGCATCGGGTTCATCACAGCGGTAGGTGCAGAAGTAATGCGAGATAACATTTTGATTAACGCGAACATGTTGGAGGCTGCGCGGCTGAGTAAAGTCAAGAGATTCCTGTTTAGTAGCTCAGCCTGCGTCTATCCAGATTTTCGTCAGATGAGCCCGAATGTCTCGGGTCTCAGAGAGGAAGACGCGTTCCCAGCTTCACCAGACACTTTCTACGGATGGGAGAAGCTGGCAACCGAGAAGATGTGCGAAGCTTACAAAAGAGATCATGACCTGGATGTGCGAATAGTCCGTTATCACAACATTTACGGGCCCAACTGCACCTACAAGGGAGGGAGAGAAAAGTCACCCGCTGCACTCTGCAGAAAGGTCTGTGAAGCTGCAGACCCCGGAATGATTACAATCTGGGGAGATGGTGAGCAAACTCGATCTTACTGTTACATTGACGATGCCGTAGCAGGCACGATAATGCTGATGGAGTCAGCATTCTCCGAGCCGATTAACATCGGTTCGGATCGTCTGGTGTCAATTAACGATATGGCAGATCTGATAATTGACAGTTCTGGGAAGAAAATTGCGAAACGATACGACCCAACGGGACCACAAGGGGTACGTGGCAGAAATGCGGACATCAGTCTCGCAAAGCGAGTGTTAGGATGGGTGCCCAAGGTCAGTCTTGAGGAAGGTCTATTGCGTACCTACGATTGGATAGCGGAAGAGATCGCTGAAGATCGGCAGGAGATCATGGTTGTACCTAATACCGCGAGAGGAACAAGCCAAGCAGGCGCTTAAACCCAGTTTCAGCCAAACACTTGGATAGGCGAATATCCCACAGCAAGTAGATCGCTCTAATAAATGCGATAAGTGCGGCATGGATCGACACCACACCTCGTACGATCCCGCGACTGTTTCACCGGAAAATAGCCCGCGCTTTTTGATTTGCTTAGACTGATTCTAAGATGGTACGGGGGTTTGACCGGGAAAAGATCATGTCAAGACTTCCGATGAGCTTGAGATTCTGCCTATTATCCTATTCCTGCCCGAGAAAGGGTACCGTTGTTCGGCAGTTATTTGGACTACAGTTCGGTCAATAGTCAGAAATTCAATTGTCAGTTTACAATCGCCTATACAATATTCTTCAGGTTCTTGGACAGATTCATCGACTTGAGGGTCAGCGTGCCAAATCCGGCGAGGGTTAGAGCGAGGGCCCAGACTCCATCTAGGAGCACAGAGATACTCATTGACAGGGCAACCGCGGCAAAGGCCCCCTCGGCGATTGCAATCCTGTCGAGACGAATATCGCGATGATATTGCTTGTTCCTATGTGTCATGAGCCCGTGTTTTGGGGTTCTGAAGAAGAAGCCTGTCTTGCCATGGATCCCGTTCAAGAATCCGATCATGATTGCAGTGGTCATGGAGGAGCTCGTGTAAGAGAGCAAGGGAAGGAGGGCAAGATTGTGTGGGCTCATTATTTTTTGGATATGAAGAGCATAGACGCCTGAAGCGAAAAAGGACAGCACGGGCAGGGTTACGATAATAATGTAGGTCGGGCTGGAGAATATCGAGTCGGAGGGGGCGCTCAGCCCTAATATTAGCCCGAGAGCCGACACGAACGTGACAACTACCCAGCTCAGTCCCTGGAAGGGGCCAACTAAGGTCGAAAAAAGGACAATTCTTCTCCAGATAGAGAGGTTCTTGCACTTCAGTATCTTTGGTCCGTTGGCAATAGCGCATTTCGCCCATCCCTGGGCGACTCTGGCCGCCTGTTTCTTCCAAACCTCCAGGCTAGATGGATCCTCGCTGAATATTCGGACATTGCTCAGGTATACTCCTCTATATCCCGCACAGTAGATCTTGCAAGACAGATCGGCATCCTCGACGATCGAGTCTTTCGACCAAAAACCGACCCGTCTCAGCACGGCCACCGAGATTAGGACGAAACCGCCTTGGAAGGAGTATGGAGCGTCGATTGAATAAGCCCCCATCTTCGAAACTGTATCTCCCTGGTCAAGCTGGAGCGCAAATAGTCGGGTCGTTAGGTTCTGTTCTCGGTTGTAGTGCCCGACTCGAAATGAGACGAAGCCAATTCGAGGATCATGACTCGTTGCGCTTAGCCCTTTCTTCAGGACGTCGGCTGAGACTGTCGAGTCGGCGTCTAATAATAAGACGTAATCACCCTTTAGAAGCGGGGCTGCACGGTTCAGCGCACCACTCTTGAAACCCGCCCGGCCTTTCCTCCTTGACACCACACTCTGAATGCCTAGGCTGTTAAGTTCCAGAAGTTTGTTGTCGATCACCTCAACCGTTTCGTCGGAAGAGTCGTCTGCTATTACAACTAGAAGCTTGTCTCGGGGATAGTCGAGGCTCTTGATGGCCTCAAGCGTGGAGGCTATGACGAATTTCTCGTTGAATGTCGCTATCAGAATTGAGACGAAGGGGGGATCTCCAGGGAGAGAGCCTTCCGGGAGAGATCTTGGATAGCGGAATGTGCTCAGAAAGAGAATCACACTGTAGTAGGAAAACAATAGGCCTGGTATGCTGAAGGCGAGCGAAATCCCTGGGATGTATATCCATGACTCCATCTTGAGCAGTTCACGTATTTGTTATGGGCGACTGAAGCTTCATACCGGCTGACAGCCTATTGCTTGTTGTCAAGACTTCCGGATCTGTTCGACTCTTAACCTATCCTCATCTTCTTTGCTGATAATGGCTCTGGAAAATACTATTAATTCAGATATCGAAGAGCGGGACGGTGGCCGGACAGTTGAGTCTCAAGGCGGTCTTCTTAGATCGGGACGGTGTGCTGACACGAGAGAGAACAGACTACGTTAAGACACCGGAAGAGCTCGAGATTCTGCCTGGTATCGGACCGCCCCTCCGTACTCTTCGAGATGGGGGATTCCGACTGATTATTGTGACTAACCAGTCTGTAGTCGGAAGAAGACTGACTACTCACGACGAAATGCGCAGGATTCATGAGAAGTTAAAGTCCGAGCTCAAACGAATGGGTTGTTTCGTGGATGGCATCTACTACTGTCCGCACCTGCCCGGAGAGGGATGCAGCTGTCGAAAGCCCGAGCCTGGCCTCATTCTAAGGGCCGCGGAGGACCTGGGGATCGATATCGCAGCTTCTTGGATGATTGGTGACAAGGAGATTGATCTCGAAGCGGCGAAGAGGGCTGGGTGCCGTGGTATTCGTGTCCAGACGAACCTAGGAGACTTGCAGAACGCGGTTTCTAGCATCATCAAAGCCGGAGAGAAAGGTTGGGAATGCTGAGATGATATGGTGAAGATTCGGGCCAGGGCACCTCTCAGAGTCAGCTACGCAGGAGGGGGAACAGATGTCCCTCCTTATCCCGGATTGAAGGGCGGGGTGGTCCTCTCTTCTACAATTCAGAATTATGCTTACTGTTCTATTGCACCTCGAACTGATGGCATGGTTACTGTATTCAGAGAAGATCAAGATGTCTCCACTGGACCTCAGAGACTTGGTCAACTGGAGACTAGCGGAGAGGTGGAGTTTGTCCGAGCGGTCGCCAAGCGATTTCAGGTGGACGAAGGATTTGATGCAAATCTCAGATACGACGCGGTCCCCGGCACAGGGCTGGGATCGTCCTCGGCACTGTGCGTCGCTCTTATTGGCGCCTTCCGCGAATGGAAGGGCGCTTCGATGACAGACTATGACATAGCAAATCTTGCCTATGATGTCGAAAGGAAGGATGTCGGAATTCCAGGAGGTCTGCAGGATCAATACGCGTCGACCTTTGGGGGCTTCAACCTGATCGAGTTCAAGAAGGGTGCAAACATCGTCAATCCTCTTCGAATAAAGCGAGAGACCTTGAACGAGCTAGAGTATAACAGCCTCCTCTGCTTCACCGGGACTACGCGACGTTCGGGCGGTATTCTTCAGAGACAGATAGAGTCGTATGAAAATAGGGAGTTGAACGTCATGGACGCGCTTGAGCGTATGAAGGAATTGACGCTCGAGATGAAGGACTCACTCCTAACCGGCAATCTCACAGAGTTCGCTAGACTCCTGAACTCTGAATGGGAGACGAAGAAGGCACTCGACTCTGCAATCTCCAATGATGAGATCGACAAGCTGCTCCAAACGGCCCGACAGAACGGGGCCATAGGCGGCAAGCTTCTAGGAGCCGGAGGCGGAGGATTCCTCTTCCTATACTGTGAGCCTGGCAAACGGGTCCATGTCGAAAAGGAGGTCGAGCGTCTCGGAGGGAAGGCCTTCCCTGTCAGATTCGATCTCGAAGGTTTGCAAACCTGGCGAAGCCCAAAGTAGGACTATGAAAACTATGCAAGATAGCCGACTAGCTCACAAACGATCAGAAGAAGAAGGCCGATCCGCCGCGGCACTGGCAGCCATTCGAAACAGCATCGAAACGAAAGAAAAAGTTGCCAAGGAGTGTCTCGATGACATCGTCGAAATGGCCAACGTAATGGCCTTAGCCCTGCAAAAGGGCCGAAAAGTTGTCTTCTTCGGGAACGGTGGAAGTGCCGCCGACGCGCAGCACATGTCGGCGGAGCTTGTTGGAAAGTTCAAGAGAGTCCGTCCGGCCCTCCGGGCGTCTGCCCTAACGACCAACACTTCAGTTCTGACCGCCATAGGCAACGACATCGGTTTCGATGAAATCTTTTCGCGTCAGGTCCAGGCGACATTGGAGCCCGGCGATGTCGCCGTCTGCATCAGTACGACAGGCCGCTCAAAGAACGTTATCAGAGGCGTTCAGGAAGCGAGAAAGATCGGGGCAAAAACAATAGCCCTGACAGGCTCTGGGGGCGGTCAGCTCGCCTCGTTGTGCGATCACGAAGTGGTTGTCCCCTCGGATGATGCACAGAGGATACAGGAGTGTCATATCATGATAGGACACATCGTCTGCGAATTGATCGAGGAAATTCTCAGCGAGACTAGTTCCTGGAAAGAGAGTCTCGACTGAAGATTCAACGTTGCGGCGATTCTTCCTTTCATAACGAGGTTGTTCCAAAGCCGTAGAGCTACTTTCCGCGTAATCCTTAAGTGTGAAAATTCCAGCACCACAATCATTTCAGACGATGGGCGGCAAGGAGAGTGAGAGGACGTTTGTTCTTGACGAGATTACTCGGTGCACCGCAATGGGCCATTGACAAGCTTTACAATTATCTTGGACCACGCGAAGGCCTCTCCACCGCTGCAAAGTGGACTCGTGTCGGTCTGGGAGCTTCAGCGGGATTCCTGATTCTCGCAGGCGTGCTGCTACTAGCAGTCGAACCATGGGTAGTCGAAGTTTTGGGCCTATCCGCGGGGTTGATCGGGTTTGGCCTCTTCAATCTGATCTCAGCGCATGGAAAGAAGCTCACCATGCTTCGCGCGAATCAGCTCTCTTTGCTTGGTCACCTTACCGCGATGATTGCTCTATATGTTATCGTCTCAAGAGTTCTCATTGTCAGCTACACGACGGACACGCTTGTTGGAACCTATATGGGAGTGTTGAAGGTTCTCGAGCTGCAGAGTCCATACGGCGTTTCGATCAAGCCTTTGCTCGACGCGTTTGGCTTTTCACCCTCATTCTACACGCCCGGCGTTGACGGCTCCTTCGACTTCCACCTAGCCTATCCCTCGCTAAGCTTCCTGTCGGTCCTCCCATTCTATGTCCTGGGCATTCGAGATCTGCGGGATGCCATCTTCATCTTCTTCCTTCTCTCAATCATGATTGTCTTCGGGTTGGCCCCGGCCAAGTTCAAGAGCATGAGTCTTGCCCCCTTTGGACTGTTCCCAGTCGTAATCGCCGGTGGCTGGACCGATAGTGTTTGGGCCTTCTTCCTCGTCCTTACAGCCGTTCTCTGGTACCGTCACCCAAAGGCCAGCTGGACCACTCTAGGTTTGGCGATCGCAACGAAGCAGATTGCCATCGTCGTCGCTCCTTTCCTTCTGATTCGACTCTGGCACGAAACCCCACAGTCAAGAACGCGTAATCTTTTCACAAACGTTGCACTGATGACCGTTGCATTCTTCCTGCCCAACATTCCCTTCATGATCGCCTCTCCAAATGCTTGGTGGAACACCGTCGTGGTTCCATACCTGCCGAGTTCTCCCTCGCAGGTTCCGGGCGGCGTAGGTCTCTCGGACATCCTGCTAGACCTTGGTGTTGCCCTTCCCTCCTCCTTCTATCTGATCTTGGTACTCGGCACCTCCAGCTTCCTCCTCTACACCTTCGCTCGACACTATCGGGGCTTGAACAGCATGGTCTTCGCCTTCCCGATATTCATCTTCTTCCTCTACTACCGATCGTTTCCCAACTACATGGCTTACTGGGGATTCCCTCTTGTTATCGAACTAACGCGTCTCGGAGGTCCGAATCTGCGAGGCCTATTCTCAATGAGGCTACCGAACATCGCATGGCGGCCGCCAACCGAGACACTTCTAAGAATCACCAAGAGGCGGCTAACTCCTTCACTGCTCGTGCTGGTGGCAATCACTTTCGCTTTTGTCGGCGCGTCCGGTGCCTACATATCTCAGGCCGCGACGCAGCAGGCATCGATCCAGATTAACGGCGTTATGGACCCGGACAATATAGGGGCCGCAACCATGATCAACGTCACCCTGAAGAATCTATTCTCCACACCGGTATCCCCCACCTTCTTCGTGAAATGGTGGAACCCGCTGACATACTTCTGGACCACCAATTCGGCCACACTTCTAGAGTCGGGAGCGCAGAACTCGTACCTCATAACTGCTCCGGACGCCTTGAGCGCCGTCCCAATAGGAGCTCAGTTCCACGTAATGATCTATGACAGACTGACCAACCAGCTCTTGGGCGAGTCGTCGTCCTACAAGGCAAGCATTCCAACTCCTCCAGTTGCGAACCCGCGTCTGAAGTGGTGGACACTGGATGCGAGCGTCGGGAAAAAAGTGCCCTTCGGCTGGAAACTCTCCCCTATCAACACTGACCTTGCAACATCACGAATCTCTCCTTTGGGCGTGAACGGAACGGACGGGCTACAGATGATCTTGAATTATACGAATACCGGTATCGGGATTGAACAATTGGCACTCTCGCAGAGGCTCCTCTTCAACGCCACCAGCGTAAACATCAACTTCGAGCCTCGGGGCACGAAGAGCGTTGCGGCGGATGTCATGTTCGCCGCCCGCGTGACGGACGGAACTCACAGCTTGTATTTCGTCTTCTCGAACCGGACGAACCAGGAGAGCATAACCACATACTCATCCAACACTACCGTCGTCGTTCCTACAAAGGCATCTGCCTGGAACGCTGTGAGGATGGACCCAGTATCGATCTGGCAAAGCCAAGGATGGAACACGCCCCAGCAAGTCACGCTAGCTATTTTCCTCAAATCAGACGCCCCTGGAGTCTACTCCGCTAGTGTCCTCAGCGTCGACTCTGCTTAGCCAGTGTTCTCGACACACCCCCCTTAGCCTTGCAGCTTCGGTCGATGAGCAGCCTCGCCTGAGGGTGGTTCCTAGCACCCCGAGTCAAAAGGAGAGTGCTTCTTGTGTTGTAATGGCAAGCCATACGTGAACATGAACTCATTTATTGATGCGATAAGTGCGCACAACTCTGGAGGCATGGCTACCTGACGAATCTAAAGGGACTACTGCTGGCTGGGGGGCATGGTACCCGACTCCGTCCCTTGACCTATACGGGAAACAAGCACATGCTTCCCATCGCCAACAAGCCGATGCTCATGTACGGCTTCGACCAGATGAGAGCCGCAGGGATCAAAGAGATCGGAGTCATTCTCGGACCCCTACAAGAAGGCATAGTGGACGCTCTCGGAGACGGCTCAAAGTATAACGTCAAGATCACCTACATCGACCAGCCTGACCCGAAGGGCATAGCCCACGCAGTCCTGATCTCACGCGGCTTTCTGGGAGACTCTCCCTTCGTGGTGCACCTTGGCGATAACTTGTTGAAGGACAGTGTTCCTGAACTGGGGCAGGAATTTCTCAAGTCAGACTCTGACGCGACTGTTGTATTGACCAAGGTGAAGGATCCGAGCAGGTTCGGCGTCGTCCAGATACAGAACGGAAAAATCGTTAAGCTAGTGGAGAAGCCGAAGCAATACATTAGCGACCTTGCTTTGGCCGGAGTCTATTTCTTCCGACCCATCATATTCGCGGCCATTGAGAAGCTGAAGCCGAGTTGGAGGAATGAACTGGAGATCACCGATGCGATACAAAAGCTGCTGGATATGGGGGGGAAGATTCGTTATCACGAGGTATCTGGATGGTGGAAGGACACAGGACGACCCGAGGATATTCTAGAAGCCAATCGACTAGTCCTCGATGATCTAAAACCATTGGCCAAGGGTAGAATTGAGCCTAGCGTCCTCATCTCTGGAAACGTGCAGATAGGCGAAGGGTCAGTGGTGCACAAGGGTGTGGCACTGCGGGGTCCGGTGGTAATCGGAGATTCTTCGGAGATTGATGAGGGAGCGCGGGTTGGACCGTACGCTTCAATTGGGAACCATGTGAAAATCTCTCGGGCAGAGATCGAAGATAGCATCATCCTAGATGGGACAACGATCGACTGTATCGAGAAGATGACGGGGAGTATCATCGGGAAGAATTCGCGGATTGTCTCTGACAAGACATCCTCTGTCGGGAGGACCTTCGTGGTTGGCGACAATACATTCGTTAAGTTCTAGCAGCCACGTGTCTGGACCTAGAAACAGCGCATTGCGATGCAACTCTACCGATTTCACCATTGCTCCTTCCATGGAGTTTTCGAGAGGACTTTCTTTGTTGCGAGGGGTTGCCACCAGGACTCGTTCCTCTGATACCACTCTATCGTTAGGGTCAACGCATCCTCAAAGGAGTGAACCGGTCTCCATCCAAAGGTCTTCCCGAACTTCTTGGGGTCGAGACTATACCTGAAATCGTGTCCGGGTCTGTCTTCAACGTTGACTACCTTTGCGGTTGAACGTTTTAGCTGTTTGAGCAACCTCTCAGCCACCTCCCTGTTGGTCAACTCGTTTCCGGCCGAGACATTATAGACCTCACCTGCTCTCCCTTTCTCCATGGCTATCTCGATGGCCGTGCAGAAATCCATGACGTATATCCAGTCACGGATTTGCTGCCCTCCACCGTAGAGGGGAATATCCATTCCTTTGAGCCCCCTAATGATTGCCTTGGGGATGAGCTTCTCGGGGTGCTGTCGTGGTCCGAAGTTGTTGGTGCAACGCAGGGTGATGATTGGGAGGTTGTAGGTCGTGCTCCAAGCTCTCGCCATTAAGTCGGCCGCGGCCTTCGTCGCCGAGTAGGGGCTGGATGGATTGAGCGGACTTTCTTCAGTAAAGGATCCAGAGCTGATGGAGCCGTAGACCTCATCTGTCGATATGTGTACAAGTTTTGCGATCTTCTCTTCTTTGATTGATTGGAAGAGATTGAACGCTGCCCTTGTGTTGCTTTCAAAGAAAGGACTGGGGCCGGCTATGCTCCTGTCGACGTGGGTCTGGGCAGCAAAATTGACTATGAGTTCCGCATTCTTCACAATCTTTCTAGTGAATCCATAGTCGGAAAGGTCTCCTTTTACAAGCCTGTATCGGCGGTTTTTTTCGAGACCACGGGCATTCGCGATATTGCTGCCCATCATCTCGCCGTCGACATTCGTGACCCGTAGATCGGTCCGCGTCTCGATTATGTGATGGATGAAGTTGCTTCCGATGAATCCTAGGCCGCCGGTCACGACTAGATCACCCAATGCCCGCCCTCTTCCCTCATCGGAATCTGAGTCGCAGGGTTAACCTTGAAAAGGCTACTCCCGTGATTGGGACTTGTCCTTGGATAAACTGCTGATAATCGGGTCCAGCGGCCTTGTTGGATCAAAAGTTGCAGCGATAGCAACTATCCATGGCTTTGAAAGCTACAACACCACAAACTCGAGAAGAACTTCACTCCCTAGAGCAACACGGTTGGACATTACCGACCATGATGCTACGGTCGAGTTGGTTAGGCAGATACAACCCAGCGCGATCGTAAATACAGCTGCAATAACAAATGTGGACTATTGCGAGACACATCACGAAGAAGCTCAGAGACTCAACGTCGAGGGAGTAAGAAACCTAGCGGAAGCAGCTAAAGCCAACAAGAGTCGACTCATCCAGATATCGACGGATTACGTATTCGACGGGACGCGTGGACACTACACGGAAGATGACCACGCTAGACCTCTCAACAATTACGGTCTTACCAAGCTGCAGGCGGAGCAAATTGTGTCAAGTTTGCCGAGCTATGCGATTGCTCGGCCGAGCGTCATTTACGGTTGGAATCCTCCTGAAACCAGAGGGAAGACTTCAGACTCCCTAAAGCCAATGAACTTCGTGATGTTCGTCGTGGACAGGCTCAAGAAGGGTGAAATCGTGAAGGCGGTAAGAGACCAGTACAGTTCGCCGACGTTCGCTGACAATCTAGGAGAGGCTCTCCTTAGGCTCGCTAGGCATCGTGGCAACGGCATCTTCCACACCGCCGGGAGATCATGTTTGAGCAGATACGAGTTTGCCGCCAAGGTGGCGGAGTTGTTCGGATACGCCACCCAGCTAGTTCAGCCTGTCTCCAGCAACGAGTTTAAGCAACTGGCTGACCGGCCCAAGAATAGTTGTCTGAAAGTTGAGAAAGCTGAGCGTGTGCTTGGAATGAGACTCTATTCTGCTGAGGAGGGGATAGGGGAGATGCATAGGCAGAATCCGTCTTCGGCGAATCCGCCTGCATAGGAACTATTTGTGGGGCGGCTTGTTCCAGTCGAATGACTTCTCTCTTTTGGGTTCGAGTATGGTGGGGTCATTCCAAGGCCGTCGCTCTTCGTCCGGGTTCGTTGAATCATACAGCCGGTTGACGCAATATACACTCAGGGACGGCTTATGGCCAATTGTCTTGGTGCCGTGCCAGTAATGTCCTGGAATACGCACTACTTGCAGCCGTTCTCCGCTCGCTATGACCTCATCCAATCCACCTTTACTGGGAGATCCCTGTTTGTCATCGTACGCGCATATCTTCAATGAACCTTTCAGAACGATAAAGTAATCGACCTGTCCTCGTTGATGACGATGCCAGGCTCTGATCATTCCGGGAAAGGTGAACGACAAGTTGGCCTGGACAATTTTGTCCTCGCCGAGTAGGTCTAGCCAATCACTGCGTAGAATCTCGGCGAAGAAACCGCGCTCGTCCAGATTCTTCTTTAGATCATAGGTCTTGACGCCGGGGAGCATTGCAAAACATGCTCGAGTCGAGCTATGTTAAAAATGAATCTACGATCCATGATCCATTCTGTACTTCAGATAGCCATACAGAACGAAAGGTCTCAGACGACCCACGGCATGCAACATGGTGCGCATTGCGGAAATGCCCAGTTGCCTTCTCGCTATTCCGGCTTGAACCTGGTATGCCATAGAACGTGCGAGAGTCATTCTTCTACGGTGAAGCACGGTCACTCTCCGGTCCAGCTTGACTTTGAAGCCCATTTTCCTCAAACGATTATCTAGGTCAGACTCCCACGCATAGACATCTCGAAACCCTCCAAGGGCAGTCAAGGCACTGATCGAGATTGCTCGAGCTCCCCCCCTCGGCTGTTCGCCCAGCGGAGCAAACCGGTAAGTCAACTCCCAGAGTGCGACGAGTCTGTTCAGCCCCCCTTTTGACGGGTCGGTCCTCACAAGAGCCGACACGACTGCGTACCCATCAAGTTCAGGGAGAAGAGCCTCAAGGAATGTTGAAGGAAGAGTCATGTCAGCATCAACCATGACTAGAGCATCGCCCAACATGTGTTTCAGGCCCAGCTGGAGGTTCTCGGATATGCTGTTTTTCCAAGAGGACCTAGTCTTCTCTATGACTTCGGAGCGCAGTGTCTCTGGTTCCTTTTCGGCGATGGCCACTGTATGATCGGTACAGCGATCCGCTACAACAACGACGAGCTTGGGAGGGTGTGTCTGAGCCACGATCGACCTCAGGCAGTCCTCGATGTAGCCTTCTTCGTTATGGGCGCAAACGAGACAGTTGAAAGGATCAACCAAAGGTTACTCTATATTCGTGGCGAGAAGATATACCAGAGTTACCGCAAGTGGAAAGACGAATAGCGCATTGTAGAATACCAGAAAGAGACTCGCCAGCAAGACGCCTAAGGCTGCTAGGTCACGCCGCAGCTTTGGATTTGAAGTGTCAACCGTCCATATTCCAAGAGCCCAGAGGCTGAATCCAATCATGCCGAAGAGGGCTGCTACGTTGAATGCCAATGCTGGAAGATACGAGCCCCCTATCGGCTTGTCATTCTGGATGTACTTGAAACTTGCAAGATCGCTGATTATTGGCCCGAGAAGATAGGTCAATACCAGGACCTCTCCAATACCATACGCTCCCCATATCAGTGGTAGGAGAAGAACTCGCTTCTTCATTGATCCCAACTGGTCTCTCATTAATATTCATATAAACGTTCAGCAATCTGCAAATGGAAATCGCTCCGCATTCTGCTCTTAGGTGACTTCCTTCCTTCCGAGTTGGTTCGGCTACGGAATCAAAGCTTTGAAGATAAGGAGATTCTAAATTGAGGAAATTGCCCGTCTAATGAAGTGAGCTATTTGTATCCGAGCATAGTGCAGTCGATCCACAAGGTTACCCACGTTACTCATTACAGTGTCGAGATTTTCCATCTTCTTCAGCTTCCAGAGCGAGACCTGTGCAAATTTTCCTGAGAAAGTGAATTGTCTCTCAAGATAGACTGGGAAGTGTGTCTCAATGACCATATCCTTCTCAGAGCCCTCAATGTCACACTTGATAGAATCAATTTTCGCGTTTACGATGTGTATTCGATCGTCTCCGTCGAAGTTTTGGTGTAGTAGCCTGAGGCATTCAGGATTCGGCTCTATGCAGATGACCTTTTCGGCTCCATGATTGAGGTAGAACTGGGCCGTCTCGCCGCATCCTGCGCCCAAGTCGAGTACTGTTCGCCCAACGGGCAGGTATGCTTTATGCCAAACCGCCAGCTCTGTCCTCAGCATCTCACCACACGCTTCGGTGAGCACCAGACGTGAGAAATCTGGGATCGTGCACATCGTAAGGCTCCCCGAATCTTAAGCCGAAGCATCGTATTAACATCCTCCTATGCTTAGAAATTCCGTTTCAAATTCATAATGATAGTATTCTAGGGCGGGGCCCCGTTCTTATATCGTCCGACCCGCGTAACCCCCATGTTACGGATTGCAGTCAATGACTGTAACCCTAGTTAGTGGCGTGATGTCGGCTTATCCTTCGTACTTCTCAAAAACACTTGCGAGTCCATTCTCAAATCTATCTGTATTGAACAGCTTAGATCTCTCATTTGACGCCCCTGAAAGTGCTTGTCTCTTATTCTCGTCCTGAAGAACGACTTTGATCTGTTCCGTAGCCTCTTCGACGGACACCCACCTGTACCCTACTTTTGGTGTTACAATTTCCTTTGGTCCCCCGCTGTCATGTACCACTGGTACGCATCCAGCCGCCATGGCTTCGACTATGGTTATGCCGAATTGTTCGTTGCGTGCGCAATGAACGTATACTTTTGCCCTAGCGAGCAAATCGCCTGCCTCTCTCAGCGGTACGTCGATGAGAGATGCGTTATTTGGAGCGCTCTTTCGCAAGAGATCATGATAATTTTCCATCCCCGGTTGAATGCGCCCTACTATCACGAATTTTACGGAGGGCATTTGTCGTGCGATTTCTAGGAAAACCTCCATTCTCTTTTCGGGGACAATTCGTGCCACTGTGACCACAAGATCCTCTTTCGCTTGCTCCCTCGACTCGTACAGATCCACTGGGCATGGTGGGTAAAGTGTCGTCGAATCTACTTGCCATACTTTCTTCACGGAGTCCCTTGTGTAGTTGGACGTGCTGAGGAATTCGTCAACATGATTTACTCGATCATGATAGAAATGTCTCGCTGGCCAATAGTACAGATCCCACCATCGGGAGGGACCTGTTTGGATATGGCTGAAATAGTCCGGAAAGTAGCAGTATTGAATTACATGGGCACTTGTTGATGGAACGTAGCCAATATCTTGTGTGCTCAACAACAACTGGAAGTTGGATTGTTTCGACAAAACCTCTCGCATCCGCCGATGATGATAATATAATTGCCTGTATAGGATCAGACTTCCAACCAGCCTCGGCCTAAACATCGGATACGTGAGTAGCTCCACCTTGGAAAACAAGCCTTCGCAAGCGAAAAACTGCTCTACCCTAGAAGGATCGAACTGCTCAGAGATCAACGAAACTCTGTGACCAGCCCGAAGTCCAGCTCTTATGGAATGGATCGCAACTCTTTCGGCTCCTCCAAGCACGCTCATTCTAGGGTGGACAACAGCGATCTTCATTCGATTCCACTTGAGATAACTGTCTGGTTAGTGACCAGAAACAGAGTGTGAGATTTGGTGAGACATTGGAGGTTGAGTTCTACGAAAGCAGTGCAGAGTCTAGCGGTCGAACCTTTTCATCCTTCACTTCTCTGTAAACGCTCCTTGCAACGTATTCTACTGTTCCCCTTATGCATTCCTGTGAACAGAATCGGATGGTGCTACCGAAGACCTTGTTTAGGTTCCCAAAGCCCCACGGTGTTGGTCTTTCCAAAACAGCTTTCTTGCCACAGAATACACAGTTTCCCGCTGTCGCTTCTTTCAGCTCCTGCGCCATTATCGACAACAACTGTTCCTTATAGTACTCATCGAGTGCAATCTTCAGCGTGGTTTTGTATTCTCGACTGAAAGTGCCCGCCATCAACTTAACGTACCTGATCAACGGATAAGCTATGAATACAGACGGAGTATTAGTTTCTCCTGCGATCTGGGCTCCACGGATTGGCGAGCCGAACAAAGTTACAAGCCTTTGGTGTTGCCGTTCTGTTGCAACATCCCACAAAACGTTCGATTCTCTGAAGACCCGGACGAGGTGTCGAAGGTAAGAACTGTAGGAGGTCCTCAGGTGGCTTGACCAACAATCGTTGTCCACGAGCCATTTTAGCCCGTGCTTGAACACGTTGTTTCTCAGTAACCCGTCTACGGAATACCTGCAGTCATAGGGATAGCCGCCGACGTCTCGAATTGCTTCTGTCTTGTACAAGTTGTTATCAATAGAGTAGTACCATTTGGCGATTCGGTCTCTCTCGAACATCCATCTTTCGATGGCCTCTAGGGGTTTGGAGCCTTTGACCAACCGCATTCCCTGTGTAACTGCAACGTCCGGTCTGTCGATTAGCTTCATCATTCGTGGGAACCAGTCCTTTGCGAGGATAATGTCATGTTCGAAGCTTGCGTAGAGATCGCTGTCGACCTTTTCGAGCGCGAGGTTGGCTTGGTGCGGGATTCCCCTTTGTTTCGACCTGTAGAAATCCCAGCCGAATCTGCTGGCTGTCTCCTGAGTTCGATCCTTGGAACCGCCATCGACCATAATCTTGTGACAGACATTCTCGTCTGGAATCGCCTTGTCTATAGATCGAAGGCAACTCTCCAATGTGCTCGAGCTGTTGTAACTCCACATGACAAGGTCTAACCTCCTGTTCATTGACAAGTGAATGCCTCCAGACGGCTGGAGGCCCCCTGACGTTGACGTTGAGATGCTACCCAACTGAGCATTGACCGTCTCTCTAATGTAAAGATTAGATTACCTCTTCTACAAGGAAATACGCAATCGTGAAACGATTGTTACTTTGCTTTACACTATTGAGGGTCGGCCCCTCGACTGTAATTGTCTTCAACTCTCAATAACACACTTAAGCTACGTGATTCCTAGACTTGATACAAGCTCAAGTGTGGGCAGTCCAGCATCACAAGCGTACCCGTTCATGACGAGCACAATCGTATCTCAAGTCTACCTAATCTCGGGAATCGTTCTGTTGACCATTGGGCGGCTGTTGTACCTTAAGGTTTCACCGGTGCAAAGAGATGTGCGGGAGGCCCAGCTACCCCTTTCGAAACGTCTCCGAATTTCGGATTTCTTCAGGAGACCAAAGTCTCAAGACGTGCGAGATTCTTTTAGAACTCTCCCATATGGAAGCCTCTGGTTTGCGATCAACCTCCCCCTCATGCATCTTGTACGATTTCACGAAAGGAGATGGACCTATCTGATTGCGGTGATCGATATTCCTTTCGTCTGGGCGAGCTTCAAGCTAGGACTAATCGGAGGTCTCGTCTACGTCGGGTTGAGCACGTTCATGCTTTTTCAAGCGCCGTGGAATGAAAGCATTCTCTGGCTGACAATACTGGGCGCTTTTTCCTGGGTATTCCTTGTTCTTGCTCCTGTGGCTAAGTTGCCTGTAGGGATTCCAATGCGGCTCGGTAAGAGAGTGAAAGGTCTGCTCTTTCATCAGCGCAACTACATCTACTACGGTCTACTCGCGATTCTGTGGCTTTACGTCGCTTGGAGAACAATTCTGCCTTGGCTATTTACGGGAACATGGCTGGGCCAGCTGGCCTCGTTCGGGTCATAGCCCATGACGACTAGTATCCTGATCGTGAACTACAAGGTTCCAGAGCTACTTGAGAAGTGCTTGCAGAGCATTCGGCAATACACGACCGATTACGAAGTCCTCGTCCATGATAACAGCCCACCGAACAGAAACCTGGGTTTTGCTCGAGCCAACAACCTCCTGATACGAAAGGCTCGGGGCGACTATATTGTTCTCTTGAATCCTGACACGCGGGTCACTGAAGGGTGGCTAGACCAACTAATCGAGACAGCAGAATCCGACTCGAAAATTGGCATTGTTCAACCAAAAACACTCCGCCCAAATGGACTCCTCGATAGCACTGGGCATCGCTATATCTTTACCTCCGGAGTCTACATGCCCGGCGACAGGGGAGCCGAGGAGATTGACCGCGGCCAGTATGACACCAAGACCGAACTAAAAACGTGTACCTTCGCCGCTGCTTTAATCAAGAGAACAGTCTTCGAAACAATAGGCCTCCTCGACGAAAAGATGTTCCTTTACTGCGAAGATATGGAGTTCTGTCTGCGAGCCAGTAGGCAACGATGGCGGGTTGTCTACTGTCCGAAGAGCATTGTCTACCATGTCAGACACGGCTCTGCCTCTACGGTGGTCAAGGTATCACCATGGCAGATTTACTTCGCCTACATTCAGCTTAAGTATTTCGGGGTCATGCCGTTTCTTGCCTTCATCTTCACAACAGTTGCGCGGATGCCAGCCGGTATAAGCGGCAAAGATGCAACCTTTCTAAGGAGGAAGGTCTCCATCATTCCGAAATTGAAACGTATGATCACCTAGATAGTCCAAATCCTTTCCAGTGCAATGACAGGTCAATGTTAGATTAGCTACTCGCTGTGACCAGGAGGCAACGTGCAAATAGGATACCCGGTAACTCTTGTCTCGCCTTTCGAAAAGACATTGATATACTGTGAGGCCCTTAAGCAACCCATGAAATTTTTCCACTGGGTTAGGAGGTTGACCTGGCGAAGCTGGTTTTATTTCAGGGCAGGTTATGGCACGTACATCGCGCTGCTTATGGGCTACGCTGGCAATTTGGTTGTAATCTACAAGCTCGCAGTGGTCGGCAACAAGTACTTGGAGGTCGTCTTCAATTCCCTCACGATTTTCGCTATCTTTGGTGTCCTCATCTCCGTGCCAACAGCCATTCTCTTAGGATTATTTCACGTGAAAAGGACGGGAGCCTACGCTGCAGATGCCTCTCTCTCGACTGAAGCTAACCCATACGTGTACAAAGTGATTCCGGGAAAGGAGCGGGAGGTCTTCTTACCGCTGATGGTTCTCACAGCCAAGGGATTAGCAAAAATATTGCGGGAGCAGAACGCACTTACAACGCAGGATAAGGAGGAGTTCGATCTTGTTCTCGCCAAAGCCGAGAGTCTCCTTAGAGGCCAGATGATAGGCAACCCCAGACAGAAAGATATTCCATAGATTTGATTCCTGCACGCGAATAGCATTTGGAACACGGCAAGAATGCCGTCGACACATTCTTGGTAGGTTTGCTCAAGCCCAATCTGCCCTTCGACCCCATAATCTCTTAGCCCCCAAGCCAGTCCTCGGGATGTATTGAGGGCTGGTCATGATTAGATTCACCGATTCACTGTCGATTCCTTGCAAACTTGTCAATGCGTTACCCACGATCAGTTTGACCCATGAAATGTTATCACCACTACATTGGTGACCTACGAAAACATTCTAGATTGCGGACAGGAGACAGTGCTGATGTTTCGGATATCCGAGTAGTGGTGTATCGAATCGTCAGTTCAGCGCGTACTCTCGAGACTATGCCCGTTAATCGGATAAGATTTTGACTACCATACATAGTTGATGACAGTTGAACATGATGCATCTGAGGAAATCGATGAGAAGGATGTTGCCTACGTCGCGGGTATTGTTGATGGCGAGGGTTGCTTAGGAATCAAGAAGAATCTCTTGCATCAGGATGGGCCCCTCGACGAGCCCGCTATATCGCGAGCGAGTCCAGGTAAAGATGACTTCAGAGAGCGCTCTGAGGTTCATCCACCGTCTGTTTCATGGCAATTTGCATAGGGAGAAGACGTACCCAAGCAAGAGTGGCATTAGGCCGAACAAGCCAATGTGGTGCCTCATTCTGTCCGATGCAATGACGCGCAAGCTCTTGGAGTTGGTTGTGCCTTACCTGCGTGTGAAAAAGGCCCAAGCGGAGTTGATTTTGCAACTGGGCAAGAGCAAACCACCACCAGAAGCAAGAATACGAGGTTCTACGACTAAACGCACAATGAAGGTTGAGATTCTCCGGTTTAGAGAGAAACTTTACCAGATGGTCAAAGGTCTAAACCATTCACGTTCGACCTAGCTGTCGTGCACCCTGACTTCGCTTTTATGTATTACACCCGTCCTGAAGGAATCCTGAGCCTACCAAGAGCCCACACTGAAGAAGTCTCAAATGCTGCAAGGACTTTCCACCTTGAAAAAGCGTCACTCGTATGGTACGAAAGAGAGTGGAGAACTGGCAGGCCCCCGGCGTAGTGGCTCTCGAAATCGAGACCGCTATCCTTCGCCTCTTTCTGCGGCTGGTTATCGGAGCCTTCAGTCTCATCTGTAGAGAACAAGAACAATGAAAGTCTTCAGAGTTGTTCCGAAGTTCAGGCCCCCGGAAACATACTCAGAGAGCGTCGCGAGAATCGTCAATCCGGTCCTCGACAGCTACACGCACATAGCCATAGTCGATGACGACACGTACGTCCCTGAAGCGTTTTTCCAATTACCGGAGGAATATCCGGACGCGGATATCATAGTTCCGAGAGTTCTTCCAAGCTCCAGGATATACAGAACATGGGAAACGCTAACCTACTGGCTCCGTCTAAGCCGCGTGAGAGCCAGAGGCTGCGCTGTCATATACTCCACGAAATTTCTCAAAAGGATGGGAGGATATCCCTCCTGGACAGAACAGTATGAGGACACGTACATCCTGAGGAAGGCGAACGCCGTCGTCCAATACAAGAAGATGATAGCTTATCACATGGAAAAGTTCAGCATTCGAAAGTCCATAGAAAGACAGAGGAGGCAAGGCAGAGCGAGGGCAAAACTTCACGACAGTTTCTGGAGAGTGTTAGCGCACTCTATCGTGAGGGTCAGGCCAGCGCTTTTCTTAGCCTACATGGGTCAGAGAATTAGCGGCCCGACTCACAAAGCGGAAGGGCCGGATCACGGACAATAGGCAAACGGTGGTTGAAAGACGAAAACGCTGATAACAGGTGGACTCGGGTTCCTAGGACAACATCTTACCAGAAGGCTCAAGGGCGACGGGTATGAAGTATCCGTCTTAGACATCAAAGACAATAGTGGGGACGTAAGAGACTATGAAAGCGTAAAGTCTGCGATATGTGGCGTCGATACGGTCTTCCATCTAGCCGCCGTCGTAGGCGTGGAACAGGCCTCTGCCAACCCGATAGACGTTATGGACACGGAACTGATTGGCATACGAAACGTCGTCAGAGCGTCCGTCGAGAAAGGCGTCAAAAGAATAGTCTACGCTTCCTCCTCGGAAATCTATGGGAACCGTGCGCAACTTCCGATGAGCGAGTCCGATAGTCCCTCCCCCCTGTCTTCATACGGCGTTTCAAAGCTGGCAGTCGAACACTATCTGAAAGCCTTCGGCGATAAGATCGAGAGCGTTTCGTTGCGCATATTCAATGCATACGGCCCAGGTCAGGATGAGAGATTCGTGGTAGCCAGATTCATAAACCAGGCCCTGAAAAACGAGCAGATAACAGTCTATGACGACGGACGCCAGACGAGAGATTTCACGTACATTGACGATGTCGTCGAGGCTTTCGTCCTGGCAAGCAGGACGAAGTATTCGGGAGAAGTTTTCAACGTGGCAACAGGCATCCAAACCCGAATCATCAGTCTCGCCAAGATTGTCAAGTCCGCGACAAGATCCGATTCTAAAATAGTCCTGGTTAGACCTTCCAAGAGATTACCCGAATTTGAAGTCAGGAAAAGAACCGCAAGCCTCCTGAACTCCAGAAAGAAACTCGGCTTCGAAGCAAAGACTTTTCTAAGAGACGGAATAGTGAAAACCATTACTCTTAGGACCAGAGCTTGAGAAATATCCCTGCGGAACATTCGTGGTGCGTGCACCCTGACTTCATCCAGGACTCTGGCTGAGAATCTAGGAAACAGATAACCCCCGAATTGTTGGGTAAGCACAACCCATGTCGAAATTGTTGACAACAATGTCACCGTCCCAGCAGAATTCTATTCGACCATTTGTTTCTGGTTTTCTTGCCTTAGCGAGTCCTCACTATTCCAGAATGCTTCCCACTGGTTTGCCCAGGATAGTCTGGGGAGGAAGCTTACCGCGCGCCAGCCCGTCTTCCTACCATAGATCGTAATTATGGGTTCGCGAAGTTGTCGGCCTGGCAGACCTAACGCTTTCGGAGTCAAAATCCACAGATGATAACGATTCTTGAGAGTTCGGAACGCACTGAAGAAGCCGTGCGGGCTGAGCTTCACGATGCTAACCAACATCTCGCGCTTGTACCCGTCGTAGATTGGAAACCTCATACTGGCCTTGCGACTTACGCGCTTTATTTCAGAAACCACCCTTCTAGGGTCCTTGACATGCTCCAAGACATGCCAACATCTCACTTCGTCAAACGCCGAGTCCCGGAAAGGTAGATTGTGAGCGTCGGCTCGAATGTTCAACTTAGAAGGAACCCCCGTTTGTGTTCGATAATCTAAGTCGAGTCGAACATCGCCCCAAGGATCCCCTCCGCACCCAATGTTAAGATTCAATAAACGGTCGCCTTTTCCTTTGATGCCCGTGGCCCAAGTGTTTCTGGGATTCGCAGGGGTTACGTATGACCTTATGCTGGGGGTCTCAGAGTCGTTCGTCCGATCCCCACAGTCCTACGAATTGGCGATTTGTCGCCGAACACTGGGATTCTCATCTCGCAAGAACTCTCCGTTTTTCACGGCACCCAACTACTTTCGCTCGGGCAACATCGCACATTCCAAGGGATGGTCGATAGGAAAATAGCCCAATCTCGCACCTTGACGGAGATACCGAGGGAAATCACCCAAAGACTTATCAAAGATGATACGAAGGTTTTGTTGGGTTTTATGAGTCGGCACCCGACAGGGGCCATTTGCAAGGTTTTTCGGAAACAATTCGGCATTCCGATAATTATTGTAGCGATTCTCGTCTTTGGGCTTCCAATACAGATAAGGTCCGAAGGAGCGGCGACTTCACAGTCCCCATTGTCCTTAGATGGGGTGGCCTCGTTTGGATGCACCAATCTCACAAGTTCATGCTCCGCGACTTTAACCACGTCACATACGAATGATATCATCATAGTGTTTACTACTGAACAACTTGACCTCCAGAGTGTCTGTACGTTTCATGTTTCCGATACTGCAGGTCTTTCTTGGGCGGCGAGATCAAACGTTAGCTTCGATCTGAGTGGTCGCGGCCAAATCCAGGAATTCTGGGCGAGGGCTGTAAGCCCTCTGGGCTCTGATGTGGTTACGGAATCGATAACTGGTTGCGGGGACAACTACAACACCATTCTGCTTTTTGGAATTAGAGGGGCAAACTTCAACAGTCCTTTCGATCCCAATGTAGCTTTGCCGGCTGCTGCGAATGGCTTTGGTACAACCTCATCCGTGCAAGTCTCGACAAGTAATTCTAACGATGTGATCTATGCCGACGTCGTGCATGGAAGTCATGGCTCCTTGACCTCAGGGACTGGATTCACGTTGATAACTCCAGCCATCCCCGATACAGAAGCCACAGAGTATGAGCTTGTGGGTAGCACTCTGACAAACTCTAGTGTGACGTTCGAAGATACCGTGTCTGATGGTTGGAACACAATTGCAGACGCAGTACAAGCTGGTCCCACGTCTCCAGACTTTGCAATTTTCGCTAACCCGTCCAGTCTCACAGTATCCTCTGGCGGGTCATCTTCAACAACCATAATGGTAAACAGTCTAGACAATTTCGCCAGTCCAATTGGATTGACGGTCAGTCATCCACCAGTGGGATTCTCCGCAGTAATCCAGCCCTCAGAGGTCACACCCCCAAGCAACGCGACGGCCACGGCGACCCTCCTAGTATCATCGCAAGTCAACCAAACTTCAAGCTTTGATCTAGTCATCAACGGGACAAGCGGCTCACTTACGCATTCCGTGCAAGTGCACGTGACATTCACGATTCTTCTCCCTCCGGACTACAACATCGCTGCTCCACCGTCTATCTCTGTAACTGCTGGGGGGTCAACTGAGCAGAGCGTATTCGTCTCAAGTCAAAACAATTTTGCGGGGACTGTAAACCTCATGGCTGGCCTGAGGCCAAGTCTACTCGCAGGACCCGTCTTGACCCTAGCTCCGAGTACCGTCACTATCTCGCCAAGCTTCTCAGGCATATCAACGTTGACAATCTTCACAAGTCTCAACACGACCGAAGGTGCTTACAACTACACGATCGATGGAACTGCTCCCTTCGGAGGAGGTTTCCTACACGAGTCCTTCACGGGAGAAATTGTCGTGGTACCTCCCCCCCAGCCCGACTTCTTCCTTAATGCATTCCCCACAGCCCTTACTGTATTCGCCGGCTCAACAGCCAGCTCTACAGTCCAGGTATCTCCTGCACAGCCTCTAAGCGCTAATCTAACGATATTCCTTTCAGCAACTGTTCCTCCAGTGTCCGGTCTCACGGCCACGCTCAATCCACCCACACTAACAATCTCGCCCTACACCTACGCTACGTATTCCACCCTCACTATCAGCAGTCTCTCAACGACGCCTCCGGGAAACTACACGGTTATCCTCGCCGGCCAGGCCGGAACGATAGCGCATACGGTATCCATCACGGTGCAGGTTCGACCACCGCCAACATTGACGCTAACACCCACTAGCGGACCGACGGGGACCACGGTCCAGGCCCATGGATCAGGCTTTCCGGTTCAGTATGCGCCATCCGAGATCCTGGTAACATTTGACGATCAATTCATGGGATTCACCTTCACATCAACCGGAAGCTTCGACTTCACTTTCAACGTCCCGCTCGCACAGTCAGGACCGCACACTGTAAAGGCGTCGGAATCCCTCTTTTTCGCCAGCAACAACTCTCTGATCACAGAGACTGCTCCCTTCCAAGTGACGGGTGCACCTTCGGGTCTCTCGCTGAGCCTCACCGTTGGAGTCGTCTACTTCCCTGGGGACAAGGCGGTCGCCAATGTTCTCGTCACATCAGGCGGTCTACCCGTCAGCTCGTCAAGCCTCCAGCTAACGATCACACTGACGAGACCTGATAATACGAAAGTTGCCCTCAACGTGACCCGCCTTGGAAGCGGTCTCTTCATGGCCACGTATTCGCTTCCGAAGACAGCGCCAATAGGAACCTACTCCCTCGTCGCTGCGGCCCACCTAGCCGGGACGGGCGACAGCTCAAACATAGCTTCGTTCGAAGTCAAACTGCCTTGGCTTACGTCGCAACAACCTGCAATCGCTGGCACAGCCGGGGTTGCTGCTCTGGCTCTTGTAGGAGTAGCTCTGGTTTCGTGGCGGAAGGGATATTTCAGGAAATCCTCAAAGGAATCCTACTAGAACCATCACTACTCGCCGGTGCAGAGAGGAGTCCATCCTCTCTTCTCGTATGATCGAGGAAGACTATTTCCTCGCCTTGAGTTGTTCCTCTATTGTTTTGAGCCTGTTTTCTATCAGAGTTAGCTTGTCGAGTATTTCTTTGAGTATTCTTCCCACTTCCTCTTCTCGTGGTCCGATGTAATGTCCAGGTCTCAGCGGCGAGGGCAGCGGCTCTATAGGTCTGGGTCGGAGGGGGTCGGGGAGGTTGGAGCGCTCCATATTAGGTCCCTACTCGTCCAATGGTGTCCCGGGTTTTCAGGGTTTTCATCAGTCAGAACTATACTTTTCAGAGTCGGAATAGTAAGTGTCCAGATGACGACTACTTTTCAGAGTAGAAAAGATAGCATATCCGATCCAGGAAATCGTCCAGAATAAGCCCTGATCGACGATCCTGGAGGGGGCCCCAGGCGGCTGGCTTCGCATGTTTGAAGGGCGCCACACGGCAATTACTGAAAACAGCGGATGAGCCCGTTCCGCCCGATAAACAGATATTTTCGCCCAGAACGGTTTCAGATGGCGAGAGGACCCCTTCCAGGATTTAGAAATAGAAAAATTCCCGAGACGCAAGAGGGCTCTCTGTAGAACTGTTCTTCCCAGAAAATCGCCCAGAACAAGCCTGGATCGCTGATTCAAGCCTGCGATTTGACCTCGCGCAGTTTCCACATTGACCTGCACGCTGACCTACACGATAACAGAAACGCCTGAGTAGCCGATTCTGCGCGACAAACAGGAATCTAAGCCCAGTTCAGTTTCAACTGGCGGAGACCCCCTCTCCAGAAATCTCAAAAACGGTGACACTCGCGGCACAAAACTGTTGTTTGGACCGAACTGCCCGTGGCTTATTCTATCTGAATAGGCCGGGTTGGCTTCTTCTCGTCGCTCTTCGTGAACCGGACCTCAAGCACGCCGTTCTTGTACGTGGCCTTCGCGGTACGAGGATCGACCAGATGCCCGAGGTCGAGCTCTTTCAGATAACGCCGTTTCGCCGAGTCCACGCTTATCTTCAACGACCTGTCCGTTGACTCCAACCGTATCTCGTCCCTCTCCACGCCCGGCAGCTCAGTTACGACCACGACCTCGCGCCCCTCGTCCATAACATCCACCAACGGCTCACGCTCCTCCTTCACCAAGGGCCCACGAGCGCTGGGCGCGACATTCCCGAACTCTCTAATGACGGGCTTCCCATCAGCACCGAGAGACATGGAGAAGCCGTAGACGAACGGCGATACACCCTCCTGCGTCTTCGGCATCTCCACCGCTTTCCGCATCATATCATCCATCAAGCGATCCATCCGCTCCATCTCCTCGAACACGTCGAACCACCAGCCTGATCGGCTGTGGCGACGGCGAGACTCTCTCTTAGGAGCCAATGCTCAGCGACCCGTCCAATGAGACAATCATTCCAGCCGTATATGAGCTAGCAGAACGATCGGTTCGACCAGGCTAGATCATGCGCTTTACTAGATGGTTGATATCGGCGCCCCGGTAGCCCAGTTCTCCACCATCAGTCGCGGCCCTCCTCAGACTCCGCTTAAAGCCGCCTCGTGGAGGGTGTAGACGGAAACGTGGTTTCAGACCTGCCCGGTACAACGCCTGGACCCCGACCTCGCCAGCTACGACCGCCTTGGCCAGATCCTCGAAGCTGGTCTTGCCTAGAAGCTTGACGAAACCCTCGTCCAGTCCGTCTGTGCCATCACGCTCACCACGCTTGACTAGCAGCCGGCCGAGAATCCCCGGGTCCACCTCGCCCCATGCAACGAGCGCTTTGACCGACCTTAGCATGCCCAGATTCGACGGCGTATTCTCCAGCAGGCGCGCCTGGAAAGTCCGCTCCAGCCTCAACGACTCCATAGTCTTCCTAACATCCGGATTGTCAGCAGCGGTCCCGCGCAATCTGACAGCAAACAACAAGGCCCTATTCGACGCCTCCATATCCTAGTTCACCCAGTCGCCCTGTGTAACCACGCCATATGTCTGGGTTAACGCGTCAAACACCGCCAACGCCGACGACGTCAATGTAGAGGTAGAACCAAACGTCCGAGTCCAGCAATCCCGGACCCCAGCCAGTCGCAGCACCTGTTTAGGAATCTCGCCCGCGACTAGCCCGAGACCCCGAGGCCCGGGCAAAACCTGCACCCGGACACTGCCGGTCTTACCAGTCACGTTGAACGGGACAGTATGCATCGTCCCACAACGACACTCCCAACTCCCACAACCCCGACGGACGGGTATAACGTTCAACTTCGCCTGGACAGTCCCCTTGTCGATAGCGGTCCGGACCTGGCGAGCCTTTCCCTCCCCCAGCCCGACATATCCATCACCATTCCCAACAGCCACGATCGCCCGGAACCGTGACCTCTCCCCCGCGTCAGTCTGCTTCTGCACAAAACCAATCCCCAAGACCTCCTGCTGAATGTTCGGCAACAACGTATCCACGATCTCCGGCTCCTTGATCCTCAACCCCTGCGTGAAGATCTCCTCCATCGACACGATCTCACCCTGCTGCACTTGCCGGCCCAGCTTCGTCTTAGGAACCCAGCCGACCTCTTGGCCCGGACGCTGGCCCATCAAGCAGACCCCAAGGACGCGGCCATCACATTCTTCCTAACCTGCTCGAAATGCCCTGACAGGTCCTCCGGCTTCAACCCGCGACCCAGATACGCTCCGAAACGCCTCCGATACAACTCCTGCTCTCCAACCAACGATTTGGCGTATCCCGCGATATGCGAGCCGTTGATCCTCTCCATCGGAGGCAAGGGATCGTCAGAGTGCGGAACAGTTAGCCCCGAATCCGCCAACCCCTTCAAAGCAGCAAAAACCTTTGATCCCTTCGTCGGACCCCTGAGACCGATGTCGAGAACGGCCTCCTTAACACCCCGATCGACTGCCCGTCGCGCGGCAAGAACACCCGTCAGATACGCCGCAGGCAGATTCCCAGCTCCACCCTTCCAGCCGAGCTTCGCAAGCTCTCGAGATGACGCTGACGCTTTGACCACATCCCCCTGCGTGTTCGCCTCTGAGACCTGGACGATGATGTACTTGTTGGTTAACCGTACGACGGCCCGCGGCTTTCCCGACCTCACCAGGGCCCGGCGAAGCTTGTAGTCCGTCCTACCCTCCCGCCTGCGACGGTATGGGACAGCGTAGCGTGGACCGTCAGCCAAAGTCTATCTCTTCCTCACCATTTGATGGGCCTTTACATACTCATCGACGTGCGACCGGCTCCTGAACGCGCCGCCCTTGGCCATGGCGAGCAGTGTCTTGTAGCCACCAGGGGCTAGCTGCCTCTTATCTCGAAGCCACCGGAGATGGCGGCGAATCGCTCGTATCTTGAGAACCCAGGCCTCCTTGCCAGGCTTCTGGCCGCCCTTCCGGCTACCCGCTCTCTTCCGCCGGCCGGACCGAGCCCTGAGTCGTCCTCTGCTGACCCCTGTCTTCGGCAGCAGGCTTATGCTTCCTTCGCGAATTAGCTTCTTGACCTCATCGCGCGTTATTGCTGACTGAACCCGATCGATATCTTCAGGATCGATCCAGACCCTGTTCAAGCCTCCACCCAGAAGATCAGAGGCGAGTCTCCTCTGGCTCTTGAGGCTCATTCAGAATCCTCTCCGGTCACAGACTCCTCTTTGCCACCCTCGGCATCCTCGACTTGTTCAGTTGGCTCCTCAACTGGAGCTTCAGTAGGGACCGGTTCCCTTTCCTCGACCTTCTCAGCTACTGGTCGACTCTCTCCCTTTCCAGGGTTTGCGATATGAAAATTCTGCTCTTTCGCCTTGGCGACGATCCCTATCCGCTTTCTCTCGCCAACCCGCGCGGCGATCCTGATGATGTGTATCTTCGCATCGAGCTTCTCGAGTTCTGACTCGCGCCACACGAGATGTTCGAACAGCCCTCTAGGATGGAGGCCTCTCGCGGATGTGATGGATCCGTATCCCACCTTTACTTTCGCGGGGAACCCGCTCTCCTCTTTCCGCATCTTACTCGTGACTCCACGCGGTCGACGCCAGTTTTCCGCCACTCTCTTGTACCGCCAGCTCTCCTGGCGCTTGAATTCGGGCTTTGAACTCTTCATCATTCTCACTTTGACGGGCTATGCGGCGAATGCGCGGGTCCTTTTGCGGAGATGTAGATTCCGTCGAGGAAGACTCGGAGATCCTTCTCCTTGATCCTTGTGCTGTCCTGAATATTCGCGGCCGTCTGGCTTACAGACTTCAGGTCTACGCCTTCAACTGATATGTCATCGCCCTTGATGGCAACTTTCACGCCATCGAGGATCTGTGCGTATCTGGGCGTCTTCTCGCCGGTGAAGTTCTCAATCTTCAAGACCTTCGCCTTCTCGTCCACTTTTACCGTTACGGGAAAGTGGGCGTAGACAGTCCGCAGATCGTACTTGTATCCCTGCGTGACCCCTTTGATCATGTTTCTTACATGGGCGGCGGCGGTTCCTAGCATTCCAATCTCTCGCTTTCGCGGCCACACTGTCTGTAGCCGGACCTGGCTCTGTTCGACGGTGAGTGAGACCGGCAGGTGTGAAAGGTCCTCGACGAGGGCGCCCAGTGGGCCCTTCACTTTTACAATTCGGCCGTCTATTTGTACGCTGACGTTTTCTGGTACTTGAAGGGTTCTCTGAAGAGTTTCAAATCGTGCCGTGGATCCTCGCCCCTAGAAGACGTATCCTAGGAGTTGTCCGCCTGAGCCTGCTTCGCGTGCCTCTTTGTGTGCCAATACTCCTTTCGGGGTCGTCAGTATGAGGATCCCGACGTCTCGCGAGGGAAGGTATCTCCTGCCCCATTTTTCGAACTCTCCTATTGTGGAGGAGAATCTTGGTCGCACGCTTCCGCAGTTGTTGACACGTCCTAGGAGCTGGATCTTGAATTTTCCTCCTCTGCCGTCGTCCACGAACTCGAACTCTCCCACGTAGCCGTATTTCTGCATGACCCGGAGGACCTGTCCCATCAGTTTGGATGCGGGGTAGACGATACACTCGTGTTTGTGTCTCCGCTCGTTGTTTAGGATGGATGAGAACATGTTTGATATTGGTTCCATGAGTTGTCACATGTATTTCTTGAATCCAAGTCCCACTGCTACTTCTCTGAAGCATTGTCTGCAAAAGTTGAGTCCATATTTTCTGACGATGGGACCGTACTGGCCGCATCGTTTGCACGGACGAGCCCCCTTGCCATACTTGCGCTGCTTCTTTGGTTTGATCTTGGCCATGTTCGTCTCAGCTTGCTATGTTTGTGCCGAAGTTGTTCTGCATGAACGTTACTGCTTCCGCTCGCGACACGTAGTGGTTGTGCCCTATCTTGGCCGGGCGTATGCCGCGTGATCTGATCCGGTATCCCGGGCGTCCCAGTGTGACATGGATGGTGGCCCCGAATATTCCCAGCTCGGGAATATACCTAGTTCCGGGGATCTCGATATGCTCCTTGATTCCGAAGGAGAAGTTGCCATATTCGTCGAAGCTGGACTCGTTGACCTTGTTGCTGACCGCGTCTAGGGCTCGTCTCAAGAACTCGCCTGCGTCCTTCCCCCTGAGCGTCACGACGGCGGCTATCGGCTCTCCCTTTCTCACTCCAAAGTCTTTGATGGCTTTCTTCGCTCTCTTTGTTGCTGGAGTCCTCCGTGTCAGCTGGTTGAGAACTTTCTTCGCCTTTTCTAAGGGCTCTCCAGATTTGCCTGTTGCTATGTTCAGAGTGACCTTCTCGATCCTTACAACGCGTAAGGGATTACTTACTTCATCGTCTCCTTTGGGCTTGGACATTCTACTGTCCTCCCAGCCCGATGAGGGGTGTTCCCATCCCAATAGGTATCACGTAGGCCGCGGGGGTCTCGAATGTCTCGTCAGTCGTCTCGATCCTAACTCCCTTCCGACGCGCGTGGGTTCCCGGAGTTATTGAGAAGATCTTGCCGAAGTGCCCTTGGTTTCGTCCGTCAACGACGAGTCCGATAGCTCCCGTCTGGAATGGGATGTGGCCGACTATTTTTTGTTCGGGGAGTCCTAGTTGTATTGCGCCTCCAACTGCGTACTCCTCTCCAAGTTTCTGTCTTGGCTCGCGAGCTTGGAGAATCAGGTTGCGCCCGTCGTGAAAGCTGAGCTGGGTCATGCCACCGTCAACGGTTTTCTTTCCAACTATCTTGCAGAGCTTGAATCCGGACTCTCCCTTTTCGATGGGGACGGTGGTTAGTCCTTTGTCCGGTCTGGGTAAAACCCGGAAGCTCTGGGCGGATCCCTCGATTTGTAGCACGTCCATTAGGCCTACCGGGAATCTATGGTCTCTTCGGACGACCCCGTCGACCTTGACTCTACCAGTACTGATGATGTGGATCGCCTCTTTCGCGGTTCTTGCGTATCCCAGAATCTCCCGTATGACGATGACGAGTGGGAGGCTTCTATCGCGAGGGTGCGGACCGGGTCTCGTCATGGGTGCCCAAGCCATTTCCTTCCGGCGTATCGGCCAGAATCCTGGGGCTGGTTCTCGTTTCAGCTGTCTGGGCCCAGATTTTCTCGCCATTTTCTACTCCTCCGTGCTCTTTGCCTTCTCGGACAATAGTCCGCTCCGCCACTTGTCGGATAGGTTCAGTTCGGTAATGAGCACCTTGCTGGAGTGTACTGGAAGCTTTGATGAGACGCCAGCCGCCTTTTCCCGTGTCATTCCTTCGACGAAGATCCTTCCCGTGGAGTATTCAACTCGCTCGACTTTTCCTTCAAGTCCTGCGAATTCTCCCCGCATTATGCGTACTCTGTCGCCGGTTCTGAGTGGGACCCGTCTGATTCTGTGTCTACCGGTCAGATCGTTCGAGAGTCGAGCTGAGAGCCTTCTCCGTTGTCTGTGCTTCGGAGCCTGGAAGAGGAGTTTTCTCTGTTTTGACGGCTTTGAGCTTCTCATTCTCTATATCACTGTCGAGGCTAGGTTGGCTACTCGGGGCCATCTCTCTGCGGCTTCGCGCGCGACTGGTCCTCTGATCTCTGTTCCTTTCATTTCTCCCTCGGGCGTCATGATTACGGCGGCGTTGTCCTCGAAGGAGAGTCGCGTGCCGTCGGGCCTTCGCAATGCTCTTGCCTGTCTTACAACGACCGCTGGAAAGACTTGTTTCCTCAGATCGGGGGCACCCTTGGTGACTGAGACCATTATCATATCCCCGACGCAAGCAGCGGGGACTCTGCGGAGGCGTCCGTGGTATCCACGTACGTTTATCAGCTTCAGCTCTTTCGCTCCAGTATTATCTGCGCAAGTCATCCGAGAGCCGACTGGTAGGCCTCTGGCGATTCTTGGCCTGTATTCGACCATTCCACGGGCGCTGACGGCCCTTGTCTTCGGTGCTGGCATGTCTACTCTGCCACTCCCTTTATGTCGATCACGACAAAGGAGACTTCCTTGCTGAGGGGTCGGCACTCAGCGATTGTCACGTGATCGCCTGTCGTTGCGGATATGCATGGGGGGTTGTGGGCGAGGGTCTTGCTCCTGCGCCGCTCGTACCGGTTGTATTTTGGATAATAGTGGAGATAGGCTCGTTCTACAGAGACCGTTCTTGGGGATTTTGAGGTTGAGACTGTTCCTTCGAAGACTCTTCCTCTGACGGAGACGTTCCCATGGTAGGGGCAAGCAGGATCGTTGCATCCGGATTTTGGCGGTTTGACGTCTAGTCCGATGTTGCGTACTACCATCTGCTCAGCCCTTTCTTTATTCTGTCTTCTGGCCGGTGCTTTAGCATACTTCCTTCAACTGTCATGGTTTCTCCTGTCGGCAGCTTGGCGATGAATACGGTGTTGGGTTTTGCGATTCTGCGAGTCCTCCCCTGTGTCTCTACGACTAGTGTATTCCTTGTCTCGTCTCGAACGAGTCCGGAGAGACCATTCAGTTTCGGATCTGGACTCTGTTTGATGGTGATTTCGAGGCCTATCCATTCGTGTGCTAGAATGTTCCGGGAAGTGATCGGCATCTACTGCGCTTCCTCCGTTGGGGCTTTGAGGTTCTGGGCAGTGAGGAGTCTTGCTATGGCCCGGCGTAGTTCTCTTACTCTGGCCGGGTTGTCGACTGTGCCGCCGGATTTCACCTGGGTCCGTATTGTTGTAAGCTCGGCTCTCAGTTCTGAGACTTTCTTTTCCCGTTCCTCGGGAAGCATCTGTCCTATCTCACGCTTGCGTAGGATTGCCAACTGTTGCCTCCTCCTTGTCTGGTTCGACTTCTGGGGCCGCCGGAGCTGGTACTGGCACTTCTGTTATGACTGGCTGTGTTACCGCGGCTGCGACTATCTTCATCGTGGGCTTGTCGACAAAGTTGATGTTGGGTGGCAGGATTCGGACTTTTATTCCGAAGAGTCCTTGCTTTAGCTGGACGTCTGTTACGGCGACCTTCACGCTCTTGAGGACTGGGTCTCCGACCCGGGGGAGGTATCCGGCTCTGAACTTCTCGTATCTGGCGCGTTCGGTTGTGAGTTTTCCTCTGATAATGATCTCTACTCCTAGGGCTTGTGATTCCATGACTCTCTGTATTGCCCAGTAGGCGGATCTTCTGAAGTGGACTCCGCGCTGGAGGGCCTGGGCGACTTGCGACGCGACTACCTTCGGGTCTTGTTCTGGGATTTCGATGGCTGCTACGGATAGCTGGGCATTCTCTATGCCGAATTTTGTCTCGAGGAGTTTTGTGAGATCCTTTATGCTCTGGCCTCTTCGGCCAATGACCATTCCGGGCTTCGCCGCGTAGATTACGACGCGGGTTCCGACGGGGCTTTTTGTGAGTTCTACGTGGCTGTATCCCGCTCGTTTGAGATCGTTCTGGAGAAGTTCGTCGATCTCAAGTCGGCGGGATACGTCTTTGATGAAATACTTGGTGACTGACATGGGCTTATTCTGCCTCGAAGCCGACCAGTTCGATGTGCGTAGTTGTTGCTTTCAGGAGGTCTGAGCGTCCGAAGGCTCTCGGGTTGCGCCTCGGGATCTTGTTGGCGCGCTGGGCGGCTGCGTGTATTATCTTGAGACGTTCAGTATCCAGGTTACGGTATTCCGCGTTTGCTTCGAGTTCTTCCAAGAGGCGGAGGAGGCTTCCCGCGGCCTTCTGGGGGAATCTTCCGGCGAACCATGGTTCTGTGAGTTCTCTCCGGTGTGGGACTTCTTTTTTGTAGTGCCTGTATGCAATTGCCTGTTTCTTCTCGATTACTCGTTCTAGAAGTTTTTTCGCGTCGGGGAGTTTCATTCCTCGGATTGTTCTGCATATTTCGACTGATGCTTTGGGGGATATTCTGAGTTGTCGGCCTGAGCATTTTACCGTCCGGTCTGGGTCGAGGCCTGTGATCGAGTATCCCCGTTCGGGCATCCATGTCACGAAGGTTGGGATTGCGGCTTGGCTTGCCCTAAAAAGGTTCCTTGGTCTTGAGTCGAGTATCATGGCTCGAGGTCGTCGCGTGTCGTTGTTACTTCTACGGTTCGGGACTGGTTACTCTAGTCTTATTGTCGGTGTTTCCTGCTGTCGAGCGGGATATTATGGCAGAGTCAGTTGCTATCGAAAGGGTCCACACTGGAATCCCTGGCCTGGACCACGTGCTTGAGGGAGGTTTCCCGAAGGGCGCGAGGGTCTTATTGGCCGGGGGGGCCGGCTGTGGGAAGACCATCTGTTGCGGCCAGTATCTGTACAAGGGCGCTACGCGCTACGGCGAGCCAGGTGTCTATGTCTCGACCGAGGAGCCTCCGCAGGAGTTCAGAGCGAACATGCTCCGTTTCGGCTGGGATTTCAAGAAGCTTGAGGCGGAGCGGAAGATCGGCATGGTCGATGCTGTCTATCAGCGTGTCGAGACGGAGATCGCGGAGCA